>Ga0315277_10000042_pt1 | contig 181135 bp, 135 predicted proteins | sample YL17G05_15_MG_FD_203695 | JGI IMG/M metagenome (GOLD analysis project Ga0315277, IMG submission 203695) | Sediment microbial communities from Yellowstone Lake, YNP, Wyoming, USA - YL17G05_15 | ecosystem: Environmental > Aquatic > Freshwater > Lake > Sediment | place: USA: Wyoming | collected...
ATCCACTACCAACCGGTGGTTCGATAACCTCGACAATCTCTGGACCGTTGTTCGTAAGACAACTCGCTCATGGTCTTGTCACAAAATCCGAAGATTATGTAACATTTCTTAATACGTTTGTATTAGTTCACTCAACCGCGAGCGAGGGTCAATGCCCGACGTCGACCCCAAGGCAGTTGCACGCATGGAACCTCGTCTGGGGGCTGTGCCTGAGGCGTCCACAAGCCCCCAAGAAAATCAGCGGAGCAGTAAGCATCAAGAGACCGACTTGACTTCCAGCAGAGTTTTTCGTTGTATGAGCAGCCTGGTGCCTCTGTCATTACCCTAGCGTTCATGCATGCACCCTACGCTGAATTGCTTTCAATGTCCCGAGCGTCATCCTCAATCCACTGCCTGGAGTAGAGCGATGAAAAAGATCGTCGTCACGCTTCTCGAGTACGGATTCATCCTTGTTGCCGCGGTCCTCCTCCTTGCGTTCGTCGGTCTCCCCCCTTCCAAGACAGATTTCATCCGGCAAACCTCCTCGCGAACCATCCCGAAATTCGTGCAGGGGACGGAACCATGGGATAAGGATCTAAAGCTCCCGACACAGAGCGACCGCATCGTCCGCTACACGATGGACGTCAAGCTCGACACCGCGACGAACGTCATCAGCGGGTGGGAGATCCTCGAGTGGAGAAATACGACCGGAGGGGCCCAGCAAGAGTTTCCTTTCCATCTCTATCATAATGCCTGGAAGAACAACCGCAGCACGTTCGCCAAGGAGTCCGGGTGGCGCTTCAGTCGCCCCGGGATGCGGGAGGAAGACTATGGATACACGAACGTGAAGAGCCTTAAAGTGCTCGAGGCGAAGGGCGAGATCGACATCACGAACACGTTCCACTACATCCAGCCGGACGATGCAAACGTGGACGACCAAACCGTCTTCCAGATCCGTTCCCCGAAGCCTGTTCCGAACGGCCAATGGATCAGATTCAGAATAGAATTCGAGACAAAGCAGCCTTTGCCGATCGCCCGCACAGGAGCCGTCCGCAATTACCACTTTGTCGCTCAATGGTTTCCAAAAATCGGCGTCTGGTGGAAAGGGGCGTGGAATTGCCACCAGTTCCACGCGAACACGGAGTATTTTGCTGACTATGGTGTCTACGACGTGAAGATTACGGTCCCTACCCGCTACGTCGTCGGGGCAAGCGGAGGGCTTGCGAAGCACATCGAGAACAACCCGGACAACACAACCACATACAACTTCTATCAGGAAGACATCCACGACTTCGCCTGGGTGACGTCGCCGGACCTGGTGCCGACGGTCCGAAAGTTCATCCACGACAAAATGGACCCGGGCGAGCGATCCGATCGACACCATTCGCTCAAGGAGGTTACGGTTATCCTCCTGACGCAGCCTCAGCGCGACGACATGATCGACCGCTATTTCGATGCGACGTTCAAGGCGCTCCGGTATTACGGCGAATGGTACGGTCAGTACCCGTACGACGCGATCACCGTTGTCGATCCCGCCAACGACAGCCGATCCGGAGGCATGGAATACCCGACACTCTTTACGGGGGGAACGAACAGGTACGCTCCCAGGGAACAGTCGTCGCCGGAAGGAGTAACGGTTCACGAATGTGGCCACCAATGGTGGTATGCGCTGGTGGGCAATAATGAGTTCGAAGAAGCGTGGCTCGACGAGGGGTTCAATACCTACTCAACCGACCGCGTGATCAACACCGGATGGAAGCCGTTCAAAGCCGTGCGCTATTTCTTCGGTGGGCCCGGTGGGGGAACGTACGTCGGCATTCCTTACGTCTTCAACGAGGTAGATCAAGGACGGCTAGGGCCAGGCGACAACTACGTGCGGCAGATGGGCAAGAACGACGTCATGGCGCGCAAAGGCTGGGAGTACAACCAGACCTATGGCCTTAACTCGTACACCAAACCCGCGTTGTCGCTGGTGACGCTCGAGCGGTACCTTGGCGAGGAGATGATGTACCGCGTGATGCGAACGTATCACTCCCGCTATCGCTTCAAGCATCCGACGAGCCAGGATTTCATCAATACGGTCAACGAGGTGACGGGAAAGAACATGGACTGGTTCTTCGAGAACACCTGGTTCAGCTCAAACCTGTTCGATTACAGCATCGATCGCATTGAGAACCTAAGGGTCCCTAAGCCGACCGGCGTCTTCAACGAGAATGGAAAGCCGATGGACAGCACGGCGGTGGGAGCCGACACCAAGGAGTACGAGTGCAATGTGGTGGTGAAACGGGAGGGAGAGGCGATCGCCCCCATCGATGTGCTCGTGGTGTTCAAAAACGGAGAGGAGAAGCGCGAGCAGTGGGACGGGCAATACCGCTGGAAGAAATTCATGTATCAATCCGACTCCCCGGTGAGCTATGCCGTTGTCGATCCGGATATGAAGCTTGCCTTGGACATCAATCATAATAACAACGGCCAGGTGATACGCGAGAGCGGCTTCCGGTCGCTCGCTGCACGGAAGTATGCTTCGAAGTGGATGTTCTGGCTCCAAAACCTTTTTGAGTTCATAAGCTTCTAGTCTGCTGCCGAGCCCCGCACTCAACCGGGTTTGAAGGCAGAACAATCCGCTTGAGAGCCGGATTCTCTACAAGGAGATTGCCATGAAGATCATTTCCACACTGAAGCAAGGGTTCGGACAGACTTCGCGGACCAAACGGATGATCCTGTTTGCCTGGTTTGTCAACGTCCTCTTTGCATTGGTGCTTGCCCTGCCGCTCCTGAACACGCTCGACAACTACCTCCGCGGCACGGTCATGGAGGAGAGGCTCCTTCAGCAGATGGATCCTGCCTGGTCCCGAACCTTTCGCTATGACTTCGAGAAGAGCGAACTGACGCAATTCGTTGACTACACCATCTTTGGCTACGCTCCGTTCGTCAACCACCTGGAAATGTACCTCAACGGCACGTTCTTCAAGAGCATCGGCAGTTTTCTATCCAACCTCATCTTTCATTTTGAAGTCACCCCGGGCTACAACTCGATCCTCGTCCTTCTCGGTTTTCTGTACATCTGTATGAGCAATTTTCTGGCCGGTGGATTCATCGGCATCTATTCGAAAGAGTATCGATCCTCGTTCTCGGAATTTATGATGGACGGGGCCAAATACTTTGGGAGCTTCTTCCGGCTGGCGCTCCTTGCACTGGTTTTTTACTACCTTTTCTTTACCCTCCTTGTCGATTGGATCGATGCCGGCATCCCCGCTTGGACTCGGAACGCGGCCTCCGAGCAAACGCCCTACGTGTCCTATATGATTAAGGGCATCGTTGCCCTCTTCTTGCTCTCTGTGTTCACGATGATCTTTGATTACGCGCGCATTCGGATCGTTCTGGACGACCGAACCAGCGCGCTGCTCGCGTCGGTGGCTGGTGGACGCTTTGCCCTCCGCAACTTCTTCAACACGTATGGTCTCTATTTCCTCCTCGCTCTCTTCGGCGTCGTGCTTATCGCAATCTACGCACTCCTCGAGAGTCTTATTCCACAAGACTCCTACTGGCCCCTTGTCGCCGTCTTGCTGCTTCAACAGTTGTATATGATCGCGCGGTTCTGGCTGAAGGGCAACTTCTACGCGTCCCAGACCGCACTCTATCGCGACCTCGCTGCAGAAGAACATAGGGGGACACTGGCGGCAACAGCTTCGCCTGCTTCCTGACACAAGGCCACCGGGAGGAATGCGTCTGATGTAAGCGCGGGTGGGAAAAAGTGGTTCTTCGGCTGAGCTTTTCCCCGTTGCTCTTTTGACATCCTCGATCCCTTGGGCCGATAATGAGGTGCCCTCCGTGCTCATCCCAAGAGGAACGAGCAAGCGAGCGACAGTTTTAAGACGAGCCGTTTTGGGCTCAATCGCTGAATGTTCATACGACGCAATTACACCAAGGAGGACCATTCAATAACGGTGATCTGACCTGCCCCCCGAAAAATGATCCAAGATTTAGTTAGGAAGTTTCATATCGGGTCATCCGCGCACTTCTGAGAATTCCCACTGCCTGGCTTCATCGCCCTCCCCTGGCTCTTGTCCCAACTCGTTGCTATATTCTTTCAAGGCCCTGGCATCCGCAGAGACAACCGCCACTCGTTCCGCTACTTAAACCACCAAGGGAGAAATCATAATGCCTGTCAAACCACGTTCGGCTTCCATTCGCCTCGCCTGCCTGCTGGCGCTGCTCGTCGTTCTGAGCTCGCTGGACCTACAGGCGCAGAGTTCGTACTCCATCCCCGATCACTACAACAAGCACGAGCATATGATCCCGATGCGCGACGGCGTGAGGCTCTTCACGGCTGTCTATACGCCAAAAGACAGCTCAAGGGACTATCCGATCCTCATGACTCGGACGCCATACAGCTCGAGCCCGTACGGCGAGAACCTTTATCCACCGTTTGTGGGTTCGCAGGCTTTGCGTTTCTATAAAGACGGCTATATTATTGTAAGCCAAGATGTTCGCGGACGCTTCATGTCGGAAGGGACGTTCGTGAACGTTCGACCGGAAATCGATGACAAGAAGAGTCCGAAGGATATCGACGAGAGCAGCGATACCTACGACACGGTCGACTGGCTGATCAAGAACATTGCTCACAACAACGGGCGGGTGGGGATCTATGGCACCTCCTACCCCGGATTCTATGCCACCATGGGAACGGTCGGAGCACATCCGGCCGTCAAAGCAACGTCGCCCCAAGCCCCCGTATCAAAGTGGATGGGAGGAGACGATTTCTTCCATAACGGCGCACTCCTCCTGCCGCACGCGTTTGATTTCTATGCGTTCTTCGGGTGGCCGCGGCCCAAACCAACGACCTCGGATGCCCGCCGGTTTGATCATGGGATCCCCGATGGATACAAATTTTTCCTCAAGCTCGGTCCCCTCCCGAATGCGAACACAAAATACTTCAAAGACAGTGTTGCATTCTGGAACGAGATCATGCAGCACGGGACGTGGGACAGCTTCTGGGAGGCCCGCAATGTCCTCCCCCATGTGAAAAACATCAAGCCAGCAACGCTGGTCGTCGGCGGCTGGTACGACTCTGAGAACCTCTATGGAGCCCTCAATTTGTTCGCAGCGATCAACAAGCTCAACCCGCAAAACCCGGAGGACCAGAACAGGCTTGTCATGGGTCCGTGGTCGCATGGACAGTGGGGGTATGACAGCGGCGATTCGCTCGGCATCATCAAGTGGGGCTCATCGACCGGCAAGTTTTTTGTTGACAGCATCGTCTTTCCATTCTTCAGTTACTATCTGAAGGGTGAAGGAACGCCGCACCTCACCAAAGCGATGGTTTTTGAAACCGGAAGGAACGCGTGGCAGTTCCTCGACAGCTGGCCGCCGAAACATGTCACTCCGACCAACGTGTATCTGAACACAAGGGGACGCCTTTCCTTTGCTGCGCCAGGGCCGGTGCAGAAGAAAGAGGAGTTTGATGAGTACATCAGCGACCCCGCAAAGCCGGTCCCTTACACTTCTGAGATTCGGCACTGGTACAACGCCGCCTTTCCTGTCGAGGATCAGCGGTTCGCATGGACGCGCCCCGACGTGCTGGTGTACGAATCGGACATCCTGACAGACGACGTGACCATCGCCGGACCGATCACGGCCAGCCTTTTCGTTTCAACCTCCGGCACAGACTCCGACTGGATCGTGAAAGTCATCGATGTCTTTCCCGACAGTGCCTCAGCCTGGAGGGACGACCCGATGAGGTTTGATCGCAACTGGACGAAGCTGAGAGGGTACCAGATGATGGTACGGGGGGACGTCTTCAGGGGAAAATTCAGAAACAGCATGTCCAAGCCCGAGCCCTTCGTGCCGAACAAGGTGACAAAGGTCGAGTTCATCTTGAACGATGTGTTTCATACGTTCAAGAAGGGGCACCGGATGATGGTGCAGATCCAGAGCACGTGGTTCCCCATGATCGATCGCAACCCGCAGACCTTCGTCGACATCTTCCACGCAAAGGAATCGGACTTCCAGAAAGCGACACAGCGGGTTTGCCACTCGCCGCGGTGGAGCTCTCACCTCGTCTTCCCCCTGTTGAAGTGAGGATCTGGCAGATGACCGTCACCTAACCGGAGATAATTCGGTCGGGGGTGACGGTCATGTCGCTCCCCATTTTCATTGAGACTCTTCGCTTTTTTCCCTACCATGGATAGACATTCACGGCATCATTATTGAAGCGAGCGGTACTTTCTGCTCTAGAAAAAACAAATGGATCAGGCAAGAAACGTTTTCGTGACGGGAGCGACGGGCTTTATCGGCACTAGGCTCGTGAGTGAGCTTGTACGTCGGGGACACACCATCCACGCATTGACGCGCCAGACAAGCAATAAAGACGGGCTCTCCCATGAACGGATCCGGCTGACCACCGGCGACATATCAGACCGGGAATCGCTTAAGAAGGGAATGCACGGATGCAGCCAGGTCTATCATCTCGCGGCATATGCGAAGAACTGGTCGCGTGATCCATCGATTTTCTATCGACAAAACGTCGAGGGGATGCGGAATGTCATTGAGGCCGCGCGTGAGACGGGCGTCGAGCGGGTCGTCCTGACCTCCACTATCGTAACGTTCGGTCCCACCGCTCCAGGTGTGACAGGCGATGAAGAGATGGCGCGGATCACGTCGCGCTACTACACAGAATACGAGGAGAGTAAGGCAATCGGCGAGCGAGAAGCTCTCCTGCTCGCAAGTGAAGGTTTTCCTGTCGTCATCGTCAACCCGACGCGCGTCTACGGTCCCGGCAAGCTCACCGAAGGGAACTCCGTCACCTTGATGATCGATATGTACGATCGCGGCAAGGTCCCCGTTCTCCTCAACAGCGGAGTGAACGTCGGGAACTACGTCCTCGTTGACGATCTGGTTCGCGGCCACATTCTCGCTATGGAAAAAGGAACGATCGGCAGGCGTTACATTCTCGGCGGCGAGAACAGCTCCCTCAAGGATTTCTTTCGTCTCGTCGACGAAATCTCCGGCAAGAAGCACGTTCAAATCAATCTCCCCCCGCGCCTCGCAAGGCTCTATGCAGGCTTTGAAAGAAAGAAGGCGCAGTTGCTTGGCCTCTATCCACAGATCACCCCGAGCTGGGTGGAGACGTTCCTACAGGACTGGGCGTATGCTTCGACAAGGGCGGTCAACGAACTCGGCTACACCATTACGCCGCTGCGAGAGGGGATCCGTATCACCTACGAATGGCTTCTGCGGCAGCGAAGAGACCACAAGCCAATGGGAAAACCGTGAGCGCTCCTGGGCCGGTCGGTCGGTTTACGTCCTCCCTTTCGCTCGCAGGACTTTTCAGCGGCGAGAACAAGAAGCCGACGATCATTCTTCTCCTCTCTCCTTTTGTGTTGGTGACCTTCAAGTACTTCGGCACAAAATCATTCTACCTGGCCGATCTGTCTTCGGTGTTTGTATTCTTCGGCGATCCGCAGTTGACAGCGGAGCTCTACGAGTTTCTCTGTTCCTTCTTCGTCCTGGGAATCGTCCCGTTTCTCATCATCAAGTTTCTGTTCAGAGAGCCATTCAGCTCGTATGGACTGCAGCTCGGTGACTGGCGATTTGGCCTGAAGGCATTTCTCGTGTTAGCGCCGATCATGGTTGCAGCGACCTTCCAATCATCCAGGCAGCCGGAGTTCGTTGCGCAGTACCCGTTGTTCAGAGGTGCGGCTGCATCGCCTCAGATGTTCCTGGGTCACGCCGCATCCTATTTGATCTTCTACATCGGGTGGGAGACGTACTTCCGCGGATTCATGCAGTTTGGGTTGAGAGGCACGTTGGGGGATTGGAACTCCATCCTCCTGCAAACCCTCGTCTCGTGTACACTTCACATCGGCAAACCGGCCGGGGAGATCTACGGCGCCATTCTCGGAGGTCTTGCGTGGGGCATTGTGGCATTCCGCGCCCGCTCGATCTTGTTCATCATCCTCCTCCACTGGCTGTTGGGGGTCTCACTCGATTTCTTCATCTGCTTTGTGAGATGAACCTTCGTCGGGACATTGTCCACACAGAGACAGCCGGACCACAGATCCACAGACTAGAGAATCATCAGGATGACGGAACAGGCTCTTCGAGTCAGTAGGCTTCAGCTGCACGCGACGGATGGTTTGATCTTCCTCGCCCTCGCGCTCTTCACTCTCCTGGCACTTGTGTTCCACTCCAGCGTTGAGGACTGGTGGATCCTCGCATTGAAGAACATCGCCGTAGCCGTCGTGTATCTCGGCCTAGTCTTCCTCTCACAGAAGGTCACACGGAAGTTCCCTCGCTTCCTGGTGCGTGTCGCCGCCGTAACGCTGGCATTCGCCTACCTCTTCGGTGCGGTGGACAAGCTGCAACTGATCCTCCATGGCGAGTGGCTCGATGCGTACGTCCTCGACGCAGAGCAGTTCGTGTTCGGCGTTCAGCCGACACTATGGCTCCAACACATCATGTCGCCCGCTCTGACGGAGTGGCTGATGTTCTCCTACGTGATCTACATCCCAATGTATCCCATACTGAGCGGCATTATCTACTTCCTGCGCGGCGAAGCTGCGATGGAGGACTACTTTTTCACGCTGGGCCTCACGAACGTCTTGTGCGACATCGGGTTCATCCTTTTCCCTGTCGCAGGACCAATCCCGACAATCGGCCATTTGTACTCCGTGCCCCTCACGGGCTATGTCTTCACGTACCTCGGCGAGTTCATGCGCTCGCACGTGCACTACATCGGCGGCACGATCCCGAGTCCTCACGCTGCTGCGGCAACCGTCATGTGGCTGATGGCGTATCGTTACCACCGCCCATCGTTCTACGTCATCACACCGATCGTGCTGTCGCTCTACGTGTCGACGTTCTACGGCCGTTACCATTACGTGACAGATGCGATCGTGGGTATAGCAGCAGCATTCTTTGCGCTACAACTCGTCCCCGTGGTCATCAAGGGTTGGAATCACGTGGCAGAATCCATGCGGGGGAAGGCTTCCGTTGCTCCAGCAGGCTCGGAATGAGGGGCGTCATCGTTGGTCTCGACTTGGAGTGATGTCGGACACCTATTCTCTGCTCCCCGGGAAGCATCTTTTGACGACACGAGCCCGAGCATTTGCTTTTGTGGCTCAAATGGAGTAACGTTTTTCCGGTTCTCCTTACCAAGCCAAGAGAGGCCACGTCATGCATTTTCTTGAGCGCATCCGGCTCCTACTGTTCGATCCCGAGATCGCAACGGCGGATCTGTACGATTCCCCCCGCCTGGGTGAGGCGTTTCTCATGGTCTCCACCTACGCGGGATTGACCTCCTTCAATTCTCTGCTTTCCGGTTATTTGAAGACTCAGACGTTTAGCGTCGGTCTCATCGCATTTCTCGGATCGTTTCTTCTTATCTTTTTGACGTGGGTCTTTCTCGCTACTATCTTTCACATTGGCGCCGAGCTGCTCGGGGGATTTGGGGCGTTTCCAAATGCGCTCGGCTTTGTGGGCCTCGCCGCGGCTCCGCACATCTTCACGTCACTGATTTCCATCGTCCTCACCATCCTGGGCGCGGCGGTCTTCGTGGACGATCCCGATAACCTCCTGCCGAAGATCGGATTAGGCGTCACGCTCATCGGCATGGCCTGGGGCTGGCCCGGTATCCTCTGTTATTTCGGCCTTAAGAACGCCGAGCGCGTGGATTCGCTCAAAGCAGTCATCGTTACCATGCTTGTCTTCTTCGGGTTTGCAGTGCTCGAAGTGCTTTCTTCGGACGCCTTATAGTGCCGGCGGTGCACCTTGTCGTCTCTCTTTGTCAACAGTACTGTAAGTCTCTTTCCAGGGTAAATCATGAAATCTTCCTACCTTCTCATTGCGTGCCTCCTCCTCGCGCTCTCTTGCCAGCCGTCAGCGGAAGGACCCTATGACGTTCTCATCCGCAACGGCAAGATCGTCGATGGCACCGGCAGCCCTTGGTATGTAGGCGACATCGGAATCTACAGTGAGAAGATCATCGCTATCGGCAAGCTGGATACGAAAATAGCCAAACAGGTCATCGATGCCTCCGGTCAGGTGGTCGCGCCGGGGTTCATCGACATGCTGGGCCAGTCCGGGCTGTCGACGTTTGTCGACAACCGGGCCATGAGCAAGATCTCCCAGGGCATCACGACGGAACTGACCGGGGAGGGTGAATCCCCCGCACCGGTGAACAAGAACACCCTCCAGGAGATCAGTTCCTACCTTCAGAGATACAATATCACCGTTGATTGGACCGGCTTCGACGGATACTTCGCTCGCCTCGAACGGCACAAGTCAGCCATCAACTTCGGCTCCTTTGTCGGAGCAAGCCAGGTGCGCGCCTACGCCATTGGATACGATGATCGGGAGCCAACCGCCGAGGAGCTGGATCAGATGAAACAGCTTGTCCGCACGGCCATGCAGCAGGGCGCGCTCGGCCTCAGCAGCGCACTTGAATACACGCCGGCGATGTATGCAAAGACTCCGGAGCTGATCGAACTGGCAAAGGTCGCTGCCGAATACGGAGGCATCTACATCACGCATATCCGCAACGAGCAAGAGCGCGGCATCGAGGCAATTCTAGAGGCTGCTGATATCGCACGGGCTGCCAAAATCCCCGTAGAAATCTGGCACCTGAAGGTGGCGGAGAGAGCAAATTGGGGAAAGATGCCGGAAATCGTACAGCTGATCGATCAACATCGGGATCAGGGGATTGACATGACCGTGGATCTGTATCCCTACACCGCATTTTCCAACGATCTGAGCGCTCTTATCCCCGGTTGGGCTCAGGAGGGGGGAACCGGAAAGCTCCTGCAGCGCTTGAGAGATCCCGGCATCCGGAAGCGAATCAGAACCGAACTCCAGGCGAAGGATCGCAACAGGGGACCTGATTTCCAGAGCATGATGATCACGTCGGTCAGGAACCCGGAACTAAGACAGTGGGAAGGGAAACGACTGACGGAAGTTGCAGCCGCCTGGAAGAAAGACCCCATGGAGACACTGTTCGACTTCATCCTCGCGGATTCAGCCAGAACAGGAAGAGTCGTCTTTGCGATGACGGAAGAGGACCTGCGGATGGCTATGGCCCAGCCGTGGGCCAGCTTCTGCACGGATGCGAGTGCTCGTGCAACCGACGGACCGCTGTATGAAGGGAAACCCCACCCCAGAGCCTATGGCAGCTTCCCTCGGATCCTCGGCAAGTATGTTCGCGAAGACAAGATCCTGACGCTCGAGGATGCGATCCGCAAAATGACGTCTCTTCCTGCACAGCGCGTCGGACTGAAAGACCGGGGCCTTTTGAAGCCCGGCTTCTACGCGGACATCACGATCTTCGACCCAGCGACGATAACCGACAAGGCAACGTTTGAGAATCCTCACCAGTATTCGGAGGGAGTGAGCCACGTCCTGGTGAACGGCAAGCTCGTTTGGGAGAAGGGAACGTTCACCGGGAACCTGCCCGGAATGGTTCTGCGAGGGCCAGGCTACCGACACTGACGGCATAAAACACGAAAGCCGTCTTCAGTCTCTGAGACGGCTTTCCCATTCTGAACTCTCTCGTTCCTCCTCATCCGCGCCTTCCCCTCAAGACCCTCGTCCAGTGAACGATCTGGTGCTTAACTTCATGGGGGGAGGTGCCTCCGGCCGATTTCTTTTGCTCCACGCTCCTATGGGGTAGAACATAATCGAAGATATCCGCCGCGAAGGCTTTGGAAAAGGTATGGAGGATGTCCAAGTCCAGGTTGCCGAGAAACATTCGGTGTTCAATACAGTAGGAGACAATCTTCCCGGTGATCGTGTGTGCGTCGCGGAAGGGAATTCCCTTCCGTACGAGATAATCGGCAATCTCAGTCGCCGTCAGGAAGTCGTTCTGGAGTTCCTCCTCCAGCCGATGACAATCAAAGCTGGTGTGAACGAGCATCTGCGAAAAGATGGAGAGACATTGCTGTGTTGTGCTCACAACGTCGAACATCGGCAGCTTGTCCTCCTGCATATCCCGGTTGTACGCCAACGGGAGGGCTTTCATCATTGTCAGGAGATTGACAAGGGCCCCATAGACGCGCCCGGATTTTCCGCGCACCAGTTCGGCCATGTCGGGGTTCTTCTTTTGCGGCATGATACTGCTCCCCGTCGTGTATGCGTCGCTGATGCGGACGAAGCCAAATTCCTTGCTGCTCCAGAGCACGAGCTCCTCTGCGAAGCGGCTGAGGTGCATGATGATTATGCTGCAGGTCGCTGCGAACTCGATGAGATAGTCACGATCGCTCACCGCGTCGATACTGTTCTCGACGATCGAGTCAAAGTGAAGCTTCCTCGCGACCCTGGAACGATCAATGGGAAAGGACGTGCCAGCGAGCGCGGCCGCGCCGAGTGGCGATTTGTTGAGGCGCTTCAGGCAGTCGTGCAATCGCTCGTAGTCCCGCTCGAGCATCCAGACGTAGGCGAGCAGGTGGTGTGAGAGCATCACCGGCTGGGCACGCTGGAGGTGTGTGTAGCCCGGCATCAACTCTCCGAAGTACTTCTCCGCCTTGAAGAGAAGCACTCGTTGCAGCTGTATGATGAGCTTGCCGATCTCCCTGATTGCAGATCGAAGATAAAGGCGTTCATCAAGCGCGATCTGGTCATTGCGGCTGCGGCCGGTATGTAGTTTTCCACCCAGCGGTCCGACTTTGTGGATCAACCGCTGCTCAATGGCAAGATGAACGTCCTCAAACTCCCCGGTCAGCTGAAACTTGCCGGTCTCGATCTCCTTCTGGATTTGCCTCAAAGCAGTTCGGATCCTTCGAGCTTCCGTCGCCGTGAGGATGTGCGTCGCGGCAAGCATTTCGACATGCGCGATGCTCCCCGCGATATCCTCCCTGAAGAGTTGTTTATCGAGATCGATGGAGGAGGAGAACCTTAATGCGATCTCGGAAAGGGGCTCCTTGAATCTGCCTCCCCGGAGTGCCTGATGAGCCATGCTGAGATTTCCGATCGAGTAATGATCAATTGCCAATTGACAGCTGGTTCGCACCAAGATACGGAAAAGCAAAAAGGGGGGCAATCACGCGTTGTACTGGCAGTTTCCTTGCAGATGCTCCCTTCTTTCCTTTACACATCTCTAACTTTTCATCTGACTGCGTATCTGTTGACAAACTCTTCCAGCCCCTCCACGATCTTTGCTGCCACTGCACTCCGAAAACCGTCGTCAAGGAGCTTCATTTCGTCCTCGGGGTTCGACAAGAAGGCTGTCTCAATGAGGACATTGGGGAGCTGCGTGGGCCCGCTGAGGGAAAAATTGAAGCTTCCGGTAACCCCAAATTGCGAGAGACCCAGCTGGAGCATTTCCTCATACATCAGGTTTGCAAGGGTTTGATAGCCGAGATATCGATAGTACGTGCTTGTTCCCTTCACGGCTTCCGGGTCTGAAGTCTCCCCCGTCGAGTTGCAGTGGATGCTGACCAAGATGCGCGCTCCGGAGTTCACAGCGGCATCCCAGCGATCCAGCATCGACACAGCGCTATCTCCTGTCCGGGTCATGACGACGTTGACACCCTTCGATCGCAGGAGAGAATCGAGATGAAACGCCATCGTCAGATTGAGATCTTTCTCCAAGACTCCCGTCGCCCCGAAGGCGCCGTCATTATCACCCCCGTGGCCGGCATCAACAGCGATGGTCAGGCCAGCCAGAACTGAACCCGGATTGGATATCCTCGGCGGACGGCGAACACGGATGCGAAGAGTTGAGCCTTGATCATACGCGACGTCATAGCCCCAGTGTTGTTCGGAGCTCAAGGCAATGGTGAGGCGATAGTGACCGGCCGAAACCTGATCCCAGCTCACGCTCTTGATCCCCTTGGCGGAGAGCTGCTGCGTAATCCAGTTTGTGTTGGAGGTCGCGTCGAAGATATCGACCACGATTGCGGCCGGATTGACGAGCTGATCGGTGAGAAAAGGAAGTCGCTGCGCGAGTGAAACGCTCACGACGTCCTCCACGCTGTCGCCTGTTGCTGAAATCGATCCGACGAGTGAGCGGGGTTGGGGAGCACTAGGCGGCTGTAACTGCGCGAACTCTTCCGGGAGCCAGCCGGCCATATCCTCCGACAGCTTGATGCGGAACTGATTGCCGACTTTTCCAGTGACCCGCAGTTGGATGCCGCTCTGGATGTAACCGAGCTTCGCGCCGCCGAGGCGGTCCTGGCCCAGTCCAACGTTGAGGAACGGCTTGCGCCCCACCACGACCGCAGCCCGAGGAAGCTCCTGGGCAAGAATCGACACTTTGCCCCTCGAAAACGCTTTCTCGCTGCTCCAGAAACTCTCTTTCAGCCGGACTCTGACAGGCTGATCAAGCGACTCATCGGTTTCTTTCACTTTATATCTACCGATGTAGACCCCACCGCCATTGCCTTCCTTGTTGGTGAGCTCCGTCATCGGAATTCCCGACGCTACGTCTTCGATGTCGAAGTACGCTTTGTAGCCGGGGCTTCCTCTGAACCTCACCTCCAATATATCATCTTTCCCAAGCCAGAGATCTCGCGAGGGCTCGATGGATGCGGTGTCGATGACAGCCGGTTCATGCGTCAGCGGTTTGGGCAGCTCCGGCCGAACGAGAACATAATCATGGAAGATCGAATCTCCGGATGCCGATCGCACGACAAAGCGTAGGGGGGTTTCGCCGACGGCAAGCGGTAGCAACGCGACGACCGCTCCGCTGGGATACACTCTTAGTTCCTTGTCATTGACGAATGCCCGGGCACTCGGATTCGTGCTGGCCGCGATCCGGTAACGGGAGAAAGTCGTCTGGATTGTGTCCTGGTCGGGCAGCACGACTCGCAAGAACAGCGAATCGTTCTTCGCAGGACTTGGTGTTTGGACAACAGGGATTTGAGACCACGCGAGAGAGCTCAGAAACACCAAGGCATACGCTATTCGAAACACGTGTCTCTCCTTTCACCCAAGTAAGGTTTGCGGGGGTGCAATGAACCAAGAAATGCCGAAAGATTCAAGCGACCAGCACGCTCGAAAAACACGAAAGCCGATGAGCGAACCCATCGGCCTTCACTGAGCTGACGAATGTTGCATGGACAGCCCTAGGCCTTCGCAGCAGTCTTCTTGAGCCTGCGCCTGATCTTCTTCTCCTTCTTGGCAAAGCCGTTCGGATTAATCTGGTAGAACGTCTTCATCGGCAGGCTGAAGATCTTGATGTACCCTTCACTCGCCTTGTGGTTGAATGTATCCTCTTGTGTGTAGGTCGCGAGCTTCGTGTCGTAGAGGGAGTTTGGCGAGGACCGGCCGGCAATCTCCACGTTACCCTTGTAAAGCCTGACCTTCACCGTCCCATTAACGGTCTTCTGCGTTTCGTTCACAAGGGCTTCGAGGGCCGACCGCAGCGGTGTGAACCATAAGCCGTTGTACACCAGGTTTGCGTAGTCCTGCGCGACCTTCGCCTTGTAGTGTGCTGTTTCTTTTTCGAGCGTCAAACGCTCGAGCTCACGATGTGCAAAATGCAAGATGACGGCCGCGGGGGCCTCGTAGACCTCTCGCGATTTGATGCCGACCAGCCTGTTTTCAATCAAATCGATCCGGCCAACCCCATTGGCACCGCCGATCTCGTTGAGCTCGTCGATGATCTCGAATCCCGATTTCCTCTTTCCGTTCAGTCCAACCGGCACCCCCCGTTCGAACTCTATTGTGACGGTGGTGGGGTTGTCCGGAGCCTCCTGCGGCGATACCGTGCGCTGGAAGGCATCAGCCGGCGGCTCGAGCATCGGGTCCTCCAGGATGCCACATTCGACTGCGGTGCCCCAGATGTTTTCATCGATGGAATATGGGTTCTTCTTCGTCGCAGAAACCGGGATGCCATGCTTCTCGCAATAAGCGATTTCCTCTTCGCGAGACTTGAACTCCCATTCGCGAAGCGGCGCGAGGACCTTCAGCTCGGGCGCCAGCGCGGCAATCGACGCTTCGAATCGGACCTGGTCGTTACCCTTCCCTGTGCACCCATGGGCGACCGCCGTGCAGCGCTCCCGGCGGGCGACTTCAACCAGTGCCTTTGCGAGAAGCGGCCGTCCGAGTGAGGTAGCCATTGGGTACGTATACTCGTACAATGCCCCGGCTTTGAGCGCGGGAAAAACATACCGTTCGACAAACTCGCCGCGCAGGTCCTGGACGTACACCTTCTTGGCGCCTGTCTTGTACGCCTTCTCTGGAACGCCGCTCAACTCCTTCTTCTGCCCCAGATTCCCCGTGACTGTAATAACGTCCGCGTTGTAGTGCTCTTGAAGCCATTTCACTATGACCGAGGTATCAAGTCCCCCAGAATAGGCTACCGCGATTCGCTGTTTCTTCACCGTTATCTCCTTTAGAGAGGATGTGAAATAGAAATAGTAGATGAACCCTCGAAATTCCCGACCACAGTCAAGCAACTTGGAGGCGGTTCCCCGCCATCAGACCTCGGAGCAGCCTGAGCACCTCCTCTATCCTCGATACCGATGCCGGGGTGACGAAGATCGTGTTATCACCGGCCAGCGTGCCGAGGATGGCGGGATAATGCATGCTATCGATGATCTCTGCAACCCCCTGGGCTCTGCCGGGCAACGTCTTCACAACAATCAGACTCTCGTTGGCATCGACGCTCTCAATCTCGTAGCCAACGAACGACGTTAACCGCCGCTCCTCGCTCTCAACATGCGGGACGTAGCGGACCCCTTCAGCCGTGTTGACCCGAGCAATGCCGAGCTCCTTCATGTCGCGAGACAAGGTGGCTTGCGCAACGTCGAACCCGGCCTTCCGCAACGCCTGGCAAAGCTCCTCCTGGCTTGCGACCACCTGGTGGGTGATGATTTGCTTGATTGCGACCTGCCGACTTTGCTTGTTCATAGTCACTCCATACCGCGGGCTGACGGCTTCGTTATCGATTTCGACGGAGTACGTTGTCGTGCAACAATCGGTTCGGCAACCCGTTGTGCGTCCCGGTGGCCGACGCTTCCGCCGCTGATACCATCTGCGTACCGACACCCTCATCCGTAAAAATCTCGAGCAACAGGGAATGTTTGATTCGCCCGTCGATGATGTGAACCTTCTTCACACCGGCCTCCAGCGTATTGAACGCTGAAGTTACTTTCGGAATCATCCCCCCAAAGATGGCACCTTCGCGCATCAGCTTGTCGGATTCCGATTTCGTAAGGGTGGAAACCAGCCTGTTGTTCACCAGAACGCCCTCGGTGTCGCTCAAATAGACCAGCTTCTCCGCTTTGAGCGCTGAAGCGATTGACCCCGCCGCAAGGTCGGCGTTGATATTGTACAGCTGAGCGCTCTCTCCCACTCCGATCGGAGCGATAACCGGCATCATTCCGTTCTCCAGCAACAGGTTCAAGTACGGGACATTCACTGAGACAATCTCTCCGACCAAGCCGAGGTCGGTACCGTTTGGCGACAGCTTGCGCGCCCTCAACAGCATATTGTCCACACCACACAGGCCAGTCGCGTTCCCGCCGCTCGTGTTGATCAGGTTTACGATCTCCTTGTTGACCATACCGGCGAGCACCATCAACACTACGTCGATCATCTTCTGATCGGTATACCGCTGACCGTCGACGAACTTCGTCGGGATCCCAAGCGCGTTCGCCGTATCCGTGATCTCCTTGCCCCCACCGTGCACAATGACGATATTGATGCCGATCTTGCGGAGTATCGTGGCATCCTTGGCGAACGTGTGCTTCAGCCGCTCATCCGTCATCGCGGCGCCCCCGTACTTGATTACGAACGTCTTCCCCTCGTACGTCTGCATGTAAGGGAGCGCCTCGATCAGGACTTCTTCTTTCCTCGAACCATCGCTCATGACCTGTAGCTCGCATTGATGTGAACATATTCCTTTGTGAGGTCGCAGGTCCAAAAGCGTGCAGCCTCGCTGCCCTGGTTGAGATCGATGCTGATGACGACGGTGTCTTGCGAAAGAGTCTGCCTTGCACGCTCCTCGTCGAGGACAATGTCGTAGTTTCTCTTCAGGATGGGCAGGTCGTTGAACGAGATCTCCACCTCATCAGGATTGAACACTATCCCCGAATACCCGACAGCGGCCAGAACCCGACCCCAGTTTGCATCAGCCCCATGGATCGCGGTTTTCACCAGATTGGAATTTGCGACAGCGTCCGCAGCCTGAACCGCCTCCTCTTCGCTCCTGGCACCTTTCACGAGAACCTCGATGAGCTTTGTCGCCCCCTCGCCGTCCCGGGCGATCATCTTCGCCAGCTTGATCAGCACATACTCAAGCGCCGCGGAGAACAAATGGTACTCCTCGGAGTCCTCACCCAACGCCTGATTCTTCGCCAACCCGTTCGCCAGCACAAGCACCTGGTCGTTGGTGCTCATGTCTCCGTCAACAGTAATGCGGTTGAATGACCTGTTCGTTGCGGCCTTCAGCGCTTTGCTGAGGAGCGGCTGCGAGATCCGAGCGTCGGTCGTCACGAACGCAAGCATGGTGGCCATGTTTGGGGCGATCATGCCGGACCCTTTCGCGACGCCCCCGATCGAAACCACATTGTTCCCGAGGGTAAACTTCACTGCAACTTCCTTCGGACGCGTATCGGTCGTCATAATCGCTTCTGCGACGTCCTTGTTGCCAGACCGGCTCAGTTTTGCCGCCAGGTCCTTCACCCCCGCCAAAATTTTCTCCATCGGCAGATATTGACCGATGATTCCGGTCGACGACACCATGACCCGTTCGAGCGGTACGTTCAACGCCTCCGCAGCTGCTTTGACGGTGTGCCACGCGTCGTTCAGTCCTCGTTCGCCCGTGCAAGCGTTGGCGTTTCCGCTGTTCACGACGATGGCAGAACACACCGACGATTTCTTCAACTGCATCTTATCCACAATGATCGGCGCCGCCTGCGTCCTGTTCTGTGTAAACACACCCGCCACAGTCGCAGGCACCTCCGACACAATCAAAGCAAGATCCTTCTTTGTCTTGCGGATACCGCAGAATTCTGCTGCCGCCAGAAACCCTTGCGGCGCCGTCACCCCGCCTTGGCATTCATCAACAGGAATGTGCATCATGCAATCAGTCCCTCCGTTTCATCAACACCGAACATGAGGTTCATATTCTGGACCGCCTGCCCGGCCGCTCCCTTGACGAGATTATCGATAGCGGAGAGCAGGACCAGTTGGTTGTTTTCGGTATCGACCCGAAAACCGATGTCGATGTAGTTCGTGTAGTTGACGTTCTTGATCTCGGGTATCGCGGTTTCGGAACAACGGACGAACGGCTCACCCTCGTAGTGCTTACGAAACGCTGCGCCGATGTCTCGTTGTGTTACGTTTGCCCGAAGCGGCGCGTAGATGCTTGTGTAGATCCCGCGCGTAATGGGAAGAAGATGGGGCACGAAGGTAAAGGAGACCGCTGAGCCTCCGAACGTCTCGAGCGCCATTTCGATCTCAGGTGTGTGCTGGTGGACACCGACTTTGTATGCTTTGACCGATTCGTTGACTTCCGCGAACGAGAGGTCGACGCTGGAGCTTCTTCCCGCTCCGGATACACCCGAGAGAGAACTGATGGCGATGCCTTTTCCTTCAATCAATCCTTCCTTCAGGACAGGTACGAGAGGAAGGATGGCGCTCGTCGGATAGCAGCCTGGATTTGCAACCAGCGTCGCCGGTTTAATCTGTGAGCGATTCCACTCCGGAAGCCCGAGGACAGCTTTAGTAAGGGTCTCTTCTGCCGTGTGGTCACGCTTGTAGTACTTCTGATAGAGAGACACATCCTTGAGTCTGAAGTCGCCGCCAAGATCAATGACTCTCCTGCCTCGATCGAGCAACTCAGGCACCAAGTTCATCGCCTCTCCGGAAGGGAGAGCAATAAACACGATGTCGCTCCTGCAAGCCGCCTCGGCAGAATACTGCTCATACACGACCTCGACGCGACGCTGAAACCAAGGATACATCTCTGCAACCCGCTTCCCTGCCGAGGTGTTGGCAAAGAGCTTATCGACCCTCGCGTACTTATGTCGAGCGAGAATCTTCACAAGCTCAATCCCTGAATAACCAGACGCCCCTATGACAGAAACTCTGATTTGCCCCAATCAGCCTTCTCTTCTTAATTTTGAAGATGGATAAATATACATTTATCTGGATGAATATGCAAGCACTTTCTTTCCCACTTAAGATCTTTTAATGGTCGCGTGAAATGATATGTCCTCGTCGCCTCAGGCGGGGAAGAGTTTTTGTGTTGCCTGTTGGCTGGAGGAAAAGAGACCCACCATTCCACGGGCTTCACGTGTGGTATCGTCGGCCTGCCGAACCTTGGTAAGTCAACACTCATCAACGCATTTAAAGCAGCGCAAGCCCAAGTGGCGAACTACCCCTTCACCACGATCGATCCGAACATTGGCGTCGTCCCGGTTCCTGACCCTCGGCTTGATCGTTTCACAGGAACTCATGAACCCGCCAAGACGGTCCCACCACACTGGAATTTCTGGACATCGCTGGCCTTATCAAGGGGATTGGTAAGGGAGAGGGATCGGGGAACCGGTTCCTGACTCAGATCCGGAACGTCACGCGATCGTTCATATCATCCGCTACTTCGATGATCCCGACACTGCGCATCTTGACGGATCCATCAACCCGCGGCGAGATATGGCGAGCGATGGGAGGAAATGCAGGATTAGAAATTCCCGCACCGGCACCCCGCCTTGACGGGGCGCGTTCACATTGTTGTAACTCTTGAGCCGAAGTTGACACGAGAGCGGGAACAAAAAAAGACGCCCCGAAGACTACCGGGGCGCCCTGGTCGAACGGACGCTGGACTGGTTGTGCACCTAGAAATAGACTGACAATGTCAACGCCCCGGAATTAGTGATGCCAAGGTTGCTGGCACTGCCGACTTTCGTGGTGGTAGTCGTGGTTCCGTTGATGAATTCCTCGTCCTTGCGCGATGTCTTCATATATCCAAGCTGATATTCGGCCGCAAGGCTGAGTTCCCTATAAAGGAAAAACTCAACTCCGACCAACGCGAATACCTGAATAGAGGTTCCGCCAAAATATGTCGTCCCATTGACCGTTAATCCCCCGCTGGCGTTCTTTGTTTCGGGTTGAGTTACTGGAGGGGCACCCACCCTAACCGGCTTTGAATCAGTGCTCGTGGTCGAGAACGCAGCGCCCAACCCAAGGTATGGCATGACGCGCCCTCTTCCCATATGCCATTCGGCGGCACCTTCAACGCCCATGACTGTTGCCGAATTGCTCCCATCAGCGCCGGACTGCTGGGCCGCGGGATTTGCCGAGATCGTCTCACTTGCGCTCGTGAACTGGATTCCCACGCGCACCGACATTGCTTGGCTCAGGTAGTACCTGGCCCCGAGACCGCCGTCAAAAGTACCAGCCGACAGGAACGACAAACCACCGAACGAAAACAGGACCGCCGTCGATCCCGACCTGATATTCGGAACAACATCCTGACTCAAGGAGCATGATGCCCCGAGACTGAGGATCGTTGCCACGACGAACAGTTTCTTCATAACCCCTCCATTGAATTCGTGAGCGATGGTGGATTAAGGCGGTGGAAGTCTGCACTGACTTTGAGGAGCAAGGTATGGCTTATGAGAATCATTTTCAACCGCCGGTGATGCGCATCACAGAAAGCAAACACGCGGAATTGATTTTCGCACGAAAGAACCGTTTTGTATATTGATATTAACCAGGGAAGGCATTCTCAAAACTCTCCTAAGGGTCTATGGGTTTTAACTGTGGCATCGTCGGCCTGCCAAATGTCGGTAAGTCAACGCTCTTCAACGCACTTACGGCAACGCAAGCTCAGGTGGCGAACTATCCCTTCTCCACAATTGATCCGAACGTTGGGATCGTCCCGGTTCCTGACCATCGGCTCGATCGCTTGACGGGGATTTACAAGCCCGGCAAGACGGTCCCCACCACACTGGAATTTCTAGACATCGCTGGCCTCGTCAGAGGGGCTAGTAAGGGGGAGGGACTGGGAAACCAGTTCCTCGCTCAGATCCGCAACGTCGACGCGATCGTTCATATCATCCGTTGCTTCGATGATCCGGACATCGTGCACGTCAACGGATCTGTCAATCCGCGGCGAGACATTGAAGCAGTCGAGACGGAGTTGATCCTAAAGGATCTTGAGACCGTAGAGCGCCGATTGAGCGAATCGGAAAAGCGGGTCAAGTCAGGCGAGAAGAAGGCGAAGGAAGAGACCGATTTCTATGTGCACGCCCGCGAGCACCTGGGGGCCGGCCGTCTTGCACGATATCCCGCGATCCAGACCGAAGAACAACAGGGGTGGTTGCGCGATCTGCACTTGCTGACAAATAAGCCCGTCTTGTACGTCTGCAACGTACACGAGAAGCACCTCGCCACAGAGACCGATTACGTCTCCCAGGTACGCGAACTCGCCGCCAAGGAGTCCGCCAAAGTCGTGGTCATCAGCGCAGCCGTGGAGGCAGAGGTCTCCGAGCTCCCTGCAGGAGAGCGGCCGTCGTTTCTCCGGGAGCTCGGCCTGAAGGAATCGGGATTGAATCAAATCATCCGCGAAGGCTACGACTTACTCCACCTCATCACCTTCTTCAGCGTCAACCCGAACGAAGCACATGCATGGACCGTTCGAAAAGGCGCGACAGCAGTCAAAGCGGCAGGCGTGATCCACAGTGATTTCGAACGGGGATTCATCCGTGCGGAAATCATCAAGTATTCCGATCTTGATCGCCTCGGCTCTGAAGCCGCGGTCAAAGAACATGGACTCCTCCACGTTCAGGGTCGAGAGTATGTGATGCAAGACGGGGATATCATGTTCGTCCACTTTAACGTCTGACCCCAGCACACCCCCCCTCTCCTCACCATATTACCACACGAGCAACCGCCGAGTTTCCCTTCCTTCTTGTTCCCGTCTCCTGCTGACCTTCCTGTGATTTTTCTCACGACGTACCTGATGATGCAATCATCACGTCTGACACCGTCCCAGACGCCGAGAAGAGATTGATGCCTTCGATCCAATTCAGGATGCCGGCGACCCGTATGACCGGCGCTGATTCCGGCCTATGGACGCTCTGCGAAAGATGAACGTCGCTATCCTCAGGGGGGAGAAGCAGGGAACATGAAGTGAAAGTGCTGCCAACGGGGCTGCCCCGGCTCCAAAGGCCAGCCGGGGGGTCTCCACCGCCAGGTCTCCTTCAAACGCATGCCGTTACTTCAGTTTTTGTTTCTTGATGAGCCACAGCGCTTGTTCTTTGGTCTTCTTGCTGACAAGCTCCCCGTAGATTTCCGGCCGACGAGAAGCCCTCACTGCAAGTGTCCGGTCGTACTTCTCATCAAAGAAGAACTGCGTCACACGCTTTTCCCCCAAGTCGATGTCGTAGGTCAACACGCCGATCCCTCTTCCGAGATCCGCAAGGATCAAGCCGTCTCTTCCCACCACGCTGCTCCGGCCGATCATCTTGCCGGGCATCCACTCTCCCTCGCGATAGCCGTAGCATGCTGAAACCACCGGCAGGCCCGTGTCGATCGCTCGAGCCCGATAGCGGATCTCCCAGTCGACCTCCCCCCAGCCTCCCTGCACGTGAGGGAACAGCAAGATCTCCGCGCCACGAAGCATCAGAACCTGAGCCACCTCCGGATACTCGATGTCCATGCAGGTCATGATGCCCACCGTGCAGCAGTCGAGTTGCCAGACCGGCAGTTCGTTGCCCGCTTTGATTCCCATGCTTTCTTCGGATACTGTCGGATGCGCTTTCTGGTAGCAGCCTTGTACCTTTCCCCTTCGATTGATAAGAAGGACGTAACTTGACACGACGTCCTTGTAGCTCCCAAACAAGGGAAGGACAATGTTCATCTTGAACTTCCTGGCCCGCGCTGCGATCGTAACTGTGAAGGGTCCTGGGATCTCGTCCGGCACATATTCGCCTTTGTCATCCGACCAGGTCCGATGGTGAAGATTGCAGTACTCTCCGAAGAGCACGAGATCGGATTTCCTCTGAGCAGCGATATCCAATGTTTCCAGGATCTTTCGAAGGTTCTTTGCCTGCTTCTCCGCAAAAGTATTACCTTCGACGGCTGCCGGCAGCTGTACCGAGCTTACTCGAACAATGTGTGACATCTACTGAACTCCTTTGAAGGGCTGTAGCCGATTCCGGAAGTAGTACATAATTACTCCACCGAGCATCAGCAGCATTGCGCCCGCCACAAGATTGAGGGATGTCGGCGCATGGAGAGGTGAGGGAAGGAGCACGCAACCGAGCAGCACGACACCAAGGATCAAGCAGATCCTTCCAATGAGTGCGTAGGCGCGTAAACCGCTCGGATCAAACCCGACCCGTTCGCTGAACGACGGCCGTTTGAGGTCCTCCTCGAACTTTAACAATTCCTCATTCCTCGGATCGTCTTTCCTAAACCAGAACGCCGAGCCAAAGAATACAATCGTCGCAGCGAGAGACTCGCTGAACATGTTCCGGATGAACGCCTGGTCGCTCCAAAGCCCAAGGCCCATAAGAGTAAGCGCGACGATAATCGCAGCCGAGCACGAGGCGATCCCTGACCACCACGGCGTACGGGTGTACAGAAGACCGAGGGCAACCGGCATCATGAAAGCCGCGGTCAGAGAATAGAATTGGAGCGCAAATTCAAATGCCCCCCCGAGCGTTGGAATGTAGAGCGCAACCCAGATGCCGAGCGCACCCACAACAAACATCGTCATTCGCGCTACAAACAGCTGGTGTCGATCGGACGGGTACTGGCGCGACAACCGCCTTCGTATCGGCGCATAAACATCTCTTGTCAGCGTCGCGGCGAGCCAATTGAAGGAGTCGTTCGCCTGACCCAGCGTCGCGGAAAGGATCGCGGACACGACGAATCCGATGAGTCCGTGAGGCAGGAGCATCAGGGCAAGGCTGACGAATGAGGCTTCCGCAGGAACAGCAAATGACGGCCAGAGCGTGTTGATATCGGGGAAGATGATGCGCGATGCCATCACCGGAAGTATCCAGAGGATGGGTCCGATGAGAGAGAGAACTGCGCAAAGGATGGCCATTTTTCTCGTGTCGCGCTCATCGGGCACACTGTAGTATCGTTGCACCATCTGCCAGCCTACATTATAGCCCAGCAGAACATTGATAAGGTATGCGATCAGAAACAACGGGTTCGCCGTGTCACCATTCACCTGGAGAAAACCCTTCGGGGCTTCGTCCATCAACCGCTCGAATCCCGCCAGGATTCCGTGGCCGCCACCGAGATAGGAAAATGAAACAGGGAAAATGATCAACGTCATGACGGTGATGATGACTGCTTGGACCGTGTCTGAGAGGACTGCCGCCCAGAGACCGCCGATAACCGAATAGAGAACCATGACGCCCCCGACGAGGATGATCGAGAGCTGGAAGCCCGGCAGCGAAAACACCCCGAGATCAAAAACCCTTTCGTTGAAACCGAGAGCGGTCGAGACAAAAATGCACAGAATGTACAGGCCCTGACCGATGCCGACGATCTGCGGGATGATTGCCGTCAGAGAGTAGAAGTACGTTGTCGACGAAGAGTACCGTCGCGTGAGAAATTGCAGCGGAGAGCTGATGCGGGCGCGATGCCACAATCGCCCGAAGATAAGGTACCCAAGCAGATATGCCCATACGGCCGACGTAAAGATAAGTGTTGCCCCGATCCCGTTCAAATACGTAAAGCCCGCTGCAGCAACAAACATGAACGCCGAGTAGCCCGAAACCCAGTTGGACAACCCTGCAATCATCCACGGAATCTTGCCTCCGCCTTTGAAGTATTCATCCGTGTTCTTGTTCTGACGCGCGGCATAGAGCCCCACCCAAATGATGATCATGAAGTAGAGCCCGATGAGCGCGTAGTCGAAGATGTTAACGGTATTGAATTCCGGCATGGCAGTCATTGAATGGAGCTACTGAAGGGCAAGCACGCTGGCGCCTTTGGACGCCCGGCATGGAAAGATCACATCATTGAGGTTTCTCACTTCAATGAAGGGTCGATCCCGACCTCTTCCGACGAACGCTTTGTAGTACTCATTCTGTATCTTACTGATGAATTTCTCGGTGCGGCCGACATCGAGGGCGTTGACCGTGCAGCCGCCGAACCCCGCCCCCGTCAACCGCCCTCCGAGCGTACCATGCTTGCGGGCAAGGGATACCAGCACTTCAAGCTCCGGGCAACTGATTTCGTAATCATCGCGGCAGCTCGCGTGGGATTCATTCATAAGCTCGGCTAGCTCCAGCACATTCCCAGCACGCAGAGCAGCCAGAGCACGATCTACCCTGCGAGCCTCGGTCACGACATGACGATATCGCTTCCAGAGCACAAACCCACCCGGCGGCTCCTCCAGAATGCCACCGCCTTTGAGCCTGCAATACTCATTTCTTATCCCGTCCACACTCTTCTCAAGCCTCCGCGAGATCTCCACGAGCGAAAGCGGCTCGTTGCTCATTGCATTCAAGGCAATGCGGTCCACATCGCTCGGATCGATCCCAAGCTTCTCCGGGGAGAGATCTGCGAGAAGGAGAGTCTGAACGGGTTTTCCGATCCGCCGTGCAACTGCCTTCGAGAGCAGCGCCGCAGCCAAGCGGCATTCGATAACTCGTCGGTTATAGGCGTAGCGGATCTCTTCGCTCTTGGGTGCGCGGATCAGGCTGTTACATACAACAAACGAGAGTCTTTCGGGAAGGGTCACGGCTTCTGTCCGCAAGGGGAAAAAATCGATCTTCAGCGCTGCGCCTGCCTCGGCAAGCAGCGAAACGGCCTGATCCATGCCGCCTCCTTCACTGCCAACATACCGCTCGGCATGAGCAAGCAGTTCAGCCAGTACACGCCTCTCAAGAGATACCCCATTTGCCGCAAGAAATGCCAGCGCCGACGCAACGACGAGCGCAGAAGAAGAGGAGAGGCCGGCAGACTCAGGGATGTTTCCGCCGACAACAGCTCGAAACCCCGCAGCGCTTCGGCTGTCGACAACCCCTTCCTCAAGAATGCCGTTGACCGCCGCCTTGATATAGTTTCCCCAGTCCCCCTGATCGTACGGGCCAAGGGGAAGTGCCGCCCGGAACCTTCGAGGCTCGAAACGAGGATCCTCGTTCACGAGCTCAACGGTTGCATCTGCCAAGGGTGCGATCATGAAAACAAAATCCCTGTCGATCGCCATTGGCAGGACCGGATAACCGTTGTAGTCGGTGTGCTCACCGATGAGATTGACCCTGCCGGGAGCTCGCACCAGATGCGTAGGCGTCGTGTCCGGGAACGCAGTCACAAACAGTTCGAGGAGCCGTTCATACCGCGTGACGTATCGAGGCAACTCCTCCAGTGAACAGTCGTAGAGGTGCCGGATCTTGTGAGTGAGATGTTGTGGAAGAGATTCTTTCACAGCGATGTTGAGAAATAGAGGAGGAGATGGACTGCCTACCAGTTGAGCTCCGCATCATGCGCCCTCAGGTACTCCTGCACCGAGCTGATGTCCTCTTTGTACGTCAGGTCGGGGACATGTTCCTTGAGCGGCAAGGCTTTCAGGGACCGGGGATGCGCCCTCACCATGTTCGTTACGGCGCCGACAAGTTCTTTTTCCTGTCTGATGGGATGCTCCGGACAGGAGATCAAGAACGGGAGGATCATCCCATAGCTCAACCGAAAGATATTCATGCTCACCCGAAGGCTACCGTCCCTCCCCCGCAGTCCCTCAAGCTGATCGAGGGATGGCTTCTCGATGATCTCGATGAGGTATTCATCCTTGTCCTTGCGCGTGATCCCAAACTGCGCAATGCGCTGTTGGTCAAACTCCAAACCGGTGCGGTCATAGTCGATGAGTGAGTTGGATGTCTCACAATCGAGCAGCAGCGAGAACGCCTTAACCGAATAGAGATTGTCGCTATTGCAGACGATGAAATCGCCATGCTCCCAGTCGGGCTGGGCCAGGAGCGCTTGGAGCAGGGCGTCTGCTGTGCCGAGTGGCTTGTGTCGGCCGGCGGGTATCTTCTGGGGAGCGTATGAGATGTGAAGCCCGTGAAATTCATTCCCGCGATCCCGCGGGCCGTAGTACGACCTCAGCATCTCATCGTGCTCGCCGATGACAATAACCACTTCGGTAAGGCCGGCCTGCTGGATGTGGTAAAGGAGGAAATCGAGAAAGGGGCGGCCGTCAGTCCCGACGCCAATCATCCCCTTGCTGCGCTCTTCAGCTTGTTGGAGAAGGGCGGGGTCGATCGAGCGGGCGGCGCCGGTGACGGGCAGCCTCATGCGCGAGGACACGCCGCCTGCAAGAATAATGACCCGCCTATCCCCCTTCGACATCGTCTATGATCCTCATCGTTTTGCCGCAGCATACTCCGCAGCGTACGCGGCACCGTCAAAACCCTCCTCCGCTGGCACCTCAGCCAAGTAGATCTTGCCGCCATGCTGCCGGGAAAGTGTGGCCGCTATGTGAATCTTCACGGCTTCAAGGGGCACCTCGAGGGAAAGCGAGATCTTGGTTCCCCGCACGAGCTCGACAAAATTCTGCAGGTAACGCTCATACAGCCGTGTGGGGTCGACTCTCATCGTGTGCATGCCTCAAGATGCTTGTCCCAGTTCACACTGTGTATCATCACACCATCCACAAGATCGAGCATGTCGTCCGGCCGCTTGCACACGCGGGGAATGCTATTCTCCTGAGCAAACTGCACGTCGTACCCTTCCGGCCACACATCCCGTCCGTCCCATAGGGGATTGACTGTCACGCCGGGGACCGCATTCACGATCTTCGTGAACGCTTTGGGGTGAGAAGTGTCGAGATCCACTAAACCGATCCGAATCATGGCGTCATCCTTTTGGAGACCAATCGAGAGTGGAGTCTCGATTTCACGACATTGTACTGCGTCGCAAGCAGGACACCGAACAGCACCAGACAGGAACCGGCGATATCGGTTGTGGTCATTCGCTCTCCCAGCCACACGATCCCGCTGACAACTGCGACGACGGGAATGACATAGGAAACCATCGACAGAACCACGATGTTCACTCGCTGGAACAGCTCGAAGTACAAGACAAACGGTATCGCGGTTGCCATAATGCCGAGGTAGAGGATGGAGAGTACCAACTCCATCGTCAACGAGAAGCGGGGTGCCCCACCCACGAAGCAGAACGGAAGCGTCTCGAATCCTGCGACGAAGAGAACGTACATGTTGAAGCCGAGCAGATCACGGCCCTTGAAGTGCTTCCTGGAATACACCTGGGCGAAGCCGATGAGCACCGATGTCAACAAGACTGCTGCGCCCCCCACAAATGCGGAGCTCCCTGTGGCCTCGAGAGGGTCGTCCGAAAATAAGACAATGATTCCAGTGAAGCCAATGATCAACCCAATAATCTTGGCGGCCGAGAGCTGCTTTTCGCGAAGGAGGAAGTACGCGAACATGGCAACAAAGAACGGCGTCGTGCTCTGAAAGATGGAGCCCAGCCCACCGGAGATATACTGCAGCGCCCACGCCGTCAGCGCCATCGGGATCCCCACCCAGCACGTCCCCGCGACAAACGTCACCCAAAACATCCGACCTTTGAATTCTTCCTTCGAAGTGCTTCGCGCCCTCCAAACCCACAATGCGATTCCTCCAAGGATGGAGCGGAGGCTCGCGATCATCAGCGGATCGCTGTAGCGCAACCCCACAATCGTTAGCGGCCACGCAAGCCCCCAGACAATTGCGAGAAAAGCGACTGTTGCATAGTCAAGAAAACGAGACTGCGCGTGCACAGATGTCGGAATCAATCGTCCTCCCCTGGCATAGAAGATGAAGTGGACGGGCTAGTGAGCCGAATTTAGGTAACGTCGGAGTAAAACTCCGGCTTTTTTCGAGAGCAGTGCTGAAGCGTCGCGCATTGCCATCTGGGACGTCGTGTGGGAGTCAACGAGCGACTCCAGATCGACGAGGAACTCGGGATTGATAAATGCGGAGCGGTCTCCTTTCAATGAACCGACGATCGCGAGCACCGGCACACCCGCCCGGTTTGCCCGTTCGATGACGCCGGAGAGTGCCTTCCCGAACCGAACTTGTTCATCAATTCTCCCCTCGCCGGTGATGACAAGATCCACTGAGCGCAGATGCTCATCGAATTTCGTCGCCCCAAGGACAACGTCGATGCCTCGCTGCAGTTTGGCTCCACAAAACGCGACCAAGCCCGCACCCAAGCCGCCCGCAGCCCCACTTCCTGGAACGCGAAGCACATCAATGCCCAGAGCTGACCGAATTACCTCACCGTAATGAAGTAACGCGCTGTCAAGAATTTTGACATCGGCAGCTGTCGCACCCTTTTGGGGCCCGAATACGAGTGAAGCCCCTTCTTCGCCGCATAAGGTATTCTGCACGTCAGAGGCAACGATGGCTTCGATCGCGCTCAGCCGTGGATCCTTCCGCTGAACATCAATCCGGCTGAGCTTTGCCAGCGCGGCACCGCCCCGCGCAAGCGCTATACCGTTTTGATCAAGAAATCGAACACCAAGCGCTTCCGCCATCCCTGCACCGCCGTCGTTCGTCGCGCTCCCCCCGATACCGATCACCAACGATGAAGCACCCTCATCGAGGGCAGCCCGTATGAGCTGACCAATGCCATACGTTGTCGTGATTTTCGGATCGCGTTTGTCTGCCGGAACGAGTCCCAGCCCTGCCGCTTCCGCCATTTCGATAATTGCGGTTGATCGATCTTGCGAAAGCCCCCAACGGGCCTTTACCCGTTGACCCGGCAGCGGCCCCTGAACTTCTGTGGTGGCAATCGTCCCCTGGTAAGCCGTCGTAAGGATGTTCACCAGTCCCTCTCCCCCGTCTGAAATCGGATGCTGGATAACAACCGAATCGGGGAGGACCTCCCTGACACCTCGCTCGATCGCAGCTGCCGCATCTTGGGCGGTGAGTGACCCCTTGAATGAATCGGGAGAAATAAGGATGGTTTTCAAGCGTGCGACCTTGTCGAAGGTCTCCGAACAGCACGATGCCGAGCCTGGTTCTTCTCAACCTCCGTAAACCCCGGCACACGCCACTGGAAGTTCGGATCCACGTACGGTTCGTCGTCTTCGTGACCCTTCATCAACTCGATCTTCCGCTTGAGCTGTTCACCAAAATTCTTGTAGTAGATGAACGTCGTCTCACCCACAGCTGAGACGATCATCCAATTCGTCTTGGATGTCTCCCAGAGACGTAGCAACTCCTTCGTGTTCTCAATTTCATCGAGCACCATCTGCCTCAGCAAGCGCCGCGATTCCTTCCTCACCTTCTTGTCCCTGCTCTCGATGTATGAGTGCACGCCCGCGACCCACGCCGTGACGTTCCGCTGTGTTCGGTACCAGCAATAGAGCGCTCGCATCCGATCTGTCAGATCGTCCACACAGGCTTGAGCCGCATCAGTGGTCGCCTGTGCCCTCATCTTCTTCAGCAGCTCCATCGCTGCGTCCATCTGAGGAAAAAGATCGCTGTTGATCAGCCTGAGACATGCATGCGCATGGGCAGGATCGATCAGATCGAATCCCACGTCATAACGGAAATCAACCCGGCAGCGATTGTGGGAGGTAGCAAGCATGAATTGTTCGTAGTAGGCTCGCTTCTGCTCAGGGATCGCTTCGATGTCCGGAACAATCGGTCGTGTCCAGAGACGATACCACACCCCCCAGGATGAATAGATCCAGATCGGCACGGGGAACGACCGATAGGCCTCGTCGGAATGTCCCCAGATCTTCACCAGATCAGCACTCAGCGCATCACCCACCCACTCGGCTGCCTGCCGATGCAGGAAGGCATCGAGGTCAAGATCAGTGTCAGCTTGAAATGCTCTGACGAGCTCCTGGTTGACATTGTACGGCGCGAAGGATGGAGGTGTGGCGCTTCCGTTGTAGCACGCCGTCCTCACCCCCTGTTGGTGCATATCCTTCAGTTTATCGTAAACCAAGTACGGAAACGGAATGCCGATGAGCGGCTCATGATTCCAGATGATGCCCGGGTTGAAGTACACGTCGGCCTCGGATTTCTTCTTCCGCAGCTCTTCGATGGCTGGCCTCTCGCCATCGACAAAACGGTTGTGTAGGGCCGTCCCATGGATTTCCCGCGCCTCTTTTTGCTTCGGGTGCCTGTAGGCCAGGCTCCAGCCTTTCGTCAGGAGTGATGAGACTTCCACATCGAGTCCATCGTCCAATTGTTTCCAGATGTAGTCATGCTCCGCCCAGAAAGGCTCAAGTCGTATCAGGGTTCGGAAATTCGGGTTCACCCGCCTTCCGGCGTCGCGCAAGATCTTCATGAACCGCACGAGGTTGTTCGCCGCCGCCTCCGCGATCTCGGTGTCGCCTTTCCATTCGCGGATAACGTAGCCTCCCCCATTGCGACCGACGTACAGCGAGCTGGTGTATTCGAACCCAGCTCCGCTGTCATTCGACCAGATGGAAATATACTCCAGCAAAGGAACTTCATGGAGCAGCTTTTCCATCATCTCCGCGTAATGCTGCTGCACGACGGGGTGCGCGACCGAGAGGTTGAACCGCGGATGCCAGCTCCGAATCGGGTGGTCGACCCTCGCACCGCGTAACATGGGATACCGTTGAAGAAGATTATCCGGCACCGACCGCGGCTCGAAGCAAACCAGCCCCGGAGACAACCCGTATCGCTCGGCGATTTCCGCGTTCGTCTTAAGGAAGTTCAAATTCGCCTGAAGGTAATCGTCGTCGTAAATACCCTTGTTCAACCTGCTCGCTACGAACTGATCGAGCGACGGGCAGTACGTGTAGAAACGGTGCAGCAGCTCCCCTTGTGGTCCGCGTTCAAACGGAACGGCAAACGCGAGGCCGTTTACCTCTGCGTGCGAAAATCCGAGACGGGCGAGGTTCCGGATGTGTTCTTCCCGATTGAAGTTGCGCACCGTGCGCGCATGCTGCGTCAGAAAGAGATCGTAGACGGCACGCATGTTTGTAAATGAGGGGTGAAGAATCTGGCCCGAAGAGAATTCCTCAACCTGCTGCGATTTCCAGTCTTCCGTCAGAAGGGTAAAGAGGTGGTACAACAGATGCGGCGCTGAGGTGAGAAGCTCAATGCCTCCGGCGTGGCGTACCCTGACCATCATCCAATCGCGTCTTCCATCGAGCGAAGGATGGACCGCCTTCCACTTGGTCTTGTCGTCAATCACGGCAAGCCGAACGGTCCCGGCCGGTGCGTTGAGGAGGTGCAGATGCCTGACAACAGCCCGCCTCCCGATGATCATCGACAACTCGTGAGCAACGGTTCGCTCAACCTTCAGCGTCGCCGACGTGTAGTTGATCACCTTAACCTGCGAGAGAGCTTCAGCGATTGTGGCCATGGTTTACCTTCAATCTCGTAGAGTTGAAGAATCGGCGTTGACCGTCGTTATGACATCCTTTGCCATTTTTCCTCATGCCGCGAGGCCAAGGAGTTGTTTGACTTTATCAACAGCAAGGACGGCGTCGCGCGCATAACCGTCCGCGCCGATTTCATCCGCAAACTTCTGATTGACAGGCGCGCCGCCGATGATGATCTTCACTTTTGTCCGCAGACCGACAGCAGCGATGGTGTCGATAATCGTTTTCATATTGAGCATTGTCGTCGTCAGCATTGCCGACATTCCAACAATTGCAGGATGATGGGCGTCGATACCCTCGACGAACCTTTGCGGCGGGACGTTCAACCCCAGATCGATGATCTCAAACCCCGCCCCCTGAAGCATGATCCCAACCAGGTTCTTCCCGATGTCGTGCATATCTCCCTTCACGGTCCCCAAGAGGATCTTCCCGAGCGGCTTGATGCCTTTCTTTGCAAGGTTGGGCTTCAGGATCTTCAGCGATGCCTGCATGGCGCTCGCCGATTGAAGAACCTCAGGCAGGTACATCTCCCCACCCCGCATCTTCTCTCCCACCAGGGACATGCCGGCGATCAGTCCTTCGTTCAGGATCCTCTGTGGTGAAACGCCAGCGTCGAGCAGCTGTTGCGTCAGTGCTGCGACACGCTGGGTTTGTCCATGTTCCAGGGATTGCGCGAGCTCTTGCAGTTCCTTCATGCCCTGCATCATTGTCTGTTTGCCGACACTACTTCCCCTTACCCTGAAACTCCTGTACCGCCTGTCGTATGGCGATCAGGTTTGCCAGGGCCGTTCCGTATGGCACCACTCCGGTACCGAGAATAAACCCGGGATATCCATTTGATTCCTCAAGAGTCTTGACGGCTCGCTGTGTCACCCCTTCGGCGGTTACCTCTAGAAAGTCCACGGTGTCCAGGTTCCGCCGAAAAGCTCGACGAGCCTTCGAACATGCGTCCAGGAATTGTTTCAAGTTTGCCTTGGCGTCACAGAGGATGTTGTTCGCACCCGTTTCGAGGTATGCGTCGAGCATCGGGGTGGTATTCCCGCCAATGATCAGCGGAACATGCTGAACGCCCAATTCCTGAACATACTTGATAATTCCCTTCGTCGGCCCAAGAGCGAAATCTCGATATTCCTGTGGCGATAGCAGCTCCGTCGAGGCTTGCGAATCGAACAGGACAACTCCGCACCCCGCTTCTATGAAGGCGCGAGCGTACCTCTTGATAGCTTCCGCTGAAAAGGCAATCAGATCCTTCGCAAGTTCGGGATGGGTTACTGTGAGCATCAGCAGATGTTGCGGCCCGACGAGACTGGACGCCATCGAGAACGGACCGGAGACAGCACCCCGAATCGGAACCTCGCGGCCGAGCACCTTCACCACGCGCCGTGCAACCTCAAGATTCAACGGCATCCGGCCGTCTCTGCTGGGATCCGGCATCTTCAATGAAGCTACTTCGTCCGATCCCTGAAAAATTGCGCCCTCCGGCCCGATGGCAGGAATGGAGATATCGTTTCCCGCGTAGTATGTTACCTTGCATCCCACCGCCTCCGCTTCGACATTGTACACATCGATCCCAATGGTCAGCGCGTCGGGCTGAACCCGCTCGTACTCTGCCAGCACTGCCGTCGTGAACAAATTGACATCACGACAGACCTTGGAAGGCGTCTCGCCGACGAACCACGCCTTGTGTTCATAGATCGCGGGCAGAAACGGGACCCTGTCCGGAGGGTCTCCGTCGAGCGCCTTCACAAGTCGCGTGTTCATTCCTTCACCTCAAGCCCTCTAGTGATTCCTCTGATATCCGCTACCATTATTCCAAGTATTGGCGGTGCTGGTGACCAAGCTACCCGAGCCTCTGAATCAGTACGTGGGGCTCCAGATCCGCGATCTCCTGAACGCTCGAGTCTGCAACGGACCATTTGCGCGCGTTTGCGGCACCTGCCGCCACACCGAATGCGAAACACCCCTCAAACTTCCACCCCTGGTTGAACCCGTACAACATGCCTGCAATCATCGCGTCGCCCGATCCGGTGGCATTCACGGCATCGACGTTCGGTGGAACTGCTTTCCAGTAGTGTCCCCGAACGGCAGCGTACGAGGGGCGAGCGCCATCCGTAATGATACAGTATTGAATGCCCTTGCTCAAGAGGAAATCCAACCCCGCGAGGAAGTCCTCATCGCCCCGGAGTTCCTTACCGAAGGTGACCTCGAACTCATGCTTATTGAGCTTCACCAGTGCGGGAAGGGCCGGCAACGCAAGCTCGAACGCGCGCCCGTACGAGTCGAGGACGCTCAGGATGCCTGCCCGGTGCCCAATCACGATCGCTTCGTAAAAGAGGTCATCTGCCTCAGAGCCCGGCGAGCTTCCGCCGCAGACGAGCCAGGTGCTGCGGGGTGCCAGCCGGTTGATCTTTTCATTCAGCGCATGCACAAATGTTGCGGCTATCCGTTCAGGCGCTTCGAAGACAGCGGTTGAGACTCCGTTGCTCTCACGGTACGTCACCCCTTCCCGCGTCATCGTGTCCGTCAGAACAAAGTCTTGCTCAATTCCTTCCTCGCTGAGGAGTCGCGAGACGATCGACCCAATTTCCCCGCCGAGGAAACCGGTTGCAACTGTTGTCAGTCCAAGGTGTTTGAGCTGACGCGAGACGTTGATCCCTTTGCCACCCGCAACCATCTCCAGCTTCGATGCTCGGTGAGTCTTTCCAGGCTCCAGTGATCCGATGTACACCGTCTTATCAACCATCGGGTTCAGCGTTATGGTTGTAATCATCGTTGCCCGCTCCAGAATTTCATTTCAACAGAACGGTATCCTCCCAGTACCTCCACTTGTCGAATCCTATCCGATCCGGCGCGCCGTCGAGTTGCAGCCCATGCGTGTTCGCGAGCGCTTCCATAATCGGTCTCCCTTTGTACAACACCTTTAGCACGTTCGCGGCAGAATAGCTGACAACGTTCTTGTCCACCGTTGCATAAAGGAAATGCGCGTCCGTCTCAAAGTCTCCATATGTCACCTTCCCGAGCGAATACAGGTAGCGCGGACGTATGTTCTCCCTTGCTACCTCCATCTCGAGATCCAGCTTGATACCGAGACAGGATATCCGATCGCCATGGCTGATCTCAAGTCCAATGGCCCTCGAGGGAGCGGAAACGTCGACAAGCTTAAATCTTGAGAGGAATTGCGCCGGTTTGTCCGCACGACTGTGGGGAAGAAGGATAGTGACGAACAGCTCGGTATCTCCGGCCTTGTACTGGCTGGAAATGGTTTGATAGATTGCATGCTCCATCTGGTAGCTTCGGCTGATGGGTTCGACCCCGATCGTCTTAGCGGTCGTGTCGGGAAAAAAGAGGAGGAGCGACCGTTCCGTCGAGAACTTAACCCCCTGGATCGAGTCAGTCGCGACATCGAAGTAGTTTGCACCTTTTGCGAAGATCTGCTGCGCATGCCAGAGATTGGAGAACGTAAAGTAATCGGAACGTAGGGCTTTGAGACCGTCGACAACGATAAAGCAGTCTTCATCCTTAATGTAGGTGATGATCCGGTCCCACTGATAGCCAAGGGTCTCATCGATTAACCTCGTGCGGCTCATGTCGACTTCCCTCAGGTTCAGAAAGTCGATCTTCCGAGTTCGGACGGAGCGGTAGGCACCTGAATTCTGAATGAACTCGAGAAGGGGTTGGCGCTTATCTCGCTTATTCAGCCGAACCACAACTCGATTATGAAAATAATCCTGACGCCATGCCCCGTAGGGACCGCTGGGAAGATTGTTCCGATAGTCGGCATCGTGCAGCAGCACGGAACCCTTGCTCATCAGCAGGGGGATGCTATTTTCGTCCGCGTGACCATGGTGCATTTTTTCTTCCTCTACGGAGAGCGTCTGGCGCAGAAATTCCCGATACAACCATCCCCCATCACCTTCATCTCTGTAGTTCAGCAGCAGGTAGGTGCTCTGCTGATCCCAACCATTTCGGAACACGATCTTCTTCCCCACAATATCGTCGAGGACTTCCTGACTGAGACTGGTCGGCTGTTTCGGCTTGAGGGACTCGTCTGCCCAGCGATAAGCGTCGGAGAGGTAGTACACCCCAACGATGTTGATGATTGGCTCCAGTTTCTTTGCGGTCTCAAATACTCTCTGCGCGCCCCACTTGAGCTCGGGGTCTTTGTAAACTGAGGCCCCCTTCTCGAAAATTCCGCCAAACCGTAGCCCTTCCCACCCAGACGTCCACCGCGCATCGCCAAATTCTGGCACCGTGCCGTTCGGCCCGATCAGTTTAAGGAAGTACTTGAGGTAATACTTTGTGATGGGCGAATCGAAGAGCTCAGGCTTCTTCGCTGCTTCTGCGTAGGAGTAGAGTGCCATCAGCCAGACCGGATGATAGACCGTCGCGTCTTCTATCTCCCACCCCTCCAAATTGTCGCCGGCGAGTACTTCCGCCATCTGGCGCCACCTCTGCGCGTGCGGGTGATCCGGCAGGGCGAGCGCAGCGTACATCAACGCCTCCGCCCGGAGCATCGCCCGATTGTGTGCGCCCCATTCGGGGAAATAGAAAATGAAATCTGCGCTCCCCGCGACGTCCGCTTCAATCTTCTGCTTCATCGCTGCGTCCAGCACACCGCTCCCTCGGATGCGCAGGTAGGCTCGGATGTACGGCGGCATGAAGAAGAAATTGGCAATTGCCGGAATTCCATTTGCGTACTCTGCGCGCGTCTTCCAGAAATCTTTTGGGTACGCACCCCGAAGGTCTCCGTACGACGCCAGCAGTTGGGCGGCCCGTCGAGCGTACAGCTTCTCTTTTGTCTCCTCATACAAAAATGACAAAACGCTCGCGAGGTAGATCGGCTGGGCAGGTGAGTTATACCCCCAGAGCGGACTCGGTTTGTAGTCCTTTTTCCACTGCGCGATGATCTTGGGATTCTCTCGCCACGCCTTTTCGGCCGAATTCTTGATTTCGTTGAGGTAAATGGCCCTCTGCGCAGAGGAGAATTGAACTGCGAGGAGAAGACACGAGAAGAGAACGTATCGTTTCATTGTTGACCTGAATGCTGTTGAGAAAATAACACCATCCCGTCACCCGTTCGCCGGGTCGCGATGGAGAAAGCTGGCTTGATCGAGCGCCGCACAAAGCGATGCCACATCCCCGATCGCCTCGCCGAGCTCAGCCGGAACGATCCTGCATGCATCGGTAGCCCGAGCGAGCGCTTCCTCCCGAAAAATCCTTTCCGCAGCGGGCAGAAGCGCATCGCCAATCCGCATGCCGAGGCCGCCAAGGATGATGCGCTCCGGATTCAGGAGGTCGGCGAGCACCGCGAACCCTCGCCCCAAGAAGCTCCCCGCTCTCTCGAACACCTGACGAGCTTCCGGGGAGCCTTCCCTCCACGCGACATGGACATCCATGACCGTCGCTGATTCATCCCACAACGCAGGGAACATGACATTGGCCAGCTTCGCGATCCCGCTCCCGCTCCCGAAGCCTTCAAGGGATCCTCTCTTGCCATAACAGAGCGGACCATCCTCCGCAACACGAACGTGTCCAACCTCTCCTGCGACGTCCGTCGTACCCCTGTAGAGTTTTCCATCAAGGATCAGGCCTGCGCCGAATCCGGTTCCCATCGTGAGGAAAATGATGTTGCGAAATCCTCTCCCCGCGCCGAAATAGAACTCCGCGAGCGCTCCGGCATTTCCATCATGTTCAACGAACACCGGAAGGGAAAACCGATCCTTTAGCAACTGCTTCAGCGGGATATCGTCCCACCCCGGCAGGTTTGGCGGCGATTTGATCACTCCTTCGAGAACATTGAGGGGACCGCCGATCGAGACACTGATCGCTTCGACCTTTCCTCCCGAATGTTGCACTCCCTCCTGTGCCGTTTGTGTTAACTCATCGAATACCTGTCGAAAACCTCGCTGAGAGTCAGTTGCAAACTGTTTCCGCCACTGAATCTCTCCCTGGCGTGTCCCGAGAACAACCGCGGTCTTCGTTCCACCGATATCCAAGCCGAGAATCATGCGGTCAGGAACCTTTCAATGACCTTGGCAGCTTGATGCAGCTGATCGAGCTCGATGTACTCGCCATCAGTATGAGCCTGAGCAATGTTGCCCGGCCCGAAGACAACAGTCGGGACACCGATGTTGTTATAGTAGCCGGCATCGGTAGAGTAGTGAGCTGCTTCAACCGTCACACCGCCAGTGACCTCGATGATCGAGCGTGCGAGCGTCTGCACCACAGGAGCGTCTTCGGTAACCTCCATTCCTCCAGCCGACAGATAGGGCTCTTCAAATCCCCAGTCTGGGAGATCCTTGAGCAGTGACCTGATGGGCGCCAGAATGGTTTCCGTCGTCTCTCCCGGCAGCGAGCGACGTTCGACTTCAATCCAGCAACGATCGGGGACAACGTTAACTGCCGACCCTCCCTCAATGACGCCAACATTCAGCGTTGGGCCCCCCAGCAGAGGATGGGCTGCCTGCAGACAAACCTGGTTTGCGTACTCTTCAAGTCGTTGGACAATCCTAGCCATCGCATAGATTGCATTCCTTCCGCCTTGCGGAAAGGCGGAATGTGCAGCGATCCCTTTCGTTACGATCCTCCAGCGCGTGACCCCTTTGTGCGCCCGCACAATTTTGAGGCTCGTCGGCTCCCCCACGATGCCAAAGTCTGCCTTCAGTCCGTTCCGGGCGGCAAACTCAGCTCCGCCGAACCGGTACTCCTCGTCGGACACAAAGAGAAGCAGGACATTGTATCGGAGGCTCCCGGTGTTTTCCAGTGCATTGCAAGCAGCCTGCAAGAACGCGGCGCACGAACCTTTGGTGTCGCAAGATCCCCGCCCATACAGTTTTCCATCGCGCACCAGAGGATGAAATGGCTCGATCACCATCGTATCCGCCGAAACCGTGTCAAGGTGAGCTTCCAGCAAGACTGTTTTGGCCGCAGCCGCATTGATGTAGCCCATGACATTTGGCCGGCCGGGTGCAACCTGCTGAAGCTGGACGTCAATAGAGTGCCCCCTGAGCAGCGCGGCAATAAACTCGGCAGCGGACGCCTCGGTGTACTCTTTCCCGGTGCGTGCTCGGCCCATTGGGTTCATGCTGGGAATCGCGACGAGGTCCGCAAGCAACTTGACGACCGGCTCCATATGAACCCTCAATCGGTGACAGCGAAAACTCGTGCAGGCGCCCCATCTGCGCCCTTGATAAGCAAGGGAGCCGAGATGAGTTTGATCATCCCTTCTTTCAATCCGACGGTATTGTTTAAGTTCGTGATGAGTGGAATCCCTCTCTTCAGAAGAATATAGTGAACATCAAGTGTGAACGGTGTATCAGCTGCGAGGACCGGGATCCCCATCGTTACCAGGTATTCCGCTGCCTCGTTCGAGATCGGCGGGTAAGTCTTGTAGTAGTCCTCTTCCCCGAAGTGTGCGTCCCACCCCGTCTTCACCAGGACTCCAACACCTTTCTTCTTCAGCTTTGCTCTCATCTCCTCTGCGGTGATCGCGGCGCCTGGCTGGCGCGGAGTAAAATCGAGCACCTGTGCGTCAACGAACCAGAGTCTCGAATTGTACTGATCGATCGTTGGCATTCCTTTCAAGACATGGCTCGGCGCATCAATATGCGTCCCGCTGTGTGTTCCAATACTCAGCCGCCGCACTTCACAACGGTGCTCCTCGTAGGTTGCCGTCTTCTCCACTTCTGTCTTTGGATGCCATGGAAAGTAGACGGGAAGCCCGCTGGTGATCGGGTGTGACAAGTCAATGACAGTCATACGTCTTGATCCGCAAGCGTTGGGGGTGCATGTTTTGTCCGGACTCGTGTCTGCTCTTTGTCAGGCACCCAGATGAACGCGTCAACCGGGCACGCCTCAAAGCAGAGTCCGCAGCCTGTGCAGTTCTCCGGTAGCACGACCGCCACCCTTCTGTATTTGTGTTCGGGCCGGTCTTCCATCACAAGAGCATCAAAGAAGCAGAGCGGCGGACAGCGATCGCATGCGATGCACTTCTCTTCCACCACCACGGCGAGCGGCGCATAGTCTCTGATGAACGAGGGTGGAAGAGGCCGAAGGCCTGAATACTTTGTGCTATATGCCGTCATGGCAGCACTCGCATTCTGAACTCGACTTGTGGCTTGACGCTCGACAAGCGGCTTGGAATGTTTCTGCGAACCCACTGATCTCGCCGGTCCGCCAGAACCTAGATCTTCTGTTCCTTCCTCCAGATATTCCGCGCACCCGATTTCGGTTCACCTGACCAGCGGGTGATCTCGTCGGGGTGCGTGATGGCTTCAATCGCCTTGCCTCGGATCTGATCCAGCGATCCGAGTTCTTTTCGTTGGAGATATTCTTCAATTTGTTTGTTGATGCGTGCAATGGATTCCCATCCGTTGACGAGGATCACGGAAAGAATCTGGACTGTCGCCGCTCCGAGAAGCACGTACTTGATGACATCTTCTCCGGACATCGTCCCACCGGTGCCGCTGATCGGAATCTTGATTGCCTGAGCCGCCTCAGCGATGTGCCGAAAGGTGTAGTACTTTGCCCACGGGCCACCGATCCCTGCAAAATAGCCGTGCAGGATCGGCTTCTGACTTTCGATGTCGACATCAAACCCACGGAGACGGTTACACAAGGTCACTGCAGAAACTCCGCAGTCCTGAGCGGCCATACATTCATGGACAACGTCTGGACCGGGAGCAAGCTTTACCAGCACCGGAATCTTGACCGCCTTCACCACAGCTTCGATCGCCGCCACAAACGTTGTCTGAAACTCCAGACTCCCGGGACGGTGAGGGGAAGAGATGTCAAGTTCAATCGCATCAGCCCCGCTTTGCTCCACCCTGGCCGCCATCTCTTCCCAGTCTCTTGCGGCATCTGCAAAGATGCTCCCGATGATCGGAAGCGCGGCGTGGTCTTTGCAGACTCTGATGAACTGCCAGTAGTCGTCGAGTGAACCGCTATATCCCTGCTCGTACGAATACAAGCTGAACATTTTCGAGCGACCGCCGATCTGCTTGTCCCAATCCAGCAGCTTATAGCGCGGCCTGGGCCAGTAGCGCATGTGTTCGTACTTGTCCGAGCACGCTGTCTTCAAGACAACTGCACCGGCACCTTGTTCCTGAGCGAGCCTGATTTGGTTCACGTCATGACTCGCGGGTCCGGACGCAACCATCACAGGACTTCTCAATGTGAGGCCGACAAACGACGTCGTCAGCACCATAGTCAATTTCCTCAGCGATGGGAGAGAAGCAGCTCAATCCCGTCGCCACGCTTGAACGTTCCCGGAATGGTGACCGGAAGCTTCCCGGTGATTTCAATGGATCCCGTCAGTGCTTTCCCCACGGCTTCTTCTGCTTTTCTTGACCCTGTGTAGACTGCCAGCACGCCGTCTGTCATCGGCATTCTTGCCAAAACGTACGGGTCACCGAACGCGACAGTAACAATTGGTTTTCTCATTCTCCCGACCCTTTTGAAGAACTGCTCGATCTGCCCGGAGAAACGCAACGATCCCTTCCACGATCCAACGGAGAGGTAGATGCCGACAACAAGGATGTCTGATCTCCTGATCCCCTTCATCACCTGCTCAATCTTTTCTTTGCACGATTCGTCTGACAGGTGAGAGAGACCAACCGATGCCACGTGCGATTCGAGAGACGCTTTCAAAGCATCGCCGGCCTGAGCATCCGGCGTCTCTGTCACCGTAACAATCTGCACGCTTGATTTGCTTGAGAGCGGCAGGAGTTCACCCTTGTTTCGCAAGAGCGTAATCGAGGCATTAAAGATCGAGTCTGCCACCGCCTCTGACTCAGGGGCGGCAACTTCACTCGAAATCTTTTCAACATCGACGAATCGCTCGCGGTCCAGTCCTGCCCATGCCTTGGCAGCGAGAATTCGCCGGACCGACTGATCGATCCGAGCTTCTGAAAGACGACCAGACCGGACCGCCGTGAGTACTCCGTTGTACGCCTGGGCGAAGTCTGCAGGGACGAGTATGACATCGGCGCCCGCTTCGATCGCAAGCACGGCCGCCTCATCCGCAGAATAATGGTCGGTGACTCCCTGCATCGTCATCCCGTCGGTGATGACGATCCCTCGAAACCCAAGCCGCTCACGAAGCTGTTGCATGATAATGACGCGTGAGAGTGTTGCAGGCCGACTCATAGAGTCAATGCTGGACAGAGCGATGTGTGCGGTCATCACCGCTTGTGCACCTGCGGCAATTCCGGCTTTGAACGGAACCAGTTCAACGGAATCGAGTCGCGCCTGATTAAACGAGAGGACGGGGAGCTTTATGTGCGTGTCTTCCTCCGTGTCTCCATGCCCGGGAAAATGTTTGAGCGTCGCGATCACGCCTCCTCCCTGCAGCCCACGAACGTACGCCTCGACCATCCTCGCGACAGCCGCGGGATCCTCTCCGAACGAGCGCGTGTTGATGATCGGGTTCTGTGGATTGTTGTTGACATCAGCAACCGGCGAGTTTGTCCAGCGAATCCCAACCGCCCGGGCTTCCCGCGCAGTGATCCTCCCGAACTCGTAGGCAAACCGAACATCACCAGTCGCACCGATCGCCATCAGCGAGGGAAATGCCGTTCCACCCCCCGCAATATAGCGCGGCAGCTCTGGCGCCCGACCGCGTACCCAGCGGTACGGATGGTTGAACCACAGGCCGCCTTCAAGGTCACCGTTGATGAGAAGCGGAGCTTGTGATTCCCGCTGCAGGGAATTCGTCATCAGGGCGATGTCCGTGACCGTACCTCCCGCCAGAACAAATCCCCCCACGTGATACTTACGAACGAACTCCTGCGCGAGGAGATAGTTTGGACTCTCCCTATGAGAGTACACGGCAACGAGATCGGCCAGGAAGAGCTGTCCCACCTTTTCCTCAATCGTCATTGACGACAGAGTTGATTCAACCCAATCCGCGTTCTGTGAAAACATACTCCCGATGGGCAGTAAGAAAGAGAGACCGAAAACTATGCCAGTTAGTGTCGATTTCATTCGGTCCAAATCGATTGTTTTGGACCTCATCCTTTCCATCTCCGAAGAAAAGACGAGATGGTATTCCCCGCGAGAAGCGAGAGCCGACGTCCGTTGACCATCAAGTGAACTCTTGGCCCCGGATCTTGTACTTGAGCAGCTTGCGGAGGTCCGCCTGGTAACAGTTGCCTACCCCCCGAGGTATCTCGATCACGCCCCTCTTCACCTCAATCAACGGGTCAACAATGTCGTCAACAAACCACCGTGCGGATGACTCGACATCCGTTGGAAATCCAAAGTTCTCAAGCGTAGCAAGGTGAAGGGTCTGCACGCCGCCGATCCCGAGCTCCGGCATCGTGCCAGCCCAGACGGAAATGCCGGCATCCCTGCATACGTCGTGCATCTGTTTGGCATTTCTCAGTCCACCGACACGCTGGATTTTGATGTTCACGATCCTGCAGCTCTTCAACTCGATTGCCTTCTTCAACGATGGAAGGTCCTTGGCGCTTTCGTCAAGACAGACTGGCGTCCTCATCATTGCCTGCAGCCTTGCATGCCCTTCAAGATCACCTTCGGGCAGCGGTTGCTCGATCATCATGAGTCCAAAATCATCAAGGGCCTGAAGGTGCTCAAGATCAGCATGCCTGTACGCACAATTCGCATCAACCATGAGCTTGATGTTCCCGAACTCTCCCCGGATGGCAAGCAGCGGTTCAATATCCCAGCCAGGCTGAATCTTCACCTTCACTCTTTTGTACCCATCAACGAGATGTCGTTGGATTGCCGACAGCAGCTTGCTGATTGTGGGATAGATTCCAACGGCAAGTCCAGATTCGACCGTGTTCCGATTTCCCCCAAGGACTCTATGAAGCGGCTCGTCGGATCTCTGAGCAAAAAGATCCCAGAAGGCCGTCTCGATGCCGGCGTTGGCAAACGAATTCCCAGACACCTGATCCAGGACGGCGTTGACCCCTTCGATCGAATCGGGCTTGGCTTGGAGTATTCGCGGGACGAGATCGTGCCTCAGACATTCCCATGTTGATTCCGGAGTCTCCTTTGAGTAGAAACTCCCTGACATGGGAGATGATTCTCCGTAGCCGATCAGGCCATCGCTGTGCACCCCCACGATAATGCCGTCCTTCTCGCTGATCTCCCCATTGCTGATCTTGAAGGGCTCAACAAGCGGGATGCGGACGTGAGTCAATGTGATCCGATCGATGTTCATCGGTTGCGAACCGGATTTCTCAGCTCGCCGATCTTCGAGATGCGACAGATGATCGTATCCCCGTTCTTGATGGGGCCGATACCCTGCGGCGTCCCGGTCGAAATGATATCGCCGGGCTCCAGGGTGATGTATGTCGAAATAGACTCGATCTGTGTCGGAACGTCAAAAATCATTTGCCGTGTGTTCGCCTTCTGCCGGAGCTTGCCGTTTACTCGACATTCCAGCGTCAGGTGCACCGGCGAACCGATCTCATCGGGTGTTACGATCCACGGCCCCAGTGGCGTGAAGGTATCGAAGCTCTTCGAGCGAAACCACGGGTGTTTCTCACCAACATCTTTGCTTTGGAGATCCCGCGCCGTGACGTCATTGGCAATCGTGTAACCCGCTACATAGTCGAGGGCCTGATTTCTTTTGACTGCGGTTGCGCGGCGACCAATTACCACCGCAAGCTCCACCTCGTGGTCCATCCGCCCAAACCCGCGCGGCAATAAGACCGTTTCGTCCGGCCCGACAACCGAAGAGCCGGCCTTTGCGAAGATGATGGGTTCCTTCGGAATTGCAGCCCCTCCTTCCTTCGCATGGAGGGCATAGTTCAAGCCAAGGGCAACGATTTTGGGTGGCCGGAGGATCGGCGCCTTCAGGATCGCATCCTTGCCGATTCGATATTGCTCGACAAGCTGGTGTCTCCGCAAGAATTGAAGCACCGTCCTGAATTCAATCGGATCAAACTGTCCATCTTCGAGCAGCTGAAGGATCGTCGTTGTCGGCTCGACGATAACTCTCTGCACCATCGATGTGTACGCAGCCTCGGCATCCGTATAGTTGATCCATAGCCCCCTCTCTTCAACTCCGACGCAGAATCCCTGTGCATCTTCAAATTGTGCAACTCTCATGTATCGTCTCGCTTCTCAGACTTGAGCTCCATTTTGACAATCCACACACTGCCGCCTTGAGTGAGGGCTCTGTGACTTTGATGATTCAATGCCTATCGTTTCTCAGCGTTGACTGTTTCCCTAAAATACACCCCAACTGGATGCTGAGGCGCCAGGACTTGCTCCGGATACGCAAGCACGCGTTTGCGCCGTTCAGGATCGTTCTTGGCCAGCTCGTCGATCCAGTGGATGCCGTATAGAACATGGTTGACCTCATCGGCCAGAAGGAACTCGACAAGTTGTTGCGAGCGGAAGTCACCGGTACTTTTTGCTTTCGCGATCCAATCGCGAAGGTGTTTGCAGCTCTCACTCTCGAACGTCATGTTCGATAAGGCCAGCCTCTCTCGGCCCACGCGACATGATCTTGTTCCTCATCGGCGATGTGCCTTAGAATGTAGGTGGTCGGCTCATCGGCGGGAAGCTCCAGGAGCTCAAGGTGACGGTGATAGACAGCAACGAGAGCGGGCTTCACGACACGATAGAGAGCAACCATCCGCAGCAATTCATCCTCTGTCCTCCAAATCTTCTCAAAAAGCCTGATGATCTCATCTCCCGGCTGGATTGAGTGATAGTGCTGTGAGCGACCTTTGAGCTCCGGGATCCGTCGCCCGCGAAGATCGGTATGGACAGAATCCTGGAACATCTGCCTTCCGAAACCAATCTTGATCTCCGCGTCTACCATCGTGTGGGCCCAGCTTCCCATCAATTCCATCAACTGGATTTCGTTGTACCGATACTTGCCGAGCAGCTCGAGGTTTTGCTGAACGGTGAACGTGTTGCCCATAGCTGTTCTCTTCCCTCCTTCGTCCATCCTGATCATACTTTCACCCAGCTTTTCAATTCCACCGCCTTGTAGATCGATTCTATGAGATGATGAATCTTGAGCGCATCATGAAAATTCGGCGACGGCATCCTATCGTTCACGACACAGTCAAGGAAGCTATACAAGGCCGCGACGTGCGAGCGCACCCAACCCATCGTGAATTTGGGGGCTGGCATCAGAGCCGGGGCAGGATACTTCTGTACTGTGCTTATCTTCTTAACGCCTTGCAGTCCTTTCGGTTCCTGCGCGTTGAAGGCAAGTAGCTCGTTCGGCTGCATGAGGTTGAAGGCCAGTGCCCCGTTCTGGCCGTTGATCTCGAAGCGCATTTCGTCCTCAGCTCCGGTCGCAACTCGTGACATGTCCGCAATCCCAATTCCTCCGTTCTTGAACTTCAAGACGGCAGTAATGGCGTCCTCGACGTCTACTTTCCCCATTTTCTTGGGATCCTCTGGCAGCGGCCGTTCTTTGAAGAATGTTTCCATCGTCGCAGAGACGAGTTCGACATCTCCCACCAGGTAGTGCATGATGTCCAGGATATGCGGACCGAGGTCGACCAGCACGCCACCGCCGATCACCTCCTTGAGCAGGCGCCACTCGCGCGCACGTTTGGGATCGATGTACCCTGAGTGGAGATAGAACCCCCGGAAGTGGAACACACGCCCGACAAAATCCACGTTGATCAGCTCCTTTGCCTTCATGATCGCAGGGATGAACCGATACTCAGCGGTGATCTGGTGCTTCAGCCCCGATCGATCTGCAACAGCAACCACCTCCTTCGCTTCCGCTTCATTGAACGCCAGCGGCTTCTCACAGTACACATGCTTGCCGTTCTTCAGCGCAGCAATGACCTCTTCCTTGTGCATCTTGTTTGGGGTGCAGATATTCACAACATCAATATCCGTTCGGGCGACAAGCTCACGATAATCTGTAGCATACGACTCGAAGCCTGCCTGCTCCACACCCTTCTTCGCGAGAGATTCGTTGGTATCACAAACACACTTTAGGGTAATGTTGCATGGTTGACCGTCGTAGTACAGCGGGATGGAGCGATAGGCGTACGAATGGATGCGCCCCATCTGCCCGAACCCGATCACACCGATGCGAATTTCCTTTTGCATGGCTCGTTCCTCGTGTGCGCCTTGGAATCCAATTGGCTGGCAAGCACGCGTTGACTGCCCGCATGCTGACTCAGGCCTTCTTACTTCAAAGCCTCGAGGGCTTTTGCAACGCTTTGTTTTTCATGCACAATTGCTGCGAGCGCTCGGAGAATTCTCGCAGGATTGGCATGCTGCCACACGTTGCGTCCGAAGACGATTCCCTTTGCCCCACAATCCATCGCATCTTTGACCATCCGCAGCATCTCCTGATCGGAGTCCATTTTCGGCCCTCCCCGCACAAGGATGGGCGCTGAGGCGATGGCGACCAGTTCCTCGAATTGCTTCTTCGACTCCGGAAAGTCGGCCTTGATGAGGTCCGCTCCAATCTCAGAGGCCATGCGGACAACGAGCTTCATGATGTCGAAGTCTCGCACAACGTTTGCCCCCTTTTGGATCGCTAATGGCTCAACGATGAATGGAATCCCAAACTCGCGAGCCTCGCTCGCAATACGCGAGAGCGTCTGCAGGTTGTCGGCCTCCTGCGCGTCCGTATCATACCCCGCGAAGAGAAAGGTCACCACAGCGTCCCCCCCAAGCTGAACGGCGTCTTTCACAGTCGCAACCAAGGTGTAATAACCCTCCTTGGGTGCGGGCTTCTTGCGCCAAATGTTTGTCGCATCAAGCCTGACGATTACCCCGGGTTTGTTCTTGCCATAGAACCTGTGGAGATGAGCACGTGTAACGCCCGGTGTCATCTGGATCGCGTCCGGTTGACCCGGCAGGAGCGCATCAATGGTTTTGCCTGTATTCTCCACACCGGGAAGCGGACCGATGAACAACCCGTGATCGATCGCGACGACAATACCGTTCCCGGTCTCAGGACTCAGGATCCTGCTAGTGCGTAATCGATTGCCTGGTAGTGTGGACATAAGAAGATTTCCAATCTGCAATTTCCGGTCATGCATTGATGACTCAAGGTCACCATCTGTGCTAGTGCCGTTTCCATTAAGTGATCTTGTGTTTATCGATAACGCGACTGCAAATGGAAACGAGCACTACTGCCTTTTTGGAAAGGGCTCAGACAAGAAACACAAGATTTTCCCGCAACCATAAGAAACTAAAAACAGCGGGATCCCGTACAGCGGGACTTTTTAGAAGTGGCACTAGAAACAAATTCTTATCGTCTTGATCTCATATGGCTTCATATTTACACTCACTTCCCGACCGTCTATGATGGTCAAGGGCTTGATGTTCTCTTCGTTCAGTTTTGCCAGGTAGGCCTCCTTGACGAGCCGTTGAAAGGAAATCCTCCCTTCAATTTCCGATCCCACCGGATTGGAGACACGCACGATGACGCCGTTGCGATCTTCTGCCTCTTTGAGCGCGCTCAGGAGAAGATGATCGGGGCGTACGGAGAGAAACGACGCCCCAAGGATGGTCTGCTCATTTTTTCGCTTGACCACGAGGGGCGGGGCTGTGAAGAACTCCACTTCTTTCAATATCGATGACCACGTTTCCATTTCTACTGAAGCGTGGGGATACAGCGAGTACTCAAACGTGTGCATCCCTTGACACTGCGCTTCCGGCGTTTCGCTCCACCACCCAGCTGCTCCTCCGGGTCGAGTGATGAGATTTCTCCCCGAGAGTTTTCCTACACAACGCAGCAATGTCAACGCGATTGTTCCCGGCTCATCCAGCTTCAGTTCATATTCCGGTAGACCCTTGACGATCAACGTGAGCCCTTTCTTTGCGTCACTGATTGTAACAAACCGCTGCATCGGTGCGACCTTCGCCGGGTGCTCAAAGGGGAATTGCGAGACGTCGTACGCTTGGTGCTCGCGCTTGACGACGGCGAACGGCGTCTCTGCGAACGACGTGGTCGACTGGATATCGGTGGCAAAGAGAGCCCGAAGGCGGTGATCCTTAATGGCGTTCTGAACCGTCGTCTTGACATCGACCCTGCATGAGGTAGGGTTGAGACTCAAGACCGTCGAAATGGGCAGTTCGGCTTTCTCGAGTGAGCGACTCTTCTCATCGCGCGAAACGGCTTTCGGGACGACCATCCTGTGCTCGATCTTCAGAGATGCTCTCAGCGGACCGTTCTCCAGAACGCGCACTCGCGCTGGAAACTGGTTGGAGGTGAAGCATTCGTCAGTTTCGGGATAGGAGTAGGTGTATTCGTCACCTACATCTCCGGAGTCCTCGAAGAAGTTTACCTCTTGATACACCAAACCGGTTCTCTTATCGGTTAACTTGATCATTCCTTCGGCGGTCGCTTCAACCCTCAGGGAGTCATTCTCGATGAAAAAATTCCCGGCGCGGACTTCCGCTGCAAATTGAGGCCGCACCTCTGCCTTGACAACCCTAAGGCCCTTCCATCCCAACGATGGGGTTTCCTTTACCTGAAGGAGGATCGAGAATCTATCCACAAGTGTTTGATGGGGATAATCGTGCTTGGAGTACGTAATCCCAAAGGACTCCCGGCGATCAAGCACCTGGTAGGGCACCTCGCCATCGTCCACATCCAGAAGCCTGAGGCTCTTGACCGCTGGGAGCTTCTCGTCGACTTTGACTTCCGGATTCAGTCCTACAATAACGTCCTGCAGGAAGAAGTCGATATTCACTTCTACAACGTCGGTTCGCACAAAGGGTGATGGATTGAAGACAAAGATGTATCGATCATCCTGGTGAGCGTGTTCGTCATACGGTAGCAGCTGGGCGAAGCACTCTGCCTTGACATGCTCCCCGATCTGAAGCGCTTTGTTGTACCGCACGACCATTTCCTGGTGCACTTCGTCAACGCTGGTACCGCAAATCGCATCGTGATCCTGGTTTTGGATCACATACTTCCACGCCTGCTCGATCTGCGGCGTCCTGCTTCGCATCCCTTCAAGCGAAGCTAAGACGTTCAGTGGCTCAAGATAGCGTTCCAGCATCGTCTGGCACGTCACGTTCAGTTGCTTCAGATACATTCGGCTTGAGAACACCCCCCCGAGCACTGCAAAGGCATGACGATATCCAAATCGAGTCTCCCCTATCAGCGTGGGCAGCTTTTCCCCTCCCCTCAACTCGCGCTTCAAAGCGTTAAAGTAGTCAACGAAGTTGCTGTGAATAATCTCGGCATCATAGTGATTCCGTAGCACTTTCACAGCCGTGCTCACCGTTTCATCCGGCCAGTGATGGTCGCCTCCATTGAAGAACAAGCGCTGCGATGTGGTAGCCCGGGCATCGAGCTCCCTGCGCAATCGCTCGAACTTCTGGAGGATACCCTGCTCGTCGTCTGATCCAAAATACCCCGCGCTGTAGCCATCCCTCGGCAGATGGTGCATCAGGACACTCGAGCCGTTCGGACTCACCCACCGATACTCGGACGACTCCTGGCCTCCTTCGCCGCCAAAACCCCGATAGATCATCGCAGCGTCGATGCCGAACCCCTGCAGGATCTGCGGCATCTGTGCGATATGTCCGAATTGATCGGGAATGTAGCCAATCCTCATGACGCCGCCGAGGCCGTTCCCCCAGCGAAAACCAAACAGAAGGTTCCGGATGTGCGACTCACCGCTCGAAAGGAATTCGTCGCTAAGAACATACCAGGGGCCGATGAAGAGTCGCTTTCGTTCCACCAGCCGACGGATCTCATCTGCACGGTCGGGGCGAATCTCAAGATAGTCCATAACCGCAGCAAGCTGTCCGTCAAGCGTGTACGACTTGAATTCCGGGTCCCTTTTGAGCAACGCGAGAAGATCCTCAACCATATCGACAAGCATAGCTCGGAACCGATCGAAAGCAAAATACCACTCCCGATCCCAATGCGAATGAGAGACGATATGGTACGTTGGCTTCATTGACGTGAGGGTCGCGCAGGGCAAGTGCTGCCTTAGATTTCTCCGCTAAGCGTACTCCTCAAACGATCGGATGGCAGTGGAGGCGCCTACTGCGGTCACGCAACTCGCTGCGACCGCGTTCGCAACACGGGCCGCTCCGAATGGATCAAATCCGAGGAGGATCGCGGCAATGAAACCTGCGAGGAATGCGTCTCCTGCCCCAGTCGCGTCAACAACGTGTTTTACTCGTGTCGGCTTAACGTATTCGGAGCGTTGCCGGTCAGCTATGAAGCAACCTTTTGCCGCCAATTTGACTCCGACGATATGCGGCGCGCCCGATTTCAGGAGGTATTCAGTAATTGCCTCCGGTGTCCTATGTCCGGTGATCATCACCGCTTCCTCGTAACTAGGGATGAAGTAATCGACCCAGGGAAGAAACCCTCGTAACGCTCCCGGTCGGACTCTTGGAGATGCTGCGCTATCAAGAAATATCGTAAGCGCCGTTTTCTTCTTTAGAGTCGAGAATAACATCTTGAATTCCTTTTCCACCTCCGGAAGAAGCCCCAGGTATCCAAAGGCAAGGATCCGCGCTTTTTGGAGCAGCGGGAGGTGATCCAGCACATCGGCGGCGCGAAAGTGCTTCATGCATCCACGTGTATGAAGAAATGTCCGTTCACCGTCTCTGTCAACATTCACTATCGTGGCGGAGGTCTGTGCCTTGGCGTCAATGATGACGCCCTCCGTGTTGATCCCGAATGCGCGATAGAGCTGCGTCAAGAATCGTCCGAGTGAATCGTTGCCAACCCGCGTAATGGCGCCGACTTTACAGCCGAGCTTGGCCAGATCGATACCGACATTCGAAACATTGCCACCGGTGGTCAGCGTGATGGAATCGATCAATTTCAGCCTGCCGCGTTTCGGCGGGTTCCTCCAGTCGACTGGCCGGCCGATGATATCGGCGACAGCCACCCCCGCGACGATAACATCCAGCAGTTTGTCCTGATTCATGGATAATTGTGAACTTCTTATTTAGTGATCTTGACAGACTTGAAGTCGAGGATCCTTTGCTCGTTCTTGTAGGAGATTGTCAATCTCTCGCTGCCGACCTCGGCGTGCAGATACGGTCCTTCGAAAAGCTTGGTCTTTGAGAGATCAACTTTTTTGCCGTTCAGCGTCCGGGTCTCAGGAAAGGCAAAGTCCATTCTATCACCGCCGAGGGTTGTATACTGTACCGAGACAGCGCCGGGCTTCATGGTTGATTTCGGAATATGGGTCCGAAGCTGCTCGCGAAAGTGGTCGAACGATCCGATTTCATCCTTGGAGCGTATCTCAACCACGTACCCATTCTGCAACTTGTGACTTCGCAGACGCCAGTAGCCTGCCTCCTTCATACGCTCGAGCGCCGGCCGCCCGACATCGCTCAGGGTGTTGCCGGATGTCTCGAACTCCTCTTTCCACCCATACGCCTGCAAAGGATACCATCCGACGTAGGTATCTCCCGCCTTGCAGGTAATCCAGCCGGACGGATCGATGATTCGCTCTTCAAGGTTGCGGGGAAAGAACCCGTCGATATGCTCGGTCGTTGTGCCCGGTGCAATGTCGTACAATACGATCAGCGTGTTCTTGTACTGGAACGTGCGTTCATATGGAGAGCTACTTGTCCACTTGTCGGGATTGTTGTAGGTTCCCTTGGACGCAACGACATCTGCAATCAGAGTCTTGACTTCCTCGGGAAAGAACATCCCGAGCTCCATTCCTGACCAGTATGGATGCAGACCAAAGATCGTTGTGTACGGCCGGCCGTACAGATAGCGCACGCCCCACGTGTGCTGCTGGATCGGCTGAAGGATTCCACCCTGCAGGGAGCCGAGTCCGTAGTCCTTCGTGATGTACGAATATTTATAGACCGGCGGGTTCATTTCCTTGCCGTAGCGGATGACATTCCGGACCCGTTTCCGCTCCCTCTCAACGTAGCTCTTGCTGCGGTCCACAGCGATGCGATAAATGATATCCGGCAGGCGGTAGTCGGAGAGAGCCGGGAGTACGATCCACCCTGAGTTCGTTGGCTCACCCGTCCCGAAGTAGAGATAGGCAAATGCGGATGCACCCGAAAGCAGCGGCTTGTACACTGCAGGCTGATAAATCCTGCTGAACCCTCCGATGTATTCTCCCTCGAGATGCTCAGCCGCAAAGTCGGCAAAGATATAGTCTGTCATCATCCTACCTCTCAGTTTCATCTCCGGATCCTGAGCATACTGGGAGAGCAGGATCATTGGCATGGCGTACTCCGGGAAATAGTCTGGGGAGTCAAATTCTCCCTGACCAATGGTTGTTGTGATCTTCATCCAGTGAATGAGGTATTCCTTCGCCTCCTGCCGATTCTCGTCCGAACTCTTCCCGTTATACCACTCTGAGCCTGGAAGGTTCGGCCACTGCTCGGCTGCAAGAAAAAGGGCGGAGTAGTACATACACCAATGGTTCTCCGTGTCACCTCGATACGGCGCGTAGGTCTTCCACGCGTCCCGAACGGCGGCCTCCGTGGCCGAGGACATTTTGCCCTTGCCGTGGAGGTATGCGCCGATGCTTGGTATCATCCAGAACATGTCTCCGCTCGGCTTCTTCAACAGGGTGATGAACATGCTGTCCGCCAGAGGGACGTTCTGATCATGCGCGTAGCGCGTTGCGATCTGAAAGTATCCAGCCGTTTGTGACGTGTCATAGGTTGAGGTAGCGAGGCTCGCGCGCTTATCGAATTCGCGCAAGTACGTCTCGCGGTCAACCATCTGGGCAATAGCGTTGTTCGCGGCAAGGATAAACAGCAGGAGGTAAACAGCCGGTTGTTTCATCGCAATCCCTTCTTCAGAACGGTTGAACTGTGATTGTCCAGACCTGGGAACCGCTCAGTCCAGCCTGATGCCATGTCGTGCCCCCGTCGTCTGACCGATACACGCCGCCCCAAAGGGTCGCGGCATAGACCCGCTTGCTATCCGTCGGATCGACGGCGATAGCGTGCACGTTCAAGGTGGTGAGTCCTTCGTTCATGGGTCGCCAACTCTGTCCGCCATCCACCGACTTGTAGACGCCTGTGACGTAGCCTCCGGCGAACACCGTCTGCGGGTTTTTCGGATCAAATGCGATCGTGTAGAAGGTTGAATGATCGAGACCCGCTTCGCATTTCTCCCAGTAGGTGCCGCCGTTTCGCGTCCTATAGATACCGTAGTCATCTGTCCCGGCAAAGAGAATGCTCGCATCGCTTGGGTGCTGGACAACGATTCGGACCCCTCCGACGCTGAGGCCGGTGCGTCTCCACGTGTCCGCATCGTCACTGCTTCGGTACACACCATCCTCTGTCGAGCAGTAGAGGGTATGCGAATCGACGTGGTCAATGATGACGGACGAAGCAAACTTCGCCTTCAATCCATTGTTCTTCTGTTCCCAGCTCGCACCGCCGTTTGTTGTTCGAAAGACTCCGTACGGCGTCGCACAGAAGATCTTCTCCGGGTCCCTCGGATCAATTGTCACCCACAACACCTCAGTGATCTGCCACCCCGCGGTGATCTTCCACCTTTTTCCGCCATCCGTTGTCTTGTGAACACCGTTGCCGGAGGCGATGCAGATCAATTGACCGCGCGAGGGAGCATAGACGGCGACACCAAAGGCGCGTATGTTATCGGCGCCCATGTGCCCCCACGTCGTGTCGTTCGAGGAGCGCTGATAGAAAAGACCAGTTCGTGGGTTTGGTGCGCCGACTACAAAAAGTTTGGTAGAGACGACGGTAGCATAGACGGTCGACTCTTGAGCGAGCACTTCAGGCGAACCGAGCCCGTAACCAAGAGTCAGGGCGAGTAACAAGGACCTTGCTTTCATTTGACCTCTTGTTCGCATGATCTGTTTTCTTGAGAAAGAACTCCTCTACGGGTATATCTCAATTTGCCTGACGTGCGCACCCACCAAGCCGGTGCCGCTCCAGTTCTTTCCTCCATCACGTGATTCATAGATACCCGCTCCATTCGTTCCGACGAGAAGGTTGTTGGGCTCATTCGGATTGACAAAGATTGCGTAGATCGCTTCAAGGTCCGGCGCAGGCCATACCAGGGACCACGAGAGACCGGCATCGACGCTCTTCCACAAGCCCGACCTATAGCCGGCTGCATAGATGACCGTTCCATCAGGAGATCCCCGAAGGACATAGATAGCCGTTTGAGTAATCCCCTCGCCGCTTCTCCATGATTTTCCCCCGTCAAGACTGACCCGCACACCGTGATCTTCCGATCCAACGAGGAGCGTCTTCGCATTGAACGCAAGCACACACAGAATACCCTCTACCCCAACGTGCAACCCCGTCCAGCGTTCGCCGCCATCGACTGTTCGATAGAGATCGTCTTTGGCAGCTGCATAGAGCATTCGACGATCATCCCGTTCGATGACCACCTGTCGGACGAACCACCTCCTCATCCCATTCATTTTCTTGACCCAGTGTGCACCATCATCGCTCGACTTGAAAACGCCAAACGGCGTCGCGATATAGAGCAGACTCGAATCAATCGGATCAAGCGCAAGGGAAAGAACCTCCTTGGTGTGCCAGCTTGTGAGGATCCGCCAGGTTTTTCTTCCATCGCTCGAACGGTGGAGGCCGTTTCCAGCTGCGACATAGTATCGCTGTGTCAGCCCACGCCGCCAAAATCCGAGCCCAAAGGTGAAGAGATTTGGGTGATACGTATTCTGCCACGCTGTGTCACCGACGCCCCGCCTGAACAGGCCAATGTTGCTCGTCGTTCCCACAGCGCCGCTACCGCTGTTCAGAAACACGGCCGCGTAGAGATACTGCTGTCCGCTTGACTTCGGGCCGGAGTCTTGCGCCGCTCCATGAGAGAACAGACCGACGAAGAGGAGAGCAAATGTCATTTTGCTCGACGCCATTCTCTTACCGTGACCTTGTTGAAGTCGAGCTCGCGCACCTTATCCTTGTACATCATCGTGATGATGCCGCTTCCCCGTTCACTCAGCATGAAGGGCCCGCGGAACAGTTTGTAGGCCTTAAAGCTCACCGGTTTGCCGTTCAACAGTCGTGCTTTGCCATAAGTGAACTTGAGCCGATCCCCGGACCGGGCTGTATACTGAACGGTAAGATTCTGATCAAAATTCTCATACTCCGGTCTGGAAACTGAAATCCGCTTCTTGAAAGAGTCGAACGAGCCGTCTTCATCCGACGACCCGATTTCCACCACCACTCCATTTTTCAAATCAGCGCTGCGCCAGCGCCAGTCTACCTCTTCCTCGATCCATTGGTACGGTTTGAGGGGGAAGAATGCAACGTACGTCGCTCCGGCCCGACAGAAGATCCACCCTGATGGATCTTCGGTGCGCTCATCAAGGTTCTTCGGGAAGAATCCGTCGATGTGCTGTTGCATGGCCTTCCTGTCAATATCATAAAGTACGATGATGGCGTTGTTATGCTGGAACGTCTGCTCGTACGGCGAACTGGAATTCCACTTGTTCGGACTGGTGTAGACTTTATGATAGCGGTCCACTTCATCGGCGAGAAACTTCTGTTCTTCGGGGAAGAACATGGCTAACTCTCTGCCTGAATAGAACGGATGCAGCGTGAAGATGGTGTTGTTAGGCTTGTCGGAAACGTACGTGACATCCCAGGTGTGTTGCTGGATCGGCTGCAGGATCCCACCTTGCAGCGAGCCGAGCGCGTAGCGGCTCGTCATATATGTATACTTGTAGACGGCTGGATTCTTCTCCAGCCCGAAGCGAATCACGTTCCGCAAGCGCTTCGTTTCCGTCTCCACGTACGGCTTGCTTCTGTCCGTCGCAATGTCATAGATGATTTCGGGAAGACGGTACGAGCTTGTGGCTCCGAAGACCGTTTCCCATCCACCGCGATTGCGCGGCCGATATCTGGTTTCATTCCAGAGTTCCACCTTCGGCTCACCGAAGTATAGCCACGCCCAGAGCGTTGCCGGCGCCGCCAAAGGGTTGATGATATCCTCAGGGTAGTCCCGGCTGTGGCCGCCACAGTAGTTCCCCTCAAGATGTTCCGCTGCAAAATCAGCAAACAGGACATCCGCCATCATCCGGGCTTTCCGTTTCATCACGGGGTCTTTCGCGAACTCGTGGAGCGTCAACACGGGAGTGATGAACGTGATGAAGTACGTCGGCGAATCAAACTCCCCTTGACCGAGTGTGGACGTGATACGCATCCATTCATTGAGCCAGCCTTCGGCTTCCTTGAAGTTCTCTTCGGAGCTCTTGCCGTTGAACCACTGAGACCGGCCCTCATTCGGCCACGTCTGAGCCCCAAGATAGATCCCTGTGTAGTACATCACCCAGTGGTTCTCGGTGTCGCCGCGATACATCGTTCGCTCCATGAATGCCCGCCGTATCTTCTGACGCATCGAATCCGGCAGTTGGTCACGTAGTTTCAGATAGGTGCCGATGGCCGCATATGAATAGAACATCCCGCCGATGCTCTGATCAGCCGTGAGCGAGTCAAGCATCCTCAATGCCCATGCCGTGTCCCGGTGCACTGTGAACTTCGCGGTGACAGTGAAGAATCCACGGTCGCGCTCACCGCTCACGACATCGATGAGTCGCTGGCGATGTTGCTCAAACGTCGTCTGCCTGGGACTCCGAGCGGGTATCGTGACCAGAAGAAACACGAATGGGATGACTCTCATCGATTTCATCGGACAGATAACCCCCACACTTGTCCATCTTCTTGACTGTTGAACTCCCAGCGCCGGCCACCGTCCGTGCTCCGGTAAAGGCCCCCGTTCAGCGTCCCGGTAAGGATGATGGTTGGAGTCGACGGCAAAACTACAAGCGAGTGAACAACGAGATTTTGAAGGCCGTCGGATCGCCCCTGCCAACTTCTTCCACGATCCGTCGAACGGTACACTCCCCCTCCATGCGTCCCAACGTAGAGGATGTTGGAATTGGAAGGATCAATCGCGATCGCATAGACGGTGAGGTATGTCAGACCCTCGTTCGAAGCCTTCCACGTGGAGCCACCGTCAGTCGAAACGAACACACCATCATCCTCCGTCCCGAGCCAGAGGATCTTGGCATCCTTCGGATCCTGCACAACGGTACGAACTCCCTTCCCCTTCACCCCTGCAAGCGCCCACCGACCACCGCCGTCCTCGCTCCTGTAGACCCCATCTTCACTTGCGGCAAACAACCTCGACGTTTTCGACCAATCGATCACAATGTCCGACGTGAACGGTTTCAGAAACCCCGTGTTCTGCTCCTTCCACGTCTCACCGCTATCAGTTGTTTTGAAAATTCCGTACGCGCTTGCAGCATAGGCAACGGACGGATTGCCTGGGTCGACCCTCACTTTCAGGACTTCGGTTATTTCCCAGCCTGTCGTAATTCTCCATGTGCGACCGCTGTCCGTGGACCGGAGAACGCCATTGCCGCACGCCGACCAGATCGCTCCATCCGCCCCACCCTCCGTGTAGAATGTTCTGATGTACTCCCACCCCTCGTGCTTCCAGGAGGCGCCTGCATCGGTGCTGACGAATAATCCAACGATTGGATTGTCGAGCGCGTTCAAGCGATTCCTCCGCGAGTTAAGAACCGACATATAGATCGTTTCTTGGCGGGCACAAAGCTGTTCGCCGAGGCCAAGGCTCAGCAGGGACAAAATGATCAGACTAGAGCGCAATCTTAATCCCTTGCGTAAGTTCATCTGCTGAGATCTTTCCGTAGGATATCCCATTGATCCTGACGTCATAAGCCCGTTGTGCTAGTCTCCCGAACTTCACCATGATCGATCTCGAGAGTGACAGATTATCCAAGATGGCCAGACGCATGGATCTTCCTCGCACCTCAACCGCGGGAATCCTGCACCCATCGATCCCTACCCCCCATTGACCTTTCACATCAACAAAGGCATCCCCGTACCGCCCCGTAATGAGCTCGATGGAAACAACGCAGCTTCCAGTGCCCCAGTGGATGCCGGTCACTCCAGCGGGTTGATCGAACCCCGAATGAGCATAGTTCTCCGCCGTCCGGGGTGACGTCGGCGACTCGAAGAGTGAGAACATTGCCCTCAGGGCCGCGACTCCGCGTTCGAAGTACTCCCGCCGACCTGTCATTTCATAGTAGTTCATCAATGTCACGGCAATGTACCCTTGGCGAGCGTCGCTCCACTCCGCGTCGGTATTCTGAACACCGAAGCCGCCGAACAGCTCTCTGGAGAGCCATTGGGGACTCCACACCTGTTGATAGAGACAGAGATAATCCATGATCTCGGTCCCCGTGCGCTTATACGCGGCGTTCTTGGTGATCTGATACAGCTCATAACATGCTTCCGCTGCTTGGTGCATTGACAGGGTATTCTGGGGATATTGTTGTGTATAGCGGTCGAAGAACCCAAGCGGTTTGCGTGAGCACGAGAAGAAGGTTTCGAAATCAAACCACTTCTGACGCGGCAGGATGTTTGTGAACATGTATTCCATCGATCGCTCGGCAGCATCCAGATATTTCTGCTCTTTTCTTCTCTTGTAGAACTCGCAGAGAAATAACGCGGCGCCGGCAGTCTCTGCATTCTCGTCACGCAAAGGTTCGGCTGGCTGAAGCGTTTCTGGTGCATACCACGAAGGAACGACGCCGTTCTTCTGTTGATGCGCGAGAAGAAAATCCGCGAAGGCTTTTGTAAAATTCAGGATTTCTGTCCGGCGCTCGGGAACAAGGTCGATCCACTGCAGCAGCCAGTAACACGTCCAAGCGTTGTGAAACATCGCAAGATACTCGCCGTGAGAGATGCCGCCCCACGCCTGGTCGGCCACCCAGTGACCGCCGGTGCTGTCCTGATAAAAGATCGATGGCGCTATCCCGTTCTTCTGAGGAGCAAGCAGCGCAAGGTTCAGCACCCGCGCGGCCCCTCGCATCAGCTTCCTGTCCTCGACGTTCCGTCCGTACACATACATGCCATAGGCGGTTCGCAGCGAATTGAACCAGACGTTGAACCAACAATCGTTGTCTGCCCCTTCGTGCATCCGGTTGCTCCACGCGAGTCGCCCCTGACGGAGCAGCGTAACCGGTTTCCCCTTGTACACCCCATCTAACTCAATCTGTGGAAGAAATAGATACCACGCCTTCTGGATGTAGTTGCCAAACGGCTCCGCCTGGGGATTCTTTGCCCGCTGCATGTTCTTGGCGCCAGATTCCCGCCAGTGGTACCTCACAACCTCTCGATACCCCTCATGCGGCACAGCGTCTGCGCGGAGAAGGAGGGTGAACCCGTAGGAGACCGTCGTATCATGCAGTGCAGGTGCAAGCGAGTCTGGGGCCGCGTAGAAAACGTGCGTGTTGCGCAGCCTGTACGGCTCCGGGATCCAATTCTGAAGCCCAAATGAGAAGAATGGCTTCTCCGCTGTTTCCATCTGCAAGTCGCCGCTGCTCTTGATTGCTCTCCCTTTGACATCAATCGACTGAACATCCGGAACCAGTGCGGCGAAGTATCCCTCTTTTTGCACCATCAACGCGGGCGATCGGAAAACATGGTCTGCGATGACTTGCTCGGGCTCAGGCCGCAAAGTCGGCGTGAAGACGAAATCAAGCGGTCGGTAGGCCGCAAATTCCTTCCCATCCGGAACAAAGGAATAGGTCGACAAGAGGAAGCCGAGCGTTGTTCGTCCCGATATCTGATACGAAACGACAATTCGTGCGTACGGCTCCCCTCGGCGAAGCGTAATTCTCTTCAGGAGCGTTGATTGACCCGCGGAGGACTTCAGCTCAAGGGATACCTGGCGGCTCGAGCGACGTACGGGCAAGGCTTCTCGAAATTTCATCAGAACCGCTGCTCCATCACATTTCACGCTTGGATCCATCCGCGATCCGCTTCCGCTCTCCAGCATCATTTTCCACGATTTGCCTACTCTGGCGAAATACACCTCACGATAGCCCTCATCGACCTTTTCAAGGACAAGCTTGATGAGTCCGTTGTCGATCTCAATCCTTCGGGGACCACCCTCCTCGATCGCTGCCAGTGCTGAAAAGCTCATTGCCAGCAGCACGCCAACATGGAGATGCCTTTTCTTCACAGCGTGTCAGACCTTCACCCTTCTGATAATTTTCCTCATGTTCTGACCGAACATCTTCTTCTTCTCTTCAAACGAGCAATGGGAGTACGCCATCCAGCCGAACTGGGGGATGGGGTCCCGCATCGGCTGATCGGTTCCGAAGAGCACACGCTCGGCGCCGAGATGCTTTACCATGAACTCGATCACGCCGAAAGTCACAGAGGTGAGTGTAATCTCGAGGTAGACGTTTGGATTTTTCTGTGCCATCTCGATGCCGAGCCGCGCGTCACGAAATGACGCACCGCTGTGCGCAATGATGAAGGAGATGTTGGGATACTTCGGAGCGATCTGGTTGATTTCTGCAACGACGTTCGGCGACGGGTGGATCAACGCATAGGAGTTGACGCGGTTCCCGTACTCGTACCACGGAGTCCAGAGTTTGTCATCGTACGGCAGGTTTGTCCGTGGATGATATGGCTTCATCCCTTCCATTTTGTATTTCCCGTACACCGTCTGTAACGCTCTCTTCCAGTCCTTGACATATTGGGGCTGAAGCGCTGCGTAGCCATGATAGAACTTCGGATATCGCTTCATCGCTTCCCACACGATCCTGTTCCCCTCCTCATGATCCGTCCACACAGCCAGGAATCCGCTCACACACATCTCATCGATCCCCATGAGTTTCGCCCGCTCGATCATGCTGGTCGCGTCACCAAAGGGAAGGTGCATGAAACCCACGCCTCCTGCCCCATCGTGCGACATGTGGGCATGTGAATCGATCACGAGGATGTTCTTGAGCGGCTTCCCCTCTCTTGCAAGCGCAAGGATAGGGTCGGCTGCTTTCTTGTTCGGGTAGGGCTGGGGGAGCTCTTTAAGCTTCGCAAGCTGTGTAACGTTGCCGGAGGCAATCTTTTGTTTATCGTCTTCGCCGAGGGTACAGTAATCCACAAACGCCTTGGCGGCGCCGGGTGATTTCTCCAGTGCTCCAGTGCCAAAGAGAATCCGGTCTGCACCGAACCAAACGGCGAAGACCTCAAGAGCCCGGTTTCCCTGGTGGTTCGAGAACTCGAGATGAAGGTTCTTGTGTTTGGCCATCAGCGGATAGGTATAACGGGTGGATTCCCAACGAGACGCTTGGAGCAGAACCTTGAGGTTCGGAAAGCGTGTCAGAACGGCGTCTAGATCCGAGAGGAGCACCTGATTGTTTGGCTCGAAGATGTCCGGATTGTACATATGTCCCCCCTCCACCATAAGGAGGACTTCATTCTTTTCGAGCTCCCGCAGCAGGTCACCACAGAAATCAACGCTGAACGGATAGCGATGTGCCCGCGGGTACATCTTCGCCGCTCGGATTCCATTGTCGGCCATCTCTTTGACAAGATCCTTCGGCTTAGGCATCTCTCCCGTGTGATGTGGCATCACTGCCCAGACGCCGTACAGCCGAGGGCTCTTCTTGAGCTCGCGGAGCAGCATGCGATTGCCGTACATCGGATCGTACTCTTTCGCAACGGAGTGCGCAACCAGAGCACCGTGAATGCCGCACCACTCCATTTCCTCCAACAGATCCTCTGTTTTGTAGGGAGCCTCAACGTCCTTCGGCCCGCGCTTGCCGATCATCGCATATGAATCGATGTAGATTCGATTGTTCATGGTCTTCTGCTCGTGCATCTTCCTGCTCCCGTTTTCGTTCGCTCTGTCCTCTACCAGTAGAAGGGCTTTACCGTGTTGCGCTCTTTGAGCTCCACATCCAGCGCTCGCTTGAGAGCCTTGCGTGCTTTCTCTAGAGCCTCATCGATGTCGCAGTCCTTGTGCGAGTAGCAGATAAACCAACGAAGAACAACGAACACACCTTCCCTGAACAACTCTCGGAACCAGAGATACTCCAGGCGCTCGTTGTAACCTCGATCGGGCGTGCTGAATTTGAGGAAGGGGGCAGGCGGGAGGCCCGCGGCATAGGCCTCGACGCCGAGCTCCGCCGCGATCTTGTTGAACCCATCCGTCAGCCGCCGGCCCATCGCGAAAAGATGTGCGTGGACCTTCTCCCGTTTCATGATCTTCAGCGTCGCGAGGGCTGCGGCCATCGAAAGTGTTTCACCCGCGTACGTCGTCGTCATCCTGAAGGTGTTCAGTGTGTCTAGATACTGGCGCTTTCCGACATATGCAGATATCGGGTAGCCATTTGCCATTGCCTTGGCGTAACTCGCCAGATCGGCGTCGACGCCAAAGAATTGCTGCGCGCCGCCGAGTGCAAGTCGAAATCCAGTCCACACTTCATCGAGCACGAGAAGAATCCCGTACTCGCGCGTGAGCGCGCGGAGGTACCTGATGTAACTCCCACTCACGTCTTCATTCATATCGTACGGGATGGAGACCACACACGCGATCCGCTCATGGTATTGGCGGATCAATTGCTCGGCAATTTGACAGTCACCCCACGGAATCACTTTGACATATTCCTTCAGAATTTCCGGGACGCCATTCCTTGGACTTTCGTCCACTGCAAACCAGTCCGGATAGCCATGATAACCGCTCGTCAGGATCATATCTCGGCCGGTGAATGCTCGTGCAATTCGCACATTACAGAGGTTTGCATCTTCACCGGTCTTCATAAAGCGTACCATCTCGGCATTCGGGATGATCTGATGTAACTCCCTCGCAAGCTCCAGTTCGAGTGGGCTTGCCATGCTGAAGAGGACGCCCTTCTTCATTTGCTCCCGGACCGCATTGTCGACCTCATCGAAGCAGTATCCCAATGTGACCGGCCCCAACGCTAACCGAAAATCGATGTACTCCTTTCCCTCCATATCCCAAATGCGGCACCCTCTGCCTCGCTCAATGAACTTCGGCATTGCACCTTCGAACTGCGGATATGGGCGCTTGGCATTGGTTTGCGTTCCCCAGGGGATGAGCTTCAGTGCTTCCTCGAAATGTTTGTCAGAGGGTTTCAGGTGCTTCATGGTTGACCTCACGCCGATCCTCCCCCGGAAGGAGAGACAACCGTATCCTCCCCTAGGGAGCGTCGGGCCGGGAACATTATCATCAGCTTATTGAGACTTTCGGTATTGCCTCCCCCACGTTTACACTCACCGTTTTCAACTGTCCGTTATGTTCCACCTTGACAGTCCAAACATCCTTCTTGGCAAAGGAGACGCTGCCGTGCTCCTTTCCCCTTCGCTGCGCTGTGCAGATAGCAAGGATTCTGTGGTCGAGAGCTTCGCTCGCATCCGCTTCAATGTACGGATACACGCCGATCTCCTTGGGCACCGCGTGGGCGCCGGATCTCAGCTGGCAGGGGCTTGAGCTGATGATTGTTCCTCTCAGAGACGCTTGGGGACGTTTGATGAAAAACGTCATGTCATTGGTTTCAGCGGTCCCTGCACCGTCTTCATTGTAGACCTGAAAGCGCACTTGAACATTCGACCGGATGGATTTCAATCGAACTCTGTCATAGATAAGGAGGATGTCGGGTTTCAGAAAGATGACGGTCCGGCGTACAAGATCGACATCAGGATGAACAAGCCGGTACGCCTCGGTTGCATCACTCGTCACAATCAGATGTTCGGTTGAGGGCCTATACTCTACCACCGTTGCCTCAGCCCACGAGGCATTCGTCCCTTCATGTCCGTCGTGGTACTGATGACCTTTCCCGTTGATCAGAACGGCGTTGTGTGCTTCGGTTAGCCTTAAGATCCAGTGCGGCAGCGTGTACGAGTATGCGGCTTTCAAAGGATCGTGCAGCAGCCGTTCACCGTAAGCTTTGAAGATAACACTGTTCCGATCGGCGTGTTCGTGATTCCCTGGACCGCCGCTCCGCAGAGCCACAACCGAACTCTGTTCATTCCAGCCTGTACGGGAGACAATCCAATCGTTCACAAAGCGAACATCATACAACTCCGCCCCCGCGATCTTGACCTCAACAGAGGGATCGAACCACACAAGCCCATACTGCGTCTTGACTCCCCCGATCGCCGTGGCAACAAATTGTGCGACGGGGTCTCGATGGTTACGAGCAACCCAGGCCGCAACGGAAACGTCTCCGACGGTGCTGGCGTCACCGAAGTTCACGCAGTCATCCGGTTTGTTGATGGTCGGCATCGACATTTCCAGGCCGTAGCGGATCGTGCCGGGATAATTGATCAACGAATGCTCATCGTCGCCGATGGTACGGTGGAGAGCCTCCAAGAAGAGGGTCAAATGAAGGGCAGTATATCCCCAGTAGCTCACGCCCTCATCATAGCTTCCATCCGAGCCAAACATCGGGGCGAATGCCTTTGCGCTCTGCAGCGCCATATTGAGCCACCGCTTCGCCTCCGGATGTTTGCCATGCAACAAGCACGCGGCGATCCCTAGGCCGGCAATGGGAATCACTTTGAGGTTCGTCGAGTTGAGGATCAGTGGCCACCTGCTGAGATTGAATCGGAACTTGTAATCGCTTTCGGGATCGAACCCCCAGCCACGGACACGGTCGGGGTACTTCATTCCATACAGCGTGCGGTAGCAGGGAGGGGCTCCTTTTTCCGCGATCTGGTTCTCTATCTCTTCCTTGAGTTCAGCACTCAACACATCATCAAGCCACTCTCGAGCGAAGCTCATAGCAATGGTCGTTTCCGGCGCTCGTTGCAGGCCGATGGTCTGCTTTCCTCCTTCCAGAAAATAATCCCACTTTTTGTACTGCAGGATGCGGTCGATCGCAAGCTTCGCGATGTCGAGCTGCTTCTGGTCCTGTGTAACAGCGTAAAGAAACGAAGTTCTCTCCAGGATCGTTCTCGCCTTCAGCAGATCCGCAACGTGATTGTTCAGTTTGAGATCGTAGAGCAGAAATTTCCTGTCAGCGTCGAGATCTGCAGACGTGATGGCCTGCCAATAGGATGCAAATCTAGGGTGTTTCGCCGTTTCGCGGATACGCCCAATATCGGCATCATCGAAGAGAAGCCGGTGGCGCTGGCGGGCCGCAGGAATATTCTCAGGCAGCTTCCCGAGCGCGCTGAGTGGGCGAAGGAGCGCGCCCATCAAGGTCACACCAGCGGCATTGAGGAATTTGCGTCGGGATGGTCTCATGGCGCTAGCGCTGAAGAACAGATTCGACATCGACAGCGGAACGCAGTTCAATTGATCGCATCATTGCCTCGACGACAGCGAGTGCGCGGAGACCCTCTTCCCCACTGGTCTCAGGTTTCGTCCCCTTCAGCACACACTCACCGAACTCGCGCATCTCAAGGATGTAGCTTCCTGCACCCTCTCCGCCGAAGTCCTCTTCCTGAACTTCCTTGTACTCCCCCTTCTCAAGAACCTCGAGCCGCAACTTCAGGGGGTGGCACTGAATGGTGCCCTCCGTCCCATAGATCCGGACGAAATAGACATCGGACGAAACGTAGGAGGACGTGAGCGAGACAGGGATTCCTGAAGTAAGCTGGAGAATCGCCACTGTTGAGTCAAGCACGCGATTCGGCATGGCGATGTTCGTCGCGAAGCAACTCACCCGCTCTACCGGACCGAGCAGGTAGTGAATCGTATCGACAAAATGGATGCCAAGCTGCATCATCGGCAGCAGAGCACACGTTTCCGGGTCAGCCTTCCACGCAGGCATCCCGGGCTGCAGACCGGCAGGACGGGAAAGGTTCGCTTCTACCGCCACAACCCTACCGATCCGACCTTCATCAAGCAAGGCTTTTGCGCGGCGGAACACTTGTCGGCGGCGAGTATTATGGCCAACCATAAGAGTTAGCTTCGTCGACATCGCCAGGTCTAACATCCCTCTGGCCTCGGCAATCGTATTCGCGAGAGGCTTCTCGACAAAGACGTGCTTGCGGGCAGTGAACGCTTTCCAAACCTGCTCGAAATGAAGGTGGTTCGGCGTCACAAGAACTACGGCGCCGACCGTTGGATCTTCAACCATATCGTCGAAAGTTGGCGCGGCGCGGGCACCAAACTCTCTCGCAACCTCCTGATTGGCCCTGGTGTTCACGTCAAAGCACGAGATCAGATGGAGATTCCCCGCCTCTCGGATGGCATTCAGGATGGTTCTGCCGTGATTTGCAATGCCGGCTTGAGCTACGTCGACTGTTCGCTCGTTCATTGCAGATTGCTCTCTCGTGCAAACTGTTCGATTGCCTCATTTCCTTCAAGTACCCCGATTTGAAGGTAGAACTCGCGTTCCTCACCGGGTTGCAGAAATTGAAGTGTACCTCTCTCCCGTTCCTTTGCACGACCCTGAACCCAGCAATTCGCAGGTTCCAGACCCAACACGTACGTCCCTTCCCCCATCATCTTCCATTCGATGAATCGTGGCAACTCCTTCTGGCGGTACCGGACATACAGCCCAAGATCTAGTCTCTTATTCGACAGGAGAGCTGAAGCAAAGCCAGTTTTGCTCGCGCGCAGATCGTGGAAAAATACTTGTTCCTTGTACTCCGGAGTCGGCATTAACATTTTGGTTGCCATCCCCACTCCGTTGGCAGCCTCGGTATCGCGAGCCATCGTCAAGCTCGCATTTAACAACAACGCTGCCCCCTCATCGAGCAACGGCCAGCCGAGGTTGATATGGTACAGGATCATTAGCGGCGACTGCCGGAAGCCTTCGTTCCGAACCGTATCGAGAAAAGTGATGGTTGATTCTCCCAGCTCTGTTTCAATCGTTCGGTGGAGGATGAGGTTTTCTTCGAAAAGAGAGCTCTCACGAATCTCGCCGGTTACTCGGAAGACGCACCGGTTATCGTGCCATTTAATTTTCAGCCTCACGTTCGTTGCGGGGGTATTGGACAATCGCCCGTGGAGTCCGAGTTCCTTCCCCTCATCGACGCATGGAGCTCCGAGGTATGTCAACCCACAGCCTGTCATCAGCCCTCCCGGGAAAGATCGGGACCAACCCGTCCCACGGTCATCGAAATAGCTCGGATGCACATCGCCGGCTGGAGACCGCCATGCCAGCGGTGTGCCCCTGTATTCCGCCACCGAAATATCCATCCCACGGTCAAGCGAGATCTGGAACCGCAGGCCCGAGCCGGTCCTCACGTCGGCGATACGCACACCCGCTTCAGCTCCCTCCGTTAGCTTCATCATTCGTACACCGGCAACCTGAGAGAGATCGCCGATTTGTTTCCGCAACTGATTGCGGTTGTACTCTCCTCCGTAGAGCGCAGCCATGACTTTACTCTAGATGTTCATTTCGAGGGACGCCTTCTTCTTCGGGAGCGGCAACGTCACCGAACCGTGAGTCACCGCAACCGGCTTGCCATCCAGGGACGCGGATGGCTCTTTGACTGCGCGCCTCAGCTTCAGGTGTACATCATGCCCGTGGATTACAAGCTTCGCATCCACCTCCTTCAGACCATTGAGCAGTCTTGGACGTACGAGGAGATCCTTCGGAGTCGGCCGCACGCCGAGCAAGTGATGGACGAAGAAGATGATGATCTCCGCCCATGTCCAGACGACTATTCCCACTGGCGGCAGCGGGGGTACGGGCCGGTCAACGTAGCACTCCAGCCACGAGCCCCCCTTTCCCCCTGTTGGGACATTCAGCATCCAATTGAGCGCGCGCCAGACCTTCTCGTCATTGCCCGCCTCCAGATACGAGCGTGCAAGGAACATCGTTGCGAAGGGCCATGGACCCGGAGAGTCCGGCTCCGAGGTGATGTTGTAGCGCGCGTAGCCGCCCGTCGTCCACCGTTGATTCCAGAGAACCTCCATTGAGTCCAGCGTCTTGAGAGCGAGTGGACCCTTCGGCTCCACGAGCTCAAACATTACGGGGATTACGCTCGCCGTGTCGGGATCGCAGTACGACACGTGCTCAACGTTTAGCGGAACCCCAGGCGGCATGGCCTTTCGATTTGGCGGCTCGAACGTCGTCTGAGCTTCACCGTTGGTCAGGCGACGCTTGATGAGAATCCCGTCGTCCACCAGGGAGAACTTCGGATGATGGAGGAAGGATTCCTTCATTCGGCCGGACGCCTCCATCCACTTCTTCGCCAACGCCGACTCGTTCATATGGCGAGCAAGATCCGCCGCGGCCCCCAGGCCGATGATATTCCAGGCCTGGTATGCATTCTCATACCCTTCTTTCACCCCAAACGCCGGGTCGCGCTCCCAGTACTCACGTGAATTTCTCACGAGTCCGACCGTAGCATCGAAGAACTCCGTTCTCAGCACGTAGTTCGCCACAGCTTTGACCTTCTGCCGGTATTCACGCAGGATCGAGTCGTCCCCTGTCCAGACCCAGTGCGTCCACAGTGCATAGATCAACTCACCGTTCTGATCGAGTTCGATCGTTTCCGGTGGACGATGCCGACTCGCATCCACTGCTCGCCCTTCCTCATCAACTGAGCGCTCGAGGATACGACGGAGCAGCGCTTCGGCGACATCCGGGTGACCACACAAGGTGCTGCCGATGGCAACCATGCTTTGGTCCCGCACCCATTCCATGTTGTATTGCCAGATTCCACCATCCATCTTTCCGGACTTGGCGACAGCGGCGCGCAATGCCGTCTTCGAGCAATCGAAGAGGCGGTTGAGCCCCTCATGATCAGCCGAGAACAGAGCTCGCTTGTTCCAGTAGTGTTCCGACTCTTTTATCATCGCCGCGAGGCCCTTTTTCAAGAATTCTTCCCGTGGCAGATTCAGGGTCAGCACAAGTGTGAACGATTTGACCCCTCCGGCTGGGATCTCTCCAAAGCTCATGGAGATGTGTCGATCACCAACCGTCGCCTTGTTGAGTGAGAACAACTGGAGGGTCTCGTACCCCATGGCGGTCAGCGTCATGTTCTTCCGATCAACGTGGTACTCGTCGAAGAACATCAGATTGGGGTAGAGGAGAGCAATGCCTGAAGCTGTGACGGCCGCTGAAGTCTTGTTGTGGATCGTCACAGTTCTCACGAGAGCCGAATCGTTGACCGGACACATCAGCTCCTCCGTGACAGCGCAGCCGCCGGCTTCCCATCCAATGGTGACGGTCGGGATGCTGTTCGGATACCTCCAGCCCACCGTCGATATGCCGCACTCGGGCAGAAATCCTTTGCCGTTGATCACAACGGTAACTCGGGAGTTTTGCAGCCCGCGTTCCGGATGATACAGGTATGTGCTCATTTTCCGGGAGAAGTGTTCCGAGGACATCAGCAACACGCCGCAATGTGTTCCCTCTTCTGGCCGCATGGAGCTCTGAAGAGCGACGAGGATCTGGCCATTGCCCAGAAAATAGTACTCAAGCCCGGGATTATTGGATTGGTAATCCTGATGGATTTTCTGTTCGTGCTCGAATGAGGGTTCGTCCCCAGATCCAATGGGTGGCCGGACCGTTGTTGCGATGGCCCCGGCGCCGATGTACTTGAGAAACTCGCGACGTTCGATGCTCATGCGGGTGCCTCCTGCTGTCGTTCGAATTCAGCCAAATATCCCCTCAATGTTTCAACGTTTCGCTTCGATTGCTCAATCAAAGGAAGGCAATGAGTCTCAATGGTCACATGGTCCACAACCTTATCGCGCATCAGGCTCTTCAGCTGGCCTTTCCAATCGATGGCACCCTCACCAATCGGGACGCACCGGATGAGCGATCCCTCCCGTGTATCTTTGGCGTGGACGTTGACCACCGACAGTCTGATAGCTTCGTAGCCGTCCGGGAATGGGGTCTCCTCCGTACCGTAGCCATTGCAGGGATCCCAATTCGCCCCCAGGGCTGGAGAGTTGACGGCCTTGATGAACTTCGACGTGTTCTTCCCCGAATCACACCAAAAACCGGGCTCGTTCTCGACAGCGAGTGTGACACCTTCACGGCTCGCCTGCTCCGCGGCTCGCCGCATCAGGTCAACCGCCCGCCAGAAGTTCTCCGATAACTCACCTGGCTCGCGCTGGAAACCGAAAACGATCACCAGAGGCGTTTCGAGCTCGTGCGCCAGCAACAATGTTCGCGGCAAAGTGTTTAAGAGCTCGTTCTCGAGCTCCGTGCTCCGGGAGAGCGGATGCTTGAAAATTCCCGGCGACAGTGCGGAAATCCGCGCTCCGTATCGCCTCACAGCGGCTTTCAGATCTTCCAACTCAGATCGTTCAACGTTGGGCACGCGGCCTGTCTTCAACACACGAAGCTCAAAGATGGAAATCCCCCACTCCGCCCCGTACCGAACTGCTTCGGGGAAATCAAGAGATATTTCATCACTCACAAAGCCGAGAGAAAGGCGGTACATACCCTAGTTTCGATTGGAGGTGCACATGGGGATCTGCCTTGGAAGCCACAACCCGCACACTGCTCCAGTGCGGTTGTCAACAACCATCTTCTCGGCAGCCATTGTAGCCCATCCGCTTCGAGATGGCACCCGCTTCCTTCTTCAGGACGTCGATCAGACTCTCAACGAGCTTCATATCCCTGCGCCCGCGCACCGATGGGATTGCCGTCATCACGGACCCCGACGACTCTTCCTCTGTGATCCCAGATGGGAACAGCAATCGTGAACACGTCTAGTTTGCACTCCCCGTCGACGATCGCGTAGGCAGTCTGACGTACCTCTGCGAGGCGTTTCTTGAGTTTGGAGGGACTCGTGATCGTCTTCGAGGCAAAGCGCTTGAGACCATGGCGCTCAATCATCCCCTCCACTTCGTCGGGCTCCTCGTCTGCCGTAATCATGAGGCCCGTCGCCGTACAATGAAACGGGGATCGGTATCCCAGTCGTGTTGCCATTTTCCAGATCTCAGACCTATTGGCGCGGTCAACGAGGATAATCTCATCATGGTCGAGTAAGGCCAAATAGAAGCTTTTCCGAGTTTCATGGGCAAGCTTGACAAGATGCGGATGCGCCAGAGTCTTGAGGTCTATTCTGGCCAGCGCGACGTTCCCCCACTCGAGCAGCTTCATTCCGAGTGTGAAGAGCGTTCGCTCCGAGTCCTCGACGACGAGTGATTTTCAGTGCAGTGTGTGGAGGATCCAGAACAAGGTGCTCTTCGGAGCCTTCGTTTGTGCAGCTAGTTGAGCCAGCGACATCCCCTGGGGGGCCGCGGAAAGAAGCTCGAGAACCGAGATTGCACGATCGACAGCCGGAACGTAATAATTCAGCGCTATATGGGTACTATTTTGCTGATTGAATCCTGTTTGATTAAGATACTAAAAAGTGCAAAAGAAACCTGCGCCCCCGTCAAGAGATCACTCCAATAGCCCAACGAGAACAAGGCTGACTCCCTGTCATCAATTCCGGAGCATTGCTCCTTTTGGAGTTAGATACGTGTCGGCGCTAGCCGCCAGCGGGATCAACCTCGACCAGCGTGTACGGTCCCTTCGGGATTACAGCAATGGCGGCGGCCGATCCAGACTTCTGGAGCCCTTTCTGAATCGCATCTTCAACGCTTACGGCTGAATTGACAAACAGTCGCTCTTTCTCTTCGCCCGTGATTCCGCTGGACACCAGGACAACATCGGCATAACGAGCTGCCTTCGCGCATTCCTGAAGTTGCCACTGGTCAACCTCGACTGGGTGCTGGTGAATCCAATCGTGAAACACGTTTGCGGAACGAAACCTTGTTGCCATTTTCTTGAATGTGTCGCTTCCCAGGCCCTCCGCACATTCCGCAGCAAGGATAAGCGTGCCCCCCTTTTTGACGACGGGCAGCGCTGCTGTCAACCCCTTAATCGCCTGGTAATAAGTCAGGTCCAACGGGAACCCTGCGCTTGTCGTTACCACAATATCAGCAGGCTTCCTGATTGTAGCCCGAACAAATCGTCGAACGGCGGCGACCCCGGCCGCATGCGCTCGTTTCGGATCCCCCGAAAACATGCCGGTGATATTTCTGTTGGCGTCAAGGCAAACATCGAGAACGAAATCGTGTCCGGCCGACCGAGCTATTTCTAGCAACTCATGATGCAGAGGATTCTGATCTAAGGAGCCCTCACAACACCGAGCATCGTCAAGGAACAAAGGACTGTGGAGCGCCTTGATAGTTTCCTCGCCCGCACATCCGATAGCCACCATCTTACGGCCACCGGAGAACCCCGCCATCAGGTGCGGCTCGATGAAGCCAACCGTTATCTTGAGATCAGATTCGCAATACGTCTTGTCGATGTAGATAGGTGTCTTCTTCGCAGTTTCTCCGAAGTACACCTGCTCATCGCGGCTACGCGCATGATGCTGGGTAATGGTGTACCGCTGGAGGATCTCATCGCCGAGGATCAACTGCAGTTCATCGGCTTGGCTCGGCCGATGGAGACCCGTGGCGATTAGAATGATGATGTTGTCCCGGGCGATGCCGTGCTTCTCGAGCGTCTTCAGCATGGGGGCGAGCAGCATCCTGTTTGGAACAGGTCGAGTGATATCGCACACGACGATGCAAGCTGTTTTGGCCTGCTCGGCAAGCTTCCCGAGCGGAGGACCACCAATTGGCTGACGAAGTGCTTGCAGGACGGCTTCTGTCAGATTCGGAAGAGGGCGTCCGGCATCTATCGACAGAACCTTGGCGAGATTCTTGTCCGGCACCTCAACATCTAGTCCATCGTGGCCATACGCTAGGTGAATCTTCACGAACGCTCACCGCTCTCTATGACATTGTTTTCTGCTCGTATTGTGCCGCGCTCCGGATTTCGGACTTCCTGCCGAAGTACCACATTGCCGCCCCGAAGAGGATCATGATTGCGATCATCACACCTAGGATCGGACCTTCCTCACCCGACACACCCGTCAAGAAGATCAAACCCATCAACAATCCCATGACGATCGTTGTGCCACCAACCAATGGGAATGTCGAGATTTGCTTCTTCCCCGCCCCAAAAACTTCTTTCGCGACATCGACTGGTGTATCCAGCTTTTTGAAGAACTCGGCAACGATCTTGCGCTGCTCTTCGCTCTCCGAGGCAAACAATCTGGCAAACCCGAAGAGACTTGTACCAAGGATGAGCGAACTGATGAACGCAAGGGCCCTCTGCAAGCCCGGATTCATGTCCCAGGGATTGACGATTGTGCTGGAGAAGAGCCATGCTGTAAGAAGCGTGATCGCGAGACAGATGAGGCTGAGCAGTCCTTTCCTGGATTTGTACAGTCGCGCTGTCCAGTATGAAGTAACAAAGATGCCGAACGTCATGACGAACGCCAGATACACCTGCGGTCCTATGTCCCAGCCAAGAATGTAGCGAGCAGTCACCCCTACAATCAAGCCCCATGTAATCGAACCGACAGCAGACCACTTTGGAACCCTTCTGAAGAGTAATCCGAACGCAGTCGGGACAATGACTGGAATATTCAGCAGCGTGAAAAAGGCCTGCATCCAGTTAAAGATGCCAAACTGGCTGTTCACGAAAATCACGGCGACAATCGTGACAAAGACCCCCAGTGCAATGGAAAATAGTCTGCCCACCTTCAGCAGTCCCACGTCCGTCGTCTCCGGCCGTATCCAGCCCTGATAGATATCCCGCGAAAGGATCGAAGAAACCATATTGTAGACTGAGCTCAGCGTGCTCATCGTCGCCGCAAGCATTGCAGCTAGGAAGACACCAATAAGGCCGTTTGGGAGTAGCTTGAGACACAATCCGATGAAAACCAGATCCTGGGGGTTGCTTCCCACGTATGGCTTGAAGAATTCAATCTGCGAGAGGTCGGGCCAGATGACTTTCGCCACAAGTGGTGGAATCCCGAACACCAACGGGACGGTGATGAAAAGGCAGCCTGCCAGTCTGCCAACGCGTTTTGCGTCTGTTTCGTTCTTGACGCTATAGAACCGTTGTGCGCCACCGGAAGCTGTACCGAGACACATAATAATAAAGATCGAAATCAGCCAGTGCTCCGTGTAGTGAACGCCGTTGTACAAATGGTCAAACGACACGGGCGGTAATGCCTGGATAAGCTTGAGGGGTCCACCGACGAGCCCGAGCGCCAGGGGCATAACAATGAAAGTGATGCTGAGGAGAATCACACCCTGCACAACATCTGTAATTGAGACCGCCCAGAGCCCACCCATGAAGGTGTAGAGAAGGATCACGATGCCCGTCACAAGCGTCACCATTGTGATGTCGAGCCCCATAACGGGCGCAAGAAGTTTGCAGGTTGCCGCAAGCTGAACCCCGGCTGAAAGCGTGAAATTGGCTGCGATGACAATACTCAGGAATTGTTGCGTCGTGAAATTGAACCGCGTGTAGGTGTACTCTACCGGCGAAATGGACCGAGTCCGACGCCATTTTGCGGCTGTCAGTTGGGATCCGAGATAATAGGAGACCGACCATGTAGCAAAATACAATATCGCGAACCAGCCCGTTGCATAAGCGAAGCCGGCCGCCCCTGTGAATGTCCACGCACTGAAGTTCGCCATATAGAGCGTCATTCCCGAGACCCACCAAGGGATCATGCTCCCGCCGGCAAAGTACTCCTTACCACTCTTATTGATCTTCATGAAATACAGACCGATGCCAAGCATGAAGAGAAAGTACGCGAGAATGACAAAGTAGTCGTAGACGTTGACAGCTTTCATCCAGGCTCCTCTTCTGACTTGACGAGGTTGCGCTTTCTAGTCTTCCGAGCCATGTCCGCGTTGATCAGGCGTGATCCCCTGAGCTTCTTGCCTGCGTATTTCCGATTTTTTCCCGAGGTACCACATAGTTGCGCCAAAGATGATCATGAATGAAATCAAAGCGCCCACGATGACTGCCTCCCCTCCTCGGAGCTCCGTGAAAAAGATCAAGCTCAACAGCCCTCCCATGACAATCATTGTCCCTCCAACGAGCGGGAAGGCGGATATCTGTTTCTTGCCCGTGCCAAAAACTTCTTTTTCAACGTCAACCGGTGTATCGAGCTTCTTGAAGAAATCTGCCACCACTCGCCCATCTTCTTCGCTGTCCAGCGTAAACATCTTCGCAAAGCCATAGAGACTCACGCCGTAGGCAACCGCACACAACCAGGCAAGCGCTATGATAAGGTCCGTCCTGGGACCCACAATGGTCCCTGTGAACAAAATGCCGGTACCGAGCGTTATGACGGTGCTGAGAAGAATCAGGATTGGCTTGTTCGACTTGTAAAGATTGCCCGTCCAGTACGAGGTCGCGAAGATTCCGAACGTCATGACGAACGCGAGGTACACCTGCGGACCGATGTCCCAACCCAGCAGGTAGCGACCTGCGACACCGGCCAGCAGTCCCCACGCTATTCCGGCAACGGCGGACCATTTCGGAACGCGGCGGAAAATCAGTCCGAAGCAAAGAGGGACCGTGACGGGGATGTTGAAAAGCGTGAAGAACGCCTGCATCATGTTGAAAATTCCGAACTGACTATTGACGAAGACGATCGCCAGGATTGTCACGATCATGCCGATACCAAGCGACGCCATACGTCCGATCTTGAGAAGATCGTCATCCCGCGTTTGAGGTCGAAAGAGCCCTTGGTACATATCGCGCGCAAAAATCGAAGAGACCATGTTGTAGACATAGCTCAGTGTGCTCATCGTCGCGGCAAGCATCGCCGCGACGAATACACCGATGAGTCCGTTCGGAAGAAACTTCACACAGAGAGCGAGATATACCAGATCCTGTGGGTTGCTTCCAAGGTACGGCTTGAAGAAATCAACTTGTGAGAGATCAGGCCAGAGAACCCGCGCGACGAGCGGGGGAATCCCAAATGTCAGCGGCTGGGCAAGCGCAAGAACCGCTGCGAGCCATGCAACGCGTATCGCCGACTTCTCATCTTTGACCGAGTAGAAGCGTTGGCCTGAACCGGCAGCAAACCCGATGATGGAGATCAAGAGGATTGAAATCAACCAGTGCCCGTCATAATGCACACCGTTGTAGGTGTGATCGAAGGACAACGGCGGAAGAGCCGCGAAGAGACTCTTTACCCCGCCAACGAGCGACAGGCTCATCGGTGCGACAATGAACGTCGTGCCGAGCAGGATGACACCCTGCACTACGTCAGTGATCGACACGGCCCATATACCTCCAAGAAGGGTGTAGATCAAGATCACAGCGCCGGTCACAAGCGCCATGGTCGTCATGTCCAGATTCATTACGGGTGAGAGCAGTTTCGATGTTGCGGCAAGCTGCACACCGGCAGAGAGCGTAAAGTTGACGGAGATAACCCAGCTAAGGAACTGTTGCGTGGAGACGTTGTAACGGGTATACGTGTACTCAACGGGAGAGATGGATCGCGTGCGGCGCCACCGTTTCGCTGTCAGAAAGGAGCCGAGGAAGTACGAGATCGAACCCAGCGAAAACCAGATCAACATGAATGATCCCGTGCTGTACGTGAATCCAGCCGCCCCCGAAAACGTCCATGCCGTAAAGTTCGCCATGTAAAGCGTCATCCCGGACGCCCACCAGGGAATCATATTGCCACCGGCAAAGTACTCCTTCGCTCCTTTGTTGAACCGCATGAAGTACAGTCCAATGCCAAGCATGAAAAGGAAGTAACCGACAACGACGACATAATCAAAGATGTTGACCGACTTCATAGAGTCCGCACACGGATGATGCTCACGTTCCTATGGCCGCAAGGCTCATGACGGTCTCCTGACTTGCCTCTTCCCGCCCGAGCTCGCCAATGATCGCGCCGTCCCTCATCACGTAGATGCGATCAGCAAGCTTGAGTACCTCGGGCAGCTCAGAGGAGATCAGAAGGACGGCAACACCGCCCTTCGCGAGCTGAAAAATGAGATTATGAATTTCCGCCTTGGCGCCAACGTCAATCCCTCGCGTCGGCTCATCCAGCACCAAGATCGAGGGCTTCAGCCAGAGCCACTTTGCCAGAACGACCTTCTGCTGGTTGCCACCGCTCAAGGTCGACACTTCAGCATCTTCAGAGGAAGTTCTGATGGAGAACTGTTCCGTGCTGTTTCGTGCCAGATGAGTCTCCGAAGAATCACTCACAAAGCCGAATTTAGAGAGGAGCCCAAGGCCGGTGAGTGAAATATTGTGTTTGACCGACTGCGTTGACACCAAACCCTCTCCCTTTCTATCCTCCGGGACCAGCGCCATCCCACGCCGAATGGCATCTTGAGGGCTATTGATGAACACGCGTTCGCCTTGAATGAGAATCTCGCCCGCCTCGATCCTGTTCAGTCCGAAAATTGCCTTCGCCACCTCACTCCGACCCGATCCGACAAGTCCGGCGAGCGCGACGATCTCACCGCGCTTCACATAAAAGGAAACATCTCTTACCCGCACTGGAGCCTGCGATACCGTCAATCTCTTCACTTGCAAACACACCTCTTCAACAACTCCAACTTCAACAGCGACGCCCTCCTCCTTGATTTCTCGACCGACCATCATCCCGATGATCTCTCCTTCATTCGTCTTCCCGACATCAACCGTCCCGACATATCTGCCATCACGCAATACGGTCACCCGGTGACAGAGCTGGAAGATCTCCTTGATTCTATGAGAGACGTAGAGAATTGTGAGCCCATCTCTATTGAGCATCTTCAGGAGATCGAAAAGGATTTCTGTCTCGTGTTCGGTAATCGATGCGGTAGGTTCATCGAGAATGAGAATCTCCGTCGAGAACGCAATGGCTCGGGCAATCTGCACAAGCTGGATCTCGGCGGGACTTAGATTGATGAGCAATTCGGTGGGTGGGATGTTCAGTTCGAGGCGGGTGACGATTTTCTCAGTCTCTGAATTCAGGTAAGCGAAGTCGACAAAGCCGAACCGTTTCGTTCGTTCGTGACCGAGGAAGACGTTCTCCGCTACCGACATATGAGGGACGAGATACGGCTCTTGGAAAACCGTGCTGATTCCCTCATGTTGAGCGTCAACCGGCGACCGGAACGCTCGCCCGCTTCCCGCGAGGAGCATCACACCCGAATCCTGCTGCAGGACGCCGGAGAGAATGTTCATGAGCGTTGACTTGCCGGCACCATTCTCACCTATCACCGCGTGGATCTCCCCATCGCGAACGGCAAAAGTCACATCATCAAGTGCAATTGTTCCGCCAAAGTGCTTCGTGATTTTTTTGAATTCTATAATATCCGCCACGTCGCTCCTTGTTTCCACCTCTCAAGATTGTACGGCTCCCTACGTCATCCCGTCATCCGGATAAACTCAACGCCAGTTTGAGCGGCTCCAGCCAGAGCCGATACGCTTCGGCATAATCGTCACTGTTCTTCTCAGGGTCAATGATTCTGATCCGCTGGAGACCCTGGAACGCCTCCTTCATTGAAGGCACCAACCGGGCTCCGACTGCTGCCGCTCGCGCGGCGCCCTGGGCGCCATCCGTGTTATAGAGTTCAATGCTTAGACCAGCGACCGATGCAAGCGTGCGGCAAAAGACAGGGCTCAGGAACATGTTTGCCGCCCCGGCCCTGAGCACCCGCGCCTTGATGCCGAGCGACTGCATGATCTCCAGGCCGTATTTGAAAGCAAACGCCACACCTTCTTGGATCGCCCTGAGGATCTCCGGCTTCGAATGAACATTGAAATTGAGCCGGGAGATGAGCGCTCCGATGTCCTTGTCACAAAACATCCGTTCGGCACCGTTGCCAAACGGCAAGACGATTAGCCCTCGCGAGCCGATCGGAGTGGAAGAGGCGAGTTGGTTCATCTCCTCGTACGTGAGCGAAGAGCCTCCAATAAGCTTTCTGATCCAGCTATTTGAGATCCCTGTTCCATTGATGCACAGGAGAATGCCGATGTGCGGCGCGTCTCGGGTGTGGTTAATATGGGCGAAACCATTTATACGCGACTGCGGATCACAATTCAACGAGCCGCTGACGGCATATACAACCCCGGACGTTCCGGCAGTCGCAGCAATCTCCCCTGGCTCCAGCACGTTGAGTGAGAACGCGTTGTTCGGCTGGTCACCGGCCCGATAGGAGATTGGTATCCCGGCTTTCAGGCCAAGCTCCATCGCCGCGGAATCGGTTAAGTATCCTTGAACGCCGATTGATGGGGCAATATCCGCGATCAGATCTTTTCGCAGACCGTAGTACTGCAGCAGCCTGCCGGCCAGCGTGTGTGCGCGAAAGTTCCAGAGTATTCCCTCAGACAACCCGGAAAGGGTCGTCTTGAAGTCCCCCGTCAGTCGCAGAGCGATGTAATCACCGGGAAGAAGCGCCTTGAATGCTTTTTCATAGATAAAGGGCTCGTTCTCTTTGACCCATCGGAGCTTTGAAGCGGTAAAATTACCAGGCGAGTTGAGCAGTTCTTCGAGACAGACGTTCTGCCCGATTTCCTGGAAAGCCTTCCGTCCAATCTCCGTTGCGCGGCTGTCGCACCAAATAATCGACGGACGAAGCGGGGTACTCGCCTTGTCGACCAGGACCAGACCGTGCATCTGGTACGAAATGCCGACAGCCTGAATTTCCGTGAGTGCGACGGATGCTTTCGACGCCACCCTAGCTGTTACCTGTTTCACGGCATCCCACCATACTTCAGGATGTTGCTCCGCCCATCCTCGCTCCGATGAGAGGATCTCCATCTCCGTATCCGGATATGAAGCCGCTGCAATGACATTCCCCTGCTCCACATCAAGAATGGACGCCTTGACGAACGAACTTCCAACATCATAGCCAATGGTGTGCATTATGAGATTCCTTGTAGGAGTTGGGCTTCTTCTTCGGCCTTCCGACGGTCTGAGTGTTGTTGAGAGAACCTACGGAAGGTTTTCAGGAAGTCGGGGACTTCTTTCTTGTTCTAACCTTTCCCGGCCGTTTTCACCGCCTCAAGCACACGTTCAACTTCCTCAAACGTATTATAGATGTGCGTTGAGATCCGTAAGCCGTCTACACCTCCCTCACCTACACCCCGCGTGCGCAGCTTGTAGCTGTCGAGGTGACGCTGCAGCTCGAGAAACGGGAGCTTTTCGTGCCTAAATGTGACCATCGCACTCCGTTCGGCGCTATTGGCCGGCGAGAGGACCTCGACAAAGGGAATCTCCCTCAGGCCGTTGAACAGCCTTGTCGAGAGAGCCTGATCCCGTTTCCAGACGTTCTCCATCCCAATCCGATGCAGAAATTCGATTGCGGCCCCCAAACCGACACGCAGTGGGATGCTGACGGTTCCATACTCGTACCGTTGCGCAGTCGGGTGAAGGTTCAGCGTCCCCTTCGCTAGATCGAACCCGTTATCGGAGTACGCGCCCACGAACTTTGGCTGGACGACGTCGAGCATATCCTTCCTGACGTACAATATTCCGGTCTCCTTCGGCCCGAGGAGCCACTTGTGCCCGCTGGTCGCGTATGCATCGCAGCCAAGTTCGTGGAGATCGAAAGGGAACATGCCAGCCGTCTGGGCTCCGTCGACAAAAAGCCAGATGTTCTTGCTCTTCGCGAGGGCGGAGATCTCTTTGACCGGAAGAATCTGACCGGTCGTTGTCGTCGCATGCGGAATGCTGATGAACCGTGTCTTCTTCGTGATCAGCCGCCCGATCCGATCGATGTTCTCCTGAGCGGATCGCGTCGATGGTTCAAAGAGCTTGATGATGATCCCGTCGCGTTTGAGCTTCGCTAGCCACGGCACCGCGTTTCCAACATGCTCATGCGTCGATGTGACCATCTCGTCTCCGCTCTTCATCAAGAGACCATTACAGACAATATTGATGCCTTCGGTTGCATTTCTCGTGAAGGCGATTTCCTCGGGGTCACATCCCAGCATCTGTGCCGCCGATGATTTGATCTCTTTCCAGAGCTGCTCCGTGTGTCCGGTCTCTGAGATCTTTTCAAGCTCATCCATCTTGGCTTTCACAGCATCGATCACAGCATACGGGGAAGCGCCGAGTCCGCCAGTATTAAGGTAAATGCGTTCCTCGGTGAGCGGAAACTGCAGGCGGATGAATCTCCAGAACTGCTCGTCATCGGCATCAACGTCGGGCCACGGTTGCTCCAACGGGAGCGCGGCTGGCTCCGCGCGGCCCACGCCGGGCCACACGCTGTAAGCGGCAATCGTTCCTGCAATGGTTCGGAAGAAGTCTTTGCGCTTCATAGCACTCATCCTCTGTATTCAATTTCGATCTGGAGGTCCCCCCGTCTTGGATAGGGGACCCGCAGACTGCCATCCTTCAATTCCAGCCGCTTCCCGTTCACGAGAGCAAAGTTCTTGTCTTTTGATTTTCGAACAGTGAGACGGAGTTTTGATCCCCGGATGGTATGTGTCGTCTTAATCTCATTGATCCCTTGGAGCACGTGCGGACGAAGAACCAGCTCTGTCAACTCAGGCCTCACTCCGGCAATGTGATGCACACAGAGAGCGATGATCTCATACCAGATCCACCCGACGACATTGACCGGAGGCATCGGCGGGGTGATACTCTGGCCGTAGCGCTCAAACCACGAGCCGGAATCGCCACCGTGAACGTTCTTGAGCCACTCCAGCACACGCCAAACTTTTTCGTCATCGCCCGCTGCCACGTACGCGCGTGCAATCAACGCCGATGGGATGGGCCAGGGTGCAGGCGGATTGTCCTCACTTGTGACGTTGTAGCGAGGATACCCCCCTCCCTCCCACTGTTGATTCCAGAGCTGCTCTATCCATCTCAGCGTGTTGAGTGCCAGATCGCTCGTGGGATCGATTACCTCGAATATGATGGGGAGGGACTCGATCGAATCTGGCTCCAGAGACGGTTGCTTTTCAGTTGCAAGCGGTGAGCCCGGGGGCATTCGTTCTCGATCCGGTGGAACGGTGTAACGCTGCCAGCGTCCATCGCGGGTACGACGTTTGATCAAGTGACCATCCTCGATCAGCTTGAATTCCGGATCGCCAAGCATCGCCGCCTTCATTTCCCCGGCGGCGGACCTCCACCGTTGCGCAATCTTCTTCTCTCCGATCGCCTCCGCAAGCTCGGCCCCCTTCTCAAGCCCGAATGACACCCAGAATTGGTACGCCATTTCGTACCCGTCTTCGATCCCGTGGCTATCGCTCCGCTCCCAGAACTCACGCTTGTTCCTCACCATCTTCGTCCTCTTGTCCAGGAAGACCTCCTTGAGTGGAAACTCAGCGCAGAGCTTGATCTTGCTCCAGTGCTTCTTGATCATTCCATAATCACCGGTCCAGCACACGTACGCCCAGAGCCCGTAGAGCACGCAGCCGTTTTGATTCACTTCGGTGTAGTCGTAGCCGAACCATCTGCTTGACTCGATCGTGCGCCCGTCGAAACCAATGCCATGCTGGAGATTTTTCTCCAACATAACCTTTGCCTCCCGCACCATTCCGACACGGAGCATCGCTTCAACGGCCAGCACTTGATCGCTGATCCATTCCATATTGTACATCCACGGGCCTGCATCCATCTTTCCTTTCCGACTCTGGACCCACTTCATCCCCGATTTCGAAACGTTGAAAAGAGGATCAAGAATCTGGCTCCCGCTCTTGAAACTGCTCTTTTCCTCCCAGGATGTCTTGGTTTCATCCCAGAGCGTTCCAGGTGTCTTCCGTTTCAGAAGCTTCTCACCATTGTTGATGGAATAGACATAGGTTCCTTGTTTCAGCCCGTCCTTCGGGACCGTCCCGAGGTCAAGTTTCACCTCATAACGTCCCGAAACGTTGACGTTCCTCTCGAGAGAAAACAGTTTCATCCGGCAGAGGCCATCGGCGCGGGCGATGTTTTCCCGCTCGTCCGTGGAGATTTCATCAAAGAGACCAAAATTTGCGTAAAGCGACAACGAGAGCCCGACCTCGAGATCGCTTTTCGAGAGATTCTTCACGTTGACCCGACGAAAGAGGATCGCGCCCTCGCTCGGGACGAAGAACTCCTCCTCAACTTCGCAGTCACCCGCGTTCCAGATCAGCGACACGACGGGCACACGGTCAACATACTTCCAACGTATCGATCGGAAATTCTCAGGGGAGACCGAGAATCCCCGCACTCCGTGAAACATCCCGCTTTTCGCATCCACCGCCGGAGAGGCCTCATTGATGGCGACACCCAGCTTGGTAGCGCCGAAGCCTCGCTCGGGGTGATAGAGAAATGTGCTCCACTTCCGGCAAAAGCGCTCGGGATCCATCAGGGTGAAGCCAAGAAAGGAAGCTTGAGCATCCTTCGGAGAATGCTGGACAGCACCGGTGATATCCCCGTTGCCGACATAGAAATACTCGATCCCAGGGAAGTACGTGATGAAGTCGGGGTGCATGCGCTGCTCGATTTCCTGTTGAGCCTCGTCTTCAGTCCGGGAACGCTTCCTGAGACTGCGTGGCTGAGAGAGCGCTGTTGACCCGATGTTGCTGCCGAGCAAGATCCCGTACGCGGGAGTCTTGAGAAAATCCCTACGTTTCACGATCAGTGTTCCTTATCGGTACTCAACCTGAACAACTGCTCTATCCTTCAGTTCCAAACCAGCATCGACATACGGACTTTGTTGAACTTGCACGAGTGAGTGCTTGGTCTTCCTCCCGTTGACTTTCACGCACGTCGGCTTTGATCCCTTCGGAAGGAGAAGATGCAAGCTCACCCTTGACTTCCCGCTCATCTCGAGCTCAATCGCCCTTTTCACCTCATCGTGCGCGTACGAGTATTCGAAGGAAGCTCCCGATGCACCGTAGACAGCACAGACGTTCGCTTCATTCCTCCCCCCGGCGACCCATCGGGGCGAAAGTCGAACAGCCTGAAACAGTTTATGCTCGTCGACTATGCCGGCTAGTCCTTCCATCAAGGCATAGAGCATGGCTGAAGAACCCCACGCATCTGTCGGAGAAGCGTCCGGACTGGTGCTCGTGTCGATGGTTGCAGGCTTTCCATCGGGGAAGTACCAGAGGTAGGACGTGCCGTTCCGCGTAAGCTCTTCATACCTCAGCAGCTGCTTCACCCCATATTCTTCGAATCCGTGTTCGAACGCTGCCCGCGCGAGCTCACCTCCCACGAGCGGCATGATTCCTCCATTGCAGTACGCCCCACCGATCAGTTTCTCATCACCGAGAATTCCATCCGGCATCGGCGGATCGATGCTGAACCATTCTGCAAACGCCTTGCTTCTCTCTGCACGCTTCTGATACTCACTCACGATGCTGACAGCCATCGCGTGCGTTGCAAGGCCGCGGTTGATGTCCATCGGGTTGCTGAGGCTCAGTTGCTCGCTCTCATCGACGCCCTCGATCGTGACCGGCACAAGGTGAACATGGTGTGTGTAGAATCTCCCGTTGAAGCAAACCTTGTTTGCCCGCCTACGGAAGGCATCAGCGAAGTTCTTCCAATACTGAGCGCGCTTCCTGTTCCCGAGGTGGTTGTAGAAGAGGGCCATCTGCACGAACGCTTCGTAGTAGCCTGAATTGTCGCCGTGCATGATCCCCCAGAACGTATGCTCATTCGCCTGGAAGTTCAGCCAACGGTGACGTCCGGCCGTATAATCGAAGTCCCATGTATCGATTGTATAGCCGCGTTTCACGAGTCTGGTCTTCTTGTCCCATCTCCACTCATCGGTCTGGATGTAGTTGAGGGCTTTCTCCATATTGGGGAGAAGGCGTTTCAACCACCGATCGTCGCCGCTTGCCTGCCACGCCAGATAGATCGCCTTGACGAACCGGTACTCCACGTCGGCCTCAACCGGAACGCGCACATACTTCGCCCAGTTTTCCTTCTCGCACGGTACCTTTTCGGGTGTCAGTGTAAAGTAGTCGAAGATCCAACCCCTCGCCGATTGCGTTTCGGCAAAATGGTTGATCTCGCTCGCCATGTCCCGCTCCCAGTACCGTACCCCTCGCATCATGTCAGAATAATCGCGAAGCCAGAGGCTCGGTGCATCCGGCGTGCGATAGCCGTGGACGGGTGTCCCGAGCATGATGTATTCCGTGATGTTGTTGAGAAGGAATCCTTTGATGCGGGGATACAGTGCGTCGAGTTGAGGATCGCCGCAGTGAAGAGCTGTTTCTTTCATCAGAAAAGAGAAGTAAGAAGTGCGTTATGAACGGTGCTGTTGAGTTTTGGAACTCCGGACTTCTCGCTCGTCCGCCTCAAGACCTCAAGATTTGAGATCGACGTTCCCGGAACAATGTTGAAGCCGTCTCCCAAAATGATTCCTCCGTACGGCGCCAGAGTCTCAAGGATCTCCGCTGTTTCCTGCTCGATCTCGTATTTGGTTCCCTGGTAGAGGAGCATTGGGTCGACGTTGCCGTGAAGAATGACCCTGCCCGCCAGCGAGAGCATTTCCGCCGGCGTGTTCCCCGAACCGTAACCGGTCAGCATGGTGATGTGAAGATCGTTCAGCAATCCAGCGTGCAGGTGGACGTTTCGTCCGCAAAGATGCATCATTCGCCCGTCGTACCGGTCGCAGCCGAACATACCGTACAGCCGGTTGCCGATGGGGACGCAGAACCGCCGGTATTGTTCCAGCGAGAGGACTTGCGCGGAATCATCGGAGTAGTTGAGACCGTCGCGCATCGGCCTCTCTAGGATTCTTCGATATTCGGTCTCGACCTCAATGTAGCGATCGGTGATCCTCTCCAGAAACGCCAGGCATTCGTCTGGAGCTTCGAGCAGCCAGTGGTAAAAATGAGCACCCGCCAAGTCCACTGCCGACATGAAGGGACTATCGGCATTGATTCCCATCGCCACGACCACCGGAATCTTCTGACCATTCAGCCTTACTTCGATCCCCTCCGTCAGCCTGCTCATCTCGACATACCACTCAAGTCTCCTCCCCCAAAGCGTGCCCCGCCAATCGGGCAGCAGGTAGTGCACCATTTCATTGATGCTCGAGAGGCGCTGAACGGATTGAGGAGTTTCAAGCTCCTGCCAGTAGATTTCGCAGCCGCAACCGCTGGCATTGGTGACGTTCTGGAAATCGGGCGAGACGGTGAGGATCGGCCTCGTAAACCAGTCATCGGGAATGTTCTCGATGCGCCACTTGATGTTCTCAAGCTGGTGGATCAACTGCGTTTTCGGATCGGAGAAGTATTCCGCGAACGTCACCCCCCGCTGATGCAAAAGGTAGCGTGCTTCGATCCCCAGCAGCACCGGCACTCGGTCAATGGGGAAAAAACTGTACGCGCCTTCGAGCCTTCTGCGGCTTTTCTCCATCTCACCAGCGGGATACCGTATGTTAATCTTGTAGAACACAACGTTGTCCTTGAACACACCTGGACTGCTCAGAGTGAAGACTCACCCTCTTGCCAGTTGTTGGAGCGACATTCTCCACATATAGTTCGGATCGATGTACGGCTCGTCATCAATGTGCTGCTCCATCAAGGCGATTTTTCGCCTCAGATGGTCGCCAAAATTCTCGCCGTAGATATGAAGGGTCTCTCCAGACCTTGAGATCGGCATCCAGTCGACTTTGCTCTCGCTCCATAGCTTCAGCAAATTTCCGGCATTCTGCAACTCACTTCTGACCATATCCCGGCACTTGGCGCGATATGCTCGTTTTTCCACTACCGTCGGGGCCTCACGATAGCCGTGAACAGACTCGATCCAGGCCGCCATATTTCTCATCGTCATGTAGTAGGAACGAGCCGCACAGAGGCGATCGTGCAGATCTTGAAACACAGCCTGCTCTGAACCCGACAGTTTTCTCGACCGCAGCAGTGACAGGACCTTCTCCAGCGCCTCGTTCAGCGGCGGTATGACGTCTCGATCGATTGCATTCTTCTTCTCTTCCGCCTCTTTGACCGTGAGGAAGTTCCACATCATGTCGTTGTTCAAATCGACGCGCGCCGGGTTGTTAAAGGTTGCCAGCAAGAACTGTTCATAATATGCACGATCGGACTCCGCAAGAGCGTCAATGTTCGGAAGGAATGGACGAATCCATAGGCGGAACCATGGAAAAGCGAAGGTGCTGTATGGAATCCCCGGTGGGTACGATCGAACGGCCCTGTCAGATAGCATCCACAGATCGATCAGCTCTTGGAGGTACGCTCTCCCCACCCAGCGCTGTGCAACGTCAACGAGAACCTCCTCCAGAGATCTCTGCGGCTCGAGCTGGACGGCACGGAGAACTTCACGGTTAACATCGTACGGAGCGAGGGAGCGCGGCGTCACAGTCGTTAAGAGATGCTTGACGCCTGCAGCTATCGCCGCACCGAGTCGCTCACGGAGGAGGGCGGGGTACGGAACACCAAGAATGTTGTTATCGGCGAGATCGATCTTATTATGAACCCAGGCCCCAGCTCTTGCAAGAAGATCACGTTCATCCTCACTTTCCGCCCCCTCGGATGAGCCGAATGCGCCGGCATCAAGCGCGTCGCCGAGCCCCGGCGCAAGGTATTTGCGCTCCGCGTAGAACGGTCCCAGATCACACACCACGCGAAACTCAGGGTTCACGCTCCTCGCTTCATCCCGGAGGAGGCGATAGTATGTGAGTACATTCTCCGCCGCCGCGCGAGCAATCTCATCGTCGCTCTTCCACTCACGGATTAGATAGGGCCCACCGTTTCTTCCCGCATAGAGAGAGGTTGTAAACTCAAAACCGGCGCCGCTGTCGTTTGTCCAGATGTGGATGAACCCGAGCTCCGGAACTTCGGTCATGATGTTGCGCACAAGCTCCCGGTAGTGCCCCTGAACCGCTGGGTGCGCCATTGCAGGCGTGTAACGGGGACGAAAGCTCTCGCGAGGATGATCCACACGCGCACCTCGCAGATATGGGTATTGCGTCCAGAACGCTTCAGGCATCGAGCGCGGAGAGTTAATGTGCAGGCCGGGGATGAGTCCACAGCTGACCGCAAGTGCAGCGTTTTCCTTGAGAAAGGCCAGGTTAGCCTTGAGATACTCCTCTGGATAAAATCCGGCGATGAGATTACTCGAGACGAACTGGTCGAGATCAGGGCTGTAGTCGTAGAACGAGGAGTACACGTCCCCCGGCGGACCGCTTTCAAACGGCTTCTCAACGCCGAGGCCGTTGACAGTGACATGTGTGAACCCCTGCTCCGCCAGCTGCCGGACATATGCTTCCCTATCGAAATGCCGCGCAGAGCGGAGGCTTCCGACAAGAAAATCGCTCAGGTTGCGCAACCATGGAAATGTTGGAATGGTGCTTTCCTTATCGCATCCGAGGTAGAGAGGTTCAACAGCCAGAGGCTGAGATAGAGCTTTGAAGCTCGGACACCGAATTTCAACCGACGCCCAATTCTTTGCGGACGATTCTCGTCCCCTCCACCATCGCCTTCAATTTGGCGAACGCCCGATCCCGCGACATGAATTTCATACCGCAATCTGGAACGACATACATCCTCTCGGGCGGGATGTACTCCAGCGCGTGTCTGAGCCTTCTTGCAACAACCTCAGGCGTCTCAACAGTTTCATTCTTCACGTCGATCACGCCAACCCCGATCTCCTTGTTGGTCCTGTACTGCTTGAACAATTCCAGCCCGATCCCGTCTGACACCGCGAACTCCAGACACAATTGTTCGGCGTGGACGTCCAGGATTGCCGGGAACAATTCCGCGTATTGCCCGTTGAACAGCTTCTTCAATTGGTAGTTCCCATAGCAGACATGCAGAGCGATCTTTGCGTTCACGCCGTCAACTAGTCTGTTGAACGCATCGACGAGCCAGGGCAGATCCCGAGGGTAACCGACCCAGACGGGCTCGTCGATCTGGATGAAATCGGCTCCCGCTGCGACGAGAGCTTTGAGCTCCTTGTTGAGGATGCCTGCCAAGTCAGACACAAGCTCCTTCTCGTTTGCATAATACTCGTTTGTCGCGCGTTTGGCAAGCATCTGCGGACCAGTGACGCACACCTTCACGCGTGCCACAGCGTGCGTTTTCAGAAATGTGAAATGCTTATCCATTTCCAGACTTTGCATCCATCGCACCCTGTCGACGATCACCGGGTCGGGCATTTGAATCGACGGATCCATATTCCCGATCGGGTGCATCCTCGCATGCTCGAAATCGAAACCGTGGATGCGTTTGGAAAAGAAATGCACCATCGTCTCGCGACGAAGCTCCCCATCGGTAATGATATCGACCCCCGCAAGCTCTTGATCCTTGATCGCGGATTTCACGGCATTGTCATGCGCCTCCACCAGTTGTTCGGGCGAGAGAATTCCCTTCGAGGCCAACTGACGAGCATGATCAAGCCATCGGGGAAACGAATAGCTTCCGATAACGCTTGTCGGTAGATGCGGAAGGGGTTGGTGATTCAACCGACGCTCCTTTCAGAGAATCTGCAGCAATGCACGCTCATAGTAACAAAAATGGGGCAATCACGTTCAGGTAAACCCCTGACTGGCGGGGAGACCCTGAGACGGGGATTGCCCCATTCTGCTCTTCGTTTGAAGTCGGGGCACAGAGAGCCGGGGCAACGCCACACCCCGAGGCGACACTCCTAGCATCCCTGTGCTCTGCCCAATCGGCCCGGACTCAGACCGCCTACTTCATGCCCACCGTTAGCGTCACGCGATGAACTGCATCCAGAATGTCCATTTGTGTCATTGCATAGTCGAAGCGAAGCAGATAGCCGTCCACCTCGACACGTACTCCGCCGCCGACCGAGAGTCCCTCGATTGACTGCTTGATGGGAGCCCGGGTGCTCGTTCCATTATCCTCTGCTCCCGAGTAATTCAGCTTGTATCCTCCACGCACAGAGAGGAACCCACCAAACGTGTATTCGCCGCCAACATAGAACAATTGGGGGCTGTCTTGCGGCTTGATGGCATCTACAGCAATCAGAAGATCCCCGGCTTTTTCATCCTTCAGAAGCTTAAAGGATGTGCCAACTCCGAAAGTGATCGGTATCGGAGATTCGACATCGTAGTACTTGATCCCTGACCCCATATTGCTGAGTCGCGCCGAAATCTTCCAGTCATAGATGATATTGCTCAGCGAGCCGATGGTATAGATGGATCCGAGGTCAACAGCGAACGCACCCTTGGTCATATCATCCAGGGTCTCGCTGATGTACTTGGCCGTGACGCCAAGTGAGAGCTGATCGGAGAACTGTTTGGCAAACGTCGCCTGCAGCGCGATGTCCTGATAGTCGTAGCTACTGGACGACGCCTGGTCGATTTGTTGTGATATCAGCGCCGGGGGCGCGATGTCGCGGTACGCCGGGATGCCTTTCACACCGAACATGATCGCGCCAATGCCAACCGTGCCGACATCCCCGAGTTTGTACGATACTCCGAACGCATTATGGTTCAGGTCGGCTATCCATTTGTTGTACGAGAAGGTTGCTTGCAATTGTTCGGTCCGGAGTGCAATACCTGCCGGGTTCCAGAACATCTGGCCAACGTCCTCAGTGATCGAGTTGCTCGCGGATCCCAATCCAACGTTACGAGCCCCGACTCCCACCTTGAGGAAGGTCGCTGCATTGAGACCAGCCTTCCGGACTTGCGCCGTACCGTCGAGGACGAGCACAAGCATGGATAGGACGATCAATGTAAATCTGAGTGCTTTCATGGTTGTTTTCCTCCTATCTCATGATCGCCAGATAGTTACGTTCCATGCCACCCGGATATTCAACAATGTAGATGTACAATCCGTTGGCGACTTCCATACCGTCCTTCGAGAAGAGATCCCAGAAGAATGTGCCGTTCGTCGGACTCAGGACAGTTTGCTGGAACACGATTTGCCCAGCCACATCCAGTATGGTAATCTTTGAATTATCGGGAATGTTGTTGAACGCAACCTTATGCTCGAGCCCAACATCGAACAGAGCGGTTCGCTTATACGGATTCGGTTTCACAAAGATCTTCACTTTTCCGCTCGCCACATCCGATGCCGAGGGAACATCTGGAGCAAGGACGAACGCCGACCCTACGAGTTTCTGAGACGCTATGTCCTTCGGGAAGAACGGATTGAACGGGCTATTTGCGAACGGGTACGTCCCCATCCATAAACCACTACGACCGTTAATGTTGACCTTATGAGATTCCAGCCGTGTCGTCGTGGCGCCTCCAGGACCCGTGTAGCTCCCCTCCCTATAGGCGGAGACATAGTAGAAGTACGTGAACCCTTGTAGTACATCGGCATCGGTGTCTTCATAGGCATACTTATAGCTCCCACTTGCACTTGTGTACTGTGACATTTGAGCCTTCGGTATGACTTTCACCAACCGGTACGGACCCCAAGAGTCTGCTTGCATGAGAGTCTGGACCTCCGAGAACGCGTCAAACTTAGGGTTAACAGGCTTCAGAAGTGAAGCCGCCGTTTCGCCGAGATCCATCTGTTCCTGGTATCGATCCATGCCGCGCATTCCGCCATCAATCATTTTGAACTTCGGGAATGGCTGCGCACGCCAGATCTTGTATCCCGCGAACTGCGCATCGGTCTCCGCGCGGGCATCCCACCGAATCATGGTCTTTCCTGACGGCGCACCGGCTACAGAAACAAGTGGTGCCGGAGGAGGCATCGGCAGAACAGATTCCTTATAACCTCCGGGTGCGGCGCCCCACGCATTCTCGTACGCCCATCGGGCAGCCAGCAATGAACGCTGCACACCTTCGAGCCTGTACCCACCGCCTTCGACCCAGACGATTGTGATGGACTCATCCAAACCCAGCGAGAACGGGCCGACAGCATTCATGATATCGCCGCCGAACGTGTGCTCAAAGATGAATCCCTTTGTCCACGTTCCGAATCCGGCTGGATAGTTAGTATTCGCATCGGCCTTCCCGTTTTCCCAGGGACCCTGACTGAACGCGGCTGCACCAACCTCTTCGGAATACAACTTCTTGTCACCATTTGGCCGAGTTGCTCCTGTGGTCTTCGGCACAAAGGTCAAGGGCTTGGCAGTGTCACCGCTAGCAAAGAAGTTAGGATTGGGCGTGAAAACCTGAGATGCCGCGTTATTGTCCTTCCCTCCGTTCTTATACCAACCCCCCATGAAGATTTTATGCAAGACTTCGGGGGTGCTCTGCGTCGGAGGGGCATCACCACCGAATCCACCGATTCCGTTCCCCTGCATGACCGAATGGTACCAGCCGCGCTGCGTGCCGGTTCCAATCGGATGCGTGCCATAGATGGTAGTCTTATCGTCATTCGCTGGGTTCCCATCCCCTTTCTTCACAGAGAGGAATGAGTTGAAGGTCCAGACATCTGTGTACGACTTCAGGGCCTGTGCACCGTTGACGCCGAGGTTGTACTTGCCCGCTGGCACAGAGGGGAGGCGCGTCGGATCAACACCCGGGAACGACACAACCATGTCCCATGGATTGCCTGATGGGTCAGGATCACCGACGTAGCCGGTATTTCGACCGACGTTGAAATCGTTTCCGCGGCCGCCCGTACTGGTCAGGTAGTATGATATCATCGGCGTTCCGTTCCATCCGAGGCAGAGAGCGTTGATGATGTTACCCGTCTTCTCAGCGACACCGTCTTTGTTCAGGTCAACGACTCCCGTATTCTTCAACGTGATCTCCATGATAATGAAGTCATTGAGATTTGCCCAGTTCACCGTAAACTGTCGCGCAACAATTTTGATATCAATGCCGAGTGTTGTCGGGAAGCCCACTTCATAGATGACCTGAGTTCGGCTGTTCGCATCAACCCACTTCGTCAGCCGAACATAGTCCCTCGCTGGATCGCCAGCTCCTGGTATCTTCGTCCCATATGTTCCGAAGGCGTAGTTTGCCTTGTTGGGACTGGTGTGAGGTGAGGATGGGTAAAACGTCGGATCTGGATTGTACTCAGCAATCCTCATGTTGTGTGACCAGTACTGGCCATAGTTCCAGCCCCCTGGCCACATCGTCGTTGGTACATTCCAACCCCTGTTCTGATTCCCCATATGTATGAAGGTATGATTATTGAGTGCATCAGCGCCGAGCTCTCGCCACCAACGGTTGTCGCCGTACGGCGTCAGATTATCCGGCGTGATTGCATCCCAATAATCACCAGCTACAAATACTCCTGAGCTGGCGGGTGCAGATCCCTGTCGGGTATCGGTCTGACCATACATCGCCAAGACGGGCAACAGTATCAGACCAAGAACGACAAGAACTTTTGTTGGGTTTTTATAAACCATGATAGAGTCTCCTTAGATTTGGCTGACACTTTGCACGTTAAAACTCAAAGTACGCACCAAGATAGACTTGACGAGGGAGGTCATAGACACTCGTACCATCCTCGAGAATTGCCCTGCCGTAGTCTCCTGTCGGGTTACCCGTGTTGAAGAACTTCAACTGGCTTGTGCCGGTGCTTGTTACATATCCAAGGATATTCTCCTTGTTGAACAGATTCTTGACGTCCATGAAAATACCGAGGCGCTTGCCGGCAAAAACAAAAGCCTTCTCAAGTCGCACATCGACCATGCTGTTTGATGGAGCAGTCTCAAGTTGACGGGCGCTCCGGTTGTCCACGGTCGGGTTCGTATACAGGAAGCCACTTGCATACGTCCCGATGACATTAAACATGACGTCATAGGGGAATTGGAATGAAAGTGCGTATCCTATTCGGTGTGTGCGGTCAAAACCAGCTCCAAGCACTGACATCCCGCCGCCAACGTTGATTTCGTACTGTTTCCAGCTTTTTGCGTCATTGAAGGGGAGCTGCGTAAAGACACTGTCAGCTGTGTTTCTGGCAAATGTCGACTTGTTCGGTGATGGGCCCCCAGCCGGCTGCTTAATGACACTCCATGCATAGTTGACACGACCCGTCACTTTCACAATATCTTCAAAGGAGTACTGGCCCAGGTTGAGTGTTACCTCCACTCCACGTGCATCCGCATACCCGGAGTTGAAGGCCACATTGTATGTTGTCACGTTTTGCCTTTGAAGTCCGGACAATGTGTAGCTGTATCGCAGAAAGTTCTCGACCTCGCGGAAATAAGCATTTGCGTTAATCGAGATGCGCGGCAAGAATTCCCAGCTTGCACCGAATTCATAGTTGGTCGACTTGTAGGGATCCTGATCTGCACGCATCTGGTTCGGCAACGACGGGTTGTTGACGTTGTTATAGCCGCTGTAAATCTGAGAGAACGGAAGGGGCTGGCTCGTCCGCGAGAATGAGAAGTACATTGTTGCATTTTCAGTGATTGGATGGCTTACTCCGATGCGCGGCGAGAAGAACCACTTCATCTTCACTTTGTCCGCCCGATAGGGCGCGAATGCTGCTCTCGGACCAACATTGAAGCTGCCGGTTGGTGGGTAAATATACGGTGTGTAGAAGTTCACAAATTCAGCAGCATCTGGGTCGAAACCATCAAGCCTCGCGCCGACGTTCATGATCAAACCGGAGAATTCGATCCTGTCTTGAACGTACCCGCCAATCTCCATCGGCTTTCTGTCGTACTGCTCAAGTAGCACACCAACTGCGGGGTCAACGTCCGTAGGAGCAATGACCGTCGAACGCCGGTCTTGGTTCACATCATGCAACCGTAGCTGGGCACCTGCGCGGAGCTGGTGATTAGACGTCACCTGACTTGTGAAATCTGCTTTCAAGGTTGTGACGTTTGTTTTGAGGTTTTCATAATAGTAGGTCGGGTTCGCAAGTACTTGACCGTTTCCAACACTGTTCGTGATTGTTGGATCAGTACCTTGCGTATCATCGTTGTTGTTGTTGAAGAACCTGCCCGACCCGATCGCCCCGATGTAACGTTTCACTTTTGCTGTGTCAAAACCGAGAACAAGGAAGTCTGCCGACCCTTTGGTTTGATCATATTTATCGGGGATGCCATCTCTATTGGTATCTGTGAAGCTGTCGAGGAAGCCAATGCGTCCAGACTTGCTAACATTGCTCACCTGCACCTCGTAGAAGGTTTCTGGTGTCAGGAAGTGCGTGAACTTTGCGCTTGCGACCATGGAATACCCATCATTCACCGGCACGCCTTCAAGGAAGAATCGTGACGCATCGTTGTATTGCCGGTTTTTCCACCCGAAGAGCTGACCGCGATCCTGAAGCACACCGGAGACGGCGAGCTTCATGCTCTTTGTGAAATCATAGGTGGCTTTCAGTGTGACATTTGCTTCCCGGGAGAATTCATTCGGCATGAAACCATGCGTGTCGTTCAGCCTCCCCGTCAAGAAGAGACCAAGATTCTCCATCACCGATCCGCCAAGCGCAAGTTCAGCATCATATGCCGGTTTTTCTCCGGTGCTATAGGTATGGTCTGGCGTCCAGATATAACGGGCACCTTTCGCGTTCCCCGCCGCCAAAAGCGTTCTTTTGTTTGTCAGATACTTTGCTGTGTCAGAAGCAGGATAGAACGCAGGGCCAAAATAGCCAACGCCCTTCATAAACCGATCGAAGCCGCCGCCGCCCGTTCGGAAGAAAGCGCGTCCGGTCCAGGAACCCCGACCTTCACGCAGGCTCGCGCTATAGACACCGGCTGACGCTGCAGCATATTCAGCATTCGCCGCCCCAGCGATGACGTTGAGCTCAGACAGGCCAGAGGAGTTCAGGCTGACAGTGGTTCCATTCGCCTCATAGGGCTTGGACACACGATTGTATCGCTGTGCAGGACTGATGTCGCCCGACCCAGAATAGTCGACGTTTCGAAATTGGTCTGTGACGTCTACTCCGTCCAGGAGAGTTTTTGTTTCCTCCCTCTGGCTGCCGCGAATACGCCCCTTAAACACGCTCGCCGTTGTATTCAGTAATTCCTGCACAGAGAGCACAGGCATTGCGTTGTTCAATTCACCCGACGAAACAACGGTTCGCGTCTGAGTGAGGGTTTTGTCAACCAGTTTTCGTTCCGCCTCGACCACAACTTCCTGCATGCCAACAGCTTCACTGCGCATGCTGATGGTCAGCGTAACGGTCTGGTCGGAATTCACTCGGACATCGCGGGTGACAACACGAGCGTATCCAACCGCCGAAACGACGAGATTGTAGGTGCCGGGAGGAACCGCCAGGATGGTAAATGCGCCTTTCTCGTCGGCAGCAGCACCCATTAACGTCCCTTCAATCACAATGTTGGCGCCGACGACCGCTTCACCCGTGGAGGCGTCCTTCACGACCCCGGTAATCTTGCCGTTTCCTGCGAACGCCGCGAGCGTCGAAAAGATCACGAGGGCCGGTACGAGGAGAGCTTTGCACCAAGAGTATCTCATGATGTTACTCCTTGGATGTAAAAATATATCAGTGGATTAAGAAATTGACAGGCCAAACAGAAGTGCCAGAGAAAACTGCTGTTACTGTTCTGGTTGTGCTTTCTTGAGGCAAGCGGAAGCTGGTTGTAGCACTTGGTCTGTATCAACACCTCCCTTCTAGTGTGGATGCATACGATTGGTGGTGAAAGCCATGGTAGCAGCACTCGGCAGAACAACTCAACTCTCCGTCCTGCCTTGCAACAGCGCTACACTTCATCCCTGCGGTTGTAGCCCCTGCGACCGCAGTTAAGCGAGAAGGTTGATCTGTGGTACCGCTGGTGCGAGGAAAGCACTAGGTTCCATTGATGAAACCTAGTTTCATCTGGCTGAGTATAAACCTTTTTGAGAGGAATGTCAAGAACAAACTCGGCCGCCCCAAGTGCAGTGCGCCAACTGGCTTCCCCGGAAGCTATTCTTGTTTTCAGGAGGACGGATCATTGAGATGCCGCGGAGGGCGACCAAGGCTCGTCTGCAGATACGAGGAAACAAAAGGGCCGCCGGCTTCGTAAGAAAGGAAAATAAAGGATTTCGAAGGCACACTCCACTGGAGGCCCACCGAATGAAACGATTATTTCTAACTCTCTTCGGGTTGTGTATCCTCTTCAACACCCCGACTCTGGCTCAGGATCAACTACTGGCCGAGATCCGAAATCTCGCCCCGAACGATGTAAAGATGGATGGATTTGTACTTGACAAAGACCAAGAGGTCTCGATCCGAGGTATTGACGCGGGTGACCGAGGATGGGACGCCTATACGTCAGCATGGATCTTAGACAAAGGGACTCGCGAGGTCGTCTGGAAGATGCACAACGCGAAAAGGAGCCGCTACACCCGCGGCCAAGACGAGTATACCGATCTCGTCAAGCTTCCGCGAGGAGAGTACGAGGTGTACTATGCGGCTTTCCCTGATTGGTCACACGACATCGAAGGCTTCGGCGAGCTGCTTGACTATCTCGCCGACCGGGTTTTTCATTCCGACAGTCGCAGGCACGAGTTTCAAGATTTGGGCCTGAGCATCCGTGGGGCTGGCCGCCACGTTGGTCAGGAGGGAGTAGAGGGATGGCACGACCAGATGCGAAAGGAGGCGCTGGTCTCCCTGAGCGGTTTGTGGGATAATGAATATGTTCGCCAGGGCTTCATTCTCGAAAAACCCGTGCAGGTCACTCTCTACGCGATCGGCGAGATTACCGACGACGCAACAGACGATTATGGATGGATTATCAACACGAAGTCTGGCGAGCGGGTGTGGCAGATGTCGGACGTCAACACGCGACACGCCGGAGGTGCCGCGAAGAACCGGATGGATGCAGAATCAATCTCGCTTCCTGCTGGCAGCTACGCGGTCTGTTTCGCAACTGACGGGTCTCATTCATACCGAGATTGGAATGCGGCTCCACCCTCTGACCCCGCCTTCTGGGGCATCACAATCAGCGTCAAGAACGAGTCGGAAAGAAAATATGCGAAGACCTTCGACTTCAAAGGGATTGAGGAGAAGAACCTGATTGTAGATCTCACCCGCCTCGGCGACGATGAGTTCCTGTCGAAAGGCTTTACGCTTGAGAAACCGATCGACGTGCGAATCTACACAATCGGCGAAGGTCGAGATAACACAATGTACGACTATGGATGGATCCTAGACGTCACGACCCATAAGAAGATCTGGACGATGGAATATGATGAAACGGAGCACGCCGGAGGCGATCAAAAGAACCGGATGGTCAATAGGGTTATGCACCTTGACAGGGGTAGCTACATCGTGTACTTCGTCACGGACGGCTCGCATTCCTTCAAGGACTGGAACACCGCTCCTCCGTTTGATCCTGAGCATTGGGGCATCTCGCTGAGCGCCGTAGGAGAAGGGTTTAACGCGAAAGACGTGAGTTCCTACGAGGAGCGAGCGGATAGATCAGCGCTCGCCCAAATCATTCGAGTCGGGAACGATGAGCGGAGACGCGAACACTTCACCTTGTCGAAAACGAGCAGCATTCACATCTACGCTCTTGGCGAGGGGCAGAGCGGCGAGATGGCTGATTATGCATGGATTGAAGACGCTGATACGCGGCGGGAGGTCTGGGAAATGACCTATCGCATGACCGAGCACGCCGGTGGGGCCGGAAAGAACCGGGTTTTCAACGGCACGATCTCCCTTCCCCGGGGTGAATACACCGTCTTTTATGAAACCGATGGCTCCCACGCGTTCGGGGACTGGAACGATGATCCACCCGACGACTCGGCCAGCTGGGGCGTCACCATCACGCTTGCAGAGGAGAGCGGCCACTAGAGAGGAAAAGAATGCGGGGTGGGCTAGCGCTTCAGGCTCATGGGGATCTCTCCGAAGAGCTTCTGCCCGAGACTATGGACGCTGCGGGGGAATTTCTGGGAAGACCTCTTCACTCCTACTACCAACTCTGATAAGAGATCTTGTAATCAGAGAGGTCCCGCTCAGACGGCGAGCGGGATTCGCTTTGAATCGTGGCCTTGACCTCAAGGCACAATATTGGTTCCTGGGAGCGGCACGAAAAAATAAAAACCTGTTGCCGCCCGACGACCGTTGACACGTAGGATGGGATGAAGGAGGAGAAAGCCCACCGTGTCGAAGAGTAACCTCGCGCTTACTTCGTGGGCAACAACAGGTATCTCTTACATAAGACTCGGTCGTCAAGTTTTGTGCCATCTTCGCCGGCGAAAGATATGAGAGAATAATGGCCGTGATTATTCTCCTCGCGCTCGGACTTTTTCCAAACGCAGTAAATGAGATTCTAATTGTGAGAGGCAGGAATGACATTGCGATCGTCACACCCTGCATGTGTTTTCCACTTCTGGGAACAAACAGGTAAGCGATCTCTAAAAGGAAGGAGAAAGATCCACCGAAAGTCCGATGGATCTTCGTCTGAACCGAAAACCGAGTTTGTTACAGCGGCGGAGGCGGGCCCCCTAGTTTAGATTTGCTATTTTCATTGCTTCCGGCAGGAGCCGAAACGCCTTCTGAAATTGAGTATCAACCCCCAGTGTCACTGGATACCATCCATCATTCCCCCAGAACGCCCTCGCAATCTGGGCCTTCAGCAACGCTTTGATAAAACCGACGTCCTTTTGGAAATCCTTCGCCTCGACTGTGACGCCCTTGTTCTTGGCAAACGTTTGGAATTCCTCGAGGATCCTATCCGACACGTTGAAGTTGTGGAGAAAGCCTTTCAGGTCGTTGTCGTACGTCGACCGCAGCCCTCTTCCCTCGCCGTCCAGGTACGATGTGATGAACTGGTAGAACATGTCGCGTCTGCCAAGATTCTGGGTGAATTCGGTGATGTTCGCCGGTTTCACGATGTAATCCGGCGTAATGCCGCCACCACCATGAACAGCACGGCCGCCGTTCGTGTGAAAAATGGGATGGGTTGAATCGGCCCTCGTCTCGACGTCCTTCCCATGCTCGAGATTGTCGCCCTCCTGCTCATTCCGCTGGAATGCCTCACGCTCATACTCAGCTTTGTCTTTTCCCTCATAGGATCGTTGAATCAGCCGGCCGCTCGGGGTATAGTACCGGGCAATCGTCATCCGGAGCGCCGAGCCATCGGCAAATGTCCACTGGCGCTGCACCAGTCCCTTGCCGAAGCTCGTTTCGCCCACAATCAGGCCGCGGTCCCAATCCTGAATAGCGCCGGCCACAATCTCGCTCGCGCTCGCCGATGCGGCATTAACTAGGATGATCAGGGGAAGTTTCTCATACTTCTGTCCGGGTGTTGCAGCATATCTCTCTTCCAACTCTGCAGATCGAGCTTTGGTATACACGATCGTCTTTGGCTTTTCCTTTGTGCCACCGTCGAGAAAGAGATCGGCCATCCGCACAGCCTCATTGAGGATACCCCCGGGGTTGTACCGAAGGTCAAGGATCAGTTCCTTCATCCCTTGAGCCTGCAGCCTCTGAAGTGCTTTGTTCATCTCTTCGTTGGTGTTCATCGCAAACTTGTTCACATGGATGTAGCCGAGCTCATCATTCACCATCATGGCCACATCGAGGCTGTTGATCGAGATCTCGCTTCGGGTGATATCGTACACCAGCAGTTCCTTCTCACCCGGGCGCATGATGGTCACTTTCACTTGCGTTCCTTTGGGGCCGCGGAGACGCTGCGACGCCTGATCCGCCGTGAACCCGATAGCCGTGCTGTCATTGATCCCGACGATTCTGTCGTTCGAGAGGATCCCGAGCATCGCTGCCGGACCGCCTCCCATCGGCTCGCTGACAATGATCGTATCGTTCAAGGCCCGGATCATCAATCCGACGCCCTGGTAATTTCCCTGCATTTCTTCGGAAGCCTTCTGAAATGCTTTGGGCGGAAAGTAGACCGAGTGGGGGTCGAGCTGATCCAGCATCCCATCGATGGCTCCCTGGGTGAGCTTTCGCGTATCAACGGGGTCAACGTAGTATTTGTCCGCGAGAACCAGGATATCCTTGAACTTGTTGAGCTGCTCATAGATGTTGTCCGCCGAGATCAGCTCTTTTCCCTGGAAGCCAACGATGAGCCCGACAACCATCACCGCGGCGACCGTCCACACAGAGAACTTCTTTTTCATGACACAACCTTGATGTTGAATTGAAATTGGAACCAGTACGTCAACGGCTCCACACCGCCGTTAGTTCCGTGCACGCCAAGTGTCAAGTCCCACGGCCTTCTTCATGATAAGGAAAATTGACCTCTTTGACCATCAAGCGCCTTCCGTTTCCTTCAATCTTCTTCACAAAATGGAATGAAAGCAGTGCCCTACCTCACCATCCACGCCGCAAGCGTCGAGCTGCGATCGACGTCTCCCTCGATCTTACTTGAAGCCCCTCTTTGTCAAAAGGGCTTGGAGTTGATCTTGAAGAATCTTCCACGCCTGCTGAACGTCTGATTCTCGCACCCGCAAGTGACTGACGACGAACCGGATGGTGTAACGATCTCCAAGCTTGGTGTGAGAGAGGAACATGCTGCCGCTGCGATTGATGCTTGACACCAGCTCATCATTCAGACTGTTCAACTTCGTCTCGTCGTCCATTCCGCGCGGGTGAGCGCGGAAACAGACCGTGCTCAACGGCACTGGCGCGAGGCGTTCAAAGTCCGGGTGGGCATCGACCCATCCGGCGACGGTCCCGGCAACTCGAAGATGCTCGCGTATCCGATCCGCCATGCCCTTCGATCCGAAATATCGAAGCACGAACCAGAGCTTCAGCGCCCGGAATCTCCGGCCCAACGGGACGCCGTAATCCATAAGGTTCTGCACCTGCTCGTCATGCTCCGTGCGGAGGTACTCAGGGACGAGGCTGAAGGCATGTCGAAGGACCTCCGGCTTCCGCGTGTAGAGAACGCTCAAGTCAACCGGGACAAACATCCATTTGTGGGGGTTGACAACGATCGAATCCGCCCGATCCCAGCCATCAAAGAGGCCGCGCATTTCCGGTACAATCGCCGCCGCGCCTCCGTGCGCGGCATCGACGTGGAGCCACAACCCTTCATGCTCACAGATGTCTGCAATCGCTGAAACCGGGTCGATGCTCGTGCAGGACGTCGTCCCAGCCGTCGCAACCACGCAAAACGGTCTGATGCCATTTTTGCGGTCCTCGGCGATCGCGTCGGCGAGCGCTCGAGGCTGCATACGGAACTCTGCGTCAACCGGTATCTTTCGAATGCCTGCCATCCCGAATCCCAGCGTGATCACTGCTTTGTCAACTGACGAGTGAGCCAGGTCGGACATGTAGGCGCGGAGCCTCGGCAGATCGTGCCTCCCCGTCATTCCTTGTTCGCGGATGTTCAAGTCGCTGAGAGCCTCACGGGCAGCAGCGATGGCATGGAGCGTGCTTGTCGATGCCGTATCGTAGATGATCCCCCAGCAGTCTGGCGGCAACCCGAGCATTTGTCGAAGCCAGTCCAGCGTCAACTGCTCCAATTCGCTGACCGAAGGGCAGGATTCCCACACCATTCCATTGACGTTGAGCGCGCTTGCCAGAAGCTCAGCGAGAATGCCCGGCCCGCTTGTTGAAGAGTTAAAGTATGCGAAGAACCGCGGATGGCTCCAGTGTGTAATGCCCGGCATAATGACCAGGTCGACATCCGCCAGGATCCTGTCCATCGCCTCGCCTTCCTCTGGCGGCGCCGGTGGAAGCTTGCGCCGAACGTCACCCGGCTGAATGTCGGGAAGCACGGGGTAGCGATCGACGTTCTGCAAGTAGTCGACCACCCAATCGATCGCTCGATGGCCGTGCGCTCGGAGTTCTTCAGCCGGCATGTCACCGATCTTTGCTTGGTGGTCCGGCTGGTTGGATCTTTGAATCATGGTTTGACTCTCTGTGTGATTTCGCTGTACTGGCTTGAATTGAGCTGCGTTCTCTCGCTCTCATTTTCACTCTGATTCACTTGGCGGCAATGGAATCGCCACGTCAAATACAACAAGCCACCGGTTCCTCGGCCCGCCCTTCCACACCCTAACGTAGTACCCTTTTTCCATCGCCGCTGCGGCACCTTTCTCCCGCGTTTCATAACTGCCGTATGTGTACCCAAGGTCAGCGGACCGCGCGATTTCGGCCTTCATCGTCTTCCACGACAGCGTGAAGAGTCTCTTTGAGAGGAACGCGCGCACCGAGTCGATGCCAATCACGGGTTGCACACCCTGCCGATACACACGGGCGTCTTTGCTGATATGAGCAACAAATGCCTTCACAAATCCGTCTGTTGCCGCTGCTTCCATCAGCTCACGCTCGGCGTTCAACAACATCTCCTCACCCTCCCCGGGTTGCAAACGGGATTCGGCAGATTCTGTCACCGGCTTTGCCGCCGGCTGGAACGTTGTGGGACCGCTGTACGGATCGGGCGTTTGAATCCCGGCGTCGAGGACAACGCGCCAGTTCCCATCTGCTTGTTTCTTCCAAACAGAGAAGAAGAACCCGTGCTGTGGCTGCCTCTTCTCGGAACTGTTATCGGTGAGCGTGTACGGACCGGTTGTGTAGCCAAGATCGCCAGATCGCGCAACATCTGCAACGAGAGGCTCCCAGTTGAGTGTGACAGCAAGGGGATTTGTCGGCGGCGGCGTGTTCGCGACGGCCTCCCTATACCTGACCGGGTGGGGGCGAAAAACGATCCCGTCGTCAGCAAAGAATGTAAGGAATGATTCGCGAATACCTTTCGCTACGCTGGTTCTCGCAAAGGCTCGCTCTGTTTGCACCAGTGACATCAAGGATGCGTGTTCCTTTTCCGTCTGAGCAACACTCATCGAACAGAAAACGAACAGGACACCGATGATTCCAAGTACGATTCTCATTGTTTACCTCTGCTCACCGCGACGGACAAGTGATTTCCCGGGTGAAGCTCATGAAATATTTGATTTATTGTCGACTAATGCAAAAAGCTGAGCGGCGGGAACGATAGGGCAGAACTAAGACCTTGAACAGCGGCAGGGTGAACGGGGCTCAGATCCAAGCGTTGAGCATCGGAGATAGATCGTTCATGATCTGGGGGCACCACGTGAGGATTGGGAGTCGCCTCAGAGAGACTTCCCAAGAAGCTCTGGCAGGTTGTTCTTATAGCTGCGGCTCATGGTCAGCTGCGTGCCGTCGCGCAGGATCACCACATACTCGCCGTGAAACCACGGCTGAAGCTCTTTGATCTTGTCGAAGTTTACGAACGTCGACCGATGGATCCGTATGAACTGATCTGGATCGACTTTGCCTTGGATGTCGCTCATCGTCTCGCGAAGCAGGTGCGCTTCCTTCCCGACATGCAGCCGCACATAGTTGCCCGCAGCCTCTATCCAATCCACCTCGTCCGTTCTCAGAAAGAATACATGGCCGCCCGATCGTACGATCAAGCGGTTCGGATATTTCCTGGCAGTCCTCGAGCTGGTCAACATCGACAACAGGCTCCGGCGAACGTTTCCACCGCTCCCTAGGGTGATATGATCCTTCGCACGACGCACCGCGTACTCGAAGCGCTGCCTGTCGAACGGTTTCAAAAGGTAATCGATCTCGTTCAATTCGAATGCCTGGAGCGCGTGCTCATCGTTCACGGTGACAAAAACTACGGCAGGAGTATGACTTTCGCCAAGCGCCTCCAGGATTCCAAAGCCGTCCAGCTGAGGAATCCGGATATCAAGGAAAATCAGGTGAGGGGACTTTGCTCGAATGGCCTCGACGGCATCCCGACTGCTGGCACACTCCGCAACCACCGCCACATCCGGATCGCCGTTGAGCATCTCCCGGATCCTCTGTCGTGCCTGCGCCTCCTTATCAATAATTATTGCGCGCACACGTCCCGATCTGGACATCGTCAGACCTTCTTCAATCTCTCGCGGTTCAGCCCTCCCTTGAGATCGGAATCGAGCTGCAGCTGCCTGCCCGTTCATGAGTGCCTGTGATGATCGTGGCGAATCTTTGTCGGGGCTCCGAGCGACTGGAGCGCCATCACGACGAGAAAATCGCATAGTTCCTCGGTGAACGCCCGTAGCCCCTATGTTGACGCAGGGAGGGGTTTGAAAGTTGCAGCGGATTTACTTGGAAAATGAAGGCCCCGGCCAGTAATTCTAACCGACCGGGGCCAAATTTCATCTCAGAGTCGCGCCTCTCGGCTCAATCCTTCTTTTTCGGTCTCCAGTCGGTATTGAGCGGCTCGTTTAGCGGGAAAAGAGAAAGCTTGGCGGTTTCCACCTTCGCCTTCTATGCTACCACATCTTCCGAAAACACTTTGTTGAAATCCTTGAGAGCATTCTCCAACGTGGCCTCTGCCTGGCGAAGATAAGTCAACTGCGTCGGTGTCGGCGCGTCCCAGGCTAAGTCGAGGTGGCGTAGAACAGAGCTTCGCTGATACAGTGTTGGGGCTTCGAGGGTGCCGGAACGGAGAGACTTTCAAAGCTTATTCAGATCTCAACCGAAAATCAAGGGTGAATGTTGCGGTTGGAGAGGGAGGGGAAGAAACAAAAACGGGGAGCCTCGTTGGGGCTCCCCGTTCTTGTTAGTTTCTCTAATCCTGTGGGTTATCGGTGCGACCCGATGAGGTAGGGAGTCAGGGGTGAACCCTTTGGCCCAGAGGATGCCTTCGCTGCAGCGGCTTGTGCATTCACGTCCGCGATCGCCTTCTTGCTCTCGCTATGAGGCACAACAACCGTGCAACTACTGAATGATGTGTTGTGTGACTTATCCGTGGCGGTTACGACAATAAGATAGACCCTTCCACCGCCTTTGCCACTACACTCTGCCCGCAGCTGAAGTGTACCAGCACCTATTTTTTCTGCATCTGGTGAGTCCTTGTCATCGCCCCTTCCCTTGTCGTTGTCTCTGCCCTTGTCCTTATCTTTGCCCTTCTCCTTGTCACTATCCTCATCACTATAGACTTTTATCCTGACCTTCGGATTCGGATCACACGCATCAGTGACGTTTACCTGCAGTCCAACGTTGACGAACTTGTCGTTCCGGGGCCAGAGCAAGGGAGTCGAGACCGAGCAGCTAAGTGTAGGAGCTTTCGTATCCTGAACAACTACCGTTCGCGTGGCTGTCGCTGTATTCCCGGCATGATCGGTCGCCGTATATGTCACGGTATACGTCCCGAGCGTACCGCCGTCGACCGTTCCTTCAATAGTCAGCGTCGGTGAAGGATCACACGCGTCCTTCAGCATAGCGCCTCGCTCAACGTACATTGCCGGGCACTCCAAGACCATTGGATCTTTACCCGTCAGGGTAATCGTTGGTGGCGTATTGTCAACAACAGTGACCATCTGAGTTGCCGTTGCTGTATTGCCATATGCATCTGTTGCCGTGTACTCGACTTGAGTTGTCCCAACCGGGAAGGAATTTCCAGCTGGCACTCGGGTGAGCGCGACCCCTGGGCAATTGTCATGAGCGGCTGCTCCCAATATTGCATCGGTCACGACCGCTTCACAAGTGGTTGCACCTGGGCCCGTGTAGGCAGTCACGGTTGCTGGCGCAGTAATTGTGGGAGGAGTATTGTCGATCACAGTAACTGTCTGCATTGCTGTCGCCATATTGCCATGTGCATCCGTGGCAGTGTAGGTCACTGTAGTTGTGCCGACGGGGAACAGATTACCGGCGGGCACTCGGCTCACTGCAACTCCGGGACAATTATCGCTAGCGGTTGCCGTCCCGAGATCGTTCACGACGGTTTCGCATGTGGTCGCGTTGGCACCGGTGTAAGCAGTCACAGCCGGTGGAGCTGTAATTGTCGGTGGTGTGTTATCGATGACGGTGACAGTTTGAGTCGCTACCGCTGTATTGCCTTTCGCATCTGTGGCTGTGTAGGTGATCGTCGTCGGGCCGACAGGGAAGAAGTTCCCTGGGGGGACACCGCTGCAGGTGATCGTAGCCCCTGCGGGCGAAGTAGTGGCTGTGCCAAGCGTAGCGTCGCCTATGGCCGTTCCGCATTCTGTCGCACCGGGGCCCGTGTATTCAGTCAAATCTGGTGGTGGAGAAACCGTTAGGAGGGTAACGTGTACAACCCGGATGTCATCAAGATCGACGAAGAGAGATGCACCTAAGGCATCAATTTCAAAATCGAGCTTGACCGTTTGACCCGCGAATGCCGTGATCTCGGCAGTTCTTTTCTCGTAGTTTGCCGTAGTGATATTTCCGCCACCTGAGAACGCCGGCGGTTGGACGGTAGAAGCCTTAAAGAGCGTAGCTAAGATTGCGTCGGTCGCTGGGTTTCTCAAGGTCACAGTAATATCTTGGTAATCGTTAATCCACTTCGGGGGGGGAAAGGGGTATAAGTTTTTCCAACGAACCCAGAACTCAAACGTCAGATTTCCACCCACCGGAAGCGTCACAGTCTGGTAGAGCCGATGTACGATCCCACCGACATTCTCAACTGCACTTGCGCCGTAAGTTCCAGAGTGCGCAAGCGGCTGCGTATGGGGTATCGGCTCGATGCCACTATGAGGATCTGAAGCATCTACGATCCACGCCCACTCTGGATATGGCGTGCTGGAGCTGTAGTCGACCATGCCGGGAGACGTCACGAACGTTGTCCAGCCTGAGAAATCCTTCGTCTCAAAATCACCGTTTGTGACGATCGGCGGCGTCTCAGTTATTCTCTTCAGCGCACTCTTTTTCGTCGGAGCCGGATAGCTCTTGACGTACGGCTCCATCTTCGCCCATTCGGGATCAGCCCATGGCTCCCAGTAGCTCTGTGGAGAAGCCTGGACCACCTTCTGCTGTTGGTTATTGGCGATCGGGCCGGTCAGATTCGAATCATCTTTGCTGCAACCGACGACGAGCAGGAACAGCAGGGCGGGCATTGACCATGCCGTCAATCGTTTCATGGGTGTCTCCGGGTGATTGTGAGTGGATCTCATTTGTTATCTGCCTAAGGTTGGGAGCAGACACCGCCGCGCCTTCGCGTCAGCGCTCGATGAGATCCCGTCGTCCGATGTGTAATCTCGGATTCTAGATAACGAAAAGCCGACTGATTGTCAATAGGGTAATTTGCGATCCTTGATACCGCTCACAGGCTATTCTCACTGTGAGAAGCTGATTCTGGCCATAATTGGCTTCGCGGCGAGCGAGGCAAGCATCGGTAATTGCCTGCCAATAGCAACAAGCCGATCGGAGACATTGCTCCGTTGAAGGATGGGTGAGACTACTCGGTTGATCCAGAACCGACTACGTTGGTCATCTAACCTAACACTAGATCGGCACTGTATCAGAGCGAGAAGCCTCCGGGCAGTTGACACGCCATCTTGGAGTGCAAAGAAAACCCCTTCGCCCGAGAATGGCTCAACCGTTTGACGCGCGTCCCCAGCAAGGAACGCAGCATGGTGTTTGTGGTGATGGGCGGTAGGGTTGATTGGGGAAGCACTCGAGACCGTGCCGACCGGCCGAAGGATGTCCAACCCTGTTCTTGGTGCGGCATTCGCAAAGAGGGTACTTTGGACAAAACGATGAAGGTCGATCTGAGCCACCCGCGCCAGTTGTGGGGTAGTAACCATCGCCACGGTCGCACGCTCCTCGTCAACGTTCACAATTCCGCCATAACCCGTCTTGAACAGGTACATCTCAACGCTTCTGCCGATCTGCGGTTGATAGTGCGTGCGCCATTGTACTCCGACGCGACGAGCGCCCGTCAGTTTGCGTCGTTGAGAGACGACCGGCGCACGTTCCATTTCAGCAAGCTTGCGTGCAACGAATGAGTTTCGCCCATCCGCGCCGACAAGGTACCGCGCTGTGAAGTTGCTCGCGGGACGACCATCCACAGCCTGCGTCTCAACGTCCCAATGGCCATCCCATCGGATATCAGTCACATGCACTCCCTCCAACGCTTCGGCGCCAGCTTGGCGAGCTCGCTGAAACAATAGCATGTCCAGCTCGCTGCGCGAAATTGAGAAGAAGGGGCGTTCCTGTCTGAACGAAAGCCGGCCGATAATTGCTGTACCGCTTGAGTTCGTGACGCGGACAGAGTCGATCACATTGAGTCTTCTGCCGCGGAGAACATCCGCGACACCCAGAAGATCAAAAAACTTCCAACTCTTCGGATTGATGCAATCTCCACAGATCTTCTCACGCGGAAATTTGGCTTTTTCTACGAGCAGCACCCTTACGCCATGGTGCGCCAAGATCGTCGCACAAGAGGAACCGGCTGGGCCCGCACCGACGATAATCACATCAAAGTAGTTTGAGACACTCACGGGCTCGCCATGCTAGTTATTGCTCGTATCGTCCGAAGACCAGCGCTGCGTTGATGCCGCCGAAGCCAAACGAATTTGAAAGGACGTAGTCCACGCTACCGGCGCGGGCTTCGTTGGGAACGCAGTCGAGCTCGCATTCCGGGTCGGGAGTTCTGAGATTGATCGTCGGGGGGATATACCGGCGCTCAAACATGAGCGCGCAGATCGCCGCTTCAACAGCGCCTGACGCGCCAAGCGCGTGGCCGTGCATGGATTTGGTGCCGCTGACGGGGATCTTCCGCGCACCGTCGCCAAACACCTGCTTGATCGCTAGCGTCTCGGTCCGGTCGTTCAACACGGTGGCACTTGCGTGCGCGTTGATGTAGCCGACATCCGCCGGCTGCACTTTTGCCTCGTCGAGCGCATCTTTCATCGCTCTCACGGCGCATTCTCCCGTCGGTCGTGGGGCGATCATATGATAGGCATCGTTGTTGCACGCGTAGCCGAGCACCTCACAATAGATATGCGCGCCACGTCGAAGAGCGTGTCCCAGCTCCTCCAAGATCAGAACGGCCGAGGCCTCTCCCATCACAAATCCATCACGCTCCTTGTCAAAGGGTCTGCATGCTGTCGCAGGGTCGGGATTTGTGGACATCGCCTTGATGATGGTAAAAGCGCTGAATGTGAGCTCGTACAGCGGGGCTTCTGCCGATGCTGCCACCATGACGTCTGCATATTCATCCTTGATGTAACGGAAGGCCTCGCCGATGGCGATTGCTCCGGAGGTGCAGCTGTTCGAGTTCGCGTTGCTGGGACCTGTGAAGCCATAGCGGATTGCAATGTTGCTAGAACCTGCCCCTCCAAACACCATCAACGCCAGGCTCGGGTCCACTGACCGAAGGCCGCGTTGCAGGTAGACTTCATGCTGGTGTTCCGCTCCGGCAATGCCTCCCAGCGCCGTCCCCATCGTCACACCAATGCGAGCGTTCGGGCGCTTTTCATCATACGGGAGGCCGGCGTCTTGAATCGCCGCTCCGGCTGAAGCAAGGGCAAGCTGTGCGAACCGGTCCATCCGGCGTGCTACTTTTGCATCAAAGTAATTCAGCGGGTCAAAATCACTGATCTCCGCCGCGACCTTGGCTTGAATCTGCGTTGTATCAAAACGGGTGATCGTTTTCACGCCCGATTTCCCCGCCCTCACTCCTTTCCAGAGCCCCTCCTTGCCGTGACCGATCGGCGTGAGTGCACCGATCCCGGTGACGACGACTCTTCTAGTCTGCATACGTTGTCTCCACGTGCTTCTTCATATGCACCAGTGTTTCGTTCGCAATGTAGCTGATAAAGAACCGGCCGATGATCTTCTCGACGATGAACCTGCCAATGAATGGCGCCGCCGGCGCCAAGTCGTGCCGGATCTGAACGAGGACGCCATCCGCGGTCTGGGTGAACGTCCAAACGACTTTCATCCCCCTGGTGAAGGCCTTGAGATGACGAAAGCAAATCTCCTTCTTTCCACGATCTATTTGCAGTTCCGAGGTCCACTGTACAGGCAGCCACTTCCGCTTCGCGGCCATCTGCACGATCGTTCGCGCTGGCGACTTCTCTACATAACGAACCCAGCGGTAGTGCGGCAGGATCTCAGGCCAGAGAGTCAGGTTTCCCGCGCACTCGAAGATCTTTCCAATTGGTGCGCGCATCACGATCGAATTCTCAGTATGCATTAGTGTTCACCTATAAGAAGGAGCCGGAAGAACGGCTGCGTCTCAACCCTGAACTTCCTTATCCCAGCCTCGAGCGCCAATTGCCTCAGCTCATGCGGCGTGAATGCCCTCAGCACCGAAACATACGAGTCGTAGAGCGTCATGGGATTCCCGGTTGTAAGGTGTGTGTACAGGTTTGCCGTCCAGGCGGCAACCCAGCTTCTGTTGAGATCATTCACGATGAATCCGATGCGGCTCAGATTGCTCATTGAGCGCAAGATGCGAACCGCATCGTCTCTTGAAAAGTGGTGGATCGCCAGCGAGCAAATGACGATGTCGAAACTCCCGGCCTCATAGTCTAACCGAAGGAGGTCTTTTTCTTCAACCGCTATATTGAGATGGCGTGCCGTCCGCTCACGTGAAATCTGAAGCATGATCGGATTCCTGTCAACCGCAGTGACGTGAATGCGCCGCTTATATCGTCGGGCAAGTTTCACCAACTCGAGAGGCTGATCCGCCGAGCCGGTTGCAAGGTCGAGGATACGAGCCTCTCTGCCATTTTCTATCTTGCCAAGGAGAGGAAGTACGCCTTTTCGGACGGCCCTCAATCCGCCGAAAAGCCTGTTGATCGCACGTAGATTTTTCAGATCATCGCGTAGCATCGCCGGATCCGCATCGCGGCGATCCATCATCTCCGGCACAGCGGGTTCAAAGCGGCGTGTGGGAACAAGGAGGCTCATAGTGGAGCAACCTGCATGCCCCCACAAAGGTTCCTGTCTTCAAGCAGGCTCGTCTGTTGCTTTCCTTCTCTTTCTTTCTATCTTTCCAACACCAAGCTCGCTGCACGTCTCAAGGAGATCCCCCCATGAATATACTCAAACCTCTCCACCTCCGAAAGGGGGATCTCATCGGGATCGTCTCACCGGCAAGCCCTCCATCGGCACAGGAGAAGATCGAGAAGGGGGTGCAGTATCTCGAGCGATTGGGATACCGCGTGAAGGTCGGCCTGCACGTTATGGCGCAGCATGGCTACTTAGCCGGCACCGACGAGCAACGCGCCCATGATTTCAATGATATGCTTCGTGACAAGCAGGTCAAGGCAATTTTCGCGGTTCGTGGAGGATACGGCACGCCTCGACTCCTTCATTTGATTGATTACCGGTCGGTGCGCCGCGACCCGAAGATCGTCGTTGGCTACAGCGATCTCACCGCGTTGCAGCTGGCGCTCTTCAAGAGAACCGGACTCGTGACGTTTTCAGGTCCCATGGTTGGCGTCGAGATGTGGAACGGCATCGACCCGTTCACGGAAGAGCATTTCTGGCGCGTGATTACCTCGAAAGCGCGTATCGGACTCTTGCCCAATCCGCCCGAGGTGCCTTTCTCTTTCTCCAACAAAGGCAACGCGCGCGGGAGGATTTTCGGCGGCAATTTTGCGCTGGTCATGTCTTTGATGGGCACTCCCTACCTTCCAGAGCTTCGAGAGTCGCTCCTGGTCTTGGAAGATGTCGACGAGGCGCCACACCGGGTGGATCGCATGTTCACGCAGCTACGTCATGCCGGCATTCTGAAGAAGATCGCCGGTTTGATCCTCGGCAGGTTCGTCGATTGTGCCCCCAGCGATCCGTCGACGCCGCACCTTACCATTGAGCAGGTGCTGCAGGAGGCTGTGCAGAGCATCAAGTGTCCCATTATGATGAATCTTCAGTACGGCCACATCCCCAAGAAGCTCACGCTCCCTTTCGGTGTCCAGGCCCTGCTCGACACGCGGCAGGAACGGTTGGAGGTCCTCGAAGGCGCGGTCAGCTAGCCTTCTGAGAATTTGTCCCAGACGACCTCGCTTTTGTTGATTATCCTTCAACTTCTCCTTACATTTTGACGCATTTTCAACGTCAAGCGTGATGCTGTATTGATGAACATTGGCGTTTTCGCTTCCGGACGTGGGTCGAATTTCCAGGCAATCCTCAACGCAATCCAGCGGGGCATTCTTCCAGCATGCGTGACACTCTTGCTCACCAACAAATCTGACGCGGGCGCGCTCGAGGTTGCTCGCTCCAATGGTATTGCGACCATTCATCTCAGTCAAAAGCAGTTTTCCGACGAAGCGTCGTTCGCCGCGCGGATGCTTGAAGTGCTGAAGGAGCACGACGTCCATCTGATCGCCCTCGCTGGCTACCTGAAGAAGATACCGACTTCAGTCGTCCAGGCATATCGGAACAGAATTCTGAACATTCATCCCGCGTTGCTGCCTTCATTCGGCGGGCCGGGCATGTACGGCCATTACGTGCACGAAGCCGTCCTCGCCTCCGGCGCCAAGCTGAGCGGAGCAACAGTCCATGTTGTCGATGAAGAGTACGATCGAGGACCGATCGTCATCCAACGGGTAGTGCCTGTGGACGAGCACGACACACCCGACACGCTTGCAGCGAAGGTCCTGAAGATTGAGCACGAGATCTACCCGGAAGCGCTGAAAGCATTTGCCGAGAATCGGATTTTGATGAAGGAAGGATCTGTGTGGATATACTGACACAACTGAAAGTACCAACCTTTGGGAATCGCACAGTGAGTGCAACCAGGGAGGAATCCTTGCTGAAAATTCGCCGCGCGCTGGTCAGCGTGTCTGACAAGCGGGGGATCGTTGAGTTGGCGAAGACGCTCCGTCAATTCGGGGTTGAGATCATCTCGACGGGGGGCACCTATCAAACACTGAAAGAGGCCGGCGTCGCCGTCACGTCGGTCTCTGATGTGACCGGCTTTCCCGAACTCCTCGACGGGCGCGTCAAGACACTCCATCCTAACATTCACGCGGGCATACTCGCCGCTCCTGATAACCCCCTCCACCTCAAGCAGCTTCACGAGCACAACATCGAGCCGATCAACCTCGTCGTCGTCAACCTCTACCCCTTCGAGCAGACGATCTCACAAGAGAAAGTAACGCTCGAGCAGGCGATCGAGCAGATCGACATCGGCGGCCCGACGATGGTACGAGCAGCTGCCAAGAATTATCGCCACACCGCCGTTTTGGTGAAACCCGAACGCTATCAGTCTCTCCTGGAGGAGATGTTGAAGCACGACGGCGCGGTGACGTCTCAAACCCGTTTCGCGCTGGCCCGCGAAGCGTTTCAACACACGGCGATGTACGACACCGTCATTGCAAGCTACCTCGCCGCAGTTCAATCCCCGGGGAGACTTCCTGATGTTGTAACGATTTCCATGAAGAAATCGGACTCACTGCGGTACGGCGAGAATCCTCACCAAGCGGCCGCGCTGTACGGAAAGTTCAACACGTATTTCAAGAAGCTCCACGGCAAGGAGCTCTCATACAACAACATTCTCGATATCAATGCCGCCGCGCTCCTGAGTGCCGAGTTCGAGCGGCCAACAGCCGTGATCATCAAGCACAACAATCCCTGCGGCGTTGGATCAGCCGAGACGCTCCTTGATGCATACAGGTACGCCGTCGCCACCGATGCGAAATCGGCATTTGGCGGCATCGTCGCCGTGAACCGCCCGTTGGACATGAGCACGGCAGAGGCTATCAACGAGATTTTTACCGAGGTCATCGTAGCTCCAACCTACCCCCGGGGTGTTCTCGATTTCCTGATGAAAAAGAAGGATCGCCGGCTGATCCAGCAAATGATTGACGTACGGTCGGCCAAGGAATTCGATGTTCGGGGGGTCGTGGCTGGCCTGCTTCTTCAGGAGCAAGATCAACATCGAATTACGCGCGAGGACTTGAGGGTCGTCACAAAACGAAAGCCGACGGGTGAAGAATATGAAGCGATGATCTTCGCTTGGCGGGTCGCAAAGCACGTAAGGTCGAACGCTATTGTGTACACCCGAAGGGATCGAACGCTGGGGGTGGGGGCAGGCCAGATGTCGCGCGTCGACTCAGCCAAGATCGCCGTCATGAAGGCTGCCGAGGCCGGCCTGGAGCTGACCGGTTGTGCGGTTGCCTCCGATGCCTTCTTCCCCTTTGCAGACGGATTGCTCGAAGCCGTGAAGGGGGGCGCGACAGCGGTGATTCAACCGGGCGGCTCCGTCCGTGATGAAGAGGTCATCAAAGCTGCCGACGAGCACAACGTCGCCATGGTCTTCACGGGCATTCGGCATTTCAGGCACTAACACGAGTCATCCACAATTTTCGGTTGATCTGATGGGACTCTTCTCATTATTCTCCGCCGATATCGCGGTCGACCTCGGCACAGCCAACAGCGTCATCTGGATGAAAGGCAAGGGGATCGTCCTGAACGAGCCTTCCATTGTTGCCTTCGACCGAAACACCAAGAAGATTATCGCTCTCGGCAACGAGGCTCGCGAGATGCTGGGCCGGACCCATCGAGACATCCGCACGATCCGCCCGATGAAGGACGGCGTGATCGCAGATTTTGAAATTGCTGAAGGCATGCTGCGCGAGTTCATCAAGAAAACCAGCGTCGGGTGGGTGCCGAGCCGGAGAATCGTCATCTCCGTTCCATCGGGCATCACCGAGGTCGAGAAGCGGGCCGTCCGGGATGCCGCAGAACATGCCGGAGCGAAAGAGGTTCATTTGATCGCTGAGCCCATGGCCGCCGCCATCGGCGTCGGCTTGGATGTGGATGCACCTGTTGGCAACATGGTCGTCGACATCGGCGGCGGAACGACGGAGATCGCGGTCATCGCTCTATCCGGCATCGTGACAGAGGAATCGATCCGGGTCGCCGGGGATGAAAAGAACAACGCCATCATTCAGTTCTTCAAACGAAACCATAATATCCTGATCGGCGAGCGGACTGCCGAAGCGATCAAGTGCGAGGTCGGATCGGCGATGCCGTTGAAAGAAGAGATCACGATCCAGGTCAAGGGCCGCGACCTCGTCAACGGCGTTCCGAAGACCACTGAAGTAAGCTCGGTTGAAATCCGCGAGGCGCTCAACGAACCCATCGCGCAGATCGTTGAGGCTGTGAAAGTCACACTAGAGCGGACGCCGCCCGAACTCTCCGCCGACATTCTCGATCGCGGCGTCATGCTGACCGGAGGTGGCGCGCTCCTCAAGGGGATCGACGAGCGCATCCGACTTGAGACAAACCTGCCCGTCCACGTCGCAGAAGACCCGTTGACGTGTGTGGTGCGCGGGTCGGGCAAGGTTCTTGAGGACCTCAGGCGTTTCTCAAAAGTGTTGATCAAGACCAAGCGCTATTGAGCGCTTGAGAGTTCCCGAGCCGGCTCGCTTTGCTCTGGATCATCGAATAAAGTTGGCGGTTCCAGGGATGAGAGCACGTCCTGTCTTGAACGCTCCGGGGGTTATTCATCATCCTTCCAGAGATGTGGCTCTCCCCTCCTCCTTCCGGTTCTCTCAACACATGATGGGTGATGTCGTGACACCCCAAGAACAGAGCCAGCGCCCTACGTGAAGTGAATTCGATGTTCAAGCGCATCTACGACGTCATCCTCCTCTTCAAGGAGTACGCGGTCCTCGCGGGACTCCTCATTGCATCCCTGGTCCTGATGGCGCTCACCGACAATGTCCAAATCAAACATATCCGGGGATTGGCCACGGTCGCGCTCGGAGTTGTGCAGGAACAGCTCGCATTCATTCCGCGCTACTTCGGGCTGCGCAGCGAGAACGACCTTCTGCGCAAGATGAATATCGATCTCGCGGACGAAGTGAATCAGCTTCGCGAAGCACGGTTAGAGAACATCCGACTGCGGGAGCTCCTCGGCCTGAAACAGCCCGTTCCCTACAAGCTCATTGGCGGAAAGGTCATCGGAAAGGATCTCACGCTCCTCCGTAACACGATTACGTTGGATGTGGGAAGGCTCGATGACGTTCGGGTCTTCATGCCTGTCGTCGGCGATGGCGGTCTGGTGGGAGTGGTATCAAGCATCAGCGACCATTACGCGGTGGTAAGAATCTTGCTGAACGTCGACGTCCGCGCCAGCGCGAAAGTGCAGCGGAGTCGTGTGGACGGCATCATTGCGTGTGATGGAACATCGCTGCTGCTCACCAATGTGTCAAAGACGCTCGACGTTCAAGCAGGTGATGTCGTCATCACATCCGAGTACAGCAGCACCTACCCCCCCGGCATTCGAATCGGCATTGTCAGTGAAGTAACGGAACAGCGAGGAACTCTTTTTAAGAAAGTCATCGTGACGCCGGGAGTGGATTTCGTGAAGCTCGAAGAAGTTTTTGTGGTAACGTACCTTCCGACTGCGGAGCGGTTAGAGTTGGAGCAGCCTTCCCCTCCCAGAAGCAGGAGAGAGTAGGTCCGCGCCCCCAGCAATTCCCAGTATGAGCGTACCTGCAGATGACGTGACAAACTATGAAGCCGCGCGCCGTTAGGGTCTTCGCTCCGGCGACGATCTCCAATCTCGGTCCCGGTTTCGATGTTATCGGGATCGCAGTTCACAAGCCTGGTGATGAAGTCCTTGCGGAGCGCCAGCCCGCCACCGGCCTCAATTTTTCCGTTGAGACATTGCAACCGGACGTGCCAAGGGATGCGGAAAGAAACGTAGCCGCGCGTGTCGCTTTACGAATGCTTGAGGAATTCAAGCCGCCATTCGGCATTAGGATGGTTCTGCGCAAGCTGATGCCGATCGGGTCCGGTCTTGGAAGCTCGGCCGCAAGCAGCGTCGCTGCCGCAGTTGCCGTGAACGCTCTTCTTCCGAAACCATTGAAAAGGATCGACCTTCTGCCGTTTGCGCTCGAAGGTGAACGCATGGCTTCCGGCGCACCTCACGCTGATAATGTCGCCCCTTGTCTGCTCGGCGGTGCATGCCTTATCCGTAGCTATGATCCCCTCGATGTCGTTCCGATACCGGTCGTAGACTCCATCGTCTGGACGATCATTCATCCTCATGTTGTGATTCGAACAGAAGAAGCGCGCAGGATCCTCCCTGCAACGATCCCGCTCTCTGCTGCAGTTCGTCAGTGGGGAAATGTGGCCGGCCTGACTCTGGGGTTGACAACTGGAAATGCCCGGTTAGCAGGAACGTGCACTGAGGATGTTATCGTCGAGCCTGTGCGCGCAAAACTCATCTCTGGGTTTCACGAAGTCAAGGATTCCGCCCTCAAAGCCGGAGCAATGGGGTGCTCCATCTCCGGCTCCGGCCCATCGATGTTTGCCATTGCATCCTCGATCGCCAGCGCGAAATCTATCGGCGCGGTGATGGCAAAAACCTTCTTGAGCACAGCGAACCTGACGAGCGATGTGTATGTCTCTCGCGTAAACATGAAAGGCGTACAGATCCTGAAGACGAAGCAGGCATGAATTATCGATCCATCCTTGGCCGCAGCCCGGCCGTGGGCTTCCGCGACGCTCTCCTGCGCGGGATAGCTCCCGACGGCAGTCTCTATGTTCCCGACCATATCCCGCATCTCCCCACCAGTACGCTTAATCGGCTCGGCAGCCTTCCTCTCGACCAGATCGGGCAGGAGATCGTCTCGCCGTACATCGACGAGGTGCCACCGGTCGATTTGCTGGAGGTCGTACGAAAGTCCTGGACGTTCCCGATCCCTCTCGTCCAACTTGAGCGCTCGCTTTATCTGCTAGAATTGTTTCACGGTCCGACTCTGGCTTTCAAAGACATCGGCGCACGTTTCATGGCTCACCTTCTCTCGTACTTTCTGGGCAAGGAAGAGCGCGCCATCGCGATCATTGTAGCAACGTCCGGCGATACCGGCAGCGCGGTTGCCCACGGCTTTTTCAACGTCCCTCACGTGCAGGTGTACATCCTCTATCCTGCCGGCAAGATCAGCAAGCTCCAGGAACAACAGATGACAACGCTGGGGGGAAATGTACGCGCCGTAGAGGTCGATGGCACCTTTGATGACTGCCAACAGATGGTCAAGCAGGCGCTCGCCGATAGAGAGCTTGTCCACACGAGGAACCTCACCACAGCCAATTCTATCAACGTCGGCCGTTTGATCCCGCAAATTGCTTACTACGGATGGGCGATCGCTCAATTGAGAAACCTGCTGACGAAAGAGGGCGCGGGATTCGGTCAGCCGAAGAGCCCGATCTTCGTTGTCCCAAGCGGAAATTTCGGCAACCTGACCGCAGCCGTCTATTCAAAATGGATGGGGGTCCCAATCGCACGATTTATTGCAGCGACCAACGCTAACGACGTCGTGCCGGAATATTTCCGATCGGGCACACTAAAGGCGCGGCCTTCCCTCCAAACGTTCTCGAATGCGATGGACGTTGGGAACCCGGGCAATTTTGCGCGCCTCCAGGCACTCTACGCGTTCGATCTCGATCGTATGCGACGAGATCTTGACGCCATGAGCATTTCCGACAAGGAGACCTTGGAGGAGATTCGCCGTACTTATGATGCTACAGGCTATGTGCTCGATCCGCATACCGCAGTCGGCGTGGCAGCGGCACGAAGGGGCAAACAATCGGCAGGCGCGCCGCTGCCTTTCATCGTCGCGGCGACGGCCCACCCGGGAAAATTCCCCGACGTCATCGAACGCGCGCTTGGGAAGCGACCTGAGTTGCCCCGCGTCTTACAGCAGGCGCTTGGACGGCCAAAGCAAAGCATTCGGATTCCCCCCGTGTACGAGGACCTCGCTTTGTTGTTACGCTCGTAGGGGATCGCTCGCCAGTACCGCATCCTACTGGTCGGCTCTCCCCGGACACAAACATCCTCCGGTATGATTTCTGTTGACAGTTGGTCTGAAACTTCCTACCATATGATGTAGCGGTGCTGGTGAGAGAAGCGGCGTAGACAATCCTGTGAAACCCGCGACCTGTCAATAGCCGACAGGTTTTTCTTTTTTAGAGGACCCCCTTTCATACAGGAGGCAATGTTCGGATGATCTCACATTCATTCTCGTCAAAACTTGAAGTCCTCACTGATCTCGAGCTCGTTGTTGCCGACTTGATTCAGAAACACGAAGCGAAGCGCGCGCTCTGGTACCCCTCCGACTTTCTTCCCGCCGATCAAGGCTATGTCGAAGAACAACCTCTCCTGGAGCTAGGCGATCGGACCCGCAATATCTCCGACAGTGCTCGCGTTGCCGTTGCCCTCAACATTTTGACTGAGGAGGGGTTGCCGCACTTTCACCGGCTGGTCGCCGAACAACTTGGCAATAGGACATTTTGGAGTACGTGGAACAATCTCTGGACTGCAGAGGGGGACCGCCACGGCAACGTGTTGCGCGATTATGTCCGCGATTCCAGACTGCTGAACTTCTCGGTGCTGGAGCGCTTACAGTTTCAGTACATCCAGTCGGGATTCAATCCAGACTGGCGCGGCGATCCATACAAGATTTTCGTGTATACGTCGTGTCAAGAGAAAGCGACACAGATCTCGCACCTCAACACGGGGCAGCTTGTGGCTCAGGAAGAGCTGTTGCTCTATTCCATCACGCAGAAGATCTCTCAGGATGAGGCCCGCCATTTCGCGTTCTATATGAACATCTTCAAGGAGATCCTCCACCGGGATCCGAACCACGCCCTGCTCTCCGCCTGTTCGATCCTGCCGAGCATCGATATGCCGGGGATTTCAATCATAAACTTCAACGAGTACGCAGACGTGGTCCGCCGGGCGGGCATCTACGGGCCGAGGGAATACAAGGAGATGGTTGAGCACCTGATCTCTAACTGGAAGGTCGGGGTGTTGCGGCATCTCGATGAGCTCGGCCGAAAGGCTCAGGACAAAATCATGGCTCTCCCGGCGCGCCTCGAGAAGGTTGTAGAATACATCGAGTCACGTTGTACCGCAAAGAGTTTTCGCTTTGACGTCGTGTTTGGCAGAGTCCTGCAAATGGGGTAATTCTGTTGACGGCGGTCACGTTCTCATTCTTGCTTCTATCTCCTTTTCTCTCTATGTTTTCCCCGAAATGTCCGAGAAGTGAATGGAATACTATTTTCGTTCCGCGCTCATTGCACTTGGCCTCCTAATCCTGCAAACAACGTTCATCCCGTTCCTGTTGGTGGGGGGATTTCTTCCCGACCTGTTTGTCATCTGGGTGGTCTATGTTGCCATCCGACGCGGTCAGCTTGAAGCGACGGTCGCTGGCTTCGCGGTCGGGCTGCTGCAGGATGCCGTCACGACGCAATTTTTCGGACTCACCGCGCTGAGCAAGACCGTCTGCGGATTCGCCGCCGGCTATTTCTATAACGAGAACAACACGGAGCATACGCTTGGATCGTACCATTTCATCTTGATCGTGCTCCTTTGCTCGCTCATTCATAACTTCATCTACTACGGTATCTTCCTCCAGGGGGTCCAGGATTCGGTGTTCGCCACCATGCTCGAGTTCAGTCTGGCCACAACCGTGTACACAGGAATCGTCAGCGTGTTGCCGATGTTCACCTTTGTAAAAAAATTCAGGATCTCACAATCAATATGACGGACGACGAACAATTTGGATCGGCAAGGCGCCGCAAGGTGCTCTTAGCCATCGTGTTCTTTGTCTTTGGGATCCTGATGCTCCGGCTCTACGTGCTGCAGCTTCTGTATCACGGAGAGATGAACAAGAAATCCGAGGAGAACAGCATTCGAGCACTCGTTCAGGATCCGATCCGCGGCTATATGTTCGACCGCAATGGGCACCTCGTCGTCGATGTTGGCCCTTCCTATGCGATAACCCTGGTTCCGATCGATTTTGACACGAACAACATTGATTTGCTCTCCTCGCTACTTCAGATAGATCCTGCAACGCTGAGGGACCGCATTGCGCGCGCGCGAGCTTTTTCACCTTTCCTGCCGTCATGCATCAAGCGCGACGCGGACACCAGGATGCTCGCAGCAATTGAGGAGCATCTCACGAGTCTACGCGGTATCTCCTATCAAATCGAGTCAAAACGCGTCTACCGCACGAAAGCGCACGCATCTCATCTCTTGGGCTACCGGCGGGAAATCTCGGATGTTCAGCTCGCGCAGGCCGGTGCGGCTTACCGTCAGGGTGACCTCGTCGGAATCGCCGGCCTGGAAGCTCGGTACGAGCCCTTGCTGCGCGGTAAAAAGGGGTACGAGTTCGTGTCGGTGAACTCCAAGGGGCAGATCATCGGCAGCTTCGAGGATGGAAGGAGGAACGTCTCGGCGCGAGAGGGATATGATCTCCTCCTGAGCGCTGATTTCAGCCTGCAGGCCTACGCTGAATCGTTGATGACGGAACACACCGGTGCGATCGTTGCGCTGGATCCCTCCGACGGAGGCATCCTTGCTCTTGTGAGCAAACCCGATTATGATCCGTCGATCATGAGCGGTGTAACGCCGCCGGACCTTTGGTTACAGCTTCAGACGGACACGACGAAACCCCTGTTCAACCGAGCGACGCTCACGCGCTATCCGCCCGGTTCAACATTCAAGATAGTGCTCGCTGCGGCCGCTCTGGAGGAGGGAGTTATTGATGAAAACTATCGCATTCGCTGCACCGGCAGCTTTCGGTTCGGCAACCGGGTTTTCGAGGACCTCCACGTACACGGCTCGGTCAATATCATCGAGGCGATCCAGAGATCGTGCAACGTCTTCTTCTACCAGTTGATGTTAAAGGTGGGATTCGAGAAGTGGACAGAATACGGTCGGAGGTTCGGCTTCGGTCAACTCACCGGCACCGACACGGGTGACGAGACGGCGGGTCTGCTCCCATCGGACGCGTACTATGATGCACGCTACGGGAAAGGAAAATGGACGCAGGGAAATCTTGTCAGCCTTGCGATCGGTCAGGGCGAGATCGGCGTCTCGCCGTTGCAGATGGCCGGGTACGCCGCGGCGCTTGCGAACGGCGGCATCGTGTACCAACCCCACGCAGTCGAATTCATTCATAATAAGTCGACCGACAGGATGGAGAAGGTCCGCTGCGATTCCAGCCTCGTCGGACTTTCACCACGCGTTATGGCGTTGCTGCGGGAAGGAATGCGCCGCGTCGTCCAAGAGCCCGGCGGCACCGGTGGTCTCGCACGCATTCCAGGAATCGTCTCTGCGGGAAAAACAGGCACAGCGGAGAATCCTCACGGCCAGGATCACGCCTGGTACATTGGGTTCGCCCCGTTCGACAATCCGAAAATTGCCGTCGTTGTGATGCTGGAGAATTCGGGCTTCGGCGGTGCGAAGGCCGCCCCCCTGGCGCGTTTGATAATGCGGCGCTATCTCTTTGGCGGCCCCCCCACCAGCCATCCAAAGCCGGCTCCAACACAGGCAGCAGCGGTGAAAACCATCAGTCAAGCGGTTCATTAGGGAACATGATAGAATACCTGAAAGAATACTTTGATTTCAAGGGACTCTTGATTTGTCTTGCGCTCGTCGGCATAGGGCTGCTCTCGGTCTACAGTGCGACCTATGATGTCGGCGCTGCCGCATCATTCGAAAAGCAGGCTGTCTGGACCGGCGTTGGAGTACTTGCGTTGCTGGCTGCGGCTTACGTTCCGATTCGGGCTCTGCAGCGCATTGCGATTCCGCTTTATGTGGTAACAATCGGGATCTTGCTCGTCGTTCTGGTAGTTGGAAAAACAATCTCCGGCTCAAAGAGTTGGTTCGGTGTTGCCGGACTCGGCGGCCAACCCTCAGAGTTCGCCAAGGTTGCAACTGCCCTGGCCTTGGCCGCGTTTCTCGCCCGAACGACAACCTCACTCTCGAACACCAGACACCTCCTCACCGCAATCGGGATCGTGCTGGGCCCGATGATCCTGGTCATCGCTGAGCCCGATTTCGGAACCGCTGTTGTGTTCTTCGCCATGATGCTTCCCGTCCTCTACTGGGCAGGTGCATCGAACTTCGTCCTCGCAGCCATCCTTTCACCCATCATCGCTGCAACCGGCGCTCTGCTAGGAACCCTGACGTTCCTCTTCACACTGCTCGTCGGGGGTGCTCTCCTCTATTTTACCCGGGAGAATCGGTTCGCAGCAGCAGTTGCGTTTGCCCTGATGCTCGCGATTGGCCTTACCGTACAGTCGGCGTACGAGAGACTCCAACCGTACCAGCAGAAACGAATCTCAACCTTCCTGAATCCCGATCTGGATCCCAAGGGGGCCGGCTACAATGTCCTTCAGTCTAAGGTCGCCATCGGCTCCGGCGGCTTTTTTGGAAAAGGATATCTCCAGGGAACGCAGACACAACTCAACTTTGTCCCGGAACAATGGACCGATTTCATCTTTTGTGTTCCGGGAGAGGAGTTCGGATTCCTCGGGGCGTCTGTAATCGTTATACTCTTTACCGCTTTGCTTCTCCACGGAATCAGGATCGCTAGCCTCTCGCTGAACAAGTTTGGCAGCGCAGCAGCGATCGGCATTGTAGGGATCTTCGGCGTTCACGTGTTGATCAATGTCGGCATGTCCATGGGCATTACCCCTGTCATTGGCATCCCTCTCCCGTTCTTGAGCTACGGTGGCTCCGCTTTGGTGGCCAACCTGGCATCAGTAGGGCTCCTGATGAACTTCTACGCCAACCGGAAAGAGCACTAGCTATCTACGACGCGTGAAGCTTTCGAGGCTCGCTGAACTTTCCCCCTCCTTCATTGAAACTCACCACTCTTTTTCTTATTCTGAAATCAGTCACAATCAGCACACCCATCGAACGTGTCTCTTTCATCATTCTTGCTCCTCTTCTTCGGCGGCATCGTCACCGGAACCTTCGGTGCCATGCTGGGCCTGGGCGGTGGGGTGTTCTTGGTCCCCTTTCTCGCGCTAGCCTTCGGGCTTCCGATGCACCAAGCGATCGCCACGAGCATCGTCGCCGTCATTGCTACCTCCAGCGCCGGAGCGGCGATGAATGTCGAACGCCAGATCGTCAACCTGCGCCTCGGCATGCTCCTTGAAATAGCCACCGTCTGCGGCGCTATCTTCGGTGGCGTGACGGCAAATCTCCTCAGCGGACAGACCCTTGCGCGCATCTTTGCGGTCCTCTTACTCTTTGTCTCATTCATAATGATCTGGAGAACTCGCCGGCCGAAGACTGAGGACGGGGCTACGTCTCAGAATGGTACGTTTCCCTCGAGCTTCAAGGACGAGGCAACCGGAACTGTCGTATCCTATACCGTCCGTCGGGTACCCCTTGTTATGCTTGTCTCGATTGTGGCGGGCAACATATCAGGTCTTCTGGGAATCGGGGGCGGAATTTTCAAAGTTCCCGCGATGCATATGATATCCGGCATTCCAATGAAGGCTGCCACTGCAACAAGCAACTTTATGATCGGCGTAACAGCGGCGGCCAGCGCATTTATTTATTTTGCACACGGACACCTCAACCCTTTCATCGCGTCCCCAGCGGTGCTCGGTGTTCTGGGGGGATCCTTCCTCGGTATCAGCATCAACCGGAAAATCAAGGGCACGGCCCTGACCTGGGTATTTGTCGTCGTGTTGCTACTTGTCTCCATCAAAATGTTTTGGCGCTAGACGAGTTCTTGATGTCGCTCAAGATGAAGCCCATAAAATCTCCATTCCCGCAGCATGTCGTTGACCGCTGGATTAGCCACGTCCTCCGGTTCGGAGTCTGGGGCAGCGCGGGCCTGATGGTAGCCGGGCTGTTCGTTCATTGGCTCTCACGAACGGCCACGCTACCACCGGCCGAAAATCCTACTCCCGGAGAGATTTTGCGGAGATTATGCTCAACATCGATCGATGATGTCACCCTGATGTATGCGGGACTGGTATTGTTGATGCTCACCCCGGTCCTCCGTGTATTGACATCCGTAGTCGGTTTTTTGGTCGAGCGGGATCGGCGGTTTGTCGCTGTCTCCCTGGTCGTGCTTGCAATGTTACTTGCAGAGTTCTTTTTCTCGCTGCGCGTGGCGGCCTAGTACCAATATCGTAAGCGGACGGGATCATTCTTTCAGACAAAAGGATCCCGGAGGAAATGAAACGGGGGACGATCGTCATCAAACCGTTCAATCGAAAGTATCTAGGATCCAACAGCTATGATGTTCATCTTGGTAACTGGCTGGCGATCTATAACGAAGAGACCCTCGACTGCAAGAAGCACAACAGGCTTCACTACTTCAGAGTACCGAACGAGGGAATGATCCTCGCGCCCAGCAAGTTATGCCTCGGCGCGACGAAAGAGTACACCGAAAGTCATGCTCACGTCCCGTTCCTTGAGGGAAAGAGCAGCATCGGTCGGCTTACATCGATATTCATGCAACGGCGGGAAAGGGTGATGTCGGATTCTGCAACACGTGGACCCTGGAGATCTCCGTCAAACAGCCGGTACGAATCTATGCCGGCATGCCGATCGGTCAGCTCATCTACTTTGAAATCTCCGGCGATTTCGAAGTTCTGTACAGCAAGAAAAAGTCGGCAAAATACAAAAGGCAGGCGGAGAGGCCGGTCGAATCTATGATGTGGAAGAATTTTCGGTAGCTTCTTTGGCAGTAGAATTGGAGCTAGCGGGTCGCCAGATATTTGGGTCCTGGAATAGAAGGCAGGACGACAGCGATCTGCAGAACCTCGCAGCGGGAAGCTTCAGGCTGCGGTTCGTAGAACCTCGAATCAACTCAATCTCATGAGATTCATTCAAAGACTACAGAAAGCCCAGCAGAAGAACAATTCGCTTCTCTGTGTGGGCCTTGATGTCGATCCAGTCTGTCTCCCCCCACATCTCCGGTCAACGAGTAACCCCGTCATCCAGTTCAACCGCCGCCTCATTGAAGCGACGAGCGACCTCGTGTGCGCCTACAAGTTGAATCTTGCTTTCTATGAGGCGTTGGGGGAGCAAGGCTGGCAATGCCTTCAACAAACGCTAGCGTACATTCCGGCGGGAATTATAACCATCGGCGATGGGAAGCGTGGCGACATCAGCAACTCCTCCGAGCGGTACGCAAAAGCGATCTTCGATGGTTTCGGCTTCGATGCCGCTACGGTACACCCCTATATGGGATATGACTCCATCGAACCGTTCCTCCGATATGAAGACCGGGGCACGTTTCTCCTGGTGCTTACCTCGAACGAGGGGTCGAGTGACTTCCAACGTCTCACCTTCGGCGGCAAGCCCTTCTATCAAAAGGTTGTTCACGCTGCTGTACGATGGAATGTGAGAAAGAACATCGGTCTTGTTGTCGGCGCCGCACATCCTGATGAGCTCCAGCCGGTTCGAAAGCTGGCCGCCGAGATGCCGATCCTCATCCCCGGTATCGGGAAACAAGGGGGCGATGTAGAGTCGGCAGTTCGGTACGGCTGCAACAAGAAGGGTTTGCTTGCGATCATCACTGCGAGCCGCAACATTATCTACGCCTCAAGCGGAAAAGACTTCGCAACCGCTGCTCGGAAGGAAGCGACCAAGCTACGAAATCGTATCGTCAAGTACCAAGAGCAGTTCTTCGACTAGAAATAACTGCCTGCACCCTGTTCGTCACCAATGCACCGTGACGGGCCGACACATTCAGTACGAAACCCGTTTGCCAACCCATGGTCCCGCACATACGCAATCTCCACGAACGGTTCATTCGCCACATCTGGAGCCGCCAGTACCTGCAGCATTCTACGTTGAAGACGCTTGATGGTCGATCTCTGCAGGTGCTCGAGGTCGGAAAACTCAACGCGGAGGGGGGACCGGATTTCCGCGACGCAACCATCAAGCTTGCAGGCACTACGTTCTGCGGTGACGTTGAAATCCATCGGACGCCACTGGAGTGGCTGCAGCACCGTCATCAAAAGGATCCTCGCTACAACAGGGTCATTCTCCATGTCGTGCTTGAAGCAGCCGCGGAGGGGCTCCCGACACTCGTGTCAAGCGGGCGGAGCGTGCCGGTTGTCGTCCTCGAACAGTTCCTCTCCGAGTCCATCCGATCCATTTGGCAGAAGACGGTTCTTGACGAGCGCGCACGAGCGAGCGAAACGATCAAGTGCTTTCATCTCAACAGCCGCATCGACGTGAGTCTTCTGAGGAACTGGATTCGCAAGCTTTCAATTGAACGCCTCGAACTGAAGCTCCGGCGCTTTGATGAGCGATTGAGAGAGCTCGCGCACCTGCACGCTCTCACCCTGCGTGAACCGGCACACAAATACGGCTCCACGAGGGTACAGGGCAACCCCGACGACATCCCTCCCCCCATCCGAGAACTATCGCTGAAGGATCTTTCCAGAAGAGACCTCTGGGAGCAGGTATTCTATGAAGGATTGATGGAGTGCCTCGGGTACAGCAGGAACCAGGAGCCGTTCACTCGATTGGCACGCGCGGTAACACTCCGGCGAATCAGAGACCGTCACCTGGAAGGCGATCGAGTGAGGGTCCAAGCTTTTCTCTTCGGCGCGGCAGGACTCCTGCCAAAGATTCGCTCGCTGAGAGAAGAAGAATCTCAGAGCTACGTCAGAATGCTTTCCAGGGAATGGAGAAAGTTGAGAACAGTGTACCGGTCGACCATGCTCCGTTCAGCCGACTGGCAGTTCTTTCCAACTCGTCCGACGAACTTTCCGACGGCTCGACTGGCGGCCGCGAGTGCTCTCATTCAAAAGTTACTTTGTGAAGACCTCTTCCGCAGGATGGTTCAGACCTTGAAATCGCCCTCGGAGGGAAAGGACAAACTCGGGTCCTTGAGCAACTTGCTTTCTGTCGGCTCCCTCGACTTCTGGTCTACTCATTATCATTTTGATCACAGTGCAGCAAAGCCCGTTCGTTCCCTTGGCCCGGAGCGCGTCAACGACATGATCGTCAATGCGATCATCCCTCTCGCTCTTCTCTACGCTCGAACGTTCAAGGACATGCGGGTGCGAGAACAGGCGCTTGAGCTCTACGATACACTTCCTCCCTCGATGGAAAACTCCCTCACGCGGCTTATGGCGAGACAGCTTCTGAGGGGCAAGCTGAGGCTCGATTCTGTGGCCGCACAGCAGGGGTTGATTCAACTCTACAAGTTCTATTGCCGGGAAGAGCGGTGCGCGGAATGCGATGTGGGGAGGGTTGTATTCCGCTCATAGGATGAACAGCAGCGTAGGGGGTGATTCGCAACAGACTGAAGGATAAGGAGACGTTTCCCTGATATGTTGTGGATGTTGTCCGTCGTCATGTCTTTTGCTGCTTTTTCTTCGCTGCCGGGAAGAGGACGTTATTGAGGATGAGCCGATACCCCGGCGAGTTTTTGTGAAGTGAGAGATCCGTCGGGGGATCACCAACGGCGTGCTGATAGTCTTCCGGATCGTGCCCTCCGTACCATGTGAACGTTCCACGACCGTAGTTGCCGTGGATGTACTTCACTTCCTCTGTTCCCTCACGCTGAGCCAAGATCACGACGTTCCGCTTGATGAGACTTTTCCGGAACGCTGTCGTCTGTCCCATAAACCCCTTGATAATCGAGACGTGATCCTGAGTGAGCATGGTCGGCACCGGATCGTACTTTGCTGAGAATTCGAACAGCGTAAAGTAGTCGGTGTTTGGATCCCGGAAGGGAGGTGGATCACTCGGCGGGATATCGATGTCGGAGTACTCGTACCGCATCGGATTCATATCGACCTTGAAGTTCTCGAATGCGACCGTCTTGCTGAAATCGAGCTTCTTTTGCGCGTCCGGGTCCGGGGGATCGCCGTCGTACATCACACCGCAGATGTCGACGTTCTCCGATGCGAGCGCGATATCGTAGCTATCGGTCGCGGAGCACATTGCAAACATGAAGCCGCCGTTCCCAACGTAGTCCTTGATGGCGCGGGCCACCGCTTTCTTCTCGTCAGAAACCTTCTTGAACCCGAGCTTCTTCGCCTCTTTTTCGTAAAGAAATTGCTGCTCGATGTACCATGGGGCATACCGGTAGTTCGCAAAGAATTTCCCGTACTGGCCGGTGAAGTCCTCGTGATGCAGGTGAAGCCAGTCGAACTCCGAGAGCTTCCCCGCGAGCACTTCGTCATCCCATACTTTGGTGTAAGGGATCTCTGCGTACTCGAGCGCGAGCGTGACGGCATCGTCCCACGGCTTGAACGTCGGCGGCACATAAACGGCGATCTTCGGCGCCTTCTCAAGCCGGACAACGTCCATGTTGTTGTCATCCCGCTGAACTTCAGCATAGGTCGATGTAGCGTCGCTGGCACTAAGCGATTGGAAGACCACCCCGCGGATCCTGCACTCGCGCGCAACAACGTCAGTGTAATCCATCATGAACGACCCGCCCCGGTAGTTCAGCAGCCAGTCCACTTCGCCGTTGTGTTGGAGGATCCAGTAGGCAATCCCATACGCTTTGAGATGATCTGTTTGCTTCAGGTCCATCGGGATCAGGAGCTTTGATTCCACTTGAACCGCGGCGAAGCCCGCGGCGATCATGAGCGTTGTTGTCGTTAGGATTCTTGCGAAACCCTTCATGATCGATCTCCTCTGCCTCCCTCCTCACAGCGCGTCGCCGCGCAGCAAGCGTATCTTTTTTCGAGCTTCCTCCAGGTACAACGACCTAGGATAGTGTATCAACACCTGCTCATAGGCATCGATCGCTTTTGCCCTGTCCTTCAGCCTGTTCTCGTAGATTTCCCCGATGCGCATCTGGGCGCAGTCGCGAAGAATGCTCGTTGGCATATCGTCGACTATCTTTCGAAACACTCCGAGCGCCTCCTGGTCATGATTCAGCAGAAGTTGGAGCTCTCCAATTTTCATCATCCCATCATCGGCCAGGAGTGCTGTTGGATTTTGCTTCAGCACGTCTTCAAATCGAGCAAGCGCCTCCGCGTACTTCCGTTCTCGTTTGAGCAAATCTGCTTTGGCGAACGCTGCCAGCGCAGCAGGGGCGGTTGTTTTGTTTTCCTGGACAAAATAAAGAAGCTGGAGCCCGTCGTTTGCAAGATCCGTATTCGCGTTTGTTGTGATGCCTTGGAGTTTTGTCACCGCTGTGTCAAGATTTCCTTCGAAGTAGTCCAGTTCGGCAAGATGGAAGAGAGCCTGCTCGCGGTATTGGCCTGGCGCGCGTTGGAGCAACTTCTGATACTCTACCCTCGCCTGGGCAAGATCACCCTGTGCGGTCCGCACTTCTGCAATGGTTGCCGTCGCCTCGTTGGAAAGGCTCGTAGTGGAGCGTACGCCGCGGGCTTGCTCAAAAGCCGCCAGGGCTCCGTTGAGGTCAAAGAAACGATGGTATCGAACCAGGCCGATCCGGTACAGCGATTGCATCGCGATCTCTGAATTCGGGGAGTCAGCAACAATGGATTCGTAAAGCAGGATCGACCCTTGAGAACTCGGCCGTGTCTCTGAAACGCGTTCCGCCGGCACACGCTCTTCCGCGGGCACAGCACCTGCAACGCCTGAAAGAGTGTCCTCCTCCTGGCTGAGCTCTTCGATGGCTCGAGCGTACCCGAACCGCGCTGAGAGGATGATCCCCTGCGTCGGGTGTTCGTTTATCACCTCACGGAACGCCTTGGCTGCGGCAGTATATGCTTTCTCCTGCATCGCCCGCTGGGCAAACTGGTACAGCTCCATGCCGTGCGCTTTGCTTAACCTGTCAATGACCCGGTACTGGGCGAGCGCCGAATCGTACTCTTTCCCCTCTATGTAGAGCCAGGCAAGGAGCTGCTGCATTTGAACGTCATTCGGCGTACGCTGCACTTCGGCTTGCACAACCTTCAGCGCGGCACTCCGCCCACCGTCGTGACCCGTAAACGAGCTCAGGCGGGCTTCAACAACTGCGAGTTGTTGGGGCCGGAGCCGGAGGAGACCGACGAGTTCCTCCGCCGCTGACTCGTACTTTTGGAGCACCATAAAAAGAGAGGCTAGGTCCTCCACGAATAATCCCTGATCTCCTATCACCCTTCTCCCGTTCAGATAAGACTGGATCGCCTGCTCATATTGCCGATGCTCAATCATCTGCGAAGCTACGAGGCGATAGAGATTTGAATTTTTCGGATCCTTGCTGATAATGACATGCCAGAGGGAGTCCGCCTTCAATTCATCTCCCATTTGAAAGTACAATCCGCCCAGCGTTGCGAGAAGATTTTGATCGCCAGGCTGAATCCTCAGTCGTCGCTGCACTACCTCGATTGCCTTGCCGTACTCCTTTAGTTCTGTGTAGCCTCGGCGCAGGCCGTCGAAGAACACGTAGTTGAGGGGGTCAGCCTCATGGAGTGCCTCGTAGATCGAAACCGCTCGCTCCCACTCACCTGCCTGCTCGAAGCTCTGCGCCAGCCGGAGTTTTGTCAAATCATCCACATTCTGTGCCGCCGCCTGCGAGACCAAAAGGAACACCAGGGGGAGAAGAGACTTCAACGTCATCGCACTCTGATAGTTATCGTTCCGCAGCTTGGGATCAACATCACGCGTGCATACACTTTCATGAATATATCAAAAAGCGTTGCCTAATGAAACAATCCGCGCGGGTACCTCGTTCAACAGAGAGCGATGAGTCTTGCGTTTCTTGACTTGCCTGGCTTAATTGCGTACCTTTTTTTGTAGAATCTGATGAGTTCCGCTTCCAAAAACATTGCCATCCTCGGTTCGACCGGATCGATCGGGCAAAACACTCTCGAGGTTATTAAATCTAGCCCCGAGCAGTTTCGCGCGGCATACCTGACCACGAACAAGAATACCGACCTTCTTCTGAAGCAGATTGCAGAGTTTAGACCGAAAGCGGTCGCTGTGCTCGACGAGCGGGGAGCCTCAACTGTGCGCTCCCAGGTCGGTAGCGCGGTCGAGGTGCTGTGCGGTATGCGGGGACTGGAGAACGTCGTGGTCCGCGATGATGTAGACATCGTCGTGAGTGCGCTGGTGGGCTTTGCAGGACTGAGACCCACCATGGCGGCAATCAAGCGTGGCAAGACGATCGCTCTTGCGAACAAGGAAACGCTGGTCGCGGGGGGGGAATTGCTGACAGCTCTTGTCGAAGAATATGGGGTCCAACTCATTCCCATCGACAGCGAACACAGTGCCATACTGCAATGTCTTGTGGGTGAAGATCGGACAACGATCGCAAAGTTGATCCTGACGGCCTCCGGCGGGCCCTTCCTCAACAGGCCGAAGGAGGAGTTTTCATCCATCACTATTGAGGAGGCGTTGAACCACCCCAACTGGAAGATGGGGAACAAGATTACGATCGACTCCGCGACGCTGATGAACAAGGGGCTTGAAGTCATCGAAGCTCACTGGCTCTTCGGCTTGCCCCCAGAACGTATCGAGGTTGTGATCCACCCTCAATCGATTATCCATTCGATGGTGGAGTTTGTCGATGGATCGGTGAAGGCCCAGCTTGGTCTGCCCGACATGAAGCTCCCTATTCAGTATGCTCTCACGTATCCGGGCCGCTCGCCCCTGAACGGTGCGCGGATCAATTTCCCTAAGGTTCAGTCAATGACGTTTTTCCCTCCCGATCGGGAGAAATTCCGTTGCCTCCAGCTTGCCTGTGATGCGCTTTCCCTCGGAGGGAGCGCACCCGCCGTGTTGAATGCCGCCAATGAGGCTGCCGTTGGTGCGTTTTTGAACGGAAGAATCTCGTTCGAGAAAATCCCCCTCCTGATTGAGCAAGCGCTTTCGAAGCACCAAGTGCGGGTTTTGCAGGATTTTGAGGACATCGTGCGGGCCGACCAGGAGGCGCGGGCCTTTATCAGAACCCTTTTGTGAAAGTTGTCGCTTTGGGGAAAGCGATTCGGACACATCTCTAGACAGCCGGCCGACTTATGCAAGTACTTCCGACCATATTCTATTTCTTAGTCACGATTGGCGTTCTTGTGCTGGTGCACGAGCTCGGTCATTTCCTGGCCGCAAAGTTCTTCGGCATGCGGGTCGATCGGTTCAGTGTCGGGTTCCCACCCCGCGCCTTTGGCAAGAAAATTGGGGAAACCGACTATTGCGTCTCTTGGATTCCTATCGGCGGCTACGTGAAGATTGCCGGCATGATCGACGAAAGCTTAGATACTGAATATCTTAGCGAAGAGCCGAAGCCGTGGGAATTCCGGGCAAAGCCGATCTGGCAACGGCTCGTCGTCATCTGCGCCGGCGTTGCAATGAACATCCTCCTTGCAGTTCTGATTTTCTGGGGACTTATCGTCTATCAAGGAAAGTCGGTCAGGCCTGTGACGGAGGTGGGCTATCTTGTGCCGGAAAGCCCCGCAACGAAGGTAGGATTGCGCGTGGGGGATGTGATCCGGAGTATCAACGGTAAGCCGGTCACCCACTGGGAAGAGATCGAGAACCTCGTTTACACCAATGCGCTCTCCGGCAGTCTCTCGTTCAACGTCATGCGCCGCGGCCAGCCGTTCCTCATTACTGTCCCGCAACCTCTGACGGCAGAGATTCTGGAAGATCGATTCGGAATGTACCCCAAGGGACTCTTAGCCTACGTCTCCACGGTCCAGACCGGGTTGCCGGCTGCTCAGGCGGGGATCAAGCCGGGCGATCTTATCCTCAAAATCAATGGGGAGTCGATCGCGTACCAACAGCTCCAAGAAGCGGTGAGGAGTTATGCTGCAAAGAGAATTTCCCTGACGTGGAGCCACGCGGGGGAGACCAAGGAAGCAAGCCTAACTCCAACTCAGGAAGGAAAGATCGGCGTTGGCTTCAGTCCTTACTATGACGGTCCGGTGGAAACCGTTCGGTACTCTGTCTTTTCCGCTCTGCCTGAGGGGGTCAAAGATGCCTGGGTCATGAATTGGATCAACCTGAAGGGCATTTATCAGATCCTCGTTGGAAACATTTCCCTTTCCAAATCGGTGGCCGGGCCTATCACGATCGCGAAGATAGCAACCCGGTCAGCGGAAACAGGGATTGTGAGCTTCCTGGGATTTATGGCGCTGTTGAGCATGAACCTTGCCATCCTCAACCTCTTTCCTTTTCCTGCCCTCGATGGTGGCCACGCAGTTTTCTTGGTCTATGAAGGCATCTTCCGGCGCGAGATTCCGAACAAAGTGAAAATCGCGCTGCAGCAAGTGGGGTTTGTCCTCCTGCTTGTTTTCATGGCCTTCGTTCTATATAATGACATCGTACGATTCTAGCCTGACTCGTGTGACAATAGTCACCCCTAGACACCAGAGCTCACGGTAGCTTTTCAAAAAAGTGACCATTCGTTCAGGAGGGACCCATTATGAAAAAGGCTGTGATAGCCAGCGGGATGGTTTTCGCAAGCACGTTGTTCGTCCTCGCGTTCGGGTTGCTCGTCGCGACCCCTGCACCAGCGGTTGCGCAAAACATCTTCAGCATGACCTTCAATAATCTCCCGACAGATAATGTTCCCCTCTCGACCTATATTGCTCTGGACAGAAAGCTGAAAGCAGCTCCCGGCCAAACGCTGGATATAAGCGTGGAGCCACCGCTCATAACTGCGCGACGGGTATTTTTGCAGGCCACGGTTATCGCCCAGAGCGTTGTCGGAGCTCCCGAATGCACGGGAGAAGTCGGAAGTGCAGAAACGCAGGTCTTCACTTTGCAGGGTTCGGGCCGAACGCTCTCGACAAACGACTTCTCGGGGTCATCAACTATCGGCATCGCGAACTCTTCTCAAAACCAGCGGTGCATTGATGCCCTCGCGGACAAAATCCAGAAAGGCGTTGCATCGCTCCCGGCGGGGATATACATAGTCACCGCTAGGTTGTACGACGCCGATACTCGTGCGCAGCTTGGTCAGACCGCAACTCATACCATCACCATCTCCGGTTCATCAACAACCGAGGCGGTCATCAATCTTACCTCCCCCTCAAACGACGAGCGGATACCGCAATCTCCACAGGTGGTTTTCATTTTTGACACCTCTATTCCGGGGCGGCTTCTTTGCTTTGAGCACTCGACGCTGGGCCAGTCACCCCAAGATGCCACGCGCGACCTGAATTCACCATTGAAATGTGTCGACTATACAGTGAACTCACGAGGAACCAACCAGATTTCTGCCACATATCCCGGGATCTCTACCCGTCCATGGATGGCCGCCAAGAAGTACTCCTGGCTGTTTCTGGGAAGCACCAGCGCAGGGGGCGGCGTGACGGACACCCGGAGCAGCCCAATCTGGTCCTTCACTGTCATGTCGAACGACCCGAATTACAACAGCCTCGTGATGGCTCTCAGCAATGCGCCGGATCCGATCGGCTCGACGTATGAGAACATGGTGAACATGGGGTATATGCTGTCATTTTCGACTTCGAATCCGATTCGAATCCAGGAGGGAAACGGGCCGCTCCGACCCATTGACATTACCCAGGTGCTTACGCTTCTGGGTGATCTCGGGCGAAGGAACGTGCGGGTCAATGCGCAGATTGTAAACGAATAACTCTTTAACGGAGGATTCTTCCGATGAAGAAAAGATCTTTTTCACTCGTGGCAATCATCGCCCTGGCCGCACTCCTGCTGGCACCTGCCTGGAACTTCCAGCAAAACAAAAAGTCCATCACAGCGATTATCATCAAGGTCAAGAACGACGTCGAGAAACGGACTCCCACGACCGCATGGACCAAGGCGTTGTTGCTCTCAGAACTCAAAGCCGGGCATGAAGTTCGGACGATGGATAAGTCGCTCGCGCTGATCAAGTTTGCGGATGAGTCCAAGGTCATCGTGCGTGAGAAGTCTCTCTTGACAGTTCAGGGGGAAGTCGAGGGAAGCCGCATTCTTAACCGTGATGTGTACATTGAGCGCGGTCGAGCTGTGTTTGATATCAAGAAACAGCAGACGGAGCAGTTCCGGTTTAGTTCTCCGATCTCTGTAGCATCGATTCGCGGAACCGAGGGCGGCACGGGATTTGAGCCGTCCCAGGGTGAAGCTGACCTTACGATTATCGTTGGAGAGGCTCTGTTTAGGAACACCCAGACAAACTGCGAAAGGACGGTCGGTGCGGGACAGACTGCTCGAACCGACACCTCCGGGCAGTGCAGTTCGGGGGCCGCATCACAGAACGACCTGAACAACAACGACCCGAACTCGAATGTTAATCAGGGTGAAGAAGGTGGTGGGACGAAAGATACGACCGGCGTCGGGCAACCGAACAGATTTACACTGAATACACCCTCTGCTGCGCTGCGCTCGGGTCAGGGTGCCATCATGCGCATTGCGCTCGTCAATGCGCCGGCCGACATGACGCAAGTGACGCTCTACTACAGAATTCAGGGCGACGCTTCATACAAGCAGCTTGCGATGACGGTCAACGGTCCGAACGTGTCGGGCACCATTCCCGGAACCGATGTTCGTGTGGGCCCAAACCGTACGTTCGAATACTACTTCTCCATGCTGGGCTCGAACGGTACGACCTACATCTTCCCAGAGACCGATCCGTCGGAACATCCCTATTCGCTGCCGATCACTTCTCGGATCATTCATATCAAGATCCCAATAACAGATCCGAACGGCACGCAGAGGTTCCTGGATATTTCCTATGAGGAATAGCGGAGGGTAGCAGCTACCAATCATCGGTTGTTGATTCTCATGGTTGCTCTTTATTCATTGACGGCGGGCTCACAACCTGCCGTTCTCTATTCGTGCACTCGAACACGTCGCGCCAGTTCTTCCTATCTCAACCTCTATATGCAAGGGAGAATATCTATGAAGCGCCTTCCAGTTTCTCTCGCGATCGTTCTCGGCCTTCTCACCTGCTTATGCGCCTTGATTCAAGCCCAGGTGAGTTCTGTCATTGTGCGCGTCAACATGCCGATGGTCAGCCAGAACCAGCCGCTCCCGATCAGCGTGGAAATGACCCCAGCCGGCAATGTTGAGCGCGTCCTCGTCAGATATCGCAGCTTCGGCGAGACAGAGTACAGACAGCAGGAGATGCTGTTGGCGCGAACCACTGCAACGCTCACCATTCCCGCCGAGTATGTTCTCCCCCCGTATATTGAGTATTACATCCGCGTTGAGATGACTGGCGGACAGGTTGAGACCTATCCGATCGAGAATCCTGACATGGCGCCGCTCAAGGCAACCATCAGGCCGATGGATCCCAAGAGCCTAGAGGTTCGCATTCTCAGCCCCGAGCAGGGTGAGACTACTTCAAGCGAGGACCTGGTCATTGCGGTGTCGCTCTTCTACGCTTCTGACGCAGTGAATCGTAAAGCGACGAAGCTCTATCTGAACGGTGTTGATGTCACGCCGCAGGCTGTCTTCACCGAGGATATGCTGCTTTATTCGCCGACCAACTTTCCTCGCCCCCTCAACCTCGGTGTTCAATTTCTGCGCGTTCAGCTCTACGACACCAAGGGAAATCTTCATGCGACCGTTGAATCAAACTTCAATCTTTCAACAGCGACAGCGATGGCCGCCGAAGAGTCCCGCTTCCGAATGGGGGTCGATGGACACGTTGAGATCCGAAATGAAAACATTGGCGACTCGAAAAAGACGTTCATCCGTGGACAGCTTCGCGCCAATGGCACGTATCAGTCGCTCGGCTTCGGGTCCAACATCTTTCTCACCAACGAAGAAAAGTCCGACCGTCAGCCTCAGGATCGGTTTCTTGCCTACGGAAACATGGATTTCTTGAAGGTGCAATTCGGTGACGCGTACCCGAAGTTCCCAAGCAACGTTGTGAGCGGGAAGCGCGTGCGCGGCATTACAGCGAACCTCTTTCTGAAGTTCTTCAACGTCGACTTCTCCTACGGGCAAGATGTTCGCAGTATTGATGGACTTGCTCTCAGAGACACCACGTTCGCGAGCGCGGATGCTGCGGCCGCCCGCCCTGAGAACAGCATACTGAGGTCTGGTTTCACCTATACTCTCTTTCAGCCGGGCACCTACGGCAGAACTTTTCTCGCAATCCGCCCGAGCTTTGGATCGGGTGAGAATTTCCAGTTCGGCCTTACTTACATGAAATCCAAGGACAATGCGGGATCAATTCAACATGGCTTGAGGCCGCAGGAGAACATGGTGGTGGGCCCGGACCTCCTGGTTGCATTTGACAACCAGCGCTTCAGACTCGATGCGCAGGCATCGCTGAGCCTCACCAACACAAACATCTCAAAGGGATCGTTCACCGACGCCGACTATGACCTCCTGGCGGGGAAAAATGACACCACCCTCACCGCCCAGCAACACGCCGATCGCCAGAAACAGGCGGATGACATTAAGAAGCTGGCCAACATCGGCGACAAGTTAATTACGATCAACGAGTATCTCTTTCCGTTGAATCCTGTTGGAACGGGGTTGCCTGGCGTTGCGTATGAGGGAACCATGAGCCTGAACTACTTCAACAACTTTATGCGAGGCCAAATCTATCAACGCGGAGCCGCTTACCTCTCCTTTGGCAACGAGTTCCTGCAATCCGACATCAAAGGCTACTTGCTCTCCGATCGCATCCGGATGTTTGAAAACCGGGTTTTGCTGAGCCTCTCGTACGAGAACCGGCAGGACAACACGGCAGACCTGAAGCCCGCCACAACGAAATATGGCAACATGAACGGTTCTCTCACGGTGTTCCCGGCCGCCGACTTGCCGTCGTTCACAATTGGTTACGGTATCATCACGAGAAAGAGTGATGCGGACTCCACGGATTCCCTGCAGCGCCTCTTCGTCGCTGACGACAATACCGGCAGGTTCTCCCTCCAGGTTAACTACGACTTTACTGCGGGTGCGCGCCACAGCCTGACCCTGGGCACCAACCTTTCGAACAAGAAGGACAACACATTCTACAAGCGGGATCAGAAGAACAACAGCTTCATGGGATCCCTCACGACCGTGTATGACATCCCTCTTCAGACAACGTTCTCCTTCAACTCCAATATGACGGAGAATACGCAGCTGGGCACCATCCCGCTCTCTGCGTTGATTACGACGCAGTTCAAGCTGGCGGCATACTCGTTGCGCGCTCAGTATCGGCTCCTCGCCGACAAGCTTCGTCTTGCCTCCACCGTCAGCACGACAACGGGCGACCTTTACCGAACGCTAATCCAAGCAGGCGTCGATTATTCGATCAACGAGTACCACGGCTTCGTCCTACAGGGGGATTACATCCAGAACTCCGGCACCAAAGACGATACGATCATCAGCCTGATCTATCGTTTTAGCCTCTAGGTCACCTTCTCGAAGGATACCGCATGGCTTCACGCGCGTTCAAAAAGACCGCCCTGCCAATCATCATAAGGATAGGAATCGGGCTGGGCGTTGGTGCGCTTGTAGTGATGGTCTCGCTTTGGGATCCCGATTTTCTCAAGAAGATCGACTACATGACGATTGATTACCGGTTCCAGAATCGGTATGACCGAATCGGTGATTATAGAGCCTACAGAGACGCTTTCTGGCAGCGATCGAACGTGGTTATTGTCGGAATCTCCGATGATGATCTGAAAGCGATGCCTGATCGTTTTCCGTTCCCGCGGTGGTACTACGCTCATCTTGTGCAGAACCTCAATCGGGCTGGTGCGCGCGCTATCGCGTTCGATATCACGCTTGCGAGTCCCGATGTCAACAACCCAAAGAGTGACTCGACATTTGATGCGGTACTCTCAAAACACAACAACGTCATTCTTGCCGAGAAGGCTGAGGCAGACATCGGCGCCGGGAAATACTATCTTAGGTCCACCGAGCGCTCCTACAACAACGCCTTCTATAAGCCCGATAGACGGATTGGCATTGTCAGTATCGCGGGGGAAGATAGAGACAAGGTGGTCAGGCGGTATCTGCCCTTCATGATGATCGGTGATTACGCCACCCCCACATTCGCCTTTGCCGCCCTCAATCAATATCTGAATCTTGGTCCCCACGTCGTTTCTAACCTGCAAGAGAAGTCGTTTGCCCTTGGTAATCACATCATCCCGAAGTTCGATGAGCAATCGTTCCTGCTGAATTACTACGGACCAAATCAGACGTTTCGCTACGTCTCCTTTACGCAGGCCATCGATGATTCAACATTCGAGACAAAGGATGAAAAAGATATCGGAGAGCAGTGGAATCTGTTCAGTGACTCGACGATGACGCTCTTTAAAGACAAGATCGTCCTTGTCGGCTCCCGGATGGCCGAGGACCAAGACATCCACAGCGTGCCTATTTATGACCCCGCCGCGGCCGATAAGATTGCGACAATGAACGGGGTCGAGATCCACGCGACGGCCGTCCAGAATATCCTCGATGATGACTATATCATCAGGGCTGACCGCTCCGCCGAGATCGTCCTGATGCTGTTGCTCTCGGTCATCTCGTTCATCATCTTCCAGGCGATCCGGCGGATCAAACTGAAGTATGCCGCTCTCCTCGAACTGGGGGGCATTATCATCGTCGCCTTGTTGTTCTTCGGCATCGCTGAATTTGCCATTCTTTCGTTCATCAACGGAAATTCCGAGCTTAACGTTGTCTACCCCGGCCTGGCCGTGGTTGTCGCCTACCTCGGTGCCGCCGTCTATCAATACCTCACGGAGCGACAGCAGAAGGCCCTCATCAAGAACGTCTTCAGCCACTACATCAGCTCGGCAGTCGTAAATGAGTTGGTGGCGAATCCCGAAAAGGCTAAACTCGGTGGAGACCGACGCGAGCTCACGGTATTTTTCTCCGACATCGCAAATTTCACAACCATTTCAGAGCAGTTCACAAACAAACCTGAGCGGCTCGTCGAGCTCCTGAACGAATACCTCGATGAGATGACCCCCATCATCCTGAAGCATGGGGGGACTTTGGACAAGTACGAGGGTGATGCGATTATGGCGTTCTGGGGTGCCCCGATCCCTCAAAGGGATCATGCGCTTCGCACGTGCCTCGCCAGCCTTGAGATGCAAAAACGGCTTGCACAACTCCGACCGCACTGGAAGAAAGCGGGCAAGCCGGAGCTTGAAGTACGAATCGGCATCAACACGGGGATTATGATCGTCGGGAACATGGGGGGCAGGGACCGGTTCGACTACACCGTCATCGGTGACAGCGTAAACCTGGCTTCCCGGCTGGAAGGGGCGAACAAGCAGTACGGCTCCAACATAATGATCAGCGACTTCACCTACCAGCATGTGAAAACGGTCGTGACGGTGCGCGAGCTTGACCTCATTCAGGTGAAAGGGAAGTCGGAGCCGGTCAAGGTATGGGAGCTCATGGGCATGGCAGATTTGGCTATGACCAACGATCAAAGGCAATCCGTTGAGTTGTACCACGAGGGGCTCAAACTGTACCGTGCGCGGAGCTGGGAGGAAGCAATCGCGTACTTCCAGCAGGCGAAGCGGCTCGATCCGACGTGCCATGTCGCCGAGATCTATGAACAGCGAGCGAGCCTCTACCAGCTCAATCCGCCTCCTGCCGAGTGGAACGGCGTCTTTGTCATGACAATCAAATAACCGCTGCTCGTTTCACAACAAGCTCTGCTCTCTGAAGGCCGGAAATTCCGGCCTCCCGCATTCTTGTGGGTATCTCCATTCTGCTCATGGTGTTCGCGTCTGTATCATAAAAGCCCGGATCGCCGGTGGGGCAGTCGTCAAGGCACGGACGATTGAGGACCGAGCCTTCTTTCAATCCTTCTTCGGCTCTCGTTTGAAACGCTCACTCTCTAGAACGAATCTCAACGAGATACGGTGTGTGTTGCCGAGGTTATCATCACTGCTGAACTTCGCAAATGAATAATCAACGTCCAACATCCGGAGATGGACGCCAGCTCCAAGCGTAATTTGCTTCACGTCGCTGTACCCGACTCGGAGCGCCACGGTGCTCTTGTACTCGAACTCCAGCCCGCCATGGGGATCAAAGCTGACGGGGCCGAGATGTGCGATCGAAGCGAACTGCCTGTTCTCGAATCGGATGTCCACGTCAACGGTGGGTGCAAACCTTCCGCTAAGGACGTTGACGAAGTACGTCGAGCCGATCTTGAGGGTTGGTGAAATGAGTTCGTTGCGACCGGTGCTCCACGCGACGAGTGTTGTCGTGATGTCTTGGGCTTTAGCCCCAAGGTACAGATTCGGCGCCGGCGAATAAAGAACCCCGACGTCGAACCCTATCCCCGTCGCAGACTGCTCAGCAAGGTCCCGTCGTATCAGTTTGACGTTCGCCCCGTAGAGGAGATTCGTCGAGGCCCGCCTGGCATATGTGAAGTAAATAGCCCAGTCGGCAGCATTGAAATACGTGATCTTGTCATGATCCAATCGATCGCCGTAGTCAAAAAGGCCGTTGCTGTTGCTATCGATCCACGCCTTTCGCGTATCAGGAATGCCGTCAACACCGAGCCGGAGAATGCTCAGACCCAGGCTTGCATCTTCTCCATACGGGAGAGCGACGCTGGCAAAGTCATAATCAACGAGGCTCCCGAAGCGCTCGTCATGCATAAGGACCGCCTCGGGGTATTCGATCCGCGCAAGCGCCCCGGGGTTCCAATAACCGGCCGTCGCATCGCTGGCAAGCGCCACGTACGAGCCCCCCAACCCAAGGGCTCGTCCGCCAACACCGATTGCCATGAACTCACCAGCGTACTTTGCAACGGTCTGTGCTTCCGCGGATGAGGCAACCACCATCGAAAACAGTATCACGACTACAATGAACCGCATCGGCGCTCCTTACCCACTGGATGATCCTGCAGGACAAAAACAAAAAAACCGAATCCACTCTAGCATGTTGAATTCGGCTCAAGGACAATGTTAGAGTGACCTACCTACAAGATGAAGCGTGATGGAGAGGCTCTAACAATTGTCGATACGAAATGTCCCTTCCTGCTTGTACAAAGTAAAGGAAATGGCGCTCATTGTCAAGAAGCTTTCGCTGCCAGATTGCGGTGCTGTCTTGGCAAAGATCATGCTTGATTTTATTCACAAAAGTTCTTAGCCTTCTGTGTCCGTGGGTATCCAGGAGGTCCTGCTATGAACACTGCCCCCGAATCGCACTTCTTTGTCCTCTACTCAACCCACCATAAGCGCTGCGGCCACTACCTCGAGCGAGCCGACCACCGTGTGATAACGAAAGACGACCTCGTCGACTGGTCGCATGATCTCACTGTGAACGGCTTGGTAAGTGCTCTGCCGCTTTACTGCAACAACTGCTCGAAGGATGTCCAACCCACCCACCTTCGGATCATTGAGGATACCAATCCGATGCCCCGAACGATTGTCCCGGAGATCGAGATCACGAAGTTCAATTCTCGCGACTGGATTCTGAAGATGAAGTAACGGCCCTCGATTCCCTTCAGGCTTTTGCCGATCCTCAGATTTACCCCTCGGTTACGAAGAAACCCGCTGCGTATCCGCCAAGCCATGTCTTCAAACTGACTGAACTGGTCGGAACCTCCGGAGGATCCGTTGAAGACGCGCTTCAGATCGCGATTGCCTAGCTGTCCAAGACCGTGCGCGATACGCGCTGGATGCAGGCGCTGGAAACCCGCGGCCAACATGGACAACGGCGGGTTTCCCGCTGGCAGGCAGCCTTAAAGGTTGCGTTTACGCTAGAGGAATGGCAAGGGGGGCCCCGATTTGATCCGATTCGCTTGCCGAGTGAGTTGTGAGCGCGGCGGATCTCTGCTAAAGCACGTACTCGTCGGGTCGCCGTTGAACGAGTAGATCGTTGTGCCTGCTGACCTTCTTATCGGTTGCCTCCCGGAGATCGACGCCGCTGACGCAGACCCCCACCTCGTCTGTTCCCAACCGACCCAGGATCTCTCCGCGGGGTGATATGATTTCGCTTTTTCCGATGAACCGAAGATCATAGCCACCCCGGTTCTCTCGCCCTACTCTATTTGCGGTAGCAGCAAAAATGCGGTTCTCAAGACAGCGCGTGATCATCGCCTCCGGACAGTAAGGCAGCACAAGGTTGGAGGGGTGCGCGATGAGTTGAGCTCCTTTGAGAACAAGGGCACGGGCAGCCTCGGGATAAATCCAATCGAAACAGATCATCATCCCGACTCTGCCAAACGGTAGATCATAAACGGGAAACCCAACGTTGCCGGCCTTGAAGAAGAGGTTCTCCTGGTCGAACAGGTGCACCTTCCGGTACAGGCCAATCAGGCCTGCCGGGCCAACCATTGCCGAAGAGCTGTAAATGCCGCCCGCGTTCTCAGCGAAGCCGTAAACCACGTAGCAGGAATTTCGCTTCGTGAATTGCGCCAGCGCGTCGAACGTGAATCCGGTCGGTTCCTCTGCAAGTGCGCTTGCTTCAGCGGCATCGACAAAATTGTATCCGGTGTTACACAGTTCAGGCAGGACGTAGAGGTCGGCTGGCGCGCTCTCCATCAATTCAATTGCTGCGCGGATATTCGAGCGAACATCGCCAAAGATGGGATTCGTTTCCACGGTGGCTACTCGCATTTTGGTCTCCTCGCTGTTTTGTAGGGTGTCCACCACAACGCCATCGAGCAATGGAAAGATGGGTCGCCCACCACGTGCGCGATACCAGAGTCCCAGCAATCTCATCTTTCCACAGGCTCGTTAACGCCGCTGCTACGCTAGCTTAGGCAACAGTGTCTTCACATGGAAATCTCATGGAGAAGTTCATTGTTGACAATTCGTCGTAGAATGGTCGGAACAAAAGAGGGGAAAGTAATCCTTACTCTCAAGACCGCGGTCATTTCACGTACTGCTGACGAGATTCCGGTGTTGATGGAACAGCTGGGAGCTGATGACGGAGCAAGACGACAGGAGGCTCGGGATGCATTGGTTCAGATCGGAAGGGCTGCGGTTCCACACGTCACACGCGCGCTGGCTGATTCTAACGCTCGCGTTCGGTGGAAAGCTGCAAAAGCACTACGAGACCTAAGAGAGCCCTCATCTGCGCTCTCACTCGTGGAGCCCTTGATGGATGAGACACTCGAGGTTCGCTGGCTCGCTGCTGAGGCCCTCGTCACACTTGAAGAAAAGGGAATCGTTCCTTTTCTTGCTGCACTTGAGAAGAACTTTGGATCCATCTGGCTGCGGAACGGGGCATATCACGTGCTCTATGCCCTTGAGATGAAACAACTCTTGAATCCGGAAACAAGTAAGGTCCTCAAAACACTGCGTAGCATCCAACCGGCAGTCTCGGTTGCGTACGCTGCTCACTGAGCGCTCAACTCGCTGCGCGATGGTGGCAAGTAGTCTCGAACAGGTTTATGTAACCGATGTGGGTAACGCGTGCCGCGTGGCAATTAGAGGAATTCGGCCTCAGCGACTTCGCCAAACCATGCGTACTACCTGTCGGCAGAAATGAGCTGAACTGGGGAGCCGGAGATAACTCAGAAAAGCAATTGAGGGATGGATCGGCCAGATACGTCAGAGCCCGATCAGACCATTTCGGTGCTCTCGACGGCTTCTCTCCAATCTTCCGTTGTTTTCACAAGACGCTCAGCGAGATTCATCAGCATCCGCTTTGCCATCTCAGGATACTCAGCGATGAGTCTGTCAAGATCGATCTTGACATGCCTCAGGAGGGTCGGTTCTTGTGCTATCAGCGTCGCTGTTCGCGGGATCTTAAGGAGAAAGCCAAGCTCGCCAATCACCGTGCCGGGCTTCGAGATCAGCGCGAGGCTGAAATCCCTCTTATAAACACCGACTCGCCCCGAGTGGACGACGTACCATCCATCGCTCTGATCTCCTTCACGAAGAATTGTGTCGCCGATGCGGAAGTACTCTTTTACTCCTGGGATCTCAGAAGCATCACGCTTTTGCTCTGCCATCGTTCTCGCCTTTTCGAACTCATTCATAAATTCTCTCGTGACGCCGACATATACATGCTAAGCATTTCGCGACCGAAGGTCAAGTATTGAATTGCTTGTCGATGTCACGCCGCGAAGGTTTTTCCCTTCGCGCGTGCGCTGTCGTTTCGATTCGATACACCATCAACTCAGACGCCAATCGAACCGGGCTCCAGAGATTCCCAGACATGCGCGTCTCGTCTTGATTCCACCTGTCTCGGTCTGATACGAATGCGACAGGCACAAGCATGTCGCTCCTCGTCAACGGATCGTTCCGATTGCTGCTGGTGGCAAACACGGAAATTTCTGCGAGCGATCGTGTGCTGCTTCATTCCACGGGCTCCGCACCAAGCTCGCGCTTCAGGGCTTGGATCACGGGGTGGTCGTGCCTGGAGCTGTTGTTCGGTCTCGGTCCTTGGTGAATGCGGCTGTCGTTCGTGGGCTGAGTTGCTGTAAGAGCCATTGAGACGGGCTGGGTGCTGCTCGGACCGTCATGAAGCACAGGCTCGATACGCAATTTGAGGCCGGTGACTTTCTGGAAGGAATCAACGAGAAACTCTTTGTGCCGCTTGAGAGATGAGAGATGGTAATCATCCGGGCAGCCGATACGGAGCGCATCGTCCAGGACATCAAGGATCTGGCTCTCGCCCAGAATGGTACCGACGCCGATCTTAACTCTGCGCACCTCGCCCACCCATTGCTGCCACTGAGCGTAAGCCTCTTCAAGTGTAATCTTGCGGAGGGGCTCGAACGACGCGGCAACATGCGCTAAGGATGAGACGTCGGTCCGGTAGGCTTGAGGGACCTCTCTTGCCCTGCTCGTCGATACTGCGCTATCCGCAAAAGATTCTGTAATGGCCGGGACTTGTCTCTCGGTCTGCGAGAGTGACGCGTACGCAGCGACGCTCTTCAATCTGCCGGCGTGCACCTGGCCGACAACCCTCACTTCCAGAGGCGCTGGCCCATCTACCCGCGGAGTTGTGGCCGGCTGGACATGGCCCAGTTGGGTGCTGGGTGTTCGTCCGTTTTCGTCGCCACCCTGCGAGTCAAGTTTTTTTTTTAGTTCATCGATTTGTCGCAGCAGGCCGTCAATCTGAACTGAACGCTCCATCTTGATCATCTGCAGCAGGCCTGCTTCCAGCTTGAACCGCGGCTGCGGGGCCCATCGAATGGACTGCTCCAGGTCGTTCGTCAGCTTTATCAGCCGGAGAGTGTCGTTCTGGTTGAAATTCTTCGCCTCCTCCTGGTATCGCTTTCTATAGACTTCCGAGGTTTCAACCAGCTCTGTGGATTCCGTCGTGAGAACGACGAGCAAATTCCTGAGGTGCTCTGCCAGGCCCCCGACAAACTCACGCAGATCATAGCCGTCCCGGACAATCTCGTCGACAAGTTCAATTCCCCCCCGAACGTCCTGTGTCTTGACGAGATCGGTCAGGCGGAAATAGAGCTCTTGATCAACAACGTTGAGGACTTTCAGCACGTCCGCCGACGTGATCTCATTTCCACAGAAGGAGCGAATCTGGTCAAAAATACTCTGCGCATCCCGCAGCGAGCCATCTGCCTTTTTTGCAACAATCACCAGTGCTTCATCGTCGATGGCAACCTGTTCCTCGCGAGAAATGAAGCGCAGGTTCGTGATGATTTCATCAATGGAGATTCTACGGAAGTCGAAGCGCTGACATCGGGAGAGGATCGTCGGCGGAACCTTGTGGACTTCTGTTGTCGCAAAAACGAAGATGACATGCGCCGGCGGCTCTTCTAGCGTCTTCAGGAGCGCGTTGAACGCCTCCTTTGTAAGCATGTGTACTTCGTCAATGATGTACACCTTGTATTGACCGTGCGTGGGGGGATAGCGGACGGAATCGCGGAGGCTGCGAATCTCTTCTACACCCCGATTAGACGCTCCATCGATCTCCACGACATCAAGGCTCTTCCCGCCCGTGATCTCCTGGCAGATGTCACAGGTATTATCCGGGTTGCTGTCCTTGGGAGAGCGGCAGTTGATTGCCTTCGCGAGGATCCGGGCCGTCGTGGTCTTCCCGGTCCCGCGTACACCGCTGAAAATGTACGCGTGCGCCAGGCGATTGGACGTAATCGCATTCCGCAGCGTACTGGTGATGTGCGATTGGCCGACGACATCTTCAAACACCATCGGCCGCCACTTGCGTGCGGTGACCTGGTAGGCCATACGGCGAAAAAGTAAAAATTAAATACGAGAAAGTAAAATGGACAACCGAGAGGCAGGAGTCAGCATCGAGAGATCAGAAGAGGAAAATGCCGGCGGCACCTGCTCTCTGGACGCGTTTCCCTTCCCTGTGGATTGCGACCTGCAATTTCTACCGTTGGGCGTGTTTAGCCCTCTCAACACCGAGCACGTGCTCGACCGCCTGTTCGATCGTGTCAACAGCCACAATCTTCAGTCCTTCCTTCACCCTCTCCGGGATCTCACTGAGGTCTTTCAAATTCTCCTTGGGAATGATGACGGTCTTGATACCACTGCGTTGAGCCGCAAGGAGTTTCTCATTAAGACCTCCGATTGGCAGCACGTTCCCGCGCAGGGTAATTTCCCCCGTCATTGCCACGTCGTTCCGAGCAGGTCGGCTACCTGCTGCAGAGATGATCGCCAGAGCCATCGTAATGCCCGCTGACGGGCCGTCCTTGGGGATCGCTCCCTCCGGCAGGTGAATGTGAATCTCTTTTCCCTTGCTGAAGTCGGGGTCAATCTTGAACCTTTTCGCGTTCGACCGGATGTAACTCAACGCTGCCTGAGCGGACTCTTTCATCACTTCACCCAATTGCCCGGTCAACGTCAGTTTCTGCGCACCCTTCATGATGGTCGCATCAACATTCAAAATATCCCCACCCACGCTTGTCCATGCCAGGCCTGTGACGGAGCCAACGCGCCGGCCCCGTTCTGCTTCCTTCGTACGAAACTTCGGAACCCCTAGATAGTGCTCCACCTTCTCATGTGTGACCGTAATCAGTCCGCGTGCTTTGCGCTTCTCCGATAGACCGTTCTTTCGCTTCCCCAACACAATCTCCTTTGCTGCTTTCCGGCAAATCGATGCAATCTCCCGCTCCAGATTGCGCACGCCCGCCTCCCGCGTGTATTCATGGATGATCCTGTCGATCGACGGGTCTTGAAATTTGATTTGCTTAGCATTGAGACCATGAGCTTTCAACTGCTTCGGCACGATGTGGCGTTTCGCAATCTCCCGCTTGTCGTAATCCAAATACCCCGGCAGCTCGATGATCTCCATGCGATCTTGGAGCGGTGGTGGGATCGCATACCGGATATTTGCCGTCGTAATGAACATTGTTTTGGAGAGATCGTAATCGACGTCAAGGTAGTGATCGCTGAACGTGTTGTTCTGCTCCGGATCCAGCACTTCGAGGAGCGCTGCCGAAGGGTCTCCCCGGAAATCCATGCTCATCTTATCGACCTCATCCATCAACATCACCGGATTGATCACGCCAGCGCGCTTCATCGATTGGATAATCTTGCCTGGCATGGAGCCGATGTAGGTCCGGCGGTGGCCCCGGATCTCTGCTTCGTCCCGCATGCCGCCGAGCGAGATCCGCACAAACCTTCTTCCGAGGGCTCGGGCAATGGACTTCGCCAAGGAGGTCTTGCCAACCCCCGGCGGTCCGACGAAACAGAGGATCTGCCCCTTCATCTCTTTCACAAGATTCAAAACGGCTATGTGCTCGAGAATGCGTTCCTTCGGTTTCTCCAACCCAAAGTGGTCGTCGTCCAGAATCTTCTTCACGTGCTCAACATCGAGGTCGTCCTTCGTACGTTTGTACCACGGAACCGCGATAAGCCAATCGATGTAGTTTCGCGTCACAGTGAACTCGGGTGACATGGTGGGGGTCTTCTTCAGTTTGTTGAACTCCTCCATGGCTTTTTGTTCCACCTCTTTCGGCATTTTCGCATGCCGGAGCTGCTCCTTCAGCTTCGCCAACTCGGGTGATGCTTCGTCCTCACCCAGCTCATCCTGTAGAATACGGATCTGTTCTTGGATGAAGAATTTCCGCTGGGACCTCTGGATGTTGTCCTGGACCTTCGTGTCGATGTCTCGTTCGATCTTAAGAATGTCAATTTCGGTCGTCAGGATCTTCGACAGCTCGTACAACTGTTCCCGTAGCTGCTGGATTTGAAGGAGACGTTGCTTCACGTCAACGTTCTGGATCAGGTTTGCCGCCATATAGAACAGCTTGCGGTGCGGTTCCTTAATCCCCTCGAACGCTAGGACAACTTCAGGGGGAATGTTACGGCTGAGTTTCACGTATTCCTGGAAGAGGGCCGACGTGTGGCGAACGAGAGCATCTACCTCATGCCCTGCGGATGCCTCTGCCCTATTGATTACGATCTCTGCTTCGAGAAAGGCCGGGTTTTGAACCATCCGTTTGATGCTTGCCTGCACAGCACCATCCACCAGGATTTTCATTAAGCCGTTGGGAAGCTTCAGCATCTGGATGACTTTTGCAACGGTCCCATGTTGATAGATATCATCGGGCGTGGGCTCGTCGATTGCCGCGTTCTTTTGCGCGACGAGAAAGATGTTCTTGCCTCGCTCCAACGCTGCGTTCGCTGCACGGAGCGAGCTTTCCCGCCCCACAAGCACGGGAAAGATCATATACGGAAAGACGACAACATCCCGCAGCGGCAGAACCGGCAAGGTTGTAGGAATGTTGTCGATCGTTTCGACGGTGGAATCGCTTAGCTTAATTGGAGTCTCGCTCATGGTCGGGGACGGGTACTCTTCGAGGAGCCGCCAAAACAAAAAGAGGGCGCGGCGTATGTCGGCCCATCTGCTTGGACTTTGCACTCAATATACCCACAAATGCCAGCAGAAGCAAGGTAACACGCACCGTTCGTGTCACACAAGCGCGGTGTTTGATGGCAGTTGATTCATCCTCCAAAATTGGTTATCGTGAAATCGACTTTCTTCCGATGCTTTCTCAAGAACCTTCGTACCCACGCTTCCAGCTTGCGAGCGATTGCTCGCTGCTCGTGACATTCGGCGATGGAATTTCGCGCAAGCACCATTCCGGGGTCGCGCGCTTGTTCGAACTTCTTCGGTCTGAACAACACCCCGCCATCCGCAATATTCACCCGGCCTACAGTTCGCTGCTCGTTTCCTTTGACCCTCTCCTTGTCAGTCCGGGAGAATTTGAGACGTTCGTTCAAGGCTTGGTCAACCGGATCGATTCCGTGGGGTTGTTGCCTTTGCGAAGTGTCAAGATTCCCGTCTGCTACGACAGCGCGTTCGCGCCCGATCTTCAGTCTGTCGCAGCGCACAACAACATCAGCATAGAGGAGGCAATTCAACTTCACAGCTCACCACAGTATTTGGTGTACTTCCTCGGTTTTGCTCCCGGCTTTCCGTACTTGGGGGAACTGCCAGCACGGCTGGCGACCCCGCGATTCCCCACACCTCGCGTGAAGATTCCCGCTGGCAGCGTCGCAATCGGGGGCAACCAGACCGGAATCTATCCTGTCTCAACACCGGGCGGGTGGCGCATTATCGGGAGAACGCCGCTGACCTTGTTCCAAGTAGACTGGAAGCCGCCGGCGTTGTTACAGATGGGCGATACCGTCCAATTCAATCCGATAACAAGGGAGGAGTTTGACGATCTGTCAAAAAAGAAGTGAACCGCGTGAGTCGACGCGGCGCTCACAACAATGCACTCCATAAAGGTCATATCACCGGGATTTCTGACGACGGTTCAAGACACTGGCCGGTTCGGCTATGCTCATATCGGTGTTTCTGCGTCCGGTGCTGCTGATCTGATTTCTCTTCGCTTGGCAAATTTGCTTGTCGGTAATCCGACGCAGAGCGCGGGGCTCGAGATGACGCTCGTCGGCGGAACCTTTGAGTTCGAGTCGCCCTGCTCGGTTGCCCTTGCCGGCGCCGACTTTGGAGCTACGTTAGATGGTCACGAGGTACCCATGTGGTGTTCCACATATGTCACCGCGGGACAGATTCTCCAGTGTGGGCCAACAAAGAGGGGCGCCCGATGCTATTTGTGTGTCCGTGGCGGCATTGATGTTCCGTTGGTGCTTGGGAGCACTTCGACGCACGTTGGCACCTCGCTTGGTGGTCTCAATGGAAGAGCTCTGAAGGCAGGTGATGTACTTTCCCTCAAGGCGCCTCAGGAGAAAGCGTCAGGCGAACCTCAACGAATCAAGCAGCACGTTCTCGACTCGATCGGACTCAGGGAAACAATCCGCGTAACCGACGGGCCGCAGATGGACCTGTTTTCAGATGAAGAGCGCTCCCTTTTCACCTCTTCGCAGTATCAAGTAACCGAAGAGGCTGACCGCATGGGGCTTCGGCTCTCCGGTCCACCGCTGAAACAACATGGTAATCACGACATCATTACAGAGGGTGTGCCCCTCGGCGCCATACAGGTCCCGCGTGACGGTGAACCTATCATACTTTTTGTCGAACATCAGACGACCGGTGGATATCCGAAGATTGCTGCTGTGATCTCAGCGGACCTCCACACTGTGGGTCAGCTCAGGCCGCGTGATACCGTCACATTCGAATTTGTCTCCGTTGAACAGGCTGTCACGTTGCTGGCCCAACTGGAAGTTTTGATAACGACCGGATCGCTTGAAGCGGCATGACCTTGAACTCTTCGTCTTGGCTTCGGTCAGTTAGCCGCGAGCAATGGCGGGCCCTCATCGCGGCTCAATTGGGCTGGATGCTGGATGCTATGGATGTGATGCTGTACGGCTTCGCCCTCACAGCCATCCAGCAAGAGTTTGGACTCTCCTCGGGCCAAGCTGGTGGGCTCGCATCTGTGACCCTTCTTTCCTCTGCGGTTGGGGGGATTCTCTTTGGCGTGATGGCTGATCGGATTGGGCGGGCACGATCTCTGATATTCTCCATCCTTGTTTATTCGGTATTCACCGCGCTCACCGCAACTGCGGGCACAGTCTTCGAGCTTGTCTTGTGGCGATCGCTTGTCGGACTTGGAATGGGCGGTGAATGGTCCGCTGGCTCTGTTCTAGTCTCGGAGACGTGGCCGCCGGAGCATCGAGGCAAGGCAATTGGACTGATGCAGTCAGGATGGGCTATTGGCTATATTCTGGCCGCTATCCTTGCCGCTGCTGTTCTTCCCGCATGTGGTTGGAGGATCCTGTTCCTCCTGGGACTTCTCCCTGCTTTCTTCACGCTGTGGATCCGCCGACACGTACGTGAGCCGGAAATCTGGATGAAGCAGTCGAGGTCTGAGACAGCTCACCGACGGATGTTTGCATGGGAGATCTTCCGGCCTCCACTTGCCCGTAAGACCCTCCTTAGCTCGATCATCACGTTGTCTGTCCTTTTTGCGTACTGGGGGCTCTTCACCTGGATGCCTTCCTTTCTCTCCCGACCCCTTGAACAAGGCGGCGCAGCGCTTGGCATCGTCAGGAGTTCTGCGTGGATCATCCCCATGCAGATTGGGGCATTTCTCGGGTACACGTCATTCGGTGTTTTCGCGGACAAGTTCGGTCGCCGACCAGTCTTCGTGCTCTTCCTCATTTGCGCGGCGATCCTCGTCCCAGTGTACGGTCAGCTCGCGAGCCACGAGTTGCTGTTGCTGGCGCTCGGTCCCCTGGTCGGTTTCTTCGGTCATGGATATTTCAGCGTCTTTGGGGCAATGTTGTCTGAGTTATTTCCAACGCGCGTTCGTGGAACCGCTCAAGGGCTTGTCTATAACATTGGCCGTGCCTTCAGCGCGCTGGCGCCGTACACCATCGGGGTGCTCGCAGACCACTATGGGGTCGGAAGCGCGCTGGCGGTCACTTCTGCATTCTTTCTTGCGGGCGCTGGCCTGATCTACTTTCTCCCGGAAACTCGAGGAGAACGGCTTCAGTAGGGTATCCTTCTTATGCCTTTTCATGACGAGACACGATGATGAACTTTATTGACATCAACTCGGATGTAGGCGAGCGGCCCGAAGCGCTCCTTGACGGACGGGAGGAGGAGCTTCTCGCACAGGTCAGCTCGGCGAACATCGCCTGCGGTGTGCACGCCGGTGATATCTCAACGATGGCGTGTGTGATTCGGCTTTGCGCGAGGCACAACGTTAGCATCGGCGCTCACCCGAGTTACCCAGACCGGGCAAACTTTGGCCGCACCGAGATGAACCTCTCTTCCAACAAAATCGAAGAATGTATCCGAAGCCAGGTCAAGACCTTGGTAAGCGTCGCAGAGAAACTCCATTGCAGCGTACGGCATGTGAAGCCACACGGCGCCCTTTACAATGTTGCCACAAAGGATGCTCGTGTCTCAGCAGCAATTGCTGCGGGGGTCAAAATCGTAGATAAGCGCTTGATTTTATTGGGGTTGGCTGGATCCCCGATGCTGGATGTGTGGAGGGGGGCGGGCTTTACTGTCGCGGCCGAGGCATTTGCCGATCGACGATATGAACCCGACGGATTGCTTCGCTCCCGCAAACTTCCAGGCGCGGTTATCAACGACCCATCTGAAGCTGTTGAGCAAGCGCTTGCGATTGCGAAGTACGGCCTAGTGGTTGCCGCCGATGGAAGCACACTGAAAGCGGAAGCCCAGACGATCTGCATCCACAGTGACACTGAGAACGCCATCGCGATCGCCCGTGCATTGCGACAAGTACTACCGAGAGAGGGAATCCAAATACGGCCGCTCTAGCCCATGGCTTTGTTCAAGAATCGCACAAGTGGGGTTACCTCCTCAAAAGCTTTCGCCACCTCTTCAACAAACAACCTCTTGTAGCAAACCGACTCAGGCCACTCGGCCCCGACAAAGAATTGTTTGAACTTGAGCCACTCCGCCAGAGGATGCTCCGGATCATACCTGGAAGGGACGCGTTTCAGCTTGTCCCCCTCTAGCTCTCCGAATCTCTTCTTGAACTTTTTATCGTCAATGGTGGAGAGAAATCGGTCTGGCTGCTCAGCTATTGCCCGTCTGATTTTCTTGATCTGATCACCATCGGGCATATAAATACCCCCACCTATGAACACCTCTCCCGGCTCAATGTGAAGGTAGTAGCCGGATCCTTCGATCCCCTTCGGCTTGCCGCGAAGAACAAAATGCGCTGCAACATGAGTCTTGTACGGAGTCTTGTCTCGACTGAATCGAACGTCGCGATACACGCGGAAGATTGATCTTTTGGGGTTGACGTCGTACTCCAGCGCGAACTTCTCGAAATATGGCCTGAGGGTGGCGATGAAAGATTGCATCGGAAGCTTGACGAGTGATTCATACTCAGCCTTATGCTCCTCAAACCACGGTCGGTTGTTGTTGCGCTTCAATCGCTTGAGGAACTGGATCCCCTCTCGCGGGAACCCATCAAAAGGGGGGTAGATATCGAGATCAGCAAGCGGAACATTCTTCACAGCCATAGGCTCTCTACGGTCTCTTACAGGGGACGATATTCGCTACCTTCAATTGCCGCTCTCACAAAGCCGCCCGCCTTCTCCAGCCGGCGTTGGGCTTCCTCCTTTGTTACGTCCGCTTTGATCATCACAAGCGCTGTTTTCACATGGCCCCCGGCTTGCTCCAGATAGTCAGCCGCCTCTTCATAACTCACGCCGGTTATGGTCATCACAATCCGCTTCGCTCGCTCACGAAGCTTCTGATTCGTCATCTGCAGGTCTATCATCATGTTCTCATACACTTTTCCAAGGCGAATCATCGCGGTGGTGCTGATCATATTCAGCACAAGCTTCTGCGCTGTTCCCGACTTCATCCTCGTTGAACCCATAATGACCTCTGGCCCAACGTCTGGGCAGATTGCAATGTCAATGACTCTTGTGAGCTCCATAAATTCTAACGAATATACTCTACTCCGGGGGTTGGTTGTCACATACAACGTGCTCGCCCCGCGCTGCTTTGCTCGCTTGACGGCCCCGATGACATAGGGCGTCCTCAGACTCGCAGCAATCCCGCAAACAATATCTCTGTCTTTTACCTTGGCGTGGTCGATGTCGCGCATGCCGTTTTCTTCCCTGTCCTCAGCCCCCTCTTGGGCTTTGAACATCGCCTTGTCCCCACCGGCAATCAATCCCTGAACCATCTCATTAGGAGTCCCGTAGGTGGGCGGGCACTCTACCGCATCTAGCACCCCCATCCTGCCACTTGTGCCCGCGCCAACATAGAACAACCGACGCCCGCGTTTGAATGCTGTGACGACAAGTTCTACGGCCTTTTCGATATACGGCATCTCCGCCTCAACCGCCTGTGCTACCTTCTTGTCCTCGCTGTTGATCAGCCTCAAGATTTCCTCGGTCGACCGAGCGTCGATATCCATGCTGGCGGGATTCCGCTGTTCTGTACTTAAGCGCGCGAGCTGCTCAAAGAGTTGCTTTTGGTCACTCAAGGTTGACTCCATCAGGTCTTACTTGCGGTTCACTTGTATGTGACAAGGACAATCTTCTTATCGCCGGTCTGAAACTGAACTGATCCCTCCAGCGTCAGGTCAATGATCTTGATGGATCTAACTTTGGGAAGGCGGCTCACCGATCGCTTCTCACCGTCAAGATCCCCCCCTTTCAAGGCAATCAGCGCGGGTGGAACGATGCGCACAATTCCCTCTGATTCCTGGTTGAGATCAGCTTTCCGTTCCCCCGCCGCCCTCAACAAGGGCTCCGACCAGCGGACCAGGTCCTTCAGGGGCGCCACCGCGCGAGCGATCGCCACATCATAGTGCGCGCGGTGATCTTGGCGCTTTCCAACTTCTTCGGCACGACCCCAGACCGCAGAAGCCTTGCTGAGCGATAGGGAATCTAGAATGTCCTGCACAACTTTGATCTTTTTCTGAGTAGAATCAAGAAGTGTTATCGAGATGTCCGGAAGCAGGATCTTCAGTGGGATGCCTGGAAGCCCTCCACCGGTGCCGAGGTCGATGATTGATGCTTCTTGCGGAAGCCGAACCTTGAAGAGGATTGAGACCGAGTGGAGGAGATGACTGTTCCAGAAATTCTCTTCGTCTCTTCTTGAGATCAGATTGATCTTCTTGTTCCACTCGAGCAGGAGCTTTGCGAACTGTTCCAGTTTTGTTAGTTGCTCGTCTGTTGGGTCAATCCCGTTCTGTCTGCAAACCGTCCTGAACCATATTGCTTCATGCACATAGCACCTGTAACCTCTTGAACAACAGTGTTTTAGCGCTGTTGTTCCACGTGAAACCGGCTAACCTTTCAGATACACCATCAGAATGGAAATGTCAGCTGGCGTCACACCGCTGATCCTCGACGCCTGACCGATCGACTCGGGTTTGACTTTGCTTAGCTTCTCCCTCCCCTCCCTTGAGATCGAATTGATCCGACTATACTCAAGATCAACTGGAATTGTCTGTTCTTCAAACTTTTCAAATTTCTCAATCTCTTCAACCTGCCGCTGAATGTACCCCTCATATTTCAACTCGATTTCTACCTGTTCGAGTATCTCGCGCTTGAGCTTCTCATCCGGCAACGACAGGATTGAGCGCATTGCCGGCTCTGCAGCGATGGAATCCACCCCGATCAGACCGAGGAGACTCACGCCCGGCCGCTTCAGGAGCTTAGACAGCTTCTCTTTCTCACCAACTCGCTCAGTTGAGATCCTTTCGAGATGGGCGTTCGCGTGCTGCGGCGAAACCCAATGTTCGCTCGCAAACCGGATACCATCGGCTATGAACTCCTCCTTGTTCTTTAACCTGTTGAACATTCCGCTGTCGACCAGACCCAGTGATCGACCCCTCTCCATTAGCCGACGATCAGCATTATCCTGGCGGAGCAGAAGTCGGTGCTCGGCCCGCGAGGTAAACATTCTGTACGGCTCCTCCGTGCTCTTGTTCACAAGGTCGTCTATCAACACGCCGATATACGCCTCTGATCTTCTCAGTATGAATGGCTCCTTGCGTTGGCATTTCAGTGCTGCGTTGATCCCGGCTACAAGACCCTGCGCAGCGGCCTCCTCATACCCGGATGTCCCGTTGATCTGACCAGCAAAAAAAAGTCCGTCCACAAGCTTCGTCTCCAGACTAAGCTTCACCTGATGGGGAGGGAAGAAGTCATACTCGACTGCATACCCGGGCCTGAGCATCTTCACGTTCTCCAACCCGCGGACAGATTTCAGTCCTTCATATTGGATATCCTCAGGCAGACTGGTGGAGAATCCGTTCACATAAACCACATTTGTGTCATATCCTTCCGGCTCCAAGAATACCTGATGCCGTTCCTTGTCCTCAAACCTCACTATCTTGTCCTCGATGGATGGGCAGTACCGGGGACCCACCCCTTTAATCACGCCCGTGAAGAGCGGCGAACGGTCAAAGCCTTTTCGCAGGACGGCATGTGTCTTCTCGTTTGTGTAGGTCAAATACATTGAAATCAGCTTGTTGGTAATCGCTGGTGTTGAGAAGGAGAATGGGTGGGGTGGGTCGTCACTATCTTGCTTCTCCAGCCTCGAGAAGTCGATGCTGGTCTTGTCTATTCTTGGGGGCGTTCCGGTCTTCAGTCTTCCGCTGGCAAAGCCCAGTTTCTCCAGATTCTCCGTGAGGCCCTTCGAAGCCAACTCGCCATAGCGCCCGCCCTCTCTGTTTCTCAGCCCGGTGTGCATAAGACCGCGCAGAAAGGTTCCTGTGCTCAAGACAACACACTGGCACCGAAAAGTCAAACCCGCTTTTGTCACAACCCCGGTGATTTGTTGGTGGCCGGGGATCTTACTCTCCTCGCTCACAACATCCAAGAGCGAGTCCTCAAGAGTTTGAACGCCGGGCTGCATCTCAATCCGCCGTTGCGCCTCTCTCGAGTACCATTCACGGTCGCTCTGACAACGCGGGGACCAAACTGCAGGCCCTTTTGATCGATTCAGCATTCGGAATTGAATGCCGGTCGCGTCTGCGATCTTTCCCATCTCCCCACCAAGGGCATCGATCTCCCGAACGAGGTGGCCCTTGGCAGTGCCGCCAATTGCCGGGTTGCATGACATCCTACCGATGGCCCTTTTGTCCATCGTAATCATCAGGACGCTGCACCCCATTCGGCCAGCGCCAAGGGCTGCCTCTATGCCTGCGTGGCCTGCGCCTACCACCACGACATCATAGTATTTCCCGATATCTCTCACCTCGGTGGCTATGTTTCACGTGGAACGATCCGATGTCTATTTTCCTATACAGAATTTGGAGAAGATCTCATTCAGAATGTCATCTGTCGTAACTGCCCCGGTGATTAGCCCGAGAGAGTCTAGGGCTCGCCTTAGGTCCAAGACGATGAACTCGCCGCTTTGGTGCTGCGATATAGAATCCAGTGCAAGATTCAGCGCTTCCTTGGCCTTGAGCAAGGCGGTTTGATGCCTGGCGTTGGTAATTGTTACACCGCTCTCTTGAGCGCCATCCTTCCCCGACAACACCATCCTGAAAAGAAGCGATCTCAGTTCATCCAAACCGAACATTGTCTTTGCTGAAATGGCGACGGCCGAAGAACCGGGAAGGAGCTCCTGTGTCTTGTACGCCAGTCCGCCGTCCAAGTGACCGAGATCGAGCTTGTTAAACACTCGCAGGCACGGGGCTCGCCTTGCCTTGATCTGGGATGCAAGCTTCTTGACGTAAATCTCTTCGTCTACCGAAAGGCCGCGTGAGCAATCAAACATCAACAGAAGAAGATCGCAGTTCAAGAGTTGGTCCTCGGATCGCCTCACCCCCTCGATCTCTACGGGATCGGCGGTTTCCCTCAGTCCCGCTGTGTCCGTAATGCTGAACAATACACCCTGAAGGATCAACGACTCCTCAATGGTATCGCGGGTAGTCCCGGGGATTTCTGTCACAATTGCTCGATCTTGCATGAGGAGCGCGTTTAGCAGACTGGACTTGCCGACGTTTGGGGCGCCGGCAAGAACAATCCTTACTCCTTCCCTGTAAATCCTCCCAGTCTCATATGTAGCAAGTAACTTCTCAAGCTCCGAGATTATGCCCTTGACCTGTGCAGCCACGCCAGATTTCTCTGCGAATTCATATCCCTCCTCGACAAAGTCAAGCTCCAGTTCAAGTGACCCAATGACGTGGACTAGTTGATCCCTCATTGAATTGATCTGCTTCGAGAGGATGCCCTTGAGCTGGTGCAGCGATGAACGATGACTTGCCTGGGATCGAGTTCGGATGAGATCGGCCACCGCCTCGGCTTGTGCCAGATCTATTCTTCCATTCAGGAACGCACGCTTGGTGAACTCCCCCGGCTGGGCTGCTCGAGCCCCGTATCTAATAGTTGCTTCTAGCAGCTTCCGGCTTACGAACAAACCTCCATGGCAGGTTAACTCCACCGCGTCCTCACCGGTGTACGAATGTGGACCTCTGAACACAAGCGCAACAACATCGTCGATCGTGTCGCCCAGTTCGTCAACGAAGTTGCCATGGTGGGCGGTGTGCGACGCGGCACTCCCCAGGTCCGCCTTTCCCCTGAATCCCTTCTCCGCAACTGCAAAGGCCCTTGGACCGCTGAGTCGGATCACAGAAATGCCTCCTTCGCCTGCGGGGGTTGCGATTGCGGTAATTGTATCAGATTCGTACGCCACCAATACGATTTCGCGCCTCTTTCGTTGCCAAAACGGGACGCTAATGTACGAAATCGTCAACCGACTTACAAACCGGTCGACCGAGACAAAAAACCCTGCTCGCTTTGAGCAGGGTGGGTTATCTCGAAATTGTGGTCTTGAAATCTATTTCTTCAGCCGCGGAAGATCCTTCGTGATCTTCCCGAAGACGCCCCCGCGCCTCTTCTTCTTAGGCTCAACCTTGCGCAGAGGTTCTTCGCCCGCCTGTTGGTTGATCATGATTTGCTGCCCAATCGATAGGACGTTGAACACAAAGTAGTAGAGATTCAAGCCCGCTGGAAATCCGTTGAACAGAAGCGTCATCAGGATGGGCATCATCCACACCATAGTCTTCTGGCGCGGATCCTTTACGCTCATCTTCTGCTGGATGAACATCGTCACCCCCATCAACAGCGCCAGTCCGCTGATATCCCTGACGCCAAAAAACGGGATCTCAAACGGGAGCGTCGCGATCTTGTCCGGCACTGAGAGGTCGCTTATCCACCAGAAAAAGTTGGCCTGACGGAGTTCGATTGTTCCCCGGAAAACGGTGTACAACGCTATCAGGATCGGAAATTGAAGGAGAAGTGGAAGACACCCACCAGCAGGATTTACACCGTATTCTTTGTACAGATTCATGATCTGGTGGTTCATCTTCTGGGGATCGTCTTTGTACTTCTCTCTAATCTCATTCATGAGGGGTTGGAGCGCCTGCATTTTCTTCATAGAGCGCATGCTGCTTCGTGTCAACGGGTGCAAGGCAACCTTAATGATAACCGAAAATATGATGATCACCAGACCCCAATTGGGCACGAGATAGTGAATCCCGTTCATCAGCGGCATCATGATGTACACTGAAATCGGTCGAATCAGCCATGTCCAACCTAGGCTGACAATCTTTTCGAGTTCTATGCCATAAGACTTGAGGAGGTCGTAATCGATTGGACCCATGAAGACTCGAAAACTGCATGCTTCGTTCGCCCCACCCTTGAATGGCATCCCGACTGCAATTGAGTACCTCTCGATCGCGCCTTTGTCTGGCGCGTGTTGCCGCGTGCCTTCAAGGTAAGCTCCGTCGCTTGTCCCCTCCTTCGGTATCAGAGCAAGCGCGAAATACTTCGTCCGCATCGCGACCCAGTCGACAACTCCGGAGATCTCCTTCTTCGGATTCTCGTCAAAACTGGCTGCATCAAGCTCGGTCAGCTCCTTGCCGGCATATGCATACGCGGCTGCGAAGCTTGACTCATCGACGCTGTTCTGTTCCGCGTACCGGAGCCCGCTCTCCCAGATGACCTGATATTCATAGTTCGCGATAGCATCCGCCATTCTTGTCAGCTTAAACTCCACGCCAAAACCGTACTCCCCATTCTTGAACAGAAGATGCTTGACCAGTCGGCCTCCCGTCGTGGTCGACACTGTGAGGTCCACGCCGAACTCTTCAGTGCCCGCCAGCTTGATTGAGGCCTTGTTGGTGTATGCCATGTCGAAGCACAGATCCCTTGTGTCAATCAGCCGTCCATCTGACGTGGTGAACAGAAGGCTTAGATCGCCTCCTTTTTCATAGTCTACCAGTTGTACCGGTTTCCCATCCCACGCGGTATATTTCTTCAGCGTCCAGGTCCTGATCAGGCCCCCCTTCGTCGTTATTGTGGTCGTGAAAAGATCCGTCTCAATCGTAAGAGTCTTTTCCTGACCAGCCCCGCGACCGCTAAAGTATCTCCCCAGAGGATTTGGCGTGCTGACGCTTTTTGGCGGCTCTGGCGCTTTGCGCGTCAACGTATCCTGTACCTGTGTGTGTCTCGGCGTTTCCGTCTTTGGCGTCTGCTGCGTTTGGCGCGGAGCGTTGAGCCACATCCAGGCCACCAGAAGAACGAAGATCAGCACGTATCCGAGCACCGATTGACGATCCATTGAATGCCTTACGATCAGTTTCTGTTAGACCCCCGTTCAAGGAACCGGGTCATAACCACCAACTTTGTGAAATGGGTGGCACTTCAAAATCCGTCTTGCTGAGAGCAGTGATCCTCGGAGGCTCCCATGTTTTCGGATTGCCTCAATCGCATACTCAGAGCAGGATGGAAAGAAGCGACACTGGTTACCTGGAAGGAGTGGAGAAAGAAGCACTTGATATGAACGAACGATGAATATGAGCACAAACCTCATCGAAATCCCTTACAGTTCCCGCTGCAGGTTGGCCAGTAGTTCAATCATGGATCGCTCGACAACACCATGGGTGGGTGTGCTCGCTGGCGCGGAAGTATCGAGTGTGCACATGAATACAGCCTGCACTTCTGTTCTTCGCGCTGCGGGACCTGTCCTAAGAATTGCCTTGTTTGTTCGATACGCTTCCCTCATCAGGCGCCGCAACCGATTGCGGAGCAAGGAACCTCGAACAGTCCTGCTAACAGCGAATCCAACCCTAATACCTCCCTTGTACTCATCGCTGAGGAGAAAGAAACAGCGAAGAACTCCCGCCTGAAGCGCTTTGCCTCTAGAGAGAACGGTGGAGAAGGATTGGTGACCCCGGAGGATCTCGTTCTTGCGCAATGTTAGGCGCAACGACCTTACCCCTCGGTTGTCGAACTAGCTCGAAGAACTCACCGTCAGGCGGTGCCGTCCCTTCGCGCGTCGACGAGCTAGTACCTTTCGGCCATTTCGTGACGCCATGCGGGCTCGGAACCCATGGGTGTTCTTGCGTTTTCGATTATGAGGCTGGAAGGTTCGCTTCATGGTGCTCTCCAGATCAGGCAATACACGCTGTCAAGTTACTGCTTTTGTTTCGAATTTTTCAATGTACACAAAAATATCCCAGGTTCCAATCCGATTCGTCGTCTCGCTTGAACTCTTCACGTCCGCTGCTTATCTTCTCCTGTGCGCGTTCACGTGCCATAAGGTTTACCTCCTCCGATGGTTCCTTTTGAACTCTATCATCGGGTAAACCCTTCTTTTTGTCAATACCCTACCACACTTCTACGGATGCTTCGGTCGTACCACAGCATCCCCATGTGACCTTCCTCGCGTGATCACCGATGATTGCGCGACTCTGAGTACGAATCCCGAGGCAGTGTCGCAGTACGCACCGCAACTACCACTGAACATACGACGCAAACTCTCAATACCTCTCCCTTCATGAGCTTTCTTAAGGGCAGGCCTAACAATCGCTGCGTGCTGGTGCCCTCTTCTCTAATCATGCATGCGCAATCTTCTGCGGTTTGTAATTTTTTTCCTTGCATGCAGACCCTCGTCGTGTTATACTTACACCCCCTAGCCGTTCTTCATACGGCTCTTTACAATTTGTTGACAACTTTTTCGTGTCCTCCTTGTCTTCACTGCTATTGAAATAACAACTCAAGATCGCGTGTTTGTGCCTTGTTAATATTGCTGTTACTAGTCTTGAGACGCGACCTATTTATTATAAGTTAGCGGCGTTGAATCATGTTGATAACTCTATGTTATGCTCTAACCCAACGAATTCGGACTCTTCCAACTTGTTAGCTCGAATGTTCATAGTGTGTTGATAGTGGCCTGTTGATTTTTACTAATATTCCTTGCCCGACGTATTGAACGCCACGGAACCGAGAATGTCGCTCCAAGAAACGGTACAGGAATCGGTCCACGAAGACGCTGAGGTTCAACGCGTGTGGGACGCCTGTCTTGCCGCAATACAGCATAAGGTTAGAAGTCTTAGCTTTAAGACTTGGTTTCAGCCTATCGTGCCCCTCAGCCTTGTGCGCGACGAGCTGACAGTCCAGGTGCCAAGCCAGTTCTTTTACGACTGGGTTGAGCAGCATTATAATTCGCTTGTCCGTGAGACAATAACCAGCGTACTCGGTGAGACCGCTCACCTGTACTACTCCATCGCTGCAGAGGAGAACCCGCTCGAGTCCGATCCGCTGCCGCAATCCATGGTCGTTGCCAGCCAAAGCCGAGACACACAGCTTGGGCCCACACCCCCAAGCTTCCTGCCCAGGTCTGCTTTCCGTCAGACCGACCTGCTTCCCGCTCAGAGTAATCTCAACCCGCGCTATACGTTTGACAACTTCATCAAAGGTGACAGCAACCAACTTGCCCGCGCGGCTGGTCTTGCAGTAGCCAATAACCCAGGCGGCACTTCTTTCAACCCTCTTGTCATCTATGGGGGCACCGGCCTTGGGAAGACGCATTTGATGCACGCCTTGGGGAATCATGCCATTGCGAAAGGAAAGACAAGGCGCGTGGTCTATGTTTCCAGCGAGAAATTCACGATCGAATTTGTTGAGGCAATTCAAGCTGATCGTGTCAATGAGTTTTCTCATTTCTACCGGAGCGTTGACCTTCTAATCGTAGACGACATTCAATTCTTCTCAGGAAAGGAAAAGACTCAGGACAATTTCTTTCACACGTTCAACACGTTGTACCAGCTCGGCAAGCAGATTGTCCTTTCCTCCGACCTCCCGCCAAAAGAGCTGAAGGGCCTTGATGAGCGCCTAATTTCACGGTTTCAGTCGGGTCTGACTGCTGACATTCAGCCACCGGACCTCGAGACACGGATTGCAATCCTGCGTAAGAAGAGCGAGGATAGTAGCTTCGAGTTGCCGCCGGACGTAATCGACTTCATTGCGGCCAATGTTACGAGCAATATTCGTGAGCTTGAGGGCTGTCTCATCAGTCTGATAGCGCGAGCCTCTCTGGACAATAGGGATGTGAATATTGAACTTGCTCGCGAGGTGCTTCGAATGGTGGTCAATGATGTAAGATCACCTGTAAACATTGACCAAATTCAACGTCTCGTCTGTAAATTCTATGACATCCCTGAGGATTTGCTCCGAGCAAAGACACGGAAGCAGGAGGTGGTAAACGCTCGCCAGGTTGCCATGTTTCTGGCCAAGGAACTCACAAATTCTTCCCTCAAGACGATTGGCCTCCACTTCGGCGGCAGAGATCACAGCACCGTAATTCACGCCTGTCAATCTATTCAGGACCGACTGGGGAATGATCTCTCCTTCAAGCAGAATGTTGAACAGCTTCGCCGACGAATCGAAATGAACGGTCGCTAGCTGTTCACCTTGTCGATTCACGCTTTTCCCATCTGTTACACCGAAAACCAGTCATCGTGATGCTTTTTCACCTCCCGGGAACTCTAGCTCGGGCTCAGCGGAAAACGTGTGGATAAGCGTGATCAGACCGTTGATGGAAAGTATTGAGGCTGTATCATACAGATCTCGAACAATCTGCGTGGATAATTTCCAACTTATGAACGTTCTTTTCACTCTTAATATCTAGTTCCGATAAGAGTCAAGAAGATGCTGTCTGTTGCGCATTTGCCCGCATCACATTCCAGTTTTTTGTTTTATCAACACACTTATTACTACAACAATAGTTTCTTCTTAATTAATTACTCTACCTTCCGCTTACAACATTATCCAGAAACGCTTCTCTGCCGCACGCACAGGTTGTAAATGGTGAGAATTTTTGGTACTCTTCTTGAAGTTATCTTCACCGCCAACCTCGTTCAAAAGGAGGTTTGAATGAAATTCACCGCTCCAAGCAATGAACTTCAAAAAGCCTTGAGCAAGATAAGCGGCGTTGTTCCCTCAAAATCGACTCTCCCCGTCCTTGAAAACATTCTGTTCGAAGTCTCCAAGAATACGCTTCACTTAGCGGCCACGGATCTGGAAATATCTATGTCTGCATCCATGGATGTCAACGGAAGCGAGGATGGGTCGATTGCTGTGCCGGCAAGACGGCTAATGGAGACGGTCAGGGCGCTACCGAGCATCCAACTCATCTTCCATGCCGATCTATCGACGAACAAGATCAAGATGATTACAGAAATGGGGGAATACATATTGATGGGAGAGTCAAGCGAAGAGTTTCCAACAATACCCCAATTCAAGGGCGAAGAAAAGATTGTGCTGGATGGAGAAATGTTGCGGAAATTAATCCACAGGACAATTTTCTCGGTGAGTACCGACGAGTTGCGCCCGGCAATGACTGGGGTTCTCTTGCAGGTTAAGGAAGCCGAACTAAGGGCGGTCGCCACAGATGGTCATAGACTAGTGAGAATCAACTACTTGGGGCTCAAACCGTCCAAAGTCAAGAGGGAAATCATCGTCCCTGCGAAGGCGCTGACATTGGTTGCGCGATCTGCTGAAGACGGGGAGAACACATTGTCAGTGAACGCAACACACGTGCAGTTTTCGTTTGGTACGACGACGTTGACATCGCGCGTCATTGAGGAGAGCTACCCGAACTACGATTCCGTCATTCCCTTGGACAACGACAAGAAGCTGGTTGTGAACCGGGATATGATGCTTGCCTCCGTCCGGAGAGTTGCGCTCTACTCGAGTTCCACAACGCGACAAGTGCGATGCTCATTGAAGAAGAACGAGTTGCGGATTATGGCTGAGGACGTTGACTTTGGCGGGGAGGCGAAGGAGAAGATCCCGTGCGACTATGGGAGCGACGACCTTGAAATAGGATTCAACTCCAACTACCTTACTGATATTCTTTCTCACTTGGACAGCGAGGAGGTCGAGTTTAAGCTTGGGAGCTCGGTGCGGGCGGCGATTATTACGCCCGCGAAGCAAGAACACAACGAGGACCTGCTCATGCTCGTGATGCCAATGCGGTTGAACGCTTGAGCGGAGGCGATGGACAGAAGTGTTTCCGCCGATAGCCCCATCTCGGACAACGGGATCGGGGCTATCGCGTTGTAGGTGAGCGCAGCAGAGATGAAACTTCTCAGCGTCGATATCGTGAACTTTCGAAATCACGCGCATACAGGCTTGAGCACCGCGGAGCGCGTGAATGGGTTCATCGGTGAGAACGGGCAGGGAAAGACAAGCCTGCTGGAGGCGATCTCGGCGCTTTGTCTCACCAAGAGCGTGTTCGGTAGTGGGGATGACGCGCTCCTTCAGATAGGCAAGGAGGCATTTAGCGTGCGGGGAGAGTTCGGGGGCGACACCGGTATAAGGTACGCGGTGGGGCTGTCGTACAGCGCGGTAGAGGATGAAAAGGGTTTTACAGTTAACGGTGCAGCACCGGAAAGATTCGCGGCCGTCGTAGGGCAATTTCCTGTCGTTGCACTGGCCCCGGAGATGGGAACGATTACGTGCGGGGGTCCCGTCGAGCGGCGAAAGTTTTTGGATTTTGTCATTGCACAGGCAAGCAGGATCTATCTGGAGGACCTGATTGAGTATCGGCGCGTGCTGAAGCAGCGGAATAGGATTTTGTTGGATGCGAGACTCACTCGGGTGGATTGCAGGGAATCGCTGGAGCCGTGGAGCGCGGAGTTGATCGATCGGGGCTCACGAATTATCACGCGGCGCGTGGCGTTCATCGAGGAATTCAAACCGCTCGTGGAGGAGGCCTACCACGATCTTGCCGGGAGAGTAGAAACCCCGGGGATTCAGTATAAACCGGCGATACCCATGGGGGAGGGGGCTTCGGACGAGGACATTCGCGTGGCGTTTGAGGCCGAGCTCGGGCGGAAATGGGAAGACGAACGTCAAACTGGCGCAACGTTGGTTGGACCGCACAGGGATGAGGTGGGGATGACGATCAACGGGCTGGGGGTGCGGAAGTATGCATCACAAGGTCAGCACAAGACGCTTGTGGTTGCGTTGAAGGTAGCGGAGTTCTGGTATTTGCAGCGCCGACGTAATGAAAGACCGATCTTGCTTCTTGACGACATCTTTGGCGAGCTCGATGGTCACCGTGCTGAACGGCTGTTAGAACTCATCGGATGCTTGGGGCAGGCGTTCATCACAGCGACGGGTGACAACGCCTTCCCGGCGCAGTTCGAATGGGGCGGCCCGAACCGGCGATTCTTGGTTCAGGAAGGCAGCGTGGTGTATGACGAGGCGAAGAGCTTCATCCGCTAGGCCGCTCGGCGAGACGCTCGAAGAGCTCGTTGACAAGCTTGGCATCAAGAAGAAGCTTCAGGAATATGAAGCTGTTGAGCGTTGGGAGGAAATCGTCGGTCAGCAGATTGGCCGGGTAACAAGTGCGACGGGCATCACGAAGGGTGTTCTCTTTGTGAGGGTCAGAACGGGCACATGGCGAAATGAACTGACGATGCGGAAACGAGAGATCATTCGGAAAATCAACTTGGTGCTCGGTGAGGAAATAGTCACCGACATCAGGTTTCACTAAAGGGGGAGCTTTATGGCGGAGGATAGAACAGAGACGAGATCTAAGAAGCCTAGGCCAAAAGGCAAGGCGACAGAGAAGCAGGCCAGCAAGGGGGCTGCTCGCGGCCAACAGAGCGGAAACGGATCGCCCCACGGGTACACAGCAGACGACATCACGGTCCTGAAAGGGCTTGAGGCGGTTCGGCGCAGGCCGGCGATGTATATCGGAGACACAAGCACGCGGGGCCTTCATCACCTTGTCTACGAGGTTGTTGACAACTCAATCGACGAGGCTCTCGCGGGGTACTGCAAGAACATCATCGTAACGATCAATGCCGACGGATCTGTCACAGTTGAGGATGACGGGCGCGGCATCCCGACGGAGATGCACCCCGAGGAGAAGAGATCTGCCCTGGAAGTAGTGATGACCCTGCTTCACGCCGGGGGGAAGTTTGATAAGAATACGTACAAGGTGTCGGGCGGCCTTCACGGCGTCGGAGTCTCTGTGGTGAACGCGCTGAGCGAGGTGCTCGAGGTGGAAGTCTATCGGGAGGGGAAGATCTTCTATCAGAAGTACAAGAAGGGGGATCCCGTCGGGGCGGTGAAGGTGACCGGGAAGGTCGACAAGGGGAAAACCGGCACGAAGGTTAGGTTTCTGCCGGACGGGGGCGTCTTTAAAAACAGGAGCTTCAAGTTCGAGACGATTGCTGAGCGGCTGCGCGAGTTGGCGTTTCTCAATCCAGACGTGGTCCTGCGCATTGAGGATCTTCGATCCAAGAACGGCGACAAGGAGATTTTTCATTTCGAAGGTGGGATCAAGGAGTTCGTGCAGTATACGGACGCAACGCGGCAGGCGATTGTGAAGAAACTGTTCTACGTGAAAGGTCAGGACAACGACGAAAGCGGGCGGGCTGTTGAGGTCGAGGTGGCGTTTCAGTTCAACGATGAATTCACTGAGAGCATCTTCACCTACGTCAACAACATCAACACGCACGAAGGCGGTACACACCTCGTAGGCTTTCGTACGGCGCTCACGCGGACGATCAACAACTATGGGTACAAAAACGGCTTGATCAAGGAGGGGGGTGTCCAACTGGTCGGCGACGACTTCCGGGAGGGGCTGACGGCCGTTATCAGCGTGAAAGTGCCAGAGCCACAGTTCGAAGGCCAGACGAAAACGAAACTCGGGAATAGCGAGGTGAAGAGCATCGTCGAGTCGGTCGTCGGGGGGGCACTGCAGACGTGGCTTGAGGAGAACTCGCCGGATGCGAAGCGGATTATTGAGAAATGCCTTCGGGCGGCAGAAGCGCGGGAGGCAGCCCGTAAGGCACGGGACCTCACAAGGAGGAAGAACGCGCTGGACAGCGGGGGTCTACCGGGAAAGCTTGCGGACTGCTCCATCAACGAGCCGGAACACTGTGAGCTGTATCTTGTTGAGGGTGACTCTGCCGGCGGCAGTGCAAAACAGGGTCGGGACAGACGATTCCAGGCAATCCTGCCGCTCAAAGGGAAGATCCTGAACGTCGAAAAGGCGCGGCTGCATAAGATCCTGGAAAACGAGGAAATACGGGCAATTTTCACGGCGATCGGTGCAGGTGTCGGAGAGGATTTTGATGCGTCGAAGATCAGGTATGGAAAGATTATCCTCATGTGCGATGCTGACGTCGATGGCTCACACATCCGAACGCTTCTGCTCACACTCTTCTTCCGCTATATGAAGGAGCTCATTGAGCTCGGCCATGTGTATATTGCGCAGCCACCCCTGTACAAACTCAAGAAAGGAAAACAGGAGCTGTACGCGTTTGACGAAGATGAGCGGGATGAGATTGTAAAACGGCTGCGAAGCGAGAAGAAGGCGGCCCGCGGTCAGAAACAGGAGGAGACCGAGGAAACACAGGCCGTGACGGAAGAAGGCGGGATCGTCAGCTCTGATGGAATCGTAATCTCCCGCTTCAAGGGTCTTGGCGAGATGAACCCGGAGCAGCTCTGGGCAACAACGATGAATCCCGAGACGCGGACAGTCCTTCTCGTAACGATTGAAAGCGCGGCCGATGCAGACCGCACATTTTCGATTCTCATGGGAGATGAAGTCGAGCCGCGGCGGGACTTCATTGAGAAGAACGCGAAGTACGTACGAAACCTTGACGTGTAGAATGATCCACCCGTTCTTAGGCATCCGATCGAGGAGGAATTGAGAGAAAGACCGAATGGCCATCGTTAGCGAAAAAATTCTGCCGGTTGATATTGAAGAAGAGATGAAGGGATCGTACATCGATTACTCGATGTCGGTCATCGTAGCGCGAGCTTTGCCGGATGTTAGGGACGGTCTAAAGCCGGTTCACCGACGGGTCCTGTTCGGGATGCAGGAACTGGGCCTCGCGAGCAACCGAGCGTACAAGAAAAGCGCCCGCATCGTCGGTGAGGTCCTTGGCAAGTATCACCCCCACGGGGATGCCGCGGTCTATGACAGCATGGTTCGAATGGTACAGGAGTTCTCTCTGCGCTACCCGTTAGTTGACGGCCAGGGGAACTTCGGCTCGGTTGACGGCGACTCGCCAGCGGCGATGCGCTATACGGAGGTGCGCCTCTCGCGTATCGCGGAGGAGATGTTGCGCGACCTGGAGAAGAACACCGTCGGATTTACTCCCAATTTTGATGACACGCTGAAGGAACCGTCAGTGCTGCCCGGGTTGTTTCCCAACCTTCTCTGCAACGGGGCGAGCGGCATTGCGGTGGGCATGGCGACGAATATTCCACCACACAATCTGAACGAAGTCATCGACGGATGCATCGCGTTGATCAAGGATGGGGAGATTTCGAACGCCCAGCTCATGAAGCACATCGTAGCGCCGGACTTCCCGACGGCCGGCATTATTTATGGGTACGAGGGAGTCAAAGAGGCCTACACGAGCGGTCGGGGCCGCATCCTGGTTCGGGCAAGAGCGACAATTGAGACGGGGAAGGCGGACCGGCAGCGGATCATCGTCTCAGAGCTTCCGTACATGGTCAACAAGGCGTCACTGATCGAAAAGATTGCAGACCTCGCCAACGAGAAGAAACTTGAGGATATCGCGGACGTGCGGGACGAGTCCGATCGGGATGGGTTGCGGGTGGTGATTGAGCTGCGGCGCGATGCGAATGCTGAGGTTGTCCTGAACAACCTCTACATGCACACGCAGATGCAAACGACCTTTGGCATCAACATGCTGGCCCTTGTTGAGGGCCGCCCCCGGGTACTGACGCTGCGCGAGATGATTCAGAGGTTTGTCGAGCACCGGAACGCTGTGGTGGTCCGCCGCTCGAAGTTTGAACTGGAGGAAGCCGAGAAACGGGCGCACATCCTCGAAGGGTACATCATCGCGCTCGACAATATCGACGCCGTGATCCGGCTTATCAAGCAGTCGAAAGATGTGGAGACCGCCAAAACGGGGTTGATGAAGAAGTTCAAGCTCTCGGAGATCCAGGCGAAAGCTATCCTGGATATGCGGTTGCAGAAGTTGACCGGTCTTGAGCGGAAGAAGGTGGAGGAGGAGTACCGCGAGACCATCAAGCTCATCGAGAGGCTGAAGGCAATCCTTGCCAGCAAGAAGCTCCAGATGAAGATCATCGAGGACGAGCTGGCGGAAGTGAAGAAGAAGTACGGTGATGAGCGGCGCACGGAGATTGTCTACAAGGCGGAGGAGTTCAGCATTGAGGATATGATCGCGGAGGAGGAGGTTGTCATCACGATCAGCCATCAGGGATTCATCAAACGCTTCCCGGTCTCGGGGTACCGGCGCCAATCACGTGGAGGAAAAGGCGTCACGGGAGCGGCAACCAAAGAGGACGACTTCCTGGAGCACATGTTTGTTGCAAGCACCCACAACTACATCCTCTTCTTCACGAACGCAGGTCGCTGTTACTGGCTCAAGGTTTTTGAGATTCCGGAAGCCGGGCGCATGGCCAAAGGAAAGCCCATCAACGCCCTCATTGCGAAGGGGGCGGAGGAAAACATCAACGCGTTTATCGCCGTGCAGGAATTCGATGACAAGCACTATATCTTCATGGTAACGCAATCAGGATTGGTGAAGAAAGTGCTGCTAACCGAATTCAGTAATCCCCGCCGGAACGGCATCACCGCGACAAACCTGCGGAAGGGGGACGCGCTCAATGACGCAAAGCTGACCGACGGAAGTCAGGATATCATTATCGGGACGCATGAGGGCATGGCGATCAGGTTCCATGAGAAGGAAGTGAGGGCGATGGGGCGCACGGCTACCGGCGTTCGGGGAATCAATCTCGACAAGAAGGACAAGGTCGTCGGCGTCGTGAACCTCCGACGGAAGGGGACGACGATCCTCGTTGCTACGGACCGAGGGTATGGCAAGCGGAGCGAGGAAGGTGAATACCGCATCAGCCATCGCGGGGGCAAGGGCATCATCACAGTGAAGACTTCGGAGAAGACGGGCAAGATGGTGAGCATCAAGGAAGCGGTCGACACAGACGATGTTGTGGTTGTAACAACGAACGGGATGATTATTCGGCAGCATGCGTCTGATATCCGCGTGGCCGGACGGAACACGCAGGGGGTCCGCCTCATCAGACTGGAGGAAGGGGACGAGATAGCCGATGTGGCGATCGTCATAGCAGAGGAGGAAGAAGAAAAACAGTTGGCGGGGAAAGAGACAGCGGGTGAGACTGTGAAGAAGGAGGACGCAGGGCCCACCACGCCGCCGAAGAAGGTCATCGAGGGAGAAAAGCTGCCCGCCCCTTACAAGAAGCCTCAACCAAAGAAGACGATAAAGAGTGTGAAGAAGGAGGACGCAGGGCCCACCACGCCGCCGAAGAAGGTCGTCAAGGGAGAAAAGCTGCCCGCCGCTTACAAGAAGCCTCAACCGAAGAAGACGATGAAGAGGAAATAGAAAGGCTGGCGCCGCCCGGGGTCGGCGTTCGGCGGTGCGCAACCAGGCTTCTTCTAAGCCCTATAACATCCTCCATGCAATCCGGTCACCCACCGCTATTTGGTGATCATCCGTAAAGCCGGCCTTTACCTCAACGACGTACTTGGCCGGTGCGGTGGATGTATAGGATCCCTCCGAGAGGGGGATTGTGTGCTTGTGGATTGTGATGATCTGGTCTTTCTCATTGATGAAGATCATGTCGAGCGAGATGATGGTGTTCTTCATCCAGAAGGATCGCACGTCCGAGTCGTCAAATATGAACAACATGCCCTGATTTGCGGCCATTTTTTCCCTGTACATCAGACCAAGTTCCCGCTCAGACTCATCCCGAGCGATCTCGACATCGATGGTCGTTATCAACTCTTGATGAGCGCTAAGGAAGCGCAGCTCTCCCTCCTTATGGAATTCGTACGTTGTCACCGTTGGTCTTTGATTCGTAGGAATACTGCCCGGAGCCTCCCCTTTGTTGGAGTTTCTTGTAAGGAGAGCGATGAGTGCAACGATCATGATGGCGACGACCCCCAAGGCCAGCAAGTTTGTCTTCTTGCGGCGGGGCTGAGGTTGCGGTTTTCCATGTTTGTGGTGCGTCTTGCTCATTTGTCTCGACGGTGTGCGTAGCGCGCCCGAGCCTACTGCTTCTTGAGTAATCTCTTCAGCGCATCCTCCAGTTTTTTCTTTGCGGCGTCAGTCTGTTTCTTCTTTTCTTGCTCAACCCGCGATTCCAATTCTTTCCTCTTCGAATTGACCATCGCCAGTTGCTCGTTCAGCACAGCCTCGTATGAGCGAAGTCGGCCAAGCACATCCGCTTTCTTCTGGCTGAAAAGCTTGTCAAATTCCGCTCGCTTCTCTGCAATACGCTGGTCGATTTCTGACCGTATTTCGTTCTGCAGCCGGGCAAGCTCATCCCCAAGGATCCGTTTCGTTCGAGCGGCGAGTTCGTCATCCAGGTCGGTGGTAAGAGCAAGGTTAAAAGGTCCGCCCGTGTTCCACATGCGCAGCTGAACGCTGAATGCAGAAATCGCCGCGAGCACGTCTCGAGCGATCTGCTCAAGATCGTTCCTGGGGTCACGATCAAAGGTGAGGCTCAGATTGCGGAAATCGATCTTCAGATTCGAGTCAAACTGGTTGCCCGGCACGGAGGCCTGAGCCGCGACGTTCGCGGTGGCATTGGTGATCTTTGAAGGGAGGAAATCAGCCTGTCCGAGAGAGAGTCCTCCGACAGCGACCGCAGAGGCCATTACCCTGTAACTGTCAACTGGAATGTCAGGCCGTCGGTCAAGCGATGCGTCAAAGGTAAAAGAGCTCTTCCCGCCCTTCGTGCCGGAAAGCGCGATGGTCAAGGGAAAGCCCGTGAGTCGCTGATTGTTTGTGATATTAGAGGCCTCTCCCTTAGCGTAAAAGTAGTCGGGATTTTGTTCCCTTTCTTGGCCCCCGGAGATCAGGATCTTCTTGATCCACGATTTTGGGTACGTGCGCTCAACAGGAAAGTGGATATTCTGTCCTTCGAAGCGCTTTGGCTTTTCGTATTCGGGTGTGGGCGCGTACTTTGGAAGCGTACGCCGAGCAAAGTCAATCCACCCGAGGTAACCGTTGACCTTCTCCAGAATTTCCTTCCCCAGCAGGAGGTTCGCGAGGCCGCGCGTGCTGAGATCGGGAAGTCGGGCAAGGCGCTTTACAGATTCATAATCGGTTCGCGCCAGATCTGCGGTCTGGGTAGCGGCGGAGTACAGGCGGTCAAGTTGGCCGGTGATTGCAGCTCGCCGTAACTTGAGCGTCTCGTTTAGCTCATTGACACTTTTGTAAGCATTGTTGACGTTCGTGAGCGCAGAGGTAGTGCTCTCGATGGACTTCAGCTCGTTCAAGTTGATCGCCTTGATGCTAGCCTGGATCTCGGCGACCCGCTGCTTCGATTTGTCAATATCGGCAAGCGTTGCCTCCCACTGCCGGCTTGCCTCTTGAACTTGTGTCTTAAGTGAGTCAATATGCTGAACGGTCCGAAGGTTTTGGATATTAACCAGACTGTCGACTTTCAGGCCCTTCCTCAGCTTGTCCAGGTCAAAGACGGGGGTTTTCTCTGCTTCGCGCGCGATTGCCGCAGTTGCTTGCGTAATGACGGATGGCGATTCCTCGCGCTTCTTTGGCCGCGTCTTCGGTAATGAGCCGTCTGTTGAGCGTTTTGTCTCGAAGACGAGGTTGTTGACCTCCATGGTTTCGATGATGTACTTGTTCCGAAGGAGCTGCCCGAAGTTGAGCGCGAACCGCACCCTCCTAGTCTCAAAGATATTCTTCCAGAGATCCTTAGGGTTAGCAACCTGGAGGCGAGCGAACTCGATGGCAATGGGAGAGAGCGACAGGTGGAGGTGGTCGATCTCGACCTTGGCTCCAACAATGCTTTCTCCGGCGGCTTCAAGTGCGGACTCAATCCATCGGTCAGCAAACAGGTAGACCGCGGCAGAGAAAAGGAGAAAGGGAACAAATATGAAGAGGACAAACTTCTTTCGCATCGTCAATCCCCCAAATTACGAATTCTATCGTACCAACGAACGAGCGAACTACTGCTGAACACCCGATAGACCTTCCACCGCTCCACCCGAGCTCCGATATGGGCTCGGTAGGCAACGACGAATCGCTTCATGCCAAAGTAGATGGGAAGGAAAAGGACCAAGCCGCAGACGAAGCTTCCCATTACCACGGTGTTGTTGAACCTCGTCAAAGGAGCGATAGGGGCGTTGTAGAGCGAGGTCCAGAGCCCGTGCAGGCCGCTAAAGTTGACAAGGAGCAGATAGCCGAGCGCGTGGAAAAAAGGGTCAAGAATGTAAGCGACTAGCGCGAACAGTGCGAATGAGAAGATTGCAGCGGACAGGTTGACATCCAGAATCAAGATGAGGAGCCAGATCAAGAGCCCCTGGAGCGTAAAGACGGGAGCGATACCAACCACAGCTCCGAGCGCAAAGCCGGCGGCGATCTGAGCAGGCGTTCGGCCCTGCCGCAAGATCTTGATGAAGTTTTTGATGATGTTGAGCCAGAACATGAGACCCGTTCGGATGTTTGCAGTTTCAGGTTTAGAGGTGGATTGAGCTTGATGACAGGTGGAAGTAAGATACGAGGAGCTGGGGAGGGATTCAAGGGGGGGACAAGGGAGAATTGAGGCTTCTGCTGATTCTTCAACTCAGAGAGAAGTCCGACTTGTACGCGCAATTAGATCCGCTCACAGTCCTGAGTGCGGATCCACCCGACCTTTCCATCAGGCAGTACGACCTTGACCCACCCCCCCACGGAGTCACTTAGTTTCACTCTTAGTCCTTCATGAACCACAAAAGCATCGATGCTCTGGGCATCAGGAGATGTCTTGGCGGTTACGATGGACGCTGTCGCGATGGCGTCATTGTGAGATCGCGACTGCACCACCTGCGTGGCTAAGAGGATGCCGAGCGGGATGACGAGCACGAGCCCGATGAGGCTCGCCGCGCGCAGCGAGCGGAGGAAGCCCGGTCGGGAAGACAAATACAGACCGGCAAGAGCGCCAAAAAGAAGGATCCAACAGGCAGAGAAGACCCACGCGGTCGTTTGAAGTGGTAAGAGGGCGGAGAGGGCCTGAAGCCATTGCACCAGAAACAGGTCGGGCAAAGGCTCAATGCGGTCCACCGTCTTCAGATTGATGAGATCCAGGTTGTGCTTGATGTCCGCATCGCCCGGTGCCAGGCGCAGTGCACGCTCATAGGCAAGGATCGTCGGCGCAATTTTGCCGAGTCGGTAGTAAGCGTTTCCTAGATTGAAGTAGAGCGAAGAGCTCGCGAGACCATGGTTGAGAATCGTTTCGTACGCTGAGGCGGCCTGCTCGAACTCGCCCGCGCGATAAGATGAGTTGCCCCGCTCGAATTCGTCGAGGGCAGTCTGTCCCCGGAGGGCCTGGGCCGGCGAGAGAAGCTCAAGAAATAGAAGCGAGACGATTGCAGACTTCATCACGAACCGCGAAACGACTTATCGATATTATTGATGACCCCAGCCGCCGTCTCCAGCAGCCCGGCCCGAGCCTCTTCTGTATCGGAGGCCGGGGCGAAACGGGCAAACTCGGCACGGTCGATACAAGACTTCAACGCTTCAGTTGTCTCCTCGCCAACGCCGCGCTGGGCGAGCAGAGCAACCGCTTCATCGAGCGAGAGAGACGCCCTCTCGATGTGAAGCTTGTCTTCGAGATATCCCATCAGTGCGCGAGAGATCTCGGCGTGGTAGCTCTCCGTGTTTCCCTGGGACAGGAGTTTCTTGGCCTGCTTCAGGCGCCTCGTGGCTTCCTTGCTTGCTTTGGCAAAACGCAGACGCTGGATGTTGCCTGAGAGTTTCTCCTGCCTCTTACGGTAGAGCAGGGTGCTGACAAACAAAATCGGAGGCGTGAAGAGCACCGTGGCGAACCAAATGCTCCCAAACGGTGTCTCATTGAGAGGCCGTAGCTCGCCGGGCGAAAGCTTCAGATATCGAATGTCCTCGCCGAGCAGGCGAATATCGGACTTGGCGGCAATTGTCGCGCCTCCCACCAACTCTTTGCCGGGGGTGACGGTAATTTCAAATCGAGGTGAACGGAGTGTGCTGTAGCTGTTCCGTTCGACGTCGAAGTACGAGAACGAGACCGGCTCGATCGCTCGCTGTGCCGGGTTCCTTGGGATGATGAGGTACTCCGCAACCTTCTTTCCTTCAATGATCCCCGCGTCGCGTCTGATCTCGTCAGAGATCTTCGGTTCATAGGCCTCGAAGTCGGTGGGGAGGGTCGGTTTCGGGAGCGTCAGAAGCTTGATGTTGCCGGCTCCGGAAACCATCAGTCTTAATGTGAGAGGATCGCCGGCTGCCACCTCTTTCTTATCAAGGCTTGCGCTGAAGACAAAATTGCCAACGGCGCCGCTGAATCCTGTCGGTGCGCTCCCCGGAAGAGGATCGACCGAGGTGGTCAGCGCGTTCGATTTGAAATTCTGCTCAACCGTCTGCATACGAGAGAAGAACGGATCGTTGAAAAATAAATCGAAAGGATCGTTCGTTCGGCGCTGGGAATGAAGCTGGACAGCGCAGCGCACTTCAAGAGGAGAAACCGTTAGCTTTCCAGTTTGCGTTGGAAAGAGGGCGGTCTTTCGTATCGTGGCTACGCGGTACTGTTTTCCTTCGTACATCTCCGTCGTGACGGGAGGTTGGCTGGGTTGCTCGATCTCCTCCGACCAAAAACCCAGGTAGACAGGTGCTTTTGCAAGGTCATAGCCGGAGACGCCAATGCGCGTATAGAGCTTATAGGTGATTGTAACCTGTTCGCCCCGCTTCACGCGCTGCCGATCCGACGTGGCACGAATAAAGAGGTTGTCTCCCACAGGTTGGCTTCCTTGTCCAGAGCTGGCTTGAACCTGGCCCTTGACGACGTCAAGATGGAGCGGCTGGGTTCGGAGCGTCGTGCCCCCATACTCAATGCTTGCCGCGCCGATCGTATATTTTCCAGGCTGGCGCGCATAGAGATAGTAGGAATAAGTCTGTGAGCCGGACACGCTACCGTTGATCATCTGGACGCTGGTAGACTGATTTGGCCCGCTCAGAACGACAAGCTGCCCCCAATCGGGCGGCCGGAAGTTCTTTATCGCGTTGACATCAGGACCGGACACAGTGAATGAGACTTCGAACCGTTCACCTGCACCAAGGGTTGTGCGATCGACGGAGGCAACGAATGTGGCGTTTTGCGCGAGGGCAAGCGGCATCGTGCACAAGGCAAACACTATGTATGGTACAAGTTTTCTCATTACCAGTCCTTCTCTACGCGCACTCTGGCGGCCTGTCGTTTCCGCAGTTGTTTCTGAATTTCCTTCTCATTGTTCCGGAGCGCCTCAAGGATCCTGTCAGCCTCTTCC
>Ga0315277_10000043_pt1 | contig 180610 bp, 162 predicted proteins | sample YL17G05_15_MG_FD_203695 | JGI IMG/M metagenome (GOLD analysis project Ga0315277, IMG submission 203695) | Sediment microbial communities from Yellowstone Lake, YNP, Wyoming, USA - YL17G05_15 | ecosystem: Environmental > Aquatic > Freshwater > Lake > Sediment | place: USA: Wyoming | collected...
TCCTAATGAGATGATGGAAAAAGAAGTTAATCGTTACAAATTTAGAAGGTTCAAATTTTTAAAAGAGACGAGTGTTGCACTTCAACTTAGAATGTAGGCCTTTGTCCCTGCCGGCGTCATGATTCTTATAATGTTTAAAGCCCTCGTTAACATATCCTTGTAAACTCCGACTCTATTTTGATAGTTTAACTGTCGGTTAAAATCCAAAAATTTGGTTTCCGGCTCATTCCAGATTTCCCAGTCTTTAACCTGGCACCTCCCTCCTGAGCCGCAGCCATACCTCCCCACTATTGCCTTTATCCATTTATCCCAATCAGCCATATCTGCCGGATATGACCAAGTGATCCCCTTGTCATATTCATAATTTAGGCTCGGATATTCTCTTCTTGTGCTGGCGCTGGCCCATTTAGGAACCATTAAGGGCATGCCTAAAACTTCTATATTGTTGTCTTTGATATATTTCAAGATATTATCCATTTGTCTCCAGTCATAAACCCCTCTACTCTTTTCAATAAACGGCCAGGGAATTGTCACTCTCAAATAATTAACTCCGGCTTTTTTCAGTCTTTTGATACTTTCTTCTCTTATATTTTCCGGCCAAATCTGAAAGTTTTGAACGCAAGGACGACTAGGGCTCCCGGAGCTCCCGGTACAAATACCACACGCGTTCGGCTCAACCTTAGGCACCGGTTCAAACAGCGGTTGGTCTTGTAAAAGATAAGGCCCTAAATCAGTAGCATTAAGACCTACTGAAGTAAAATTCTCCTGGGCAAATGATATTGTGGCCGCCCTAAACGCCAAAAAAAGTAAAACTAATCCTGAAAAAATGTAATAAAAAGGTCTTCTTTTCAACATTCAATTTAAAGATAGCAAAGATAAAAAACAAAAACAAGATACTAAATCTTAAGCAATAACTTTTTTAAGTTTCATATTAAAAAGTCTCTTTGTAATTCTCCGACCAAATATAAAAATCTTTTAAATCAACTATGTGCGTCGTTTGTCCCTCCTGGCAATCAAAATCAACCGCTGCCTTTTCTGTTTCAGTGACATTTTCATCATTTTGTAATTTTGTCAAAACATCTCTTAATAAATAAAAGTCAAGAACGTCAATACTGTTGTCGCAATTGGCATTGCCTAATGAAAACTGAGGCACATTTGCACTGCAGGTTTTACAAAAAGAGGTTGAAACTGTCGGTGTCGGGGCGAGAGAAGACCTCGGAGTTTGTGTTGCCGTCGGTTTCAGGGTCGGTGTCGTCACCGGCGAAGTTAAATAAGCATAGATACCAAATTCAAGCGGCGGCAGTCCGTTTTCATAGGCACCCAAATCCGGAGCGCTCCCGGTATAATTGTCATTAAAATTATTAATTCTAATCCCATCATCAAAACCCGGAGAAGAAACAGTTAGGGGGTAACCGCCGGTAAGGTTGCTTTTTGCGTAAACCGGCACCCCTAATATCCCGTGGCTCTCCGATCCCGAAGGTCCTTCAATGCTCGTTCCATTGTGGAGATCATAATCAAAACTATTAGAACTGTCCCCGGAACTGGAAACCACACTATTTTTTCTGGTATGAAAAATATTATTCCGGGTGTACATGTTAGCCGTCGGACCGTTGCCTACTGCCGGATTGGAGCCGATCAGCAAACCGCTTGTTGAAAGCGGCTGAAGGATAGTGTTGTGAAAAACATAAATGCGGCCTCTGCCTCTGATATTGTTATCCGGATAGTTTGCCCAGCCCCCGGTTTTAATAAAATAACCTTCGTAAACTGTCGGCGACTTTTGGGCGATGCCGGCAACGTTGCGCCAAATATAAAGCGGACCGAGAGAAGTAGTCGCCATGGAAATTTTCACATAACTGCGATCAAGGTAATTTCCCCAAATACGGACATTGCGATTGCCGCCATCGCTTTCAATCGCGTCATCCCAGCAGTAGGAAATAATATTCCCGTAAATATCAGAATCGGCGTTAGGGAAACCGTATTGGCTATAATTGTAATTACCGCCGATACAATCATTAAAATAATGACCGGCGTCAGAATAAATCTCATTATAGCGGACAACATGGTTGCCGCCGATCGCCCACCAAAAAAGAGCCTGCGGCCCTTTGGGATGAAAAGAATTGCCCTGACCGGTGGCGGTTCTTTCTTCCGTCCAATTATTAGAATCCGAACGGGGATGATGGATCTTATTGCGCTGAACAATAATCCGTTTTATCGTTCCCGGGCCTATCCCCGATTCATAAGCGTAAATGCCTCCATCGTCATCTCCCCAACCATCGGCAAGGGTTCTTCCCCACCCGCTGATATCATTACCTTCGATAACAATATCGTGCGACGGCGGATAAATTCTGATCCCGCTACCTGCCGCCTCTTTAAGAGTCAATCCTCTGATAATTACATAAGAAGCATTAACGGTAATGTCATAATTATATTTTTGGTTAACATTTATTGTTGCTGTCTGTCCTGGTGAAGAAGTGTAAAGAATATAACCGTTTGCCGTTCCCGAATCGCTTATCGCCAATGTGTCTGAAGAATTAACCGGTAAATATATTGTTTTTGCCACTGGCAACTTCTCGTTCCATGTTTTAGCGGTAAAATTTGCAGAAATATTTGTCCCTGCTAACCCCAAACTAATCTCGTAAGTAGTATTTGCCGTCAAATTTACTAAACTGCCGCGATATTCTTTTTGATTCCCGTCAAACCACAAACTGAATCCGTCCTTCCATAAAGAGTCTCCTTGATTTCTATACTTTGTCAAACATTCCCGGCTTGAAGAACCTCCCTCCGGTTGCCAATAAAGGCCGATGGAATTAAAAGTGGCGATTGCCTGCGGCGAAGACTGGGCAAAGACATCATCAACAAACCCGATTAAAATCACAAGCGACAATACTAAGAAGTTAAACAAATGTTTCATTAACTCCAGTTTACTATAAATTATGTTCCTTTTTCCTCTGTTTCTGTCTTTTCCTCTATCTTCGAACTCGGTAAAAGCTCGGGTGTTTTTAATTCTTCTGTTTCTTTTTTTGGTTTTTCTGCCGCCGCTTCCCCCAACTCCTTCGTCCATTCGTTCAATTCTTTGCTCGCCTTTTCAAAATCAGTCGTGTCAGGAGTCACTAAATTCACCGCCTGCTGAAGTTTTTCCACCCCGCTTGATAGCCTTTTCTGTTGTTTTTCCGCCCACGCCCAGTTATACCAGGCATTGGCAAAATTAGGGTTTAACCGCACCGCCGTCTCAAACTGTTTACCCGCTTCTTCAAATTTCCCTAAACCATATAAAAGTCCGCCAAAATCCACCCGAAGTCTCGGGTCAAAAGGTGAAAGCGAAACCGCCTGCTGGTAAGCACTTTCCGCCCAGCCTTCGGCGCCGGCGGCGCTGCCGATCATCCGCCGGTAAATTTGCGCCAAGTTTTCCCAAACAACAGAATTTTTTGGCTCCAATGCCGCCGCCGCTTTCGCTTCAGCTACGGCCTGGCCCAGCAAAGTTGCCGCCTGCTTTTTCTCTTCGTCATTCGCCTCTTTTTTCGTAAAAAGATTTTCCGCCAAACTCAAGTTCACTTGAGAAAAAGCAATCCTTCCCTTTGTCAAAAACCGGTTGCTGTTTACAGTCTTGAGATACCATTTATAGGCGTCGCCGCCTTTATTTTCACTGGCCGCGACAGTGGCCCTAAAAAAATAAAACTCGCTTCTTGCGCCGAAAAATAAAACCAAACCAAAAAAAGCGGCGGCAATTAAGGAAATAACTGCCATCAGGGGCAAGCCAATATCACTATTCTTTTCCTTTAAAATTAACGAAAATTCTTTCTCTTTACCCCTTTCTCGTAAGTGCGCCAAGATCAGAAATAAACTAAAAACAGTAACTATATGTGGAGAAAAGAATAAAACCATTAGCCAAACTAACAGCAGGCCTTTCTTTATTTTTTGTTTTAATCCCAATTTTAAACTCTCCCAAAAAATTAAAATCAAAGCCAAAAGCCCAAAAATTCCCGCTTCCGTCCAAACCAGTAAAAACAAACTTTTGGGCGCGGAAAAACGGGTCTGCCAAAATTCGTTTTTATTAAATTCCGCCGGCCGAAATCTGTCAAAAGCCTCAAAGTAGTTTCCCGGACCGACCCCGAAAAACGGTTGTTTCTTAAAAGTTTCCACCGCCACCGCCCAAGAAGTTGCCCCGTCTAAAGCCACTGCCTTTGTTTTGTAAGTTTGAAAAACAGAAACAGCCAGCCCGATCGCTAAAATTAAGCTCAGCAAAAATGGCGCCAGCACCGCTTTTTTATCTTTTTCCGCCGCTTTCTTTATCAAAAGACTTAGGTTAAGAACCAAAAAGGGAAGAATAACCTGCGCCAAAATTAATCCCGATCCTGCTGTCGACCAATTAGCGTTATTTATAACGTTCAAAATGGGGAAGAAATGCGCCGGAAGCAAAAACAAAACCGCCGCCGCAATTGATAAAACCGACAAAGAAACAGAAAAAGCAGTATCAAACACTGGCTTTTTCTTTGGGTGATTTAATTGGGCGATGAAAAAATAAAAGAAAGTCAAGCCCGTTACCGTTCCCATTCCCAAAGGCTGAAAAACAGACCGGACTTTCGCCCCCACTCCCAAAAAACAAAAAGAAATCAAATTTGCCAAAAAAAACAAAAGAACAAGAAAGTCGAGTTTGACAAAATTAAATTTTAATTTTCCTGATCGAAGGGATTTAATACCAAAGACCAATAGAATCAAGAAACAAATAAACACTAAATACAATACTTTTCCCGTTCCGATCGCGTCCACTACCACCGGCAGAAAAAACAAAGGAAACAAGAACACTAAACCGCTAAGCAAATAAAGCATAAAACAATATTAGAGAGATTTTTGCAGGTTTTCAAGGAGAAAAAATAGTTTTTACTTCAACGCCGTCAAAGGGTCTAACTTCTCTCCGCCCTTAATTATTTCAAAATGAAGATGGACGCCGGTAGAGCGGCCAGTAGAGCCCATTTGCCCAATCGCCTGGCCCGAAGAAACATTATCGCCTAAATTTACATATATTTTTGCCAAATGGCCGTATAATGTCTGATAGCCGTTGCCGTGATCAATGATAATATGATTGCCGTAGCCGACGCGGCTAAAATTGGCGGCGACGACCCTGCCGCCCGAAGAAGCAACCACCGCCGGGCCGCCGCCGTTGGCAATATCCACCGCCCGGTGATACCAGCTAAATCTTTGCGTGACTGATCCGGAAGTCGGCCAGACAAAAACGCCCGTGCCCGCGGCAACTTTGACATCCTGTCTGGCAATGGCTCTCGGCTCAACCGGCTTTGTCTTGGGCATCACTCCGTCGGGAATAACCAAACTTTGGCCGACGGCAATGGCAAAAGTTTCATCGTTGGCAAAAGAATTAAAAGGAAAATCAACAATCGTCTGAGCGTCAACCTGATATTTTTGCGCCAGCGAATAAACCGTGTCGCCGTATTGAACTTTGTGAACGATGCCGGTCAACGGCGGAATTTTTAACCGGTCGCCGGATTTTATCTTTGTTGTCACCGTCAAATTATTTGCCCACAAAACCGTATCCATAGAAACACCGAATTTTTTCGCGATCGCGGCAATCGTGTCGCCTTCGCGGACAATGTACTCCGCCACTTCGCTTCTCATCCGGCGCGAAGATTCAAAGGTCAACGCCGTTTCTTCTTCACCCCCAACGCTACCGGCAAAAACCGAGGCCGGCGAATAATAATCTTCCGTTGTCTCCCCGCCGCCACGCAGGCTTTCTTCCAAAGACGGAGTGATGACAATGCCTAAAAACAGAAAAAAAGCCAGAAAAAAATGGCCAAAAGGTTTGGAAAACCGGCCTCTTTGACCGTATAAAAGCAGGGCCGCCCTTTTTTTAACTTTCTCAAAACCGGCAAAGTTTAAAGCCAATTGCCCGCGCCAATACGAAAAATACGCCCCGAAAAAATCCTTTAAATCACCCCAAAATAGTGCCAATTTCTCCTTCACTGTCTCTATTTTACCGCACAACTGAGAAAAAAGCCCGCCTTGGAAGAAAAGGTTCGGGAGATTCGGAATTGGATATTTAAAATTGGAAATTTATTAGAAGTTAGAGATTAGAAATTAGAAATTAGAAATTTTTTCTAAATGCACTCTCCTTCTGCCGCAATTTCCATTTTCACTAAATCAGTTTGCTCTATTTCCAAAACATTGTCGCTTTGGTTAGTATCGTTTCCGTCTTCAAAAACAATTTGATAGTCACCAGTAAGTCTGACCTCACTTGATCCTTCCTCTAGAGCGGAAACTTGAACTTCGGCTAAATTAAAAAGGGAAGACGGCAGCTGCTTTTGCAAACTGAGGCCGGTTATTTTTAAAATTCCCTCGTTGTTTGCCTTATCTTCATTCCAAACACTGCCACCAAACTGGGAATGAAAAGAAACAGAATTAACATTTACTTTTGTTTTATCAAAGCCGAACTTTAATGCAATCCCGGGAATTTTAAAATTTGCCGGGTTAACTTTAACGATAAATTTTCCCTTGTATTCGCCATTACTGTCTTGACAAAGTTTCACCACATTTGAATCTTCTGTATTGCCGGCAGAAAGGGAAATATTTACTTTTCCGGCATAAACACTTTTACTAACCTCAACGTTTTTCTTTACCGGACTTGCCGGCATCAGTCCCAGTATCGCCAAAACAGCAACAACAAAGGCTTTGATACTCTTCATTAATAAAATCCTACCCTTTTATTTTGAAGTTGACAAGGGGAAAAGAAAGAGGAGAATGTTAAAAATTAAATCCTAAATCTTACCTGCCCGCAATGCTTCGCTTTAAACGTTGGCAGGCGGGAAATTAATATAAAATGTTAAATGTTCCGGAAATTTTTAAATTGAAATAAGTTTTCTTCTCTTTAATTCATCATTCATACTTCACACTTAATACTTATCTGTCTATTTTGCCTTCTTCCCCAACATTTTCAAAAACTCTTTATTTGTTTTTGTTTTTGCCAGTTCGCGGATAAAGGCTTCAGTCCGCTCTTCTTTGTCTAAAAGGTCAGTCATCCGGCGCATCACCATCACCGCTTTATAATCATCGCCAAATAAAAGCTCTTCTTTTCTCGTCCCTGATCTTTGAATGTCAAAGGCGGGAAAAATCCGCCGATCCGCCAAAGTGCGGTCAAGATGCAATTCCATATTGCCCGTCCCCTTAAACTCCTCGTAAATCAAATTGTCCATCCGGCTGTCCGTATCTATCAACGCCGTGCCGATAATCGTCAGTGAGCCGCCGTTTTCAATATTTCTTGCCGCCCCAAAAAACTGTTTTGCCGGATACAACGCCCCCGGATCAAATCCGCCGGACAAACTTCTCCCCGTCGTCGGCACTGATAAATTGTAAGCGCGCGCCAGCCGAGTAACCGAGTCCAAAATAATGAAAACATGTTTGCCCATTTCCACCAACCTTTTCGCCCTTTCCAAAGCGATTTCCGCCACCTTTGCCTGATGCAGGGGCGGGTCGTCAAAATTGGAAGCGATTGTTTCCCCTTTAACATACCGGCTGATATCGGTCACTTCTTCCGGCCTTTCCCCAATTAAAATGGCAATAACATGCAGATCCGGATAATTGGCGGAAACGGCGGCGACAATGTCTTTCAAAAGCCATGTTTTGCCCGCTTTTGGCGGAGAAACAATTAAACCTCTTTGCCCGCGGCCGATAGGACAGATTAAATCAATCAGTCTCGTTGATAAAACATCCGGTTTTGTCTCCAAAACTATTTGCGGCTGAGGGAAAATCGGCGTCAGCTGGTCAAACCAAGGTCTGGACGGGAGGTTTTCCGCCTCTTCGCCATTTATTTTTTCCACTTTTAACAGCCCGAAATAGCGCTCGCTGTCTTTCGGCGCCCGCGCCTGACCGCCGACTTTATCGCCTTCGCGTAAACGGAATCTTCTGATCTGCGTTCCGGAAATATAAATATCGCGGGGTGAAGGCAGAAAATTCGGCCGCAGAAAACCGTGACCTTCAGGCATAATCGCCAAAATCCCTTCCACAAACTCGGTCATTACCTCAGCGTCGGGAATCATCCGGCCGTCTACTTCCAAAGGCGGCTTAAAAGGCGGCTGATCTAAAGGAACAGTCTGCGCCGCAGACGGAGGTTTAGCTATTGATGTTTGCAAATCATTAAAATCTAAATCCGTCACCGGGCTTTCTGGCTGCGGGCTGTTTATCTTATCATCCTTATCAACATCATCTGCCGTCACAATCCCCAAATCGTCAGGTAAACTCTGTTTTTGAAAAACCATATTAGAAGAAATTAAAAATTAAAACCGCCAGAAAAAGAAATTAAACAAGAATAAAAAAATCGCCTTCTATATTTTATAGAAACATTAGCTCATCTTTCATTAAGATCAAAACAAATTTTCCGGAGGAACTTACTTTTGTAACTGTAATCTACGACCTACAGATGCATTATACCAAGAAATATTTTATTTGTCAACTTTACGGACAACTCGTCAACTTATAGGTATAAAAATAAGCAGAACCACTTAAGCTGCCATTCGCCGTACAATCAGGACACATACTCTTTAAGCATATTAAATTCTTAAATACCCCTTCGTAACCGCGATAAACCCTTAAAGTTTTCGGGCTGGCGGTCAGCCGATACCAAGGAGGAGATGTTCCTATCCACCCCATCGTTAGCCTCACATCAGCATAACTGCTGTTGCGCATATCCAATCTCACTCGCGAATAACTATTAGCGCTGCTGTAAGACAAATTGCCATTTACAACGCGGCCGTCGCTGTAAGTTATTCTGTAAGAATATCTTTGATCCCAATTATGGTCGCAGGAATCTATTCTCTTGTTGCACCCATCACAAGTGGTAGATTTCCAATCCTTTTTCGTGTAGACACGAAAACTCGCGCAGGACAACTTCGGTGTCGGCGTTCGCGTTCTGTAAGGCGTCGGTGTTCTTGTTTTTGTCGGTGTTGATATTCCAATGTTAACCACTCCCTGACAGTTAGCGCTCCATCCGGTGCAAAAAGTGCCACGACAAACCTGACACTGAATCTCATTAGAACCGGCCGAAACCATTATTTCCTCTGACTGCCCGGACATACTGTCTAATGCCAAAGGGGGAACATTGCTGCTAAAATAATTCCATTCTCCGCCATTAAGTCGGTGACGGAAGTTGAAATAACCAGGTGAGCTGCCTGCGGCGTGACAAGTAAAATACATTGAAGTCCCCTGTACCGGATTTCCCTGCATCGGCGGAAGACTCAAGCCTTCACAAGTAAGAGATGTTGGTGGTGTCGTTGTCCGTGTTGGTGTTCTCGTCGCCGTTGGCGTCGGTGTTCGTGTTTTTGTCGGCGTTGATATGGTATAAGTAACATCTTTCTGACAACTTGTTTTGGTGGTCCAAGTATCGTCAGATACCAACGGATTCTTAACACTAACAACGGCTTTAAAATTCCCCGCCGGTAAATTCTCAAAGCGCGCCCTAGCCTCGCACCTAATCTTCTTTAACCGCGGATCGTGTCCCAAAACCGCCCAAGTCTGATCTGTCCCGCCAAAAACAGAACAACTTGAGATAACCTCTTTAGACAAGTGGTCAGTTTCAGCCACAGTCAAATCAAATTTAAATCTCAACGCACTCTCGGCGAGATTTATCTGCGCGTAACCCCCTGAATAGGTTATTTTCGGCAGCTCACTGATTGCTCTGGCTTCAACTGTCAGGTTGTTTCCATCCCAAACTGTTTGCGTTATCATATCACAATAATCACAGTTTTTATCGCTATTCGTCTTGTATGTCGCCGCTCCCTGTTCTGAATAATATTGATCTCTTTGCACATAAGCGCAGGAGACAGGATACAGGGAAAAAGCGTCATTGGCATTAGCCTTTCCATCACCAGTAACATCCTGACCGGGGTAATTACACGAATTCGTCGGCCCGTAAGAATACAATTCCCCCCCACCTTCGGGAATTCCCACTCCTGGTTTTGCCATCCGCGTAATCGCATAAAGAGTGGAATTTTTTCGGCCGCAATAAGTAGAACTACTCGAGAGAGTGGTACACCAAAAGCACCAATCCAAAACCTGATTCGGATCTCCCCCTGCCGCTCCCTGTTCTGTTACTGTCCTTTTTTCCACCAAAGCTGTTGCCACCGCCAAGGAAGTAAGCAGTAAAATACTGCCGGCCAAAATCACCACCGCCGCCACCCCTCTATTTTTATTCTTCCCGAAGAAAAACTTGCGGAGACAATTCATATTCTTATTAAATACATTAAATACCAATCAAATAAATCCTGTCAAGACCCAAATTCAACTATTCCTTATTCACTATTCCCTAATCCTTATCTTTTGTCAAGCCCCAATTCCTCCAAACCACCCATTGACAGTAACTAAGAAAAAATGGTAATTGTTTATTTAGAATTTAATATTGATTTGTTTATTGGATTATTCGTTTATTTGTTTATTTAGTTGACTATGACTGTCAGACAAATGCTTCTTTTTCAGGTTAATGAAGTTCAGGGTTTTTTAGGCGATTCTATTAATCTGGCGGCAGCTGTCCGCGGCGGGTTCGCCAGCTCCGCCGACGCCAACCAAACACTGGTTGCCGACATTGACCAGCTTGTCCGCCTTTTGGCAGAAATTCAAATTTCTTTTGCTGATTTAACAATTCTTCTTAATAACGAGCCAAAGGAATTGGTCGGCAAAATTCCTGCCGACAATTTTAACTTTGTCAGTACTAATTTGGAAAAAATCATTGAACACCTTTCCAAAAACCTGCCCAAAAGGGAAGTGCCGGTTTTAAAAAGAGGCAACAGTTTAGCGATTGCACTTTTTAAACTGCAAAATTTAGTCTGGGCGGCGAAAATGTTTTTTGACGAAGAAAAAAGCAGTTTCTCAGCAAGCGAAAAAACGGCCTTAAAGGACATAGGCAAATTTTTAGAAACAATTGAAAACTTTTTCTTCACGGCCGGTCGCTGGATCAATTTACTGGTCAATCAAAAAGAATATCTTTGGATTGAACCCAAAAAGCCCGGCGAAGCCCAAACGACTGCACCCGCTCAAGGCCAAGCACAAACTATACAAACGCCAAAACCGACTGGTACACCCACTCCTCCTACTGTAGGGCAAACGAACCGATAAGAAATATCGGAACTCGGGAAACCGGAGTTTTTAAACTTCCTCTTATATATATGTGTAATAAATTGTTAAATGATTAAATCGCTAAATTAATTTAAAAAAAATGATTTATATTTTTGAAATTTGATATTTGCTTATTCCCGCCTGCCAACGCTTGAACGTAGCGATTGCGGGCAGGGATTTGCTTATTTGAAATTTATCTTCTTTATTCCCCTCATTTTTTTATCTTCTCGCCCCGACTTCTTGACTACTCACTTCTCATTATTCATTATTCATTTCTTAATCCCTAATCCCTTATTCCTAATCCCTTGATCCTTCTGCCTCTTAATTTTCCAAACTAAAACTCCCGTAAATCCTAAAAGCATTGCCATCAAGGTTTCCCATCTTAAAACTATTTTAAAAAACCCGGCCAATACTTTTGTCAAAAACTTTAACACTTTTGTTAAAAACCACTGCCACCAGGACAAAGCGCTAAACTCCAAAGTATTGCTTTTTGCCGTGAAGCCGGCATCTTCCAACTTAGGGCCGACAAAAACCCGCCAGGAGGTTGACTTCTGTGTTGGTAAATTAAAGGCAAAATTACCGTTGTCATCAGCATTCAAAATTAAAGAAGGACCTTCGCGGGCGTAAACTCTCCCCCGTGTCATTCCGAGCGACCCGCCAAAAATTTTATATTTAGGCGGGGAGTCGAGGAATCCCTTACTTAATATCTGTTCTTTAAAACTCGCCTTCTGGTTGTTGGCTGTGGGTTGTCGGTTGGCAGTTATCCCTTCCGCTAACGCGGAAGGGATGATCACATCAAAAAACTCCTGAAACGGATTCAACTCTCTCTCAAAGAAAAAAACCTGAAGAGAGGCGTTGGGAAAAGTCCGGCCCTGCGCCGTTACTTGCTCATTTTGTCTAAAAATTCCTTTGTTCAGAGAAAAGGAAGGGGACAAAACAATACCGGAAATTTGTGTTCTTGTCTGGATGGGCGGCGGCGCAAAACACAAAGGATTATTCGCCATCCCTTCCGTGTCATAACTTAAAAAACAAAAATCGCCTGTTTGAACCGGCAAAAGCAGGGAATTAAACCTGAAAACTCCGCTTTCGTCGGCGATGGTGGTAAACACGGAAATATTTTCCGTGGAGTAAAATTCCACTTTTGCCTTAGGCGAAGTCAGTCCTTCAATATCAAAAAGATAACCTCCGATAGAGGCGGAAATTTTAACCGAAGATGTCGCCGGCAGATTTAACCTGTTGATTGTTATTGATTGCCGTTCAATCTTTGAACCCAAAACAAACTTTTCACTTCTTACTTCCCACTTCCTGCCCACTAAAAAACAAAAAATAATTGCTAAGAACAAGACCAATTTTTTCTTTCTCACAAAAAGAGTATAGCGTAATTAGAGTTAGTCCGCTTTTTTTATTTCCGTGGAAGTTCAAACCTGCTCTTCACGTAAATTTTGTCAAGAAGGTTTAATTTCCTTCAGTTCCTAATTCCTCTTCCTGAACCACGGCTTTCTTCTTCCTTCTGAAGTAAATAATAAGAAGAACAATTAAGATAATCGTTAATACTGCGACAGCAACGACTTTATACGGGATGATCCAAAAATAAGCAAAAGCGGTCAAAGAATTTCCCTGAGCGCCATAGCCGGCTTCCAAAGCGGCTTTGTATTTGCCGAAAAGCCATTTGCGGTTAAAAGTATTTTCATACATCCGTGAGCGGGTGGGAAAAATATTTTGCTCTTCTAATTTTAAGGTGGACGCTAATTTTCCCAAAGGATTATAAATTTTGATCGTTCCCTGCGGGGTAATGTGAATATCGGACATATTTTCTATTTCCGTAGTGATTTTAATTGGGCCGTATTCAGAAAATTTAGGAATATCCATTCTGCGCACAAACGCCTCTTCAGTGATATCGCCGCTGACGGTGATGTACGCCAAAGTGCCTACCTGCGGCGTCGTCGCCGCCCCCGAACCGTTGTTAATCATCGCCTCAATAATCGGCTCGTAAAAAATAACCGCGTAATGGCCGCCGGCTAAAGCGTCGTCGGGGGTTAAAATGATTAAATCCAAATCCTTGCCCTCGCCCGCGCCCAAAACAAATTTGTTGGGCGAGACCGTCAGCCAATTAGAAGCCGCCCACCGGCCCGATGTTTCGCCGGCAACGGCAATCGGCGTTCCCTTGTCATCGCTGACAATAAAATCATAAATGTTTGTCTGGATGGCAATTTCAGAGTCGCCTTCATTGCGCACTTTAATCACTTTCTGGATAACATCACCGGGGTTTACTTCCACATCCAGCCGCGGCGGGATAGCGACCAGACGGATGACGGACTGAGCTTGCGCCTTCGGCGCAAAATGCAAAATGCAAAAATCAAAAATCAAAATGACAATGCAAAATGCAAAAATTTTTAATTTTAAATTGTAATTTTTCATTTTGATTTTTTAACTTTAAATTTAGAAGGTCGCCGTCGCTCTGTAAGTAATATTGTTTTCGTAATTGCCCGCTGTTTGAACAGTAGAAACGGTCAGACGATAACAAAGATAAATATCTTCCGTTACCGATGGTGTGCCCGTATTTTCCATTATTTTAAAGGCCGTTTCCGCCTCCGCCGTTGCCGGAAATTTCATCGCGCAGTAACCGGTGCCGGTGCAGGCAGTACAGGTAACATCGCCAGTATAGCCGGCGCCGGAACAAGTACCGGTTGCATCCCATGTAAACGGCACGCTGGTAGTATCCACATCCTGGATGGAAAAGCCAAACGCCGAACCGGTATTAGTTGTGTTCCACTCGCGGGCGGCAGTGCTTTCATTGCAGGCCGCACCACCTTCGCAGGTCGTATCGGCAATGGTTACGCTGTCATCACCATCTACAGAAAGCTGATCATCTTCAATCGCCGTTACCACATAACCGCCGGAGGCGTTGGTGACACAGGATATTTGCTGGGCGGCATCGTTAAAAGCGGCCAGCGTTAGCGAGCCAAAAGGAACGGCTGTCGCCGTACTGTCCGGAGAGCTCGCGGTCCGAGTCACTCCGCAAACCGTGCCCGAATTGCCGGTAACGCCGGTTAAGGTAAATTCTATCCGCGGATCAACCGTCGCCGTTACCCGCACTGATTCTATGACCGCCACTTTTGCCGTCGTGGCATCAATAACCGTATTATTGGCGTTAATATTTTCTATAATTACGCTATAAGTATCCGCTGTTCCTTCTGTATGCGCCGCCGCAGGTGCCGGATTAACCAGTTCTACCGTTCCCCCAATCGTCATCGTCATTCCCGTGCTAATCGCGCCCGCGCCGGAATACCGGCATTCAAAACAATTATAACCGGTGGTGCAGCCGGCGCCAGCGGAAGCGGTCGCGGTAATCTGATTGCCGGTGCCAAAAGTGTAATCAGCCGTATCGGCCGGACATGTTACATTAGTTGTCGGCCCGGTGCCGCCGGCATTCATCGTGTTAAAATCAAAACCTGTTTGATCCGGGTTACCATCATTACCGTTGCTCGTCGCTGCTTTTATCTTTACTCTAAAAGAACCATTAGCGATTCCCGTCGCCGTCGTAAAATTAACAACATGCGAGGCGGTGCGGACAATAACAAGCTGATCATTTTCGTCATCATCCGCCGCATTCAAATTCGCCGTTAAGCTGAACTCATTAGTGCTAATAATCTGATCAACAAAATAGGTATTGCCCGTGGCGACATATCTTATTGTGTCGCCGGGAAAAATGTTTGCCGTAGAAGTGGAAGGGTTGCCGGAAGTTTCAATCCTGACAACATTGGTACTCGCGACAATGCCGGAAGTATTTTGATTGTCGTAAGAAAGCCGCGAGGTTTCCAAAGTATCTTTGACCGAAGTCAGATTCGCCGAATCTAAACTTTTGGGTACGGCAAATCTTACCCCGACCAATAAAACCAACGCCAACAAAAACCTCCCAAAGATGGGTATTATTCTCCTCCGCCTCTTTGAAATTTCGCAATTAAAAATTCTGTTCACTTTTTTTTCCTTCTTATCCTTGATTTTCCACCATATTCATTCATTTAAGAAAATCAAAACCGACTTGTCAAGACCCACAACTAAAAAATTCCAAATCCAAAGTACCAAGTTCCAAATAACCTTCAATATCCAATTTCCAAAATTTAAAACAAGTTTTGGATTTAAGTATTAATAATTGGAATTCCCGCCTGCAACGCTTTGCGTAGCATTGCGGGCAGGTATTTGGGATTTATAATTTTGGAATTGAGATTTGTTTAGAAATTAGGTTAATTAGAAATTAGAAATTTTTCTGACTATTATCCTCTCATCTTATCATCCTATCATTTTAATCTGTTCTCCCGTCATCTTTTTTCCCAAATGCACGCAAGCGGTAGTGGTGATCATTCTCCCTCTCGGCGTCCGCTTTAAAAATCCGATCTGCATCAGATACGGCTCAATCACTTCTTCAATCGTGCCGATATCTTCGGAAATAACGGCGGCGATCGTTTCCACCCCCACCGGCCCGCCGGCAAACTTGTCAATAATCGCCAAAAGATAACGGCGGTCCGAGTCGTCAAGGCCTAACGGGTCAACGGTTAATAAATCCAACGCCCGCGCCAACAAGTCAAAAGTCGCCGCCCCGTCGCCGTGCACCTGGGAAACATCGCGCAGCCTTTTTAGTAATTTCAAGGCGATTCTTGGCGTCCCCCGCGCTCTTTTTGCCAGTTCAAAGGCAATCCCTTTATCCAAAATAATTTTTAATTTCTCCGCGGCGCGATTGATAATTTTCATTAAGTCTTCAGGCTTGTAAAACGACAAGCGGTGGGTCATTCCGAACCGGTCGCGCAAAGGCGCGGAAATCAATCCGATTCTGGTGGTCGCGCCGATAATCGTCAACGGCGGCAGATCCAACCGCAGCGTCCGCGCCGACGGCCCCTTGCCGATAACAATATCAATGGCAAAATCTTCCATCGCCGGATACAAAGTTTCCTCAACCACTTTGCTCAACCGGTGAATTTCGTCAATAAACAAAATATCGCGCGGCTCCAAATTAGTTAAAATCGCCGCCAAGTCGCCGGCGCGTTCAATCGCCGGACCGGAGGTAACCCGAATATTCACTCCCATTTCCTTGGCAGTTAAATGCGCCAAAGTGGTTTTCCCCAACCCCGGCGGGCCGTAAAAAAGAATATGCTCCATCGGCTCTTTCCGCTTTTTCGCCGCCTCAATCATCACTTTTAAAGATTCTTTAATTTTTTCCTGGCCGACAAACTCCGGCCAAGTCGCCGCTCGCAACGAGGTAAACAATTTTTCTTCTTCCGGAGGAAGATTGGGTGAATCAGCAGTATTTTTTTTAGCGTCCATTTAATATTTAATATTTAATATTTAATATTTTCTTTATTCATCATAATTCATAATTCATAATTCATAACTCATACTTCATACTTTTATTTTTGAGCGTCCACTTAATTTTTTCTTCCAATTTTTCCAAATCATCCGGCATATTTTTTATCATCGCCGCCGCCTCGCTTAACGAATAGCCCATCGCTTTTAACGCCTCCACTAATTCATTAGTTTCACTGCCGCCTTGCAAATCCAAATCAGCGGCCCCGCCGATTTTATTTTTCAACTCTATAATAATTTTTTGCGAGTTTTTTTTGCCCAATCTCGGAATTAAAGTAAAAAAACCAATATCGGCTTTAACAATCGCCTGGCGGATGCTTGCCGCCCCTTTATCCATAACGAGCATCCCTGTTTTCGGGCCAACGCCGGAAACAGAAATTAACAATTTAAACAAAGCCAGCTCTTCTTTAGATAAGAAGCCATACAAATCAAACACATCGTCGCGGATATGACTGTGAATATACAGCTCAACCTCATCGCCAACGGCAAGTTTATTTAACACTGATGCCGTTACCACCACTTTGTAACCAACACCGTTGATTAAAATGGTGACCGCATCCAAATCTTTATGATGAATCGCACCTGTTAAAAATGAAATCATTGGTGAGAGCGGTTTTTAAATTTATAACTAAACCCATGAGTAATCGCCACCGCCAAAGCGTCGGCGGCATCATCCTGCGCCGGAATGGCCGGTAGTGTTAATATTGATTTTACCATTATTTGGATCTGGCGTTTTTCCGCCCGGCCGTAACCGGTCAACGCTTGCTTAATTTGCAGAGGGGTATAAGAAAAAACAGGAATTTTATTTCTAGTAATGGCAACAATAATCGCTCCCCGCGCCTGACCGACCAGCAAAGCGGTTTTAACATTGGCGGCAAAAAATAATTCCTCCACTGCCGCGGCTTCCGGTTTTGTTCTTTTTACCAATTTATTGACAAACCGGTAAATTTCAAAAAGCCGCGTTTCGGCCGCTGTTTCTTTTTTTGTTTCAAAACAGCCAAAATCAATCGCTTTAAATTTCCCTTTTCTTTCCTCAATTATTCCCCAACCCATCCGGCCCACTCCCGGATCAATCCCCAAAATTCTCATCAACTCCAAGTTTAGCAGAAAAATGGTTAAATGTTTTTAACTTGACAAATGGGGGTTTTACGTTAAAATATCAATATGCCTCCTTTTCGTTTACCAGAAATACATATAAAAAGACATCATCTGCTGGTTAAAAAACTGGAGGAGCTAGGTTCAAAGCAACAAGATGGGGATTGGCGGGATGGGATTTTTGGAGCAGACAGACCTAGAATAGGCAGGAGGGTGGAGGAATTAGTTTCAAGACCACTTCCTAAACTCCCGCATCTTTCAGGAGGCAGAGGAGGAGGATAATGAAACCCCCCCACAAATGAAAGCGAGCCATCAACAATAACTTCACTATGCGTTTGAAAACTTCGGCAATGATATACTTAAAACAGTGAAAAAATACATCAATAAAAACGCCTACCGCCTCTACCGGATCTTTGACAAAATTGTCGCCGGCATAGTGTTAACCGGCGCCGAAGCAAAATCAATAAGAACCAGGGGAATAGAACTGCGCGACTCTTTGGCAAGAATTAAAAACGGAGAAATTTTTTTGGTTAACGCCGTTATCCACCCCTATCCTTTTGCCCGAGTCGAAGACCAAATTCCGACCCGGGAAAGGAAATTATTACTTAAAGAAAGCGAGATTAAAAAACTGACGGAGACAAAAAAGCGGAAATTGACAATTGTCCCTGTTTCCTGCTATAATAAGGGCCGTTGGGTAAAGATAGAATTAGGCATAGGGAAAATTAAAAGTAAGCGCGAACGGAAAAAAGACTTGATGGCAAAAGATTTGGAAAGAGAAATGAAAACATTTTAAAAGGGGATGACTAATAGTTTTGACGGACAAGAACTTTGAAAAGCTGCAGGCGCTCGTTGGTTCACCGAGTTGAAACAGAACCGAAAAACTAATGCCACAAATAAAGCGGCAGTAGCTTTTGAAGTTGCTAAAAGAATGCTCGTAACCGGACAACTTCCTGTTGCGTTTGCATATCAAGAAGCAATAGCTTAAGACTACCATCCATCTTTTCTTTAGTTCGAGAGAGAAGAACCGGGTGTTAACAATTCGGACTCATCCTGAAAAAGTTGGCTTTGTTTTCGGGAAAAAATATTTAAGCCAAGGTTTGCCAAAGCGTTGTTTGTTTGGCTTTGACAAACATCATTCTTAACAAACAATCTATGCCTGTAGACGCTTGAAAAGATTTTGTCCGGACTCCGGCTCACGGTCGGACATCTCCACAAAAAAAGTTTTTAACTATCAGCTTACTCACCCGCAATGTTTTGCATAACAATGCGGGCAGATAGCTTTTAGAACCAGAATTTAAAACTATAAAAAATGCCAGCAGATTGTTTAAATTGCAGACAAGATGGAGCATCTGTCATTCCGCCTAACACCGTTACTTGTAAACACATCCCTCTGTATATTCGTGGCCCCACTCAACCCGCTCAACCGTTACAACTGACTAGGGAAGAAATGTCTAGAGCCGCAGACAGTTGCGGTTATTATGAACCACCACAAGGAGAGGAATCTTAAAAACAAAATGAGGCAGTGGTGCATTTAAAAAACTTCATCTATTTTCTCCCATTGCATTTTTAAAAGTGGTCAAGTACAATTCTCTCCATCAATCATAAATGAACACTCTAAAAGTTGATTTACGAACAGTGGTCGGCCGCAAGGTCAAAACTTTGCGCAAAAAGGGAATTCTACCTTTGAGTCTTTACGGCAAAGAAGAGAAATCGCTTTCTCTCCAGGGAGATTTAAAGGAAGCGTTAGCGGTTTTTCAAAAGGCAGGGGAGACGGGATTAGTGGAATTAAACATTGCCAAAGAGGTCAAACCACGGACAGTGCTTTTAAAAAATCCTCAATTTGATCCGGTAACCGATCTTTTGATCCATCTTGACCTCCACCAGGTAAAAATGACGGAAAAAGTTACCGTTACCGTGCCAGTGGAGTTGGTCGGCATCTCTCCGGCCGCGGAAAAAGGCGAGGGCGTTTTAGTCCATATCTTAAATGAAATTGAAATCGAGGCCTTGCCCGCCGATCTACCGGAAAAATTCAACGCCGATGTAACAAAACTGGAAAAAGTAAATGATTCCATCGCCGTCAAAGATTTAGGCATAGACACGAAAAAAATCACCGTTAAAACCGGATTGGAACAGGTGGTCGCCAAAGTAGACGCCCTTAAAGAGGAAGAACCAGAACCGGCACCTGTTGCCGCCCCGGTTGAAGGCGAAGCCGCTCCTGCTGTCGAAGGAGAAAAACCGGCCGAAAAAGCTAAGCCTGCCGAGGAAGGCAAAAAACCAGAAGAAAAACCCTCTCAAGAAACTGAAAAATAATTGCTTCCAAATTTACATCGTTTCCATTTCTAAAAAATAGTGATATAATCAAACTATGACACAAACATCTGGTACAGAAGGAGTTCCTTTAAGGGACATCGATATTCAACCCTTGACACATTTTCGTGTCCTTCCAAGAAACGGCCGTGGTTTTGCGGCAGAAGTACCTGTAAATGGTGCCCGCTGGATTAATACATCCCAACCTAACAACCGTTGTCTCAGAGTAATAGAAATTCCCGACGACCCAGTTCTTAATGGACAATTTCAACCAAGAAGACAAAGAGTCGTAACTGAAAACACTTGCGTTATCCCGGATTAAACTGAACCATTATTTCCGCTACTTTTCGTTCTTGCCGATTTTATATATAATTTCGCCATGACTTTGCAGCAACTTCATCTCACCAATTTCCGCAACCTCGGTCCGCGAGTCGCGGATTCAAAAAACCGCAGTTTCGATTTTTCGCCGCAAACGACTTTAGTTTTCGGCCCAAACGGCGCCGGCAAAACCAATATCTTAGAGGCGATATTTTTACTCGCCGCCGGTGTTTCTTTCCGCGCCTTAAAAAATGCGCAAATGATCCGTTGGGAAGAGAACTTTGCTGTTATTGAAGGAAAAACCGACAAAACCGAACTAAAAATTACTTTGCAAGAAAAAAACGGGGCGACAAAATTCTCTTTTTTTACGGACAATATCCAAAAAACACGCAAGCAATTTTTGGAAAATTTTGCCGCTGTTATTTTTTTGCCCGAAGACATCAGAATCATCTCCGGTTCACCTTCCCGCCGCCGCGATTTTTTGGACAGAATCCTAAGTCCGATCAACTGGCAATACCGCCTCTCTCTTTCCACTTACACCCGCGCCCTGCGCCAAAGGAATATGATTTTAAAAAAAATAAAAGAAGGACTGGCGAAGAAAGAAGAACTTGTTTTTTGGGAAAATTTAATGCTCAAAAACAATTTAATTATCCAAAAGAGCAGGGAAGAGTTCTTTAGTTTTGCCAATCTTTATTTTTCCCAACATAAAGAAAGTTATTTCGACTCTCTATATATAAATTATAGACAGTCGCACCTCTCCCCTACCGTCTTTTTTGACAACTTCGGGGGAGACCTTAAATTTGGCAAAACTTCCGCCGGCAATCACTTAGATGATTTTTTTATTTTTGATAAAAGATTCAATGAAAATGCCGACAATCAAAATTTGGCGTTTTGGGGCTCGCGCGGCCAACAGCGGCTGGCGGTTTTCGCCTTAAAACTTGCGGAGATCGCGTTTTTAGAACAAATTAGGGGATTGAAACCGGTTTTGCTGTTGGACGATATTTTTTCTGAACTGGACAAAAAAGCAAAAGCAATCGTTGCCTCACTTCTTGAAGAATATCAAACGGTCATTACCTCAACTGAAGAAAACAAGGATATTATCTTTAATAAAATCTCCCGGTTGTAAACCCCCGTATATTAAAAACACCACAATCCATTTAGATCATTTATTGTCCGCGATTATAATATTGATCAATCAACTCCCGAATGCGATCACTGGAAACAATTAATTCTTTCCCTATATCTTCCAACCCCCCCTGGTCTATGCCTTTTACAAAACCAGTGTCTCCCATAATGGGTCCTCCGCTTTGTCCAAACCAACCTCTCCCATCCACCCACCAAGTTCCCCATTCACCTCTCTCTCTTAAAACACCCTCAAATCTGTAAAAACCAGAAGCGTAGTTATCTTCTGAACGACCGGTGTAACCACAAATTAAAACCGTCTCATTCTCTTGAAAACCTGCCTCGTCAAGAGAGAGTGGTTGAAAAAACTGCGAAAATTTTTCTGGTTGAGCAACAGGGAGTACTACCACATCAACCCCTGCATGAATATTATCTATCGCCCCAGGGAAATAAATTGCCCTTTCAAAAACGCCGCTGGCAGAAGAATAGTCCAACTTCGTATTATCTTCTGGTCTGCTTAAATAAAAATTAATAACCCTATTTGCTCCTTGCTGATAGAAACCCGGGTCATCAGGATATAAAAAAGTTGAATCTATATTTAATCGTAATACATGTAATGCCGTCACTAAAAACCATTTACCTTGATCATCCTTGACAAAGAATGCTGTTCCTTCGTAACCCGCATGTTTGAGTTCGCCATTTTCAATGATTGAATAAGTAAATTCTGCCGTTGCCTTCCTGACATTAGTTTCCACTTCGGAAAAAATATCATTTTCAGGAAGCGGGGTTGGTGTTCCTTGGGCCACCACTGTTGCCATCGGCGTCAATGATTCTGACGGCACAGTTGACCCACAAGCTAATGAAAGAGCCAATGGAATCAACAATACTGTCCCCGCTACCGCCATTGCTTTCTTTGAAAGCGTTCGCCGGTTATTCGCTTTAGAAAAACCGGCCGTCATCCATTCGTCTTTGCTGAAATAATCAACCATCTCCTCAAATACTTTTTTTCTTCTTTCAAAACTGTCTTTTGTTGATCCTTCAACTATTAATCCTGCTTCCTGATCCCAAACCACTAATGGAATAAATGCTGTTTGTTTATCCCCTGTCTTTTTGGCTTCCGCAAAACAAATCTCGGCTCTGGCAAACTTATCATTTTCTGCCTTTACAGGCGATCTTATTTCTGAACCACCTGTGTGTGAATAAAAATTAATTAAAGCCGCATCTTTGGAATCTTTACTTTGTAAAAAACAGTGCCAAATAGTCGCTCCTTTATCCTTTTCTTCTTTTGATATTTTCCAAACTGTCGCCCCTTCTCCGCCTTTTTCTTTTATTTCTCGGCAGGATGTAATCTTCCTTCCGCTTTTAACAGTTTTCCACTCGCCGCTATCCGCCGCGCCGCACAGAAAATCAAAACCTGCCCCAAGCCTTAACTCTGCGTCTCTCAGTGCCGCTACTTCTTCCTTTATAGTTTCCGTCTGTTTTCCGCCTACTTCTCTTGAATCAAATGTCATCTTGAAAATATTTTACCTCAAGTAGCAAAGATTAACCATTATTTAAAAGGAGACCTTAAGTTTGGCAAAACTTCCTGCGGCAGCCATCTTAACAAGCGACAAAAAACAAATATTAACCTGCCGCCCAAATTTCTCTCTGAACAACCCTTTTCAAAACAAAGAATACCTGTTAAAATCACTTTATGGCGAATAAAACAAAACTCATCATCAAAGACGATCAGGTCTTAATTGACGCCGATGTTCTTTTTGAACAAATTGAACAGGAAAACGGCAATTGGCAAAAGGTACGGCAAATGTATGAAGAATTGAAAAAGTCCGTCGGCGTCGGCAGTGAAACGACAAAGGAATAAAAAACTACCCTGTCTTTCCTTATTCCTATGCTATAATCCTCTCATGCGATTTACTAAACCGGGTAAAAAATTTGTAACAGAATTTCTCAAGTTGGCAAATAAAGCAAAGACAATTTGCATCACCGCCCATCTTTCGCCGGATGAAGATTCAGTCGCGGCAATGCTCGCTGTTTATCATTTTCTCACCGTTAAATATCCGAAAAAGAAAATTAAAATCATCCAAACTGGCGAGAAAGTGGATAAATATAACATCTTTGCAAATTTTGACAAGGTCCAATTTGTCCGCGATCTTATTGATCATCTTGCCGGCGTGGATTTGTTAATAATGCTGGACGGTTGCGAATTTAGCCGTTTCACCTACCAAGCAGAGAAACTAAAAAGTTTTAAAATCAAAACTATCTGTATTGACCACCATAGTTCCCAACCCGATAATTTTAATTTGTCACTGATTATCCCTAATTATTCCTCTTGCATAGAAATCATTTATCTCTCTTTTTTCAAAAAGCAAAAAATAAACAAAGCGCTTGCAGAAATTTTTATGCTCGGCATTTTAGGTGATACCGGCTGTTTTAAATATCTGAAACCCGATCAATTGAAAACTCTTGAGATTGCGAAAAAACTAATCAAAATCGCGGACATAGAAATACAGGAATTTTTGGCAAGATATGAGACAATTCCTAAAAAAGTTTTTAAAATCGTTTCGGAACTAATTAAAAACACCAAGTATCACCAAATTAAAAATTGGCCGGATTTTCAAGTTTCTTTTATTGAAAGAGGTTTTGCCAAAGAAAATAATCTTGGCAACAACGAAGTCAGCGAAGCCAGCCACATTTATATGTCTCACTATCTTCGTTTAGTCAAAGGTTATCCTTGGGGTTTTGTCTTAACGCCAAAAGTAAACGGCGATTACAGCATCTCCTTTCGTTCCCTTCCCCAAAGCGTCAATGTCCGCAATTTAATGGAGAGGATGAGGTTAGGCGGCGGCCACAACCGCGCCGCCGGCGGCGGATTCAAAATGAAAAACAACAAGCCGCGTCAAGTCCCTGAATGTCTTAAGAAAATTTTAAACTGGATGAAGCATCATAAACCGGTTTTGGAGTGAGACAATGCTACAAAAATCTTACTTCTCCCGCCAGTTTGCAATCTTTTCTTTTTCTTCCGCTCCCTTTGCTCCGTAAATCTTAAACCAAACCAAATCATCTCCTTCAACTCTCCCTTGCGCCTCTACCACCGACAGTCCCGCCGTCTCATCCAAAACCGCCATCAGGTACGGTAAAACCATCGGCGGCGGCCACCACTCTTCAAAAATTTTTTTAGAAATTTTATTTAAAAGAGACAAAACGCGGGTGCTGACAATATGTTTGTAAACATTTTCCGGTAAAGAGTTTTGGCTCATTAAATCTCTGGCAATTTTACTTAATATTTCCACCGTTAAACTGCTCAATTTTATTTTGGGGTGAACGGCAATTATTTGTTTGGCAAAATGTCTTGCCGCCCTCACCAATTTTCTCTCCTGCGGCGACCTTTTTTGCCAATTATTTTCTTGGATTGCCTTCAAAATCCTTTTAATTTTGCTTTTGTCAAAATATTCTTCTCCCACCTGATAGGAAATATTACCGAGTTCATATTTTGCTTTTGAGTAAAGAGCCGCTTTAATAGTAATCAAACTGGTATTCTCCACTCTTTCCAGCGATCTTAATTGCGCCGTACCAAAATTAAGATTGACAACCACTTGCGGCGGATAAGTGGCAAGACAGGAAATAGTGCAGACAAAATGTTTATTTGCTAAATTCGGGTCTAACTTGCCTTGCGGCTCTTTGCCGACAATAATCGCATTTAAATTTTTGTCTTCTATCCATCTCGGGTATCCGCCGTATTTTCCCGGGTAATTTGGATTAGCTAAAAAATTATCAATCTCTTTTTCATTGTTCGGGCCGTCGGCCCACGGCGCCCCGGCTAACTTTTCCGGATAGTGGCAAGTTCTCGGCGCGTTGAAATACCCGTCTTTAATAACGGACAATAAGGCTTTTTTTAAAGAAACAGTATCCCGCGGTTTAATTAAAAGGTTATTGATCATTTGGCTTTGGGGAAACATTTTGCTTGTTGTTTCTATCGTCCTTGCTTTTTGCGATTGCCATTTTTTAACCGCCGCACCATAGATCTTTTTAGTTTTATTCAGTAAAATCGGCAAATTAGGAGCGCCGTTTTCAAGATACAAAGCCGCCGACCACGGGCTTTTTCCCAGTTTTTTTATTCTTTGTGCGACAAAAATACTAATATCTTTGGGTATTTTTCCTTCCGCTTCCTTTTTTATTCTTCCTTTATAGACTGTTCCTTTAGCGGCGTTAATGGAAATTTCCTCGCCCGCTCTGATTACTCTGCCGTCAGATGAGATTACTTTATTATCTTTTAATACCAAATCTGAACAACCTACAACCCCTGGCTTGCCCGCTGAACGCATAATTATTGCCATATGGCTTGAGGCGCTGCCTTTGGTAGTAACCACTCCGGCGACCATCATCAGGGTATCAACATCGTTGGGGTCAATGTGATCTCTGGCAAGAATTACTTCTTTGCCGGATTTAAATAACTCTCTTGCTTTTTCCGGCGCCAAACACAAAATTCCCGTCGCCACTCCGCAAGAGGCGGGAACTCCTTTGGCAAAAAAACGGCTTGCTTTTTCTTGTTCAAAATTAAAAGCCGGAGCGGTAATATATTCTATGTCCCCCGGTTTTACCCTCCTGAAGGCCTCATCTTCACCGATAATTTTTTCCTTTAAGAGATCTTTGGCAAAACGGATATTCGCCAGCGGCGATCTTTCCGCCGCTCTCGTCTGCAATAACCAAATATTTCCGTCTTCTACGGTAAATTCTATATCCTGAATGTCTTTGTAGAATTTTTCCAAAATCTTGGCATATTTAAATAAATCCCGCGAAACTTTTAGATATTTTTTAGAAAATTCCTTCATCTTCATCGTTTTCTTGGCGCTGTCTCCTCTGACAATATCTTGTCCCTGGGCGTTTTCCATATAGTCGCCGGTAAATTTGTTTTCTCCTGTTTGGGTATCGCGGCTAAAAAGCACGCCGGTGCCGGATTTTTTTCTGTTGCCGTAAACCATTGCCTGAATGTTTACCGCCGTGCCGATTGTCTCCGGAATTCCGTTTATCTGCCTAAAGGCAACGGCGCCGGGATTAAACCATGAATTTAAAACCGCCGTCACCGCCTGAATCAATTGTGTTTTTGGGTCATTCGGAATTCTTTTGCCGGTTCTTTTATAAACTAAGCGATGATAAAGAGCCGTAAGTTTCCTGTTTTGACCGGAAGCGGCTAATTTTTCTCCAATTAAATCAAACTCTCCTTCGTGAATTTGATAAACGCTGGCGGCAAATATTTTTATAAACCGGCGGTAAGTATCCCATGCCCATTGCCCGTCACCGGAAATGCGGGCTAAACCGGAAACGATTTGCCTATTAATGCCAACATTAAGAATTGTGTCCATCATCCCCGGCATAGAATATTTCGCCCCCGACCTGACCGAAAGCAGGAGTGGGTTTTTCTCCGAACCAAATCGTTTACCCGTTTGCTTTTCCAAAAAGGTGATTGATTTGAAAATCCGCGACTGCAAACTTTTCGGCAGTCGACCTTTTTGGTAAAAGAGTTTCCAAACTTTGGCAGTTAAAACAAATCCGGGCGGAACGGGAAGCTGCAAACGGACCATATTTTTCAAACTGGCGCCTTTGCCGCCCAAAAACGACGGGTCAATTTCATCCGTTTTGGAATCAAAAGGAACAATAAATTTCATAAGAAGCGCTTATCCAATTTTTTTGTTTAAAAAATCCCCTCAGGATTAGATGTATTATACCCGCGGCGAGTGAATTTGCAATTTTTCAGAAATTCCAATTGTTTGTCTTTTTATTCCTTCTTTTTATCCAATTTATCCAATTTCAAAATTTTCACATTACCCCCTGCTCGCGGATAAAGTTAATAAATCCTCTCATTTGCCTCACCCCCCCTCTCTTAACTTCTTAAGGTTAGTATACCAAATATCAGTCCAACTGAATTCTGACCAAAGCAATAAAAGATTTATAAAATTACACAAGACCTGTTTAACTCTCCTCTATTTGCAAGACTAAATCTGAAATTGCTTCCCTAGTTATTAACCCGTCAATAACCACACTCTCATCAGGGTTTCTCCTTATTAATCCCATTTCTGCCAATTGCTGATACTCCGCGTTTGAAAACTCCGGCACCGCGGGAGGTCGGCTCCTGCCTCTAAATACTCTCAATAAACCTCCCTTGTCAACTCTTTCTACCTCAGGCCGGAAACCAAACTTTTGGAGAAAACGGTCAAGCATTCCCCTCTGCCTCAAAACCTCTATAATCGGTTCAAAAGTAGTTTCCAGTAAAGTGCTTTCTGACTTTAAAATTCCTTCTTTTTCTCTTACCCAAAATTCTCTTAAGACATTAGCATCAATAATTGCGGTTGGACTTTCACTAAAGGCTTGGTCAAGAAAAAAACTATTGACTAAAAAATTTACCGAAAACGGTTTCACACCTGCAATTTCAATCACTGCTTCTGCCGCGTCAGGCACCGCCTTTATAATCTGTGACTGCAAGGGTTCTTGAGCTGCCGGATAAACTAACGGCGTAGTTAAAGAGCGTTGTATCTCTTCCCTAGTCAAAGGGCGGGGCACTAGTCTTTCAGCACTTTTTAAAAATGGCAATCTTTTAACCGCTTCTTCTAAAAAACCATAATGCATTGCTAAAACAAATGGCACACCTCGAGCATGCATTTCTCTTATTAATGCAAGAGCTGCATTATCTCCACCCAGAAAACATTTAGAACACTCATCCAATGTCCCTACTATCCCTGATAGTTTCAACTCTTCTGCCAATTCGGCAAGAGAACCGACAGGTCTTGACAATAGCCCCCGGTGTCTCTCGACCTCGCCAAAAATTTCCACAGTGTCAGTTTTAAAATCAGTTAGTTTGAATCTATCAATGGAAAGATACAGTACTCCTTTGCTGACTCCCTCACATTCCCTCCGTAATTGATATAAGGCTGATGTTTTTCCTGCTCTTCTTGTTCCTTCAATAATCACCGGCCTGCTTTCCACAAGGTGCATTATCTCTCCTGCTTCCTCTTGTCTAAAAATTGACCTCATCTCTGCAGGGATCGGCGGTCCGACTAAAACGAATTTCAAAAGTCTTTGATACTCGTCTCTTAGAACCTCCGGTGTTGATTCATAATGCTCTCTCATTTCTTTCTTCTTAGCTAGTCTAATTATATCCCACCAGAATTTTCACCAAAACAATTTAATTGGTAGATGCTAAAATAGATTAAGGATTAAGGTTTAAACCACTCCGACAAACAATTCACCATCAAGAACGGATATGAAAATAAAAAGCATTTATAACAAATATCACATCCCGCCAAATCTTCAGCAACATATGCTCTGGGTTGCGGAAGTTGCCCTGTTTATCAAAAATCATTGGCATGGCGATGAAGTCAACTGGAGTGAAACAATAAAGGCGACGTTATTACATGATTTAGGGAACATTGTTAAATTTGATTTCACAAATTACTCGCATTTTCTCGGCAGCGAAATTGACAATATCAATTATTGGAAAAAAGTACAGAAAGCCTTTATCAAAAAATACGGTATGGATGATCATACGGCCTGCAATAAAATATTGAATGAATTAAAAATAGACTCCTCAATTATTGAAATAATAGACAAGAAAAGTTTCGGTAATTCCGTACATATTTCAAAGTCAAACAAGTGGGAACCAAAATTGCTTTTGTATTCTGACATAAGAATATCGCCGAATGGTATCGTAACAATGGCTAAGAGATTGGCGGAAGTGACCAAGAGGATTGGAAAATACAAAAATAGTCCCGACTTACCTAACTTAATAAATGCTTGCGAAGAAATTGAAAAACAAATTGAAAAGCAAACAAATATCAAAATTTCCAAAATTAAAGAACTAGGTAAGACCAACACCCAAATCTTGCTAAATATGGAAATATGAATCAGAGTGAAATTATTTTCACCCCTTCTTTTTATCCAGTTTATCCAACTTCAGAATTTTCACGCCGAAGTAGACCACTAAAGCGATGACGATGAAATCTATTACCGCATTAATAAAACTGCCCCACATTAACTTTGCTGAGCCGATTTGCAAATAAGCGTTCTTAAGTTCTCCTGCCGCTCCCAGCAATATTCCCAAAACCGGATTAATAATATCCGTCACCAAAGAAGCGACCACTTTGGAAACCGCGCCGCCCAAAATAAAACCGACTGCCAAGCCCATTACTCCCTGTTCACGGATAAAATTGACAAATCCTTTCATCTGTCTCACCTCCAATCTTAAATATAAACAAGGTATCTCAAATCTGTAATTGAATATTTTACTTTGAAAGCTGCTCCAGTGCTCTTTTTGCATAATTCTTGACTCTTAGTTTGATGTCTGGCATTTTTTCTAAATCTTTTAAAGTTACCCACACCCACCTATCGTCCTTATTTTCAGGAATTATTTTATCTGTATTTGATTTCGCAAAATAAGTTAGCGTTACATGTTCGTGGCTTTCATTAATCCGATGGCGGTTTAAAAAACTTGGCGGAATTAATTCCCGATAAGAAACATCGTTAACTTCAGTTGGCAGTTTCAAATCAGTATCTACCCCTATATCTAACCCCACTTCTTCTTTAACTTCCCGTATCGCCGCCTGATTAGGATCTTCATCAAGTTCAATGTGTCCCCCAACGCTCAGCCAAAGATGATATTTGTCGTGAAATCTCAAAAGAACTCTATTTTTAAAGACGACAAATACCTCAACGGTAAAATCAATTTTGTCATGAATGTGAGGCATAAGTAAATATTACTATGAAAGACAAAACATTGATAGAATTAATAGAAATGAGAATAGACAATCCCCCCAGATCGGCTAAACATCTTTATTAAAATTAAAAACCTAAAACCTTATCTTTGCCAATCAAATTTTTTAAGAAATTTATTTTTTATAACTTTATATTTACCGCAAATAATAATAGTCGCAACTATAATAGTCCCAACTATCTTTTTTAAAAATCGCTTAAATATCTTTACATCTTTTTAAGAGATATTCTTTCTTTTCAAATGCTGAACAATATTTGAATTTTTTCAGTGAAAGCTCGAAGATCTTTATCACAAATAAAAATCACCAAACTATGTATAATGTACACAACCTAATTATGTTTAAAATTGATAATAATTTTTTGCGCAAAATAGTCAAGATCGCTCTCTCGCAGGGAGGAGTTACCGCTGATATGGTATGCCGCAAAATTTTAACAAATGCTGACATGTGGTTATTTCCGAAATACCCCGATAAAACAATTATTTGCCGCCACGACTCAAACTTAATCAAGGAAATTAACAATTTTATCAATGCCAATCGAAAACTATTAAGCCAACAGCATTGTTTTTTAGGCATGTGGTTACACCCTAAAACAAGAGACTATTATTTGGACATCACCACTTCAGTAAAAGAACAAGAACAGGCAATAAAAACGGCAAGAAAAATAAGCAGAGAAAGTGAAAGAAAAATTGTGTCTGTTTATAATCTCCTTACTAAAAAAACAGTTTTCCTCTGATGTGAAAGTTTTTTAGTTTTTAAGTATCAAAAAAGGCAATAGTTTTTAGACTTTTTAGGGACTTTTTAGCCTTTTTAGGAACGGGGACAGACAATATTGTCATACCGATTAAATGTCTTTTTAAAATTTCAAACCTACAAAAAGAAAGCACTTCAATGATTTAATACAACGTATCGTAATCTGACAATTTAATTCATTGAAGTATCTGTTTTTATTTCCGGATATTTTTTCCGCCAGCGGTCAATTATTTCCTCTTTGTAAGCCATTTAGTTTCTTTCCGCAATGAAGATGAAAGTGCAATTGGGCAACTTTTTGACGGCTGCCGCCATTAACCTGCAAAGCATATCCTTTCTTTTCCCAACCCAAATCTTTTACTAATTCTTTCGTGACTAAAAATACTTCGCTAATATATGGAAAATCTGATTTGTTAAGAGCGGTTAATTTTTTAATCGGTTTCTTAGGGACGATCAAAATATGTTTTTCCCAAAAGGGTTTCGGGTGCCAAAAAGCGATCACTTTCTTTGTTTCTTTGAGTTTTTTAACCGGCAGGAATTTACTGAATTTTCCAAATGCCAAACCGGCAACTAAACCGCCCAAAGAACTTTTGGCAAAAGAAAATAACCCCTCGCCTAATTTTTTCTTCATTGTTTTTGACTACGATTTAAAAAATCTCTTCTAACTCCTTCTAATTTTAACATTACTTATCCCCCCGCTTCTGAGGTAAAATACCTTTAACGAACTGGAGCCGGAGGGAGTTGGAAAGCTGGAGAAAAGGGAGAAATTATTTTATTTTAAAAAACCATTCGTCTCATTTTCTTATTCTTTCGTTTCATTTTGAAACACAAAATTTTGCGTCTTTACCCCGTCAGTCTATCTGCCTCTAATTGTTTTTGACGCTCTACTTCCAACCAAGTCGCCCGATTAACCATCATCTCATTAGCGATCCTCATCCCAACAACACCTGCTAATCTATCTCTTGCCGCCTTCAGCGTCTCCCTGTCTCCCGTCTGAAAACCTGCCTCAGCCAATCTTATTGCCGTATTCCACTCCTCACCTCCCCTTATTATTTCTTCGGGTAATTTTTCAAGTAATTCTTCTAAAGGAATTTCCGTATTCATTTTCTAATTCTTCAATCTAAATTCTTAAATTTTAAAATTTTCTTTAGACTTTTATCCCGTATCTTTTTATTTCGCTCACCAAACTGCTGTATTTGTTTTTAAACTTCTCTATTTTTTTCTCAATCTTTTTAATGTTGGTTTCCATTTGTTTATATTTTACCCCAAATCATAAAAAATCGTTATTTTATAAAAAATCTGAAAATGTTATCTTAAAGATAATGGAATATTTAATTTGCGCTGGTGGAGAAGAAATCTTGGCGGATATTTAAATCAAACTGAAGCCGCTATAAAAGACACAAAACATTTTTATTTCCTATACATTCCCTGATCGCAGGGTTTCTTTTCAAAACCCAAACCCTTGATCTTTGTTCCGGCAACATCTTTTTTCTCACCGGTAAGGCCATAAAACTTGCAGTAATGGCAGGCAGATTTAAATTGAAGAACAGTGTCTTTTTCTTTGCCGCTTTCATAAACCGTGTGGTCGTAACCGCAAACTGTTTCTATTGCTGCCTTGTCACAATTTTGCGTGACTATCTCTGTAGTACACTGGTCCAAATTTTTCGGAATAACAATTTCGGATGTTATCCCGACTTTTCCTTCACCTTTTTCAATTTCCTTATCCCCGTTCCTCTTTGAAAAAACAAGACAAACTCCGCCCAAAATAATTATTCCCCCAACAACAATCAAAACAATTTTGTTTTTTTGTATTTTCATAAATCTCTTTATTTCTTTATTTTAATGAAAAATAAACTTCTTTTACCGTCTCATCGTCCAAATAGATTTTCATCACCCAACTGCCGGCAGATAAATTCTTGGTGTTTAAGTTAAAAATATATTGGTTCTCCGTCGAATCATATCTGAATAAATTACCTTCTGTCGCCTGACTGGTAGAAGTCGCTTCAATTTCCGTACCGATAACATTATTACTGATTTTAGCAAGGTTTAACATTACCACCGCGTTTGCCACCGGAGTATTGCTCTCACCAAAAAGCTTGAATTTAATCGGCACCGTCCGGCCCAGTTTAAAAATACTGCTTCCACTACTGTTTACCGGTTCCAAAACGCCGCCGTAATTATACACAACATAATAATTAACAGTAGCCGTGTTTACATTTCCGGCATAATCGGAAGCCTCTACTTTAAAAACATTCAGACCGACATTACTGGTATCAATCGGCTGGCCGTCGGCAACCGTACCGACCACTGTTTCCACTTCTGACAAAACATCTTCCGCGGTCCAATCTGCTTCCACCGTTTGATGTAAAAGATAATCTTCGCTTGCCGGACTGGTTATGATTATTTGCGGTTTGGTTTTATCAATGTTAATATTCCCTGATTCAACTGCCGAAATATTACCCGCTAAATCAGCACATTCTAAAGATACCGACTGATTTTTTCCTTCACTGGCAATAATTTTGTCACCGCTGGCATTAATTGGTCCGGAAAGAATATCCGCACAAGAATAGTGGACATCAACATCAGTGTTGTACCAACCGTGGTCATTGGCATCGGGAACGATGATATTAACAATTTCCGGTTTGGTCTTATCAATATTTATACCGGAAACGGTAAAAGAAGCAGTGTTACCGGCTTTGTCTTCAGCCTGACCTTCGACAAATTGACTGACTCCTTCCGCGGAAATAATCGTCTCCTCCGAACAGTTTCCAATTCCCGAACCACCGCTATCACCGCAGGTGAACGATACGGTAACATTACTGTTATCCCAGTTATAAACATTAGCATCCGGCGAACGGGTACCAACTATTGTCGGATTAGTTTTATCAATTTTAATAGTTTCTTGTCGAACTGTTTCCTTATTACCGGCACTGTCTGTCGATCGGTAATAAATAGTCGTTGTCTCTTCATCACTAACCGTCAGTTGACCGTTATAATCCGACCAATCACCTTCATCAAAACTGTATTCTGTTTTTCCTTGATCCATTCCTCCCTCGTTGTCAGCGGCGGTTAAGATTACATAAACATTAGAACGATACCAATTATTGCCGCCTTCTGTACCGGAAAGAATAATTGATGTTGTCGGCGGAATTTTATCAATCTTAATCAGTTGAGAACCGGTAGCAACATTTCCGGCTAAATCCATCGTCTGGTAATAAAAAGTCGTTTCTCCTGAAGAAGTCAAAACAACCGGAGCCGAATAATTATTCCAGTTAATATTGTCATCACTGTATTCAATTTTATCAATGGCGCTATTGTCTGCAGCGCTTAAAGTTGCGGTTACATCATTAATATACCAATTGTTTGCACCCATCGTTCCTGCGAAACTTACACTCATTGTCGGCGCTGTTTTGTCAATTTTAATAGTCAATGACGGCGGAATCGGTTGAACCGAGGTTACTAGAATGTCATCAAAATGCATGTGTCCGTAAGGACTTCCATACGCCTGTAAAAATATGCTGCCGCTTGTTAAGGCCGAATCCGTCACTTCGTAATAAAACGCACCATCAAGATAATATCTTTGTTTATTGCCGTTCAGCTCAACTTTAATCGTATGCCAGGCATTGCCGGAAAGAGTGTAATTCGTGAGATAATTCTGACCGTAACAAGTTCCGGTAACACATTTGTTTATCAACTGTTGATTACCGGTTAGAATAAACGCATACCGACTGATACCGCCTCCGTATGGACTCGGATTGCCGTTGTACCGGGTTCCTAAATAAACTCCCCAACTGGTTGTATTTCGCGGATGGAATTTAAGTTCAACCGTGTAATTTTTCCAAGACAAATCTCCTTTGGAAGCAAAAGCGTCTGTCGGATAAGATGACGGTCCGGTAGCGCTGAATTCCTGATTTTCCGCCAGCCAAGTTCCCCGAACTATAGTCCAACCCGAAAAAGTAACTTTGTCATCAATTAATTTGACCGTTTCCTGGCCGGTACCTTCGATATTACCGGCATTATCAATTGACCGATAATAAACAACTTTTTCACCTTCGGTAGAAAAAGTAACAGGAGAAGAATAATTTGTCCACTGGATATCGTCATAAGAATATTCAGTTTTTGCCACTCCGGAAGCTACACCGCCGCAAATCCCGGCTCCGTCTGTCGCCGCAAGAGACATAGTAACATTTGACCGATACCAGCCGCTTGTGCCTTCGTCGCCACTAAAAGTCGCCGTCGTTATCGGCGGCTCTTTATCAATAGTCAAACTTCCTGCCGGACAGACTCGCGGCAAACCATCGCTACCGTTAGTAAAAACATAAGGGTTATCAATAAAGCCATCACTATTAGCATCAGGTCCTGTCCAATCAGACCAATAATTACCGCCTGTTGGCGCGGGAAGATTAAAAACATTTCCTGTTCCAGCACCAGTTTCAAATTTCACCTGGGCGGCGTTGTTAATAAAATTGTTTCTGTATATTTGGTTGTTATTATTGCCGCCGGTGCTGTAATACATCCCGATATATACTCCGGCACCGCTATAATCCGAACCGGCATTTCCGGAAAAAGTGTTATCGTAAATGATATTGTTTTGGGCGTTAGAGTATAAATGCACTCCGTATTTATTATTCTTACTGATGTTATTTACGATGGTAATGTTTTTGGAACCATATAAATCAAAACCGCCGTTGTAATTGTTTTCCGCACTATTACCAGTGTAGGTATTATATGTCGCATTACTATGGTCGAAACCGTAGCTGTTGTTATTGGCGGTATTTCCCGTGAATGTATTATACGAACTTTGATTTACATAAAAACCGTTGTTATTATAGATCGCCGTGTTGCCAGAAACTTGGTTGTTGTTTGATGTACTCCAAAAAGAAACGCCGCGATTGCCATTTTTAACCAGGTTATTGGAAATAGTGTTTCCGGTAGAATATCTCAAATCCAAAGCGTCATTACCGCAATGGTCAAGGATATTGCCGGTAACAACATTATTGGTTGATGAATATAATCTTATGCCGGCATCATTCCCGGAGTCTTTGGAGGCAATATTTTCAATCCGGGAGTTGTTGGTTTTGTAGAAGAACACCGCGGCGTTTGCTTTGGCTGCGTTCATGGTCATATTTTTAACGATGATATTATTGCCTTTGACAACATAAACCGCCCCCGGATTTGGTAAATTGTCATATGTTTGGTTAGATTGATTCCGGAAGTAATACAATATCTTGCCATCGATAAGATTGGTGGTGTTGATATTATGCTCACAATTAGAATCGGAGTAACAAGTGGATATATAGAAGTTATAGTAGGTGCTGTTATTCATTTGGTTACCGGTCATGGTAACGTTCGAAGAACTATCTAACCTTAGACCATAGTTAGTGGTATTAGTGATTATATTGTTGGTTAGAATGGCATTATTGTTTACATAATACAATCCGATCCCAGATTCATAACTGTTGGAAATCGTATTATTTCTGACATCAGCCAAGTTTGTGGCATTAAGATAAACTCCGTGATAATTTCCGGCCAAAGTGTTTTCTTTGACAATCGGCCCGGTCATTCCCGACCAGGCGATATAGACACCATAATAATTGGCGGTGGCGGTAATATTTTGAACAGTTGAACTTAAGGTTTTATAAAAATATACCCCGGCGCCATTTTTAGTGAAAGTTAAATCTTTAACAACAATATTGGAACAATTAAAGCAATAAATTGTCCCCGCGTCTGAAGCGGTAGCCGTATCATAAGTTTGTCCTGACACATTTTTCAAATAATAAATCGCCTTGCCGTCAACTGTGTTTGTTTTGTCAATAGTGTGATTGTGTTGACCATCATTGGATCCATAAAGATAAAAATTATACTTGCTTCCTGAGATAGCGTTTCCGGTTAATGTGTTGTTTTCACAAGCATACATATAAATGCCGTAACCGCCGTTATATGAAACATTGTCAGAGACTATATTCCCGCTCACAAAATTATTGTTTGAATATGAACTCAGAAAAATTCCACCGGAAGTGTTTTGAGAAACAGTATTATTGCTTAAGATATTATTCTGATTCTGATAGCTAAAATAAATTCCGTAACTGAATTTCTTGATCGTTAAATTCTTGATGGTCACGCCGGAGCGATAATTAGGAAAGTTAACACCATAACCGGAATTAGTTCCTGTCAACGAATGTCCATTGCCGTCAAGGATAATATTATTATTGTCAATTTGAACACTTTCCGTCAAATCTTTCGTCAATGTACAGGTTTTCAACGCTAAATTCCAGGTGCCAATCGGTCCTGTTCCTCCGGCGCAATCGCCTCCGGTGGCATCATCTTTAATATATTTTGTGCTCGGTCGGGGCTGAATAAAAATTAATCGCGTTTTTCCCGGATCCAGATCAACTTGAAAACTAATTATCCTTTCACTGCTGGAAACAATCTCCTGATGGTTATGATAGTCATCAGTATATTTGTGATAAGTCGTCTCCGGCTCAAATCCATAAATGCTTAACTGGGTGCTTTCAATTTCTTCTTTACCTCGCACCCGAAGAACGACCATTTCCCGTATCGATTCCATTGTAAGATAGATTTCTTCACTGCTTTCAGTCACTAAGTTCAGATAATCGCTGTCAGTGATTTCAAATTTATGACCATAGCCTTCTACTGTCCCCGGAAACGCGGAAAAAGGAACCTTTTCTGTATCAATCGGCGGCTCAGGAATAATTTCCGGTTCCGGAATTGGCGTTGGTTCTAAAGACGGTACCGAAATAATTGTTACTGTCGGTTCTAAGGTTATTGTCGGCGTTGGTGTTACTGTTGGTAATGCTGTCGGAAACGGAGTAAAACTCGGTTCTAAAATCAATGTTGGTGTTAAGGTCAAAGTCGGTTCACTAACCGGCGTTACTGTCGACGTTGGCGCCGGAGTAAAAGTCGGTACCTCTGTTAAAACCGGCGTCAGAGTTATAGTTAAAGTAGGAGTTGGCGAAAATTCCAAAATCGTTGTCGGCGCTGATGTTGGTTCTTCAGCTACCGGTTCTTCACTAGGAGTAGGTATCAAAGTCTCCTGAGCGCGGACATGAAAAAAAATCGGCAAGAAAGCGCCGACCGAAAATAAAAAAAACAGAAAACGGCTTGCTGATTTTCTATAATTCATAAACTGAGGGCAGATGACCTATTATACAAAAAAAAGAGATAATGACAAGAAGTAATTTAGTTCATAAGCTATCTTCTCCGCACAAAATATTTAACCATCAGAGAATTATCGTCTTTTTTATCAATGGTAAAATTTTTCCGCAGTTCTTTTTCAAAAACTTTTTCTGTCGGCAAATTAAATCTCGGCCTACCCAAATGCGCTTCCAGCTGAAACATTGTTTTGACATCTTGATTTTCAAGATTCGGCATATCAACCACTAATCTTCCGCCGGATTTTAATACCCGATGCAGTTCTCTCAAAACGTGGCAAATATAACTTTCATCAAAATATTCCAAGACACCAATGCAGGCGGCGATATCAAAAAAATTGTTCTTAAACGGCATTTTTGCCGCTTCGCTAACAAACAGCCCGCCGATTTTTATTTTGTTTTTCGCCACAAAAGCTTTTACCGCTTTGATTAACTTCGGGCTGATGTCTATGCCATAATAGTTAGAAGGCCATTTGTCTAAACCGTAGTTAATTAAATTGGCACAGCAGCCAACATCCAAAAAATTCATTCCCTTTTTCGGCTGCAAATATTCTTTAATGTCCGGACTGCCGCTATGACAAGTATATTTGGCTTTCTGCAGTTTCAAAAATTCCGCTGAGTTTTTAAAATCTTCCGGCAGTAAATCCAAATCATTTACTCCCTTTTTAAAATTCTCCACCGTCCGGTCATAAGCTTTTTTCAGAACTTTTATCTGTTCAGAAACACTGCGCCGAAGTTGGTATTTTTTCATCTTCTTTGATTTTTAAATATCTTCCCGTGTCCGGGAATAATCCAGTCAGCAATTGTCAAAAGTTTTTGGCGGCTCTGCAAAAGGGCTTTTTTATCTTTGACAAAAGGGTCTTTACGGGACAAAAGACTCTTTTTGTCAGTTCTTCGCTTCTCGTTATCTGCCCACCAGAAAACATCACCGGCGACAACGACTATCCCTTTATCGGTTGGAAAAACTAAAGAGCTATGGAATAGGTCGTGTCCCGGAGTAGAAAGTATTTCAATGTCCGTTCCGGGAATAACTTTTTGATGTTCCGTCTGATAATCATTGGCATACATCAATTCGTCATCTAAAACTTTGGCATTGGGAAAAATACCGGCAAGAAGGTTGTGATCGGGATGATAATGAGTCATAAAAACATAATCTATCTTTGCAACATCCAATTTTTGTTTTTCCAATTCTTTTAAAAGCCGCTTTCTGTTTATCCCCGGGTCAACAATAATCCGCTTACCTTTACTTTCAATAAAAGTGGTTGACGACGCCGCTCGCCACCCACCTTTAATTTTCTTCGCGTAACCCTCAATTAAAACCTTAAACTTGGTCATAGAAATCACTAACTAAAATAAAAAACACTATTTGATATTAAATCAATAATTCATTCCCGCGATCTCCTCCGGCTTTGGCATTCTTGCGTAAGAGGAAGGATCACTCACCAGTAATCCTTTGTCAAAAAACGTCAAAACATCGCCACCACAAGCTTGGTCCACTTCTGCTTTGAAACGCCAAAATCTCTCCCATAAGGGAGTTTGATTTTCTAACCAACTGTAAATCTTATTTCCCTTAACTTCTCCTCTCTGATTGGCCTGATAAGGAGTAATAATTGTATTCTCCCATCTTGGTATTTTGTCGGCGATAACAACAATTTTCTCCTCTAAAGTGGTCGCAAACCAATCTCTTGCCGGAAACACATCCTTACCTAAAATCTTATTTATCACCGCAACTTCCTGAGCGGTTACTCCACTGCCAATGTGAGTCATTGCTATTACCGCCAGTTCCTCGGGAACCCCTGAACGGATCAAAAAATCATACCCTAAAAAACCATGATTGCCATATTTATCAGTAATGTCATTAAGTTTTTGATTTGCAGCAATTCCCCAGGAAACGCGGCCAATATCCCGCAACCAACCCATCAACCAAACTTTGTGAACGTCTACTTTTGCTTTAGTGCCAATCTGAGCAGCAAACAACGCGACATTAGCGATATGCGATAAAACAGTTACATCTTGATACCAAGGCAAACCATCAGCACCATAAGAAAGAAGATAGTCGTAAATCCGCGCGACAGAAGTCGGACTGCCAAAATCAAATGGTTTTAACAATTCAGGAGATGTGTAAACTCTTTCTTGTTTCATACTTATATTGTGTTAACAAATAAAAAATCTTTGTCTGTAAAATTTATTTTGTATTTTTATCTTATTCCAACTGTTCTTATTAATTTTAATCGTATCAAAATTCAGGTCAGAGGCAATTAAAATCAAGCTCCGCGCAAGGCTGCACCAATCGCCGCCAAAAAAGCAAAACCTTTTTTATGAGAAAGTCGCGGAATTTGTCTGAAAAGAGGCATTGGTATCTCTACTCTTAAAAATTGAATATTCTCAAAATCTTTCGCCGCTTGCGCTAATTCGTATAAACTGCCTTGGCGTTGAATTAACTCCAGTGATTCTTTTCTGGGGAATACTGTCGGCCGGCTACCGGCATTAATGTCCACCCCTTGAAGATATGGAGCAAATTTTAAAAATTGTTTTTCCCATTCGCCTTTGTATACTCTTGTCGGTTCGCCGGGAAAACTGATCGCCGCTCGGCTTACATCCAATAAATGATTCCGGTCAAAAACCAAACTTGTGCCATTTTCGACAGACCAGTCTATAATTTCATCAGCTGAAAGGTTTAACCCTGGATTTAACTCCACCAATAGTCTTTCTTTGGGAAAATCAACTCCCATCTCATGGGAAATAAACTTTGGTTCAGAGGGCAATCCCCACAACCAATCAAATATATCATTGCAAGTTTTCTTGCCCGGAAAAACCGAATTAATGCCAGCAGAAAGCAAAGAATTTCTTCTCCCATCCGATCCTCTTCTAACACAGCCAACTAAACCGGTAAAAATGGCTTCTCCTAGGTTATCTCTCGTAGGTTTGTATGCCTCCTCAATATGCGTCACTGTTAAATTTGCTTCTTTTAGAAGAGCATCTTTTCCTTCTTCTGTTGCCAGCGGTCTCACCGACAAAGCAGAAACGCACTCAAAACCCGCTCCTTTTACCCCTTCACACAAATCCCTCCAACCCTCCATGCTAAAAATGAGTGGCAATCCGCCAATTAAGTTATATACTAACTTCGGTGATTTCTCCATATCAACGGCAATTATACCAAAATTCCCTTTATTTTGTCTATAAATTCCAAGGAACTTGTAAATCCAAATTAACCAAGTATAATTCAAACTATGAGAAACGAGTCTCTTCAACTTCCGCTTCCAGGTCCAGGCAGAGATGCTTTTTTTAGTGTCTATAGAAGAGGTGAAACTATTTTTAAAACAGTTCTTACTCCCCGTGTTATCTTAGCCGCCCCAGGTGGTGATTTTCCGTTGGTGCAATATAAAGCATGGCATGGACTGCCAGGAGGAAAGATCAAAAAACACGAGCTAGACCCGGAGGAAAACCTTTTAACAATAGGAGCATTCCCTACCCTGGTACGGGAGGTAAGAGAAGAATGCGGCATAGACTTCTCTTCCTTTTTAGAAAAATGCACCTGTTTAGGTATTGCTCAAGTAAGTGAAGTAATAGGTGAACCAAACTCGGCCGAAAAAATTATTCACCGCATTGCCCCAATTTTCTACTGTCCTGTCCCAGAAGAGGCACTCGCAAATTTAAGAGAAGATGTTATTATCGCTAATTTAAACGATCATTTAGCCGGACCGCTTTTTCCGGACGCGCGCGTCGCCATCAGTTATTTAAAAAGATCAATCAGAGAAAGAAGAGGACCGATAATTCCAGAATTTATCAATGGCGAGGACGGAATTTATTTTTTCCAAACAAGACCAAAAGTCAATTTGCTGATGGGCCACCCGCCCTGGTTTTAAACACAATCAAAAGTTTTCTATCCATCCTCGGATTTTAACACCTTTTTAAAAAAGATATTATCTGCAAAAAAAACTCATTTATTTTTTGGCTCAGCCAATGTTAAAATAATCAAATAAAAATATTTTTCCAAACTATGAGAAGATTTAAACTGCAAAAACTCGTCAGAGATAAAGTTTTAGACAATATCCTTGCCAAAGGTAATAAGGTTGTTTCGCACAAATTAAATGATAAAAATTTCGTTCTTGAATTAAAAAAGAAGTTATTGGAAGAATGCAATGAACTAAACCTTTCACAAGGAAATAATATAATTGATGAAATTGCTGATGTTCAGGAAGTAATAGACAACTTACTCAAAGTTTTGAAAGTCAAAAAGAAAAAAATAAAAGAAATACTTAAAAATAAAGTCAAAAAGGCTGGATCTTTTAAAAAGCGAACTTATATAGAAACTGTAGACCTTAATGATAACGACGAGTGGATAAAATACTACACTAAAAATTTTACCGAAATTAAGATAAAATAGTCAAAAATGGATGGACAATGTATTTTCTGCCGGATTTACAAGAACAAAGAAGGTATTATTTTTGAAAATGAGCATTTTTACTCGCAATTTGACAAATTTCCTATCTCACCCGGCCATGCTGAAGTTATTCCTAAAAAACACATTATTTCTCTTTTTGATTTGTCTGCTACTGAATGGAATTCATTGTTTTTAACAAGCAAGAAAACTGTAGAAGTTATAAAATCTTCAGATTTAAAAAAACTTTACTCCGAATTTCTTAAATCTCCTTTAAACGAAAAATCTGCTTGGTTTTGCCAGCAAATGCTTAAACACATCGGTTTGGGTAAAAAACCCGATGGTTATAATATCGGCTTAAATGAAGGTGAAGCCGCTGGACGAACAATACACCACTTGCACATTCACATAATCCCAAGATATTTTGGCGACGTAAAAGATCCTCGCGGCGGGATCAGACACATTATTCCCGATATGGGGAACTACAAATAACTTGGTTCTAAAAAATTTTAATTTCCCGCCGGAAAGCGAAGTTTAAAGTGATAACTAAAAAACATTGGTGGCTTTAAAAGCGACTTTTAATTTGGCAGAAAATGGAGTTCAAGATGACAATCCAACGCTCTCGCCAACTTCTGAAGAAAATTTAAAGAAGGATTGGCGTTGCCTGACTCTAATCTTGAAATCGCCGACTGTTTGGTCGCCATTCTTTTGTTCTTGCCAAAATTACTCTTTCAATCACGGCAAACTCCAGCTGCAACCGCTCATATTCCGCCTTTACTTCCGGATCTTTCAACAATTATTTCCTGTGAGTTGCGAAATCAAGATATTTTCTCTTCATAATATATACAAATTATTTTCCTTCTAATTCTAATTTAAATTCTTTCAAAAAAGTAATTAAAAAGTCAGTTCTTCTTTTAGCAATTTTCCTTGCTGTTTTTGTATGCATTCTATCTGTAACTTTGAGCAATCTCTCGTAAAATAAGTCTAAAGCAAATTTTAAGTCATTTGGTTTGCGATTTTCACAAAAAGGATCTTCGGAGTTATAGAAAGGCCTTTTCATTTGCCCTGTTGACGAATATGTCCTCATTATAGAAATTGCGCCCGTTGCTTCTAATCCATCAGCATCCTGCAAGATTTTTGATTCCAACAATTCTGGAATGATATCTTTACTGAACGAACACTCCAAAATACAAATTTTAATTTTTTCTATTTTTTCTTTAGGAAAATTATCAAAAAAACTCAATATTTTTTCCGCCGCTTCTGCACTTTCTTCTTGCGATTTGTGTTTGTCGGGATGATTTTTTGGATATACTATTAAGTCATGAAATAGAGCCGCGGGAACAATAATATCAAAGTCGCCATTTTCTTCTTTTGCGATTCTTTCGGCATTTGACAAAACTCTTAATGCGTGTTCAAAATCATGCGAAACATCAGTATCGGAAATCCTTTTTTTGGCGATTTTGATTAGTTGATTTTTTAATTCTGTGTCCATATTCAATAAAGATTGTAACCGATTTAAATAATTTTGCCCTACAATCTATAAGAATGGTGATGGGAACCTATAAATTCCAAATTAATTCCCGATAATTTGTTTTTATCCTCAAATAATAACTAATCACATTTTATCAGCTCCTTAAACACCACTCTGCAAAACTTTCATCAAAATATCTTTTGCGCCAAAATGTTTTTCGTATTGTCTCATTATTCGGTTATAAAAACCTTACAAATTCCTTTTGCTTATTTTTCGGTATGGTCATCGTCCACTGCAACACTTCCATTCCTTTGGAGTTAAACAATTTTCTAAACCACTCATTTATACTTAAACTTTTTTACAGAAATAATGGAGGAAAGTTGGCCCCCAGTTTGTTTTAGCAACTTCCGAATAAACAACTTTAAAACCTGAGATTTTTAGTAAACTTTCAATTTCCTCTTTCAAATAATCTGAAAAATGTCGGGCGGGCCAATTCATTTGCTTATTTTCCCGCGTAGAGTTAAATTCACCCTCCATTACTGAAAAATAAAGTACACCAAAAAATTGGAGTTTCCGCCAAAATCCTTTGAGGGTTTGTTGAGCATTTTCTTTTGGTACATGGAGAAAGGAAGCGCTCGCCCAAATGCCGTCAAATGTACCAAGATCGTCAGGCAAGGCTCGCATGTCAACAACCTGAAAGGTGCATTCCGGACAGTTCGTCTGTGCCAATTTAACAAATTCCGGAAGGATGTCTATACCAGTTACTTTTAATTTATTTGCCGACAGATATTTTGATTCTCTACCGCCTGCACAACCAACATCAAGCACTTTTCCTCCTTTCGGGACAAAGGAAATAAATTTATCTAACATTTTCTGTATCTGAGGGTTAAGAGAAGCGTTGTTTTTAGCGTAATCTTGATAGATTTGAGAATAAGCCTGTTTTGTAATATTAACTTTCTCGTCTATGCTGTTTGTCATACCCGTAATTATACAGCTATCTAACAGAGACTAAAGCAGTCAATATCATCACACCGGCTAAACTTCAATTTTCAAAAATGTCCTCACCAAAAAGCCGATGACGAAACTCAAAAAAGCGATGCCGAAACTTAAAGAGAAATTTTCCAGAAATCTCTTTTTAAAGGAAATGTTTTTCGTATTGACATTTCAAGGAAAGAATTATTATCTAACAAGAGCGCTTAAAAACGCTGTTTCGAGGAAAGGGAATTAATATCTAACACGGATTACGAAGGCGGCACGACAATTTTTGAATTTTTATCCCAAATAGTCTTTAAGTTTTTGAAAAGCAATTTTTCTCATGCTAATTTCATTTTTCTCTTCGCGTGTCATTTCACCAAAAGTTTTTTGCCAACCATTTGGTTGAAAAATTGAATCCCAACCAAACCCATTTTCACCCCTTGGCTTGACAATCCCTCCGTCAATCGATCCTACAAAAAATTCTGTTGCTCCGTCTTCTCTACTAAGTCCAATAATCACAGAGGCTGTAGCTTTTGTATTTCCGGATAACTCAGTGATTTTTACTAATCCATCAATGCCGATTGTTTTCATAAACCATTTAATCAATGGACCTGGTAAACCACCCAAGCTTTCTAAAGAAAGAGAGTTATCTTCCACTACCAAACTCCCTTGTATAACCTTCCTTGCTTCTTCAATTTTATGTGCAACTATTTCTTTCGAATCGATGCTCTGAATTTCAACCAAATCAATATCTTGCTGTTCTAAATCTGGAATTATTTGTTTAGCTTCCTCAAATTTTCCTTTATTTCCCGTAACAAAAACAACTTTCATCCTTCAATTCTATCAAAATCCGTGTCCTGCATAAACCCCTATTTATAATGATAAAGTCGTGACTAAAAAGTTTTGCTCTCCGTTCCTATTTTCGCTCCGACCGACGCTTTATCCAATACTATCAAGACTTTTCAGAATCCAGCGCGTTTACATTGAGTGAAGTCAAAGTAGGCAGAAGAAGCAAGAGAAAGATTAAAACACATCAAATTTATTGCAAAATTAACAACTATTTAATTTGATTAAATTTTTAGTTTTAAAACTGGTTTTCGCCCGTTAATAAGGGTAAATGTATAAGCAAACAACTTATCATTATATTTTTTTACCTTTAAACTTGATATTTCAGTTGGTACAAAAGAGACCTGACAGTCCTTGATAATCTCCAAAAGTAGTTTTCTAAAATTCTTCCAATTTCTATTATTTAATATATTTGTAGGTAGAGTGTGCTCATTAATGAAATCTTTGATTTCATTTTTTAATGTTTTGAATGTAAAAAAATCATAATTATTCGATATTAAATTTCGAGCATTATCACGCCCACTCTTTTTACTATCAATTACCGACCCAAAAATATCTATCAATAGTTTCGTCGTCGTTTCTCTGCTTAATTCTTTATGTAATACCCAGTTACAGTAAAAACGAAGAGTTCTATATGGATTTACACCACAATCTAAAATTTTTCTAATCTGAACCATTATAAATATTACCTCGCATTCTTCAGTTAACAATAAATGTCTATTTAGAAAATCCCTCAGTTTATCTATAAAATTATCTATAAAAATTATTTTATTCATTCTTTGATACCTTAAAGGTCCAACATGATCAGATTAAGAACAATTCAATTATACATTATTTGCCTTAATTTCCTCTCTCAATATCAATCTCAAACAACATCCTGCCCCGTCCCTAAATTAGTATTAGCTACTTCAAAACAATTAATACAACTCCTAAAAAACAAACAGTGGTTAGTTATTAGGGACTTATTAAGGACGGAAGCAAATAATCAGTTCAGATCGGTTAAACTTCAATTTTCAAAAATGTCCTCACTAAAAAACCGATGACGAAACTCAAAAAGGCAATGCCAAAACTCAAGGAGAAATTTTCCAAAAATCTCTTTTTAAAAGAAATATGCTGGGTAACGGCAATGTAAAAGGAAAAAAGCATTATTATCAGAAATGCGTTAAGCAATGTTAAAAACAGGGAGAGAAAGTAATTGCGGGAAAGAAAATAGGGAAAAATTAACAGCAAAACCGTGCAAACATAAGTAATGCCAGTGTAAAACGCGGCTTTTAAAGGCGTTTTTGCTCCTTTTTCACTCTTGGTGGAAAGGTATTCTGAAGACGCCATGGAAAAAGAGGCGGCCAAACCGGTGATTAAACCGGTGGCACCAATTAGGCGGTTATTTTGTAACGCTAAAGTCAAACCGGCTAAAGTGCCGGTCAGCTCCACCAAGGCGTCGTTTGAGCCCAAAACAATGGAACTGACATATTTTAAAAGGTCTTCGTCAATCAAACTGATCACTTTTTCTTCGTGTTCTTTTTCTTCCGCGATAATCCAACTGAACTCTTTATTAAACTTTGCTATTCCTTCATAGATTTTTCCGATTGATCTTTCCGTATCTTCTAAACTGCGGATGCAAAAGGTAATCCCGAAAAATCTTGCCAAACTTAAATACCACCAAACACGGAAAGTGTTTACCTTCGCTTCTTTGCCGGTAATTTTTTGCCAAAAGTGATAGTGTTTTAAAGAGTCGCTTCCCAGTCGCGCCAAAACTTTTTGCGTCGCTTCGTCTTTTACCAGCTGAGAAAGTTTTTCGTAGATCAAATACTCGGAAATCTCCAGTTTCTGGGCGGAAAAAATCGTCTCCAGTTCTTTCGGACTTAAATTCACCACCTCATTATATCAAGATTTTATTTCTCATCTAATTTTCTCTTGCAATTCTTTTTAAAAAGATTTAAAAATAAAGTATGGACAGGTCAACTTAAGACCGTTGAACAATTATCCACCCCTAAAATTCAAAAGTCCTTTTAAAAAAGGAGATGTTGTTGTATTTTTTGATAATTTTGATTTAAACCCCTTTTCTTTTGTCAATTAAAAACTGCATTAGTGCTTCTTTGTTCATATCAGTAATTTTTTATTTTATCCCTTTCTCCAATAATTTAATTCGAAATTCATCCTCAACTTCTGCCAACTTCCGTAACTCTTTAGCAAACGACTGAAAGTTTTTGGCAACTAAAAATGTATGAGATCTGCCAAATAACTCTGCTTGTTGATACTTTAACGCCGCCAAATCAAGATCATAAAAATCAAAAAAAGAAGCATAATCTAATGCTCTTTTTGCTCCCAGTTGGAGAGCAAAATAAGTTAAATGCTCAATCTCTGACTGAGTAATTTTTCTCTCTTCAACCCTTTCTGCCATACTTAAAATGGCTCTTTTCCCTATTATCCAACCCTCTCCTTTAGCTCTCTCATCACAATGTTGGTAAAGTAACCGAAAAAGCCTAATAGCACCTTGATATACTTCTTCCTCGGTAGGACTGCGCAATCTCTTCGGAGCGATCCAGTAGGAAAAATTATCTTTTCCGTAAGAAACTTTTTCCGCCCGCCAAGCTAATTCAAATTTTTTCATTGGCAATTGAACACAAGGAAATCCTGCCGGATCATGCAGATAAACTTCTTCCTCTGTCATTCTATACACCACTACAAAATGATCAGCGCCAGAAAGATTAAAACAGCGTGGATTATAGACAAGATATCCCATATCTAACGGTCCAACAACTGCCACGGATTTTTCTAAATCCTTCTTTAATTTATTAATAGGAGGTTGTTCAGTTTTAAGAGTATTCTTTCTGCTTGATCTGAACCCAAGAATTTTCAATGTGTTATCAATTCCATTATCCGGCCAGTCCCAGCCAAAAAATAAAAAATTTGTATCTTTATCCTTATAAAGAAAGGCTCCAAGTCCCACTCCTGATAAAACCTCTAATTCTGAAGGAGAAATGTCTTCATTAATTGAAGCAAGCAACATTGAGGTAGAGTTTGCATAACAGTAAGCGCCATTGCCAATATAGGGCAGCCTATTAATTTTCATTTCCATAACATCCATATTTTAATCTCCCGAGGAAAATTTTAAAAGCGAGAAAAAAATAAAAGATTAAAATATCGAAGCTAATCACAAAGGGCTTTTTTTTGTTTATAGAAATTTCAAAATCGCATTATCCCGCTTTCTGCCAATGAACACCGGAAGGATCTATTTTCTGAAATTTAACTTTGAGATTTTTTTCCCTAATAAATTTTTCACTTCTGAATGGCGCGTACAAAGAAAATTTCATAGGCTGATTTTAAATCTGAAGAAAAAAATTGAGGGTAGCGTTCCTGCCCCAGTACACTACCCTCAATTCTGAGCAGAAAATTTTTTCTGCCCGTGTCATTTATTCTAATTAGTTATCAAAAAATCGCAAGGACCAAATCCCTTTATCTTTTCATCTTATCATCTTATTGTCTTGATATCTTATCTTTTTTCTTGACTATTCTCTAATCCTTGCCTCGCCGGCAGGCGGGATTATTTCCTATTCCTTTTCCCCTATCTTTCCTTGATAGTTGATACTCTCTTCTTACTACTCTCTTTTTCCCCTATAAATCCCAACTAAAATCTTGTTGACAGAAAATTTTATTTCTGTTATTTTCTTATTAGAACATTATTACGCGCTCTCCACTTTCTCTTGCCCGGAGTGACGGTAATGATGTTCTTTTTTTATTATCTAAAATTTAATATTTATTAGAGACAAAACACTTCTTATTTAACTGTATCCACTTTTGCTTTTTATCCTTATCTTCCGCTTAACTTATTAAATAATAGATAATAGATATTAAATAATGAGTTTTCCTCCCAGTCTCCCCAACTCAGCAATCTGCCGCTTCCCCCAATTCTCCGCTTTTTCTCCGCGAAAAAACTCCCACAAAAGTTTTCTCAAGATTTTCCAGATTTTCTTCAAGGTTCTCATATCTTCTCTCCCAAACTTCCTAACTTTATAAACTTCAGTAAACCAGGTACCGCATGGTACATGGCCTCCTACCTCCTACTCTGTTTTCAATTTAGCACCCTCAAAAAATCTTGTCAAGACCTATATCTTTCTCCTCCTCAAAAAACCACAGGCTTATAGAAATTACTACTCCGAAATTTGAATGTAAAAATGCCGTTTTCGACCAAAAATAATCTTCTGTGGAAAACTCTATTAATAAAACTGTGAAGATGTAATCTTATACTGAAGGTATCCGTAGACCATTGAAGAATTCTTTTTATCCTTTCTCTCTCACCGGCGGCTTAATACCACTGTCCCATTCTGTTTGAACCTTGGCGATTACCGTTTCTCGGCAAATTGCTGGCAAACTCGTTCTTAAAACTGGCTTTCCTGCCTGAAGAATTTGTTCACCAGGCCTACAAACTATAGATGGATTCCGCCCACATCCTGCTTCTCCTACCCTTTGAAGGCAATCTTTCGGTGCAACAACCGCTTTTGGAACTTCATCTTGCGTCCTTGCTTAAAATACCTTTCGTATCTTTTTTAATAACTATTTTGGTAAAAATATTATACCAAATTCTCTAAATTTTCTTCTTTTCTCCTAATTTCTCATTACTCACTTCCCACTAATTTCCTCAGCTCCTCTACTCTTTCAAAATTCTTTCCCGAGAAAAAATTTTTAAATCCCAAACTTTTGGCTTGCTTTACTCTTTTTTCCATCCGACTGACTTCTTTTACTTCCCCCAAAAGGGAAACTTCGCCGCAAAAAATTGACGAGGCAACAAAGGTTTTATTTTTAAAAGAAGAAGTAACGGCGCTGCAAACCGCCAAATCCGAAGCCGGATCTTTTACCTTTAAACCGGCACCGACATTCAAGAATACATCGTAACTCCAAAGCGGCAACTTAAGGTATTTCTGCAGAACGGCGAGTAACATTTCTGAACGATTTTTCTCCAATCCATTAACCACTCTTTTCGGGATCGGCGAGAAACTTTTTACCACCAAAGCCTGAATTTCGGCAACCAAAGGACGGGTTCCTTCAAACACCACGGTATAAGAAGAGCCGACTTTCGGGGCAAAACTTTTATCGCCGCTTAAAAATGACGGGTCTTTAATTTCTGTTAATCCTTTTTCCGTCATTTGGAAAACGCCGACCTCATCCGTCGGCCCAAAGCGATTTTTAACGGATCTCAACAAACGAAGGTCTGCCGTTCTTTCGCCTTCAAAGTATAAAACCGTATCAACACTGTGCTCAATTGTTTTTGGCCCCGCCAACTGCCCTTCTTTAGTGATATGGCCCACTAAAAATACCGGCGTCTGTGTTTCTTTAGCAAAGTTTATCAACCGATGGGTGCATTCCCTCACCTGACCGATTGACCCGGCAATACCTGTTAGGTCATCAGTGGTCAGGGTTTGGATGGAGTCAACAATCAATAACGAATTTTTAAATTTTAGATTTGAGATTTTAGATTTGAGATTTAAAATAATTTCGTCAACATTTGTCTCCGGATACAAAAAAATAGTGTCAAAGTTTTTGCCTTCATTATTCCCCGACAGACGTTTAATGCGCATCTTTACCTGATTAGGTGACTCCTCACCGCAAACATAAAAAATGGAGGTTGGAAGTTGGTCCGCCAGCTGGCGGATGGAAGTTAGAGGTTGCGATAGCGCAATTTGCGTCAGCAGTGTGGACTTTCCTATTCCCGGTTCTCCGGCAAAAAGAACGATTGATCCTTGAACTATGCCGCCGCCCAAAACCCTGTCTACTTCGCCAATGCCCGTTTTCATCCGCTCGATGTTATCTGTGGTAACATCAGTCACCCTCAATATTTCCGCCGCTTCCCCTTTTTCTTTTTTCTTTGACTGCTCACTACTCACTATTAACTGTTCACCGAGGCTTCCCCATTTTCCGCACTCAAAACACTGACCCGACCATTTAGGAAACTGCGCCCCGCAGTTCTCGCAGACAAAAATGGTTTGTGATTTAGTCATTTTCTTAATTTTACTACATTTTTGCCGGCCAAAAGTATTTCTGACAAAGTCCGCAATAAGAAAAATGAGGACAAAACCTTACCGTGAACTTTCTTGAAGTAAGCTCTACTATCTTCATCCCCCTTTTCTGCCACCGCCGCCACTGCCTCTTGTTGGAGGTAAACGCGCCAAATCCCTTGAGGGAACTTCTGATTTTCTCACTATTATAGGCGGTTGCTGATCCTGAACGGATAAATTTCTATACGTCGTCAAAGGCATTTCGGCGGGTCCGTCACTCGTTTCTACCGGCACATAAGCGGTAAGTCTTTTGGCCATTTTATGTTATTTAAAAAATAAATTTCTTGGCAAAACAATACTTATTCGTTCGAATTTTATCCAAAAAAGACACCAGCTGCTTGAATACAACCGCACAGGAACATCAAATTTAAATTAAATGTTTCTGTGATATAATTGTGATGCTATGATCTATCCAAAAAGCGCTTTTGAAAAAATTACTGAAAGACTAAAAAAATGCTCTGTTTTTATTGTCGGCCCGGACGGTAGCGGCAAGTCCTTATTTTTAGAAGAATTATTTAGCACCATCCGAAATAAATACAAAATTGTCATTCTGCCCGTTAATCTTCTTATCAAGAAAAGAGCGGAAGCAATCGTTAAACTTCTTTTCTGGGAACTAAACCACGAAAAAGATGACTATCTTCCCGAAATTGCCATTAAAAAAACTATTGACTTGTCCAAAGAAAAATTGCTAATTTTCATTGATGATATTCTTGAAGTTCCGTCCTCAGATCTTGAACAATTATTAAAATTCTTCTCATCTCTATGGCAAACAAATAGAGAAAAGGTCTGTTTTGTCTTTACGGGAAATAACTTTCCCCCAGACGATATTTTGTCTCTTTTTGGGCACCACCGGCTGGCAACCGAATTCCTTGACGTTCCGCCGCTTCAACTATCTTCGGTTCAAAGTTTTATAAAAGAATTTAATTTAGCGACACTATCAGACAAAAAAATCAAAAAAATTCTTAAAATCAGCGCTGGCAATCCTCGGTTAATCAAACAGATTATCCAAATAAAAAACGGTCGTTCAGTCTCGTTGATAAAGTTGCCGTTTTTTGAAAAAACCTGGCAGCAACTTTCGGAAAGTCAAAAAGAAACTCTCAGAAAGATTTTAAAAAAAGGAACATCGCCAGATCAAAAAATCATTCGGCAGTTGATTGCCCTCAATATATTGAATATCAAAAACGGGTTTTCTACTCCTTTGTGGCAAAAATTCATTGCTCTAAAAAGAGATACAGACCCATTAGGTGATGAAATTATCTGGAGAGACAAAAAAATACCTTTGTCTTTTACCTTTACTGAAACCGAGTTTAAAGTTTTTAAATATCTTCTTGACCATCAAGGAAAAATAATCAACAGAACTAATCTTATCGAAGATATCTGGTCAAAAGACTGGGAGCTGATAAGCGACCATCTTCTCGATCAACTCGTCTTTAGGGTCAGAAAGAAGATAAAAAATATAAAATTCCCGAAATTAGAAGTTAAAACTATCCGCGGTAGAGGGCATATCTTAACGATAAAAGAATAGTCTAATAAATAAAGCATTCTGTTGTTGGTTTTCTACCGCTCATTTTCTGTCTGTTCCCGCCAGTAGTCCATTCCTTTTAAAAACGCCTTTGCCTCAGAAGTTTTTTTAAACTGCTTCACCAATCGCCAAAAATTTTTGCCGTGATTTCTTTCCATTAAATGCGCCAGTTCGTGAATTAAAAGATAATCCTGCACCCAAGCGGGCGCTTTTTTCACCCGCGCCGTGATTCTTATTTCCCTTTTTTTATGATCGCAAACGCCAAACAGCCGTTTTTTTTGCCGCGGAGACCAGATAATGGAAAAATCTTTCAATTTCCCCTGAAAATATTTTTTATTGATTATTTTCGCCCTTTTTGCCAAAGAACTGTTCGATTCTTTCCTTTTCTCCTTTTTCCTGATGCTTCTTAAAAACTTTTTTGCGATCTTGCCAATTTTCTCCTCAGAGATTCTATAAGGCGCCAAAACCCGTAATACTCCGCCAATTACTCTCCCTTCCACTGTTCTTCTTCTCCTCCTTGACCTGATGATTTTAATTTTCATCTTAAAAAAGTGTCACCAAAAACAACGCCGCTGTCAGCCGATACCAGCCGAAAACCGCCAGCGACTTTCTTTTGAGGTATTTAACAAACCACCTGACAACGACGAGAGCGCTCAAAAAAGCGGTAATAAATCCGGCAAAAAGCAGCAAAACTTCGCCGTTATTATAAGAGGCAATATTGGAAAAGTTTTTCAAGAGGTCAAAACCGGCGGCGGCGGCAATCGTCGGCACCGCCAGCAAAAACGAATAGGTAGCCGCTTCATCGCGGCGAAACCCCAACATCATCAGCCCTAAAATTACCGCGCCGGCGCGGGAAACACCAGGAATAATTGCCGAAGACTGAACAAAACCAATGACCAATGCTTCTTGCCAAGAAATTTCCGCTAAAGTTTTTTTTAAGTTTATTTTCTTCGCCTTTAAAAAATTTTCATAAATCAAAAATAAGACACCAACACTGGCAAAAGTGATTAACATCAAACCTTGCGACTCAAACAACACATTTTTAATAATTTTGTAAAAGAGAAACCCCACTAATCCTGTCGGCACAAAAGAAACCATCAATTTTTTCAGCAGATTGTGGTCTTGTCTCAATGTGTTAATACATTGAGTTATAACCGCAAGAATCGCTCCCGCTTGAATGACCACTGTAAAAAGTTTTAGAAAGTCCGTTTGGGCAAGATTCAAAATTTTTGAGGCAAAAATCAGGTGAAAAGTAGAGGAAATAGGCAAAAATTCGGTCAGGCCCTCAATAATTCCTAAAGTTAGTGCGTGAAAAAGAGTCATTTTGAAAAAAATTAACCTAATTAACCTAATTATTCTAATTACTCTAAATAAATCCCAATTACCAATTATTTATCTTTTCTATTTATTTTATTGACGATCGCATTGAAAATTAAATTTAATTCTTTTGCCTCTTTCCACAACTCCACTACCTCATTTCTCCTGTTCATATTCGCCACCGCTAACATTCTCAGCCAGTGTTTCGTTTCTCTTGCTTCTTTTTTACATATCCCTATTTTATGTCTGAAGTCTTTACCGCTCTCCGCATCATCCGCTTCACAATAATTGGCGCCAATACTGGTTGCTGCCTTTACTAATTGAGTAACTAAGGGGTTGTTAACTTGACTTTGAGGAATAGATTTTACAAAGGTTATCACTTTCTCGCCAAATTTCGCTGTTCTTTCCTCTAAATCATATTTTTTCTGAACCATTGAAATTAGGTTAATTAGGTCAATTAGAATAATTAGAATAATTTTCTTAGTTTTTCCTTCCCATATATTCTTTTGTCTCAGTATTGACAAGAATCTTTTCCCCTTTTTTGATAAATAAAGGCACTTGGACAACCAGCCCGCTGTCCAATTTTACCGGCTTAGTCGCACCTGTTACTGTATCCCCCCGGCTTGAGTCTTCCGCCTCCGTCACTTCAAAAACAATTTTTTTAGGCATCCTCACTCCGATTACTCTGCCTTCATAAATCGCTATTTGATATTCTTCGCCTTCTTTAATAAAGCCTTCCTCACCGGCTAAAATTTTCGGCTCTACTTCATACTGCTCAAAAGTAAACGGGCTGACAAAAACAAAATTTTCCCCTTTGTATAAAAAGTTTACCGGTTTGTGCTCCACTGTCGCCTCTTCTATTTCCTGATCAGTTTTAATCACTTCCTTGGTAACGTTGCCTGTTTTTAAACCGCGTAGTTTAAGCCGCACCACCGCCGCTCCTTTGCCCGGATTGTGAAATTCTTTCTCTACTACCAATGCCGGTTCTCCCCGCCAGAGGACATAACTATTTTTTGCGATCGTGCTTGCTTTCGCCATAACAGAGGTATTTTAGACGGTTAACTTCTAATGGTCAATAATTAAAAGAAGGGAAGCTCTTAACTCTTAACTTTCCATTATTACCTCTCTAATATCTTCTTTTCCCAACAAGACCATTAACAGCCGGTCAATCCCCAAGGCGACACCGGCACAAGGCGGCAGGCCGGACTTTAAGGCGGAAACAAAATCCCAGTCAACCGGAAATTTTGATTTTCCCAGTATTTTCCGTTTCTTAATTTCTTTACTAAATTCTTTTTTCTGTTCTGCCGCATCGGTCAGCTCGGTGCAGCCGTCGGCTATTTCCACCCCGCCGATGTATAGTTCAAATCTTTCCTTAATTCTTTCATCTTTTTCACTTGTTTTAGATAAAGGGGAAAATTGCGAAGGATAATCGTAAATAATTGTCGGTCTTTCCCAGCCCAAGTTCGGCTCAATTTCTCCCACATAAAGTAAAGTAAAAATTGTTTCCCAGTCGTCTTTATCACTTATCTCATATCCCTTATCTCTTATCTTTTTCCTTATTTTTTCCAAATCAAACAACTCGTCCTTTTTTACTCCTGTATATTTTTCAAAAGCCTCGGCGACCGTCATTCGCGCAAACGGCCGGCTGATGTCAATTGATTTTCCTTGACATTTCAAAATTAACTTTTTAGAATATTTATTAATATGAACGATCCTCTGCAGGGCGGTTAATAAATATCGAATTAAGTTTTCGCAGTCTTCCATTACCTGACGGTAATCGCAATTTGTCCGGTACCACTCCAGTATTGTAAATTCCGGATGGTGAAATCTGCCGCCGCAATCGGTATTGCGAAAACTTTTGGTAATTTCAAAAATGTTGCCGGAGCCGGCAGTAATCAGTTTTTTGTGCCAAATTTCCGGCGAAGGCGTTAAAAACATTTTTTTAGAATTCCCCTCTTTATCTTTTAGTTCCGTTTCAAAAACTTCCAAATACGATTCCGGAATTAGCGAAGAAACCATTGACGGCGTAAAAACTTCCAAGAATCTTTGCTTCTTGAAAAACGCGCGGACGGCATCAACTACTTTCTCTCTCCTCCGCAAAACTTCCCACAAATCCGGATTGCCCTTTAAATTTTTCCAGTTCATTTTTTCCGATATTCACTCATAATTCGTAATTCTTAACTTATATTGTATACTTTGTATTATGCCTAAACAAAAAACCAGTTTTATCTCTATTTTTAAAAGCGTTGATCTGGCGCATCGGAAAATTCCGATCATTATCCAAAGGGGTGAGAAAAAAAGGCCAATCGTTTGGGTGGTCGCCGCCGTCCACGGCGACGAGGTAACGGGCACGGAAACGGTTTTGCGCTTAAATCGATTTTTACGGAAAAACCCGCTAAAAAGAGGCACTGTTTACAGCCTGCCGGTAATGAATCCCGCCGGCTATGAACTTATTTCCCGTAATGAACCGATAGAAGCCCGCGATTTAAACCGCTGTTTCCCGGGAAGTTCAATTGGCGATACTGCCGAACGGATCGCTTACAAAATTTTTTCCCATATCACCGAAACAAAACCGGATCTTGTTATTGATCTCCACACCGACACGATGGAATCTATCCCCTACATTTATCTTGACCAGGTAATGCGCCGGAAAAACCGCCGGTTAATTAATGAACTTTTAAAATATTCGCAGATTTCGGGAATAAATTATTTTGTGGAAAACTTTAAAGCTTATGACGATTTTGAAAACAGCTTAACCGGCGCTTTGGTCAATATCGCCAAAATCCCCTCTTTTACCATAGAATTGGGCGGGCCGCTTTTAGTCAAAGAAAAGTTTGTGGAGATAGGGTTAAATGTCATTAAAAATTTTTTGTCGCACTTGCAAATGATCCCCCCTCTTAAACCTTTGTGGATTTATCCCCACAAAATCCCCATTGCCGGGCTTTATGAAACCGTCTGGCATCAATATACTCCCGATTATTCGGGGATTGTGGAATACAAAGTCCAGCCGGGAGATATGGTTAAAAAGGGACAAATCTTGGCAAGAGTAAAAAATCTTTTTGACAAAACTATTCAGATTATCTCGGCAAGATACGACAGTGTCGTTGTTTCTTACGCCGATCAGTCGGTTTGTTTTCCGGGAACAGAACTTTTTATGACCGCCCGCAAAAACTCCCGGGCGTTTAAGTTTATAGACAGTAGGCAGTAAAAGGCCGAAAGATTATTCAACATACTTTTCTTAAATTAGAAAAATGGTAGCTGATTATGTATTAGTAAAGAGAGATTTAGGAAGACACAAAAGAAGAATAAACCTTCGTTGAATCCGAATTTTGTTACAATTGACTTCCTATTTAGCTTGCTATACAATAACAATACCTTTGTTAACTTTATCAAATTTAATTTTTATGCACCTTGAAAATTTGAGAATGAGTCATGATTGTTTGTGGCAGAAAGTGTGCTTTTTAAAATGTCATTTCGTTTTTTTTGATTTGATCAAACTTTTTTAACTGAGAGTTTGATCGTGGCTCAGGATAAACGCTGGCGGCGTGCCTAAGGCATGCAAGTCGAACGGACCGAGTAATCGGTCAGTGGCGAACGGGTGAGTAACACGTACGAATCTGCCCCGAAGAGGAGGATAGCCCCGAGAAATCGGGGGTAATCCGCCATAGTCCTTGTCCGTAGGACAAGAATTTTCAATAACCAATAACCAATTTCTATTTAATAGCCAATGGCCAGTAACCAAACCTAAAACAAAGAGTTTGAAATTTGGTTTTGGATTTCCCGCCTGCATCGCTTATGCGAAGCATTGCGGGCAGGTAAATAGTCATTGGTCATTGGAATTTAAAAATTGGAGATTCTCGCCTTGCGGGCAAGGTAAAGGACATAACGGTCCGCTTTGGGAGGAGCGTGCGGCCCATCAGCTTGTTGGCGGGGTAAAAGCCCACCAAGGCAGCAACGGGTAGCTGGTCTGAGAGGACGGCCAGCCACAATGGGACTGAGAAACGGCCCATACTTCTACGGAAGGCAGCAGCTAGGAATCTTGCGCAATGGGCGAAAGCCTGACGCAGCGACGCCGCGTGCGGGATGAAGGTCTTCGGATCGTAAACCGCTAAAAAGCCGAACATTCGGCTCTATAAGTGCCTGCTAACTATGTGCCAGCAGCCGCGGTAATACATAGGGCACAAGCGTTATCCGGAATCACTGGGCGTAAAGGGTCCGTAGGCGGTTTGTTAAGTCTTTTGTTAAAGACCCCGACCTAATCGGGAGAAAGCGGGAGAAACTGACAAACTTTGGGTTTTTTCGGGGGTACTGGAACTTGCTATGTAGGAGTGAAATCCGTGGATATAGCAAGGAACACCGAGGGCGAAGGCAAGTATCTAGAATTTAACCGACGCTCAAGGACGAAAGTTAGGGGAGCAAACCGGATTAGAGACCCGGGTAGTCCTAACTGTAAACGATCTCCGCTAGCTGATCCGATTTTTATTGGGTCGACGAAGCTAACGCATTAAGCGGAGCGCCTGGGGAGTACGGCCGCAAGGTTGAAACTCAAACGAATTGACGGGGAGGCGCACAACCAGTGGAGCATGTGGTTTAATTCGATACGAAGCGATGAACCTTACCTGGGTTTGACGCCTATTTACACTTTTATTGAAAAACTAAAGTTCAACGATAGGTCTAGCTGGTGCATGGCTGTCGTCAGCTCGTGGCGTGAGCCGTTCTCTTCAGTGAGGTAACGAGCGCAACCCCTGTCCCGTGTTACCGTGTCACGGGAGACAGAGACCGATTTATCGGCCAAGGAAGGCGGGGAAGACGTCAAGTCAGCATGTCGCTTATGCCCAGGGCAACACACATCCTACAATGAACCAAACAACGGGTTGCCAAGCCGCAAGGCGGAGCTAATCCCATCAAATTGGTTCTCAGTGGGGACTGCAGGCTGCAATTCGCCTACACGAACTTGGAATTGGTAGTAATCGGGGATCAGCAGACCCCGGTGAATACGTTCTCGCCTCTTGTACACACTGCCCGTCAACTGAGCTGAGCTGGCAACACCCGAAAGAGCCGATTTTCGGCTAATAAGGTGGGGTCAGTAAGGAGCGGTAAGTCGTAACAAGGTATCCGTTCTGGAAGGAGCGGATGGATCACCTCCTTTCTAAGAGGAATTACATTTTAAATTAAGTCCTTTCCGCCACAAACAATCGTGATACAAATTCAAAAATTTTAGAGTTGAGATTTTAGATTTAAGAATTAAAGTTCGGAATTTTTCGAAACATATCTACTGCCTTTCAACTCGTTAACGCGTTAACTTTTTAACAATTTAATAATTCTGTGCCTCTAAAATCCATCGGTGATTTCTACAAATTAGACCCCGAGGTAATCCCTCAACATATCGGTATTATTTTGGACGGCAACCGGCGCTGGGCAAAAGCAAAGGGATTATCAGTGACAAAGGGACACGAGGCGGGCGCGAAAAATCTAATCGCCATCGTTAATCACTGCCGAAAAATAGGTGTCAAACATTTAACCGTTTACGCTCTCTCCACAGAAAACTGGCATAAAAGAGCCAAAGAAGAAGTAAGGGGAATTTTTAATCTTTTAATAAGAACTGCCAAAGAAAAAAAAGAAGAATACCGAAAAAAGGGAATAAAGTTTTTTGTTTTGGGTAATTTCCAGGCTTTTCCTTTTAAAGTTAAAAGGGCGATAGAAGAAATTTTAAAAATCGTCATCAGTAAGGAGCGATTAAAATTCAATGTCGCCTTAAATTACGGCGGCCGCGATGAAATAATCCGCGCCATTCAAAGAATCGTTAAAGATAAAATTGATCCTTCCAAGATAGATGAGCAATTGGTTGCCTCGTATCTTGATACCAAAGGCCAACCGGATCCGGATTTGATTATCCGGCCCGGCGGTGAGTTCAGGCTTTCTAATTTCTTAATCTGGCAAATGTCTTACGCCGAACTATATTTCACCGATACCCTTTGGCCGGACTTTGGACCAAAGCAACTGGAAAAAGCAATTTTTGATTTCCAAACCCGGCAAAGAAGATTTGGAAAATAAACCCTCTCAAGCTTAAACGAGTTAAACGATGTAGAAAAATTGCTTCGTGCTGTTCTTTAAGATAGAAACTTTTGAAAATCCTCAAAATAAGGATAATCGTGATTGTTGGCAATTTTTTCAACTACTTTAATCCGTTTATCAATTAATCGGACATACATTTTAATCAGTTTATACGGCATAAGAGGGTCACCGGAGTTTTGAAAAATCAAAAGATTATTATCTTTAATCAATTTAATACCTGTTACATATCTAACCGGGTCAATCGGTATGCCGCAAAGAATTACTTTATTAACTTGATCTTTAATGGTTGGTAAAACTGACATTAATACTTTGGTTCCAACTGATTTGGCAATAAAATTTACTTTTTTATCGCCAATGATTGATAAAATTTTATTTACTTCAAATCTTAAACTTAATCCTTTTCCACTTTTCCAATGTTCCCACTCAATAACAACGATCTCTCCGGGGATCTTCAAACTCTTTTTAACCAACTCTGTCCATTCTTTATTGTGTGGTGAATACCCGGGAAGGATTAAAGTCAACATAATTAAATATTAGCACGGCAATCGAGGAAAGGCAGTTTTAGTTAGAGCTGGTAGTATCGGCATTTACACTGGTCAAAGAATTACTAACCCGAAGATGCGCTCCACCAATTGAATAATCCAATAACTCGCAAAGACGAGGATAAAACCTAAAATGGCAGAAGTAATCGCCTGCGTTCCCTTTTTCACTCCCGCCTGATTACCCGCAGATGTCAAAAGAGTAAATCCGCCGAAAATTAAATAGCCAAACATTGCCAAACCGGCAAAAACTAAAACATATCTTAAAGCCGAGGAGGCAATCCCTCCCACTGTCGGTCTTGCCCCAAATTTCCAACCTTGCATTCCGGAATAATCGGGAATGGTAACCTGGGCAAGTAGCTTCATAAGAATTGTTCCAATTAGTTTAATTAATCTAATTAACCTGAATAATAACCAATAACCAAATACCAATGACGAATTAAAAACCAATTGCCAACCAACAAGTTTGGATTTGGTTTTTGGATTTCCCGCCTGCAGCGCTTATGCGAAGCATTGCGGGCAGGTAAATAATTATTGGTCATTAGATCTTTATTAGAATAATTAGATTAATTAGAAATTTACCTTAATCCTGGTATCTTTAGTATATCTACTCCTATTAGCCTCAAAATAAACAGGGAAAAGATCGCAAAAACAAGCCCGGAAATAGCGGCAGTAATTGTTTGCTGGCCCGCTTTTACTTTATTAGTATCGCCTCCTGAAGTGATAATTAAAAAAGAGCCGTAAACCATCAGCAAAAAGGCGACACCGCCGACAATGCCTAAAAGTTTCGGCAAAAACCAACCGACAAACGCTGCCGGCGTGCCGACGGGAACACAACCTAAAGCCGTATTTATTTCCGTTCCCCCGCTTCCGCAAAAAATTGGTGCCGCCATAGCAAAATGATTATAGAGGAAGAAAATTTTAGAAACAAGACAAAAGCAGAATTGACAAAAGGAGAAACTTTAATTTAAACTGAAAATATAACGAAGTTTTTAAAAAAACTTTAATGCTCAATAAAAAAAGGCTTCTTTTAATTTTTGTCTTTATTCTTATTTCCTCAGCCGCAACTGTCGCCGCTCTTTACTGGAGAAAAACAAGTCGAGAAAGCCGCATCCGCGCCGCCGGCGAAAGTTGCGGCATTATTCCGGACTGCCTGATTTACAAAGGCGGCCATTGCGCCTGCGACAGCAAAAATTGCTGCTGCTCTGTTCCGGTAGGTGGAACAATAGAAGAATCAATTTGCACTAAGGACAAAGATGTCTGTTATGTCAACAAGCCGGAAAATCAGTGGCAATGCGGTTATGGGAGCGGCGATTTATGCACCCATTTTGGCACCTGCGGCAAACAGGCTAACACCGAGCGAAAAACCCACCAGGGTCCGGCGACTGTTTGTCTTGATCAAAATCCATGCACTTCCCAACAAATTGACATTTATTCTTCACCGGAAGGTTTAGGTGGCTGGATTGTCAACGATTGCACAGCAACCTCCTGTCTTTCTCCAACACCAACGCCAACACCAACTATCCCCATCTCTCTAACTCCAACGCCAACATTAGTTAAAACTTTGACGCCGACAAAAACGCCAACTAAGACTAAAACGCCAACGCAAACTCCGACGCTGTCAAAAACATCCACGCCGACAAAGACACCAACACCGATTTCTGGTGTGTGTAAAGTAATTTTTGACGAGCCTGACAGAAAATACTGTGTTACCACACCGGAAACTATAGTTCTAAGCGGCACGGTTGTTTCACTACCTTCTGTTACGGCCACACTTCAAACATCTTGGCGCATTGTAAACCCTGCCGATAAAGCTACAAACACAGTTTATTCTTCACGAGCAGTAAAAACAGGTGATAAGTTTACGGTTCAGGTACAGTGGCCCGGCGTTAGATCAACAGATACTTTAGTGGAGATTCACGCCGGGGCGAATGTCTTGAACAGTAATGGCAATCCTTACCCAAATTGCACCGCAAGTTTAGATTATTGGTGGGATGGTACAAATTGCCCTACGCCGACGAAGACACCAACACCAACGGCGACAGTTACTCCCACTTACAAAATAGATTGCCTCGGCGCAAAAATTTATAATTTAAACTGGGAAGAAATCACTGATTACGCAAAAATCCCGCCGGAGACAAAAGTTTTTATCGCTGTTGCCGGCGAAACCAATGAACCTTTTGGGCTTTCCAAAGGAAGAATAAAAATAAACACCGGCAGTTGGATAGAGACAGATACTAAAAGAGCGGAAAATGAAAATGAATTTTATATTGAATACACTGTTCCCGATTACGGCGACTATACTATTGAAGGCCAAGTTTTTAATGCGATGCTGGGATGGAAGTAAAGAGAAAGTTAAGAGTTAAAAATTAAGATTTAAGAATTTAATCTAAAATTCGGAATTATCTGAAATTCTTAACTCTTAATTCAATTCTCAATTTTTAATTTTTGTTTTTGTTTATGGATTTAATAGAACCATCCGATAATTTAGTTAAGATTCCGGCTCAAACCGGACGGAAAAAAATCTTGTCTAGACGAGAGGTAATTTTGTTGTTCTTAACCTCCGGAATCCTTGCTTTCGCCGCTATTTTTTCTGCGACAAAACTTTATAAAACCAAGGAAAAATCAATTTCTCCTATCGCGCCGGAAAAAGCACCGGCAATAGTAGAAGAGCAAATCGCCTTAAAATGTATTTTGAAGTTTTCCATTCCCAGCCCGACACCGACAAAAACACCGACACCAGTGCCGTCGGAGTGCTGGTCAGTTTGCACTATCAATGGAGACTGCCCCGTATCTTTAAAATGTATCAATAACCATTGTGTAAATGAAAAATGTCCCACGAAGGAAAGCTGTGTTTGTCCTTCGCCCACGCCCACAAAAACACCGACGCCGACAAAAACCCCAACAAGGACACCGACTAATACCAAGACGCCAACAGCGACAAAGACACCCACTCCTACTAAAACATCAACTCCCACAAAAACGCCGACGCCGGTGCCGCCGGAGTGCTGGGGCGAATGTCTTACCGACAGCCATTGTCCGGCAAGTCTAAAATGTATTTCTGATCGTTGCGCCAACGAAAAATGTCCAAGTGAAGAAAGCTGTGTCTGCCCCTCACCGACACCAACAAAAACGCCGAGTTTAACGCCCACAAAAACGCCAACGCCGACAAAAACTGAAACACCGGAACCCACAGAAACACCGGAGCCAACCGAAACTCCTGAGCCGACGGCAACGAAAACGCCAGTCCCGACAAAAACACCCTACCCAACAAAAACTCCAAAACCGACTGCCACTCCAAAGTCAATCGCACTACCGGAATCCGGCATTGCCTTTCCTTCCCAAATCCTTATTGTCTTAGGAATGATTATCACTTTGGGAGGAATACTTATTATAATCTAAAAGGGCAAAGCTGATAGTTTTTAGTTTTTAGAAAAAAATCAGAAAAAGACGATAGAAATTAAAAAAATAAGTTCCTACAGACGGGGATTTATTTATTTGTATATTTGCTTATTTAAAACCTTTTAACATTTTAACCTCTTAACCTTTTAACTGTATGACTATTGGCATTATCGGCGCCGGAATAACCGGCTTAACGGCGGCTTATGAGCTGACAAAAAAGGGCCATAAAGTCCTTGTTTTCGAAAAGGAAAAAGAGATAGGCGGCTTAGCGCAAACTTTTGGAAAACCGGGCTGGGACTGGCCTTTGGAAATTTTCTTTCATCATTATTTTACCGGCGATAAAGATTTGTTTTCTCTGCTCTCCGATTTAAATCTTTCTGATAAACTTTTTTTCAAGCCGGTAAAAACTTCGGTTTTAACCAGAGGCCGGATTTTTCCTTATGACAATTTAAGTGATTTTTTAAGATTCCCTTATCTGAGTTTTTTCCAAAAACTGCATTTAGGAGCGGGGATATTCTGGCTAAAAACCTTACCCTTTTTTTCTTCTTGGGAAAAATACACCGCCGCCAACTTTGGTCCAAAATTAATGGGCAAAGCCGGCTGGGAGACTATCTGGCAGCCTTTAATGGCGGGGAAATTTGGCCCCCTTTGGGAAAAAGTCGCCTTTTTCTGGCTTTGGTCGAGAATAAAAGTCAGAAGTAAAAACTTGGCCTATCTTTCCGGCAGTAGTAAAACTTTGATCGACGCTTTAGTTAAAAAAATTTCCCAAAAAGGAAAAATATTTTTAGAAACGGCGGTTTTATCCATTTCACAAAAAGAAAACAAATGGCTTATAAAAACAAAAAAAGACGAATATCTTTGCGACAAAGTAATTGTCGCCGCTTCCCTCCCCGCTGCCCTGAATTTAGTCTCACCCTTTTTGTCCCAAGATAAATTAAAAGTTTACCAAAATTTGGAAAGTATCAGCGCCTTAAATCTAGTTTTAAGACTGAAAAGAAAATTTCTACCGGATAACACTTATTGGCTTAATATCTTAGAAAAAGACTTTCCTTTTATCGCTTTAGTGGAACAAACAAACTTTATTGCGGAAAAGTATTATCATAACGAGTTTATTGTCTACTGCGGTGGTTATTATCCGTCGGACAGTGAAATTTTAACTTTTAACAAGCAAAAAGTCTTTAATACTTTCGCCTCATCTTTACGTCATATTTCCCCTTCTTTTGACCAATTTTTAATCGGTTTTGAAGTCTTTTCCAAACCTTTTGCCCAACCAATTATTCCTCCGTCTTATTCAAACATTAAACCCAATTTAGAAATCGTCCCCGGACAACTTTTTTGGGCAACGGCCAACCATATCTACCCTTTTGACCGTGGCGTCAATTTTTCCATAAAGTTAGGAAAAGAGATTTCTTTGCTGATTTAAGTTTTCCACAAAGAGACAAAAGTTTTCCACAAAATTGTCCACAAAATTGAGTTACTTTTCCACTGCTCATAATAGAATTATCAATATAAATTATCGGCTTTAAAATAAAGTTTTCCTGAAAGAAAGCAAATAAACTTTCAATTTACCCTGTTTTTCCACAGTAATTTTTATCTTCTCCACCGTTACCGTTTCCACTTATTGACATCGCCTATCATTCCTATTACTATCTTAATAAATCTATTCTTTATATTTAGAGCAGTAATAATTGTTAATATGTGGAAAAGTGAAACTTGAGATATTACAGGAAGAATTAAATAAAGGTTTAGCAATTGTTTCCCGTTTTGTCAGTGGCCGACCACAATTACCAATCTTAGCTAATATTCTTTTTTCTGCCAAAGACAATGTTTTAACTCTCTCCGCAACCAATTTAGAGACAAGTATTCGTTTTTTTATTGGCGCAAAAGTTGAAAAAGAAGGAGAGATCGCCGTGCCTGCAAAAGATATCAGTGAGTTTATCTCTTATCTTTCTCCGGGAAAAATCACTTTGACAGTTGAGAAAAAGACCCAGTTAACGGTTATTTCTTCTTTGGGAGAAAGCAATTTTGCCACACAAGCTGCGGGAGATTTTCCCAAAATTCCTACCTTGGATAAAGAAAAAGCTGTTTCCCTGCCTAAAGAAAAATTAGTCGAAGCGGTGGAAAAAGTTGCCTTTTGCGCCGCCGACGAGGAAAGCCGGCCGGTTTTATCGGCGATCTTTTGGCAGTTTGGCGAAAAAGGCTGTCGATTAGTGGCAACTGATGGCTACCGCCTTTCCGTTAAAGATATTGCCGGTTTAAAGGTACAAATGGTGAAGAAGGAAAAAACCAATGTCTTTTTAGTGCCGGCACGTACTTTTTCCGAAGTAGTCAGATTGGTCGGCGACGATGAAAAAGAAATCTTAGTCAACCTTTTAGAAAAAAGTAATCAAATGGTTTTCGGCTTAAAGAACTTGCAACTTACCTCCCGCTTGATAGAGGGTGAGTTTCCTGAGTATGAAAAAATAATCCCCGCGGAGAAAAAAGTAACTGTCACTGTCGGCAAAAGTGAATTTTATCAGGCGATCAAAGTTGCCTCGGTTTTTGCCAGGCAATCGGCCAATGTTGTTAAAATTGAATTTAATGAGAGCAAGGGAATAATTTCCGCCAACGCTCCCTCGGTTGGAGAAAATAAAACCGAGTTCGCTGCAAAAATCTCCGGCGCAGGGATCAAAATTGCCTTTAATTATAAATTTTTGCTTGATTTTTTAAGCGCCTGTACCGATAAAGAAGAAGAAATCGTTATAGAAATGAATACTTTTGAAACGCCAGCAGTGTTCAGATATCCCGCCGATTCTTCTTGGTTTCACCTCATTATGCCGATTAGGGTTGAATGGTAGAAAGAAAGTTAAAAGTGGGAAGTAGGAGGTGAAAAGTTCAAAAAAAACGGCAGTTTTTGCTTCCAACTTCCTACTTCTAACATCCAGCTGCTATGAAAATATCACCTTTCTTATCTCCAAAATCTGGTGTCTGATTTCTTGATTAACGGAAAAGAGGCGGTCAATTTTGTCGGTGGCATGCATTATGGAAGTATGGTCTCTGCCGCCCAGAAGCCCACCGATTTGCGTCAACGGTATACCTAAATCTTTGCGTAAAAAATAAGCGGCGATGTGCCGGGCATCGGCTAACTTTTTTTTGCGGCAAGCGCCGGTTAACTCCAATGATTTTATTTTATAAAACCTTGCAACGGTAGTGATCACTTTCTTAGGCGATACTCTTTTCACTTCGTTTTTTTTCTTAACGCCGAAATAATCTTTAACAAATTCAAGAGAAAGAGGAACAGATTTAGTTTGTGATTTTGCCCAAACTTGGGTTAAAGCGCCTTCAAGTTCGCGGGCATTGGAAGAAATGGTTTTTGCCAAAAAAGAAAGGGCATCTTCAGGGAGGTTTATCCCTCTTTGTTCTGTTTTTTGCTTTAAAATTGCCACCCGCATTTCATAATCCGGTGGTTGGATGTCTACGATTAATCCACCCATAAACCGTGAAGTGAGACGGTCTTTTAAAGGTTGGATTTCCTCCGGTTTTCTGTCCGAAGTTAGGACGATTTGTTTGCCGGCAAGGTAAAGAGCATTAAAGGTATGGAAAAATTCATCCTGAAAATATTCTTTGCCCGCTAAAAACTGGATATCGTCGGCTAAAAACAAATCGACATTGCGGTATTTGTGCCGGAATTTATTCATCGTATGCTCTTTCAAGGCGGTGACCAGTTCGTTGCCGAAAACTTCAGCGTTAAAATAAAGAATTTTCCCGCTGGGATTAAGTTTGGTGATTTCATTGCCGATCGCCTGCATCAGATGAGTTTTACCGACGCCGACGCCGCCCCAGATGAAAAAAGGGTTGTACGAGGTTCCCGGATTTTTTACCACTCCTTGGGCGGCGGCGAAGGCAAAATGGTTGGCGTTGCCGACGACAAAATTTTCAAAATTAAAATTCTGTTTCAGGTTAAACCGGTTAGGAGAATTATCGTTTGCGATAATATTTTTTGGAGTTTCCGGCGGAGAAAAAAGCGGTCCCGGTTTCTCTTCCTGTTTTTTTTCCATCTTTCCGACGACAAAAATCAAAGAATGATTACCTCCTCCCAGCCGGTCAAGCGAGGCTTTAATGAGGCTATAATATCTTTTCTCTATTAAATCAGCTAAATATGAGCTGGGGCAGGCGATTGTCGCCACCTGATTTTCCGAACTTAAAAGTTTTGTTTTTTCAAAAAAAGTCCTAAAAATAGGAAGGCTTAATGAAAGTTTTAATTCGGTGATTACGCCTGACCAAAGAGTTTCTAAATTGGTGGTCATAATTAAAGAAGGAGCAGGAGATAAAAAATCAAAATTTAAAAATCAAAAATCAAATTATAGGCAAGATTCAGAAATTCTTAATTTTGAACTGTAATTTTCCATTTTTGATATTTACATTTTAAATTTGTTTTTTATCTTTTCCACATTCTAAATCACTTTTCCACAATTGACAAGAGATGAATTTGTCGTTATGATTGAGAGCAATGGCAACAAAAGGAACATATCAGCCGAAAAAGCGGCGTCGATTTAAAGTGCACGGATTTTTACACCGAATGAAAACCAAGGCGGGCAGGGAAGTGATTAAGAGAAGAAGATTAAGGGGAAGAAAGAGACTTACAGTCTAAGATGATAAGATGATAGTCTCTTTAAAAACAAGATTATCATTCTATCATCTTTAAATCCTATCATCCTATTTTATGTCTTTATCTAAACAGTATCGTTTTTCTTCGCGTAAAGAGTTTAAAGAAGTTTTAAAAAAAGGCGAAAAAATACACACTCCCTTATTTACTCTCTTGGTTTCAAATGATGAAGGTGTTAAAATGTCAAGGTTTGGCTTTATTGTTTCAAAAAAGATTGACAAAAAAGCCGTTATTCGTAACAAAGTGCGGCGCCGGCTTTCTGAAGCAGTTCGTTTACTTTTGCCGAAATTAAGACAAGATGTTAGGGTTATTTTTTTGGTAAGACCGGTTTTAAAGGACAAAAAAACACAAGAAATAGTGGAAGTTTTAAGGCAAGTGCGGGGAATATTCGGAGATTATGCGGAGAAAAAGCAAATTAAAAGTTAAATTTAATATTGTTCAATGAACATTTGGTTCTCGTTTTTTTACCAGCCTTTAATCAACGGTCTAATCGCTTTTTACCGGGTTTTTGGTAATTTAGGCTGGGCGATAGTCGCTTTGACAGGGGTAGTGCGGCTTTTGCTCTTACCGTTGCTTTTGCCAAGTCTTAAAGCGGCGGAGAAAATGAAAGAGTTGTCTCCAAAACTGGCGAAACTTAAGGAAAAATACGGCAATGACAAACAGAAATTTGCCCAAGAACAGATCGCTTTGTATCGCGAGGCGGGGATAAACCCGATCGCCGGACTTCTGCCGAACATTTTGCAAATCGCTATTTTAATTGCTCTTTTTCAGGCTTTTAATAAGGTTTTGGGGAATGCGGTGGTAACGGCAAAATTAAACGAAGTTTTGTATCCCTTTTTAAAACTGGCAGAGGGCGCAAATTTAAATTTAAAGTTTTTTTACCTTAATTTAGCTAAGCCGGATTTAATCAAATTGGCAGGTAAAAATTTCCCCGGTATTTTTTTAATTCTTTCTGCTTTAGGCCAATTTTTGTCGGCGAAGTTAATGATGCCTATTGCCAAGAAACAGGAGAAAAACGCCGACAAAACTCCGGAAAAAGCAGATGATTTTGCCGCGATGATGCAGACACAATCACTTTACATTTTTCCGGCGATGACAATTCTTTTAGGTTTCTCTTTTCCTTCGGGGTTAGTTTTATACTGGACAGTCTTTTCCTTGTTTAATTTGGTCCAACAGGCTATAATGAAGTCAAAGTTTTCCCACAAAGCGGGAGCGTCCTTTGGACAGAAATTAAAATGATAAAGAAAATAAAAACAAAGCCAGAGGCTAAAAAGGCGGAGCAAAATATAAAAGTAGATGTGGTCAAGAATCTTACGGTAGAGTTTTTGAAAAAATTGGAACAAAAGGCGGAAATAGCGGTCGAAGAGGATGTGTTGAGCAACACGATTTTAATAAAAATTAAAGTTGATGACCCGGCGTTTTTGATCGGTTTTCATGGAAAAACAATCTCTTCTTTTCAGATAATTTTGGGGTTAATGACTTACAAAACCTTGGGCGAGTGGGTGAAAGTGGCAGTTGATGTTAACGATTACCGTGTTCAGCAGGCAGAAAAATTAAAAGGGATGGCAATAACGGCTGCCGAGAGAGCGAAAGGCGCTGGCGAGCCGGTAGTTTTGCCGCCAATGAGTTCTTTTGAACGCCGCGCTATTCACATCGCTTTAACCGATTTTGAAGGGGTAGAAGCGGTTTCCGAAGGCGAAGGGGAGTTAAGACACATTGTTATCAAACCGAAAGTCGACAGTCAAAAATAAATTTCTAATTTTTTTAGTTTAGTAATGCTTTAAAAGACTAATGACCAAAAGAGGTTTGTTTTTTGTTTTTGCGGCTACGGCGGTGGTGGTTTTTTTTGCCTTAGTGTTTATTTTTCGCGCCGGCTTTAGTAAAAAAAAGGCGGCGGTCAGTTTAAACGCCTTTCCTAAAGCAAAAGTTTATATTGATAACAAAGAAGCCGGTTCCACTCCTTATGAAAATGATAATATTGCCCCCGGGGAAATCACTTTGAAATTAGTTCCCGAAGCCACATATTCAGCTTCTTTTGAGAAAAAGTTAGTATTAAACCCGGAAACATTAACGATTGTTAACTGGGAATTTGATGCCGATTCGGAAAAAACCGCCGGCGATATGATCTCCCTTGAAAAAACGGGTTTAAAAGATAAGGCCGGTTTGCAAGTTATTTGTCAGCCGGACGCCTGCACTGTTTCCGTGGACGGCGAGATGCGCGGTTTTGCTCCGCTGAGCTTAGAGGATATTGGCGAGGGTGGAAAAAAGATATCTTTAAGTCACCCGGGATATAAAACGCGGGAAGTGATTGCAAAAACGATAAAGAATTACCGGTTGGTAGTGGAAACAAAATTGGCAAAAGAGATTATTACCGAAGAAACAGAGGAAGAAAAGGAAGCGACGGTAAGTGCTCAGAAAACCGGCAAAAAAGAAGAAGTTAGTTTGGAAAAACCTTATGTGGTGATAGAAGAAACACCGACCGGCTGGTTAAGGGTGCGGATGGAGCCTTCTGCGACTGCGACCGAGGCGGCGAAAATAAACCCCGGGGATAAATTTCCGCTTTTAGATGAAGAAAACGGCTGGTATAAAATAGAATATAAAAAGGGCGAGAACGGGTGGATCTCCGGCAAATACGCAGAGAAATTTGAATAAAGAAAGTTTTCCTGTTTTATTACTTTCTTTTTGTTTTCTTCTTGATAACTTTTTTAAGCGAAAGAAATAGAAAACCTACAAAAACGACGAGCATTATTAATGCGTAAACTTTTTGCTTGCTGTTAAGATTGAGGACAATAAATCCTAAGACAAGGGAAAAAAGCCAATAGAGAACGGCGATAAGAGGTTTAGGGATACCGGCTTTAAGCATAAGATGGTGAAGATGGCCGGCGTCAGCCCAAACTGGTGATTTTTTCCGCAGAATTCTTCTTAAGATAGAAAAAAATCCGTCCGCCATTGGCACTCCTAAGACCAGAATTGCAGTGGCCAGTTTTGCTCCTGATAAAATTGCCAATACCGCCAAAAGAAATCCGGCTAAACTTTTTCCGGAATATCCGGGCATAATTTTTTGTGGGTAAAAATTATACGGTAGGAAACCAAAAAACGCGCCGCTTGCCACGCCGGCTAAGATGATAACTGGCCATTGGGTTAAGTCTTGACTGAATTTTAAGCTTAAAAGACCGATGGTCGCCGCGGTAATGGCGGTAAAGCCGGGTAACTGTCCCGGAACGCCTCCCGCCCAGCCGACAATATTAGTGCACCAGACAATCCAAAATACAGTGATTAAAAGAGAAAGAAGGGTGATTTGAGACTTTTCCAGTAAAATTATTCCCCCTGCCGGATTGGTAAAAAACTTAATTCTAACGCCGGCGAAAGCGATCAGAAAAGCGGCGGCAAAGTTAATGAAGAGGCGAAAATAAGGATTAATATCTTTAATATCGTCAATAATGCCGATGGCTAAATTTAAAAAAGCGGCGAGAAATATTATTTTTAAAATTGGATCGGCCGGCAAGAAAATAAACGCGGTGGTAAAGATTGCCAAAAATATTGGAATGCCACCGCCGCGGGGAACAGGTGAAGTGTGAGTAACATTGGTAAATATCTTTTTTCTAAGTTTAGGGTCTTCAATAAAACCTTTTTTTTTAAAAAAGGAAATTACCATCGGCGTCGTCGCCAAGGCAATGAGAAAAGAAATGAGGAATGGTTTGAGAAACAAAGTGAACATAAAAGAGTTGGAAGTGGGAGGTTTGAGGTAGGAAGTTCAAAGATTTTTGATTTGACTTTTTACTTCTTGCTTCCCACTTCTCACCTCCTACTTTAAATAACAACACTAATAATCTTTACCAAAGTGAGTAGAGAAAAAAGGGCGCAGACTAAAGAAACCGAAGAAAGAAGGGTGCTGAAAAAATTTTTTTTATCCGAAAAAGTCGCCGTTAAAAAGATGTTAATTGTTAAAAAAATAAAAGAAATCGCCGGCAGAATAAAAAGAGAAAAAGGAGTGCCTAATTGCGCTTCTCCCCATGGCCGGCTGTAAAAAAGAGGTACCTGCGGCGGCAAAGCCGGAAAAAGGAAAATAATTAATCCTGTTTGAGTGATGACCAAAATTAAGGCGGCAATTGCCGGTCTGCTGACAGATTTAATCAGCCAGACCCGACCGAGACTATTGAGAATAGAAACAATACCAGATTTAAAAGACATTGTTAATTAGTCTTGTAATTAATATTTCTTTGTTACTCTGTATTCTAATCTTTTGCCAAAAAGAAGTTTTGTTTGCGCGTGCAGTCCGGGCAAAACCGCCAGAAAAAGAGTGGAGACGGGCATTAAAAACCAATGGAGAAAATATCTGACTTTTTGGAAGAAATTTAATTGTTTTTCTCTTTTGGGTCGCAAATACCAGTCCAAAATAATTAAAATGGCCAATGAAATTAGGCAAAGAGTGAGGATAAACTGGGAAAATTTTGGCAGATTGTAGCCGAAAGAAGTTTGGAAAAACTTGGGGTTTAAAAGCGGGGGTAAAAGAGCGCCTAAAGTTAAGATAAACCAATTGGTAGACCATAAAAGATGAGATTCCAGGAGTTTGTAAAGCCGCAAAACTTTCAGTAAAAGAGGTACTTCCGGGTGTCTCCTCGCTTCAAAAAAAGCGTAAGGGATATCGGTTACTCCCCAGGCGTGGCGCTGGCATTGGAGATAGCGGTTTTTTAAAGCCTCAAAATAGGTTTTGCCTTCGGGAGCGTCGATATAGGTGGGGACGAAAATTGGTTTTACCAGAACTTTACCTTTTTTGGCAAAAAATGCCTGTAAAAATATGTGCCAATCTTCTGGAATGATATCTACGTCCCAATAGCCGATTGAGTCCAAAAGTTTGAAAGAAAGTGAATAGGCGGAGTAATTAAAAAGCAATTGTTCCGGTTCCATCAAACTGGCGATGTGGATGATATGGCCGATAACGCCGACAATGGTGATTAAATTAGGAACTCTTTTTAAATTGTTGTACCAAAAGATCGGCGACTGCCAGAAACGAAGATACCGCTTTTTATCTCTGGCAAAATGATAAGTTAAAGCGGCAAAATATGCAGAATTAAAACAAGCGTCGGCATCGCAGGAGGTAACGGTAAGGTGGTTAATATTCCAACCCAATTGATCAACCAAAATTTTTTTTGCCTGTTTTGCCGCCCAGGCTTCGTTTGATGCCTTGCCGATAATTTCTCCCGGCAACTTGTGTGGGTGGATGGTGACGAAAATTTTTCCGAATTTATTCTGATATTTTTTGATTAAAACCTGTGCTTTTTCGGCGGATCCTTCTACTCTTGCTTCCATCGCCAAAACGACGACCATTTGCTCTTTGTTTATTTCTTTCTGGTTTGCCAGACAGTCTAAGTTGCTGGAAATTTTTTCTGCACTTTCTTTCACATTAGGGATAATGACGATGTGTTTTATTTTTTCCCAAGAAAGCATTTTTACCCCCGCTTTTTTTTCTTCTTCGTACAGGTCATGCCAGACGATCTTTTCTGTTCTTTTTATTTTGAAAAAAGCGATTATCCCTAAAAAGGCGTTTTTAAAAGACTGATAAAACCAGAAGACTAAAAAGGCGATGATAAAGTAGGCAACCAACCTTGGGACTAAAAATGAACCCCAGACAGGGAAAAAGATGACGCTCCACGCTACCATCCCCGGCATCATCTCTAAAAATCGGTAGAGTTTGGTTTTTTTATCGCTTTCTGCCATTAGACTAAATCTATTTTAACATTTTTGTTCTAGATTCTCGAAAGAAAAGTCTGTCACAGTTATTTTTTAATATGGAGTTTTATAAGGTCTAACTCAAATTGTTTGGAAAAGCTGGATTAAATTGCTGTCAGGGTCGAGGATATACATTTCTATTTTTCCATAAGGTTGAACAACGGGTCCTCTTAATATTTTAAGTTTATTTTCTTGGCACTTTTTAAAGGTCTCGTTGACATTTTTAACTTCAAATCTCAAATAGAATTTATTTGGTTTATACTCCTGTAAATCTTCAAGTAGTTTTCTATTTTCAATATCTAAAATGGCAAGGTCGCTTACTTTAAATTCTAAATAATCTTCAGAATCTTCAAAAGAAGGATCTTTCCCTAAAAGGCGGCGGTAAAAATCTTTCAAAACTTTTGTTTGCTTACTTAACAATCCGAGGTGAAAGGCCATCTTTTTCATATTTAGATTTTATCACTTATTTTAGAATTATAATTGTTTTGGTTAACATGTATTAATACATGTTAATTGGGACATTGAGACGGTTAGTCTCGTTTTCTCTTCTTAATGTAAGTTTTAATGAAGAATGAAAAAATCAGTCCGGTAACGATAAGGGTTGCTATCCAGATAATTAAATTAGAACCGGAGGTAAAGTCAGTATTTTTAAAAAGATAAGTGAAAATAATGTTTGGAATTAAAGTGAAAATTAAGGTAATTGTAAAATACTTTTTAAACTCTATGTTGGTTAAGCCGGCGGCATAGGAAATAACCTCAAACAATGAGAAACCAAAGATTCTGGCGAGGATTAAAATTTTTATTCCTGAAATTTCTACAAAATTATCAATTTCGTTCATTGTTTTTCTTCCTGCCAGTTTCGTTACCCATTTTCTTCCGAATTTTCTACTGATATAGAAGTTTACGGCGGCGCTGACCATACTTGCTGTGTAAATATAAAACATTGTTTTATGGAGTCCGAAGACGGCGATACTGAGCAGAATCCCCGGCGTGCCCGCTAAAGGAACGAAGATATGGGAAATTATGGTGTAAAAAATTACTACCAGCGGACCAAAATATCCTAATTTTTCTACAAAAGTTTTAAATTGCACCGAAGTTAGGGTGGGGATTAACCATCGCAGGGCAAAAGAAAGAATTGTTATTACCAGCAAAACTTTTACTATTTCCCGTAACTTTTCTTTTTTTGGCAACATTCTTTTGATTTTATCATTTTTTCTGATAGCGGTTTTTGTCGCGGCCATAACATTTATCCATCACATTTTTAAAAGATTTATCCAAGTCTATCTCTAAAGAATTTGCCAGACAGGCTAAGGTAAAAATAATATCTGCCATTTCATCGCCAATTTGCTTTTCCGCCTCGGTCTCCTTTTTCTTTTTCGGCCCGAAAGTATGGTTGAGTTCTCGGGCGAGTTCGCCTGTTTCTTCTATAAGCCGCGCCAAAATTTCCAAGGGCTTAAAATAACCCGTAGTGCATTCATTTACCCACTGATCTACCTGTTTTTGGATTTTTTTCATTGATTATTAATTTTATTTTACCACTGTCCGGTTTCAAAACAATTTTAAGAAAGGAAAAAAACAGTGGAAACGGTTATAATCAAGACAATATGAAAATTCAGGTTTTGGGGTCGGGATGCCCGACTTGTCATAAATTATTTGAACTGACGCAAAAAGCAGTTGAAGAATTGAAATTAAAAGACCAAGTTGAATATATTACCGGTTCAAAGGGGATACAGGCGATTGTCCAAATGGGAGTAATGAGCAGTCCTGTTTTGGCGATAGACAACAAACCGGCGATCACCGGTTTCGTTCCTGATGTGGAGAAAATAAAAGAAGCGATAAAGAAATTTAGAGATTTAGAACTTTAGAGTTAAAGAAAGAGTTTTTTGGTTGGAGGTTAGAGGTTGGAAGTTGAAATTTGTGATAACAATGGATATTCTTAAACCGATTCAATTATTCGCTGATTTAGTAACCTTTCGGTTGATGAAAATTATCCCCCAGTCTTATTGGGGAGACGCCGTTGGCTTCTTTATCTACGATACGATAAAAATTGGCTTGCTTTTGATAGTAATTGGTTATGTGATGGCGATAACCCGCTATTACTTCCCAATGGAAAAGGTGCGGACTCTATTAACAAAGCGGCGTTTATATGGTTTGGATTATTTGTTTGCCGCAGTTTTAGGGGTAATAACTCCTTTTTGCTCTTGTTCATCAATTCCTTTGTTTATCGGTTTTGTCGGCGCCGGCATTCCCATAGGGGTTACTTTCGCTTTTTTAATCAGTTCGCCTTTAGTTAACGAGTCATCTTTGTATCTTTTTCCGGCGATGTTTGGTCTAAAAGTCACTCTTATTTATAATCTTGTCGGAATAGCAATCGCCATCTTAGGAGGAATGTTTATCCAAAAATTGGGCGTGGAGAAATATCTTAAACCGGAATTTTTAAAATTCAAATCTCGCAAACAGGTTGAAGCGGAGCATAACGGAAAATATCTCACTTTTCGACAGCAAGTTAAGTATTTTTGGCAGGACGCGGCAGTGATTATAAAAGAGGTTTTTCCTTATGTTGTTGCCGGCGTGGGCATCGGCGCTTTAATCCATGGTTTTGTGCCGGCAGAACTGGTGGAGAAATATTTGTCCATAAAGACTTGGTGGGCTGTTCCTTTGGCGACACTTCTCGGCTCACCTTTGTATGCTAATTCCATAAGCGTTATTCCGGTGATGGAAGCGTTGGTTCAAAAAGGGGTGCCCTTGGGAACGGCGCTGGCTTTTATAACCGCCGTGGTTACTGTTTCGGTTCCGCAGGCGATGATTTTAAAAAAAGTGATGGGCGGAAGGCTTTTGGCTTTGTTTTTCGGTATTACCATTGTCGGTATAATGCTGATTGGTTATCTTTTTAACGCGATTTTGTAATTTTTTATTTTCCCCTCACTTCTAACTTTCTCATTAAAATGTTCGCTATTCATGGTAAAATTCGTTTAATGGATAGTCGTGAAAGAGTTCGTCTGTTAGATGATATCAGTAGAGCAACCGATATTGTCTCTTTGGCTTATGCGTGTGCCAGTTTAACTCGAGTCGATGGCTCTTGTGTTCCAGAAGCTGAACTTTGTTTCGCTTATCTAAAACTCTATTTTCAAACTCCTCATGCGCGGACTAGACAGCTAAAACCAGAAGACAAATCAAGATTTATTGAAATGTCAGCCATGCCTCCTAGGGAGTGGCTGGACTTTGTTGAAGAACCGATGTTAACTTGTCAGGAAAACGGAGCCCGTGCCCTGTGGGTTTATGATGGTGATAATGGTTGTCGTCTCGAGGATTACCTGCTTCATTTTTATCGTGAACTATATCCTCAGGGTTGGGCGGTTGGTCTCTCCCCCATGGGCTTATTTCAAACCGTGGGGGAAAGTAACTTCTATGCCAGATGCCTTCAGCTTGATTTAGAGGAATCGGAACTAAATTGGCCAAATGTGACATTCGAGTTGCAAGCCAGGGTTAAACACCCTTCCGATCCAGTAGGGTTTCTGACCAGCAGCTCTCCACAGGGGATGCATTTCCACGGCAGTACGTATTATCCTTACGAAGCCACAGGGAAGGTTAACTTGGGTGTATTTTATGGCTGTGCTCTTTTAATGAATCGAGAAGGTCAACACGAAAAAGTTGACGCTAGAAGCATTGGTCACCAGTTACGGTCCTTGACAGAAGAATGGAGACCAAACGTCGAAGATTCTGAGGTTGGCTGTCTGAGAATTACCCGTAGTTTGTTAAAACCATATCAACCCGAATTTATTACGATGACTCCTGAAAAGGATTAGTTGTCGAAACTAACATTCCAAACCTATTCTATCCCTTGAGTCAGTCAGGACACATTTTAAAAAACTGTAAAGATATTTAGCCGATTTGAGGGTAACAAATTGTGTATTGACACCGGATGCACATTATGATAGTTTATAAGAGAAGTGACGGGGTTTAAAATTAAATTTAGCGAAGAGAAGAACTTATTGCTTTGGGAAACACGAAAAGTCAGTTTTGACCAAGTAATTAAGGCGATTGAAGAAGGAAAAATATTAGGCGATTTAAAAAATAAAAATTATCCAAGACAGAGAATATTGGTAGTTTTAATCAGAAATTATGTTTATGCGGTGCCGTATGTAATTAATAAAAAAAAGAAGACTATTTTTTTAAAAACAGTTTATCCCAGTCGGGTGTTAACTAAAAAATATTTAAGAAAGGAGAAAAAATGAAAAGAATGAAAAATAAAGTAAGGCTTAGCGATTATGAAAAAAGAATAGAAAAAGCTCTGAAAAGAGGGGGATATTTACGCGTTCCTAATTTAGGCAAAACCAAGAATCTTTTTGCCGAGGCGGTGAAAAATTATCGGGAGATGAGCGGGACGAAAAGAATTACTATCCGGGTTAACGCAGAAGATTTAATAAAAGTAAAAGCTAAGGCGAAGAAAAATAGTATTCCTTATCAAACTCTACTTAATGCTTTGATTCGGCAATTTGCCGAAGGTCGAACCTTGGTCCAGATTTAAAACGACATAAAGATATTTAGCCGGTCTGTGGAGGTATTGTTTGCTTCCGCTCCTGTTAATTATGATAGAATATGTCCTCATTGTTATGTATTTACTAAACCTTACTAATGGCTAATTTCAAGGGCAGTAATGGTTCTTTTCTCGTTTTGTTTAAAGATGACAGCAGAAAGGAAATATTTTTAATCTTTCGCACTGATTACCCCATTTGGGTTTTGACGGGTGGCGGCATTGAACCGGGAGAGACGCCGGAGAAAGCAGCCATTAGGGAGGCGACGGAGGAAACAAGTTTTAAAGTTAAGGTTATCAAATCGGTGGGTCATTATGAGTTTTTAAACAAGGATAACTCTGTTCTTAGAAAAACATTCGTTTATGAAGGCAGAGTCATTTCCGGTACATATAAGCCAGAGTTTAAGGGTAACATCGGTAAATGGTTTTCGATTAACAATCTTCCCCCGGACATAACGAGTGCCACTCGGCGGAAAATAACCGATATTGTCACGCACAATAACGAACTTTTTATTAAAAGAGTTAAAAATGAATTGCCGTTTACTTCAAATCTTAAACTATTGTTTAGGCATCCATTTGCATTCCTAAAGTTTGTAAATAAGAACTTCTTTAGAAAATAGAAGTGCCGGTTGGTTTAGAAACCAGAAGAATCCCGGGTGTTGGAGGGTTAATCGGATTGGGGAGAGAATATTTATCTGAACGCAGTCAGATTTCAAAAGCTTTAGAAAGACATAAAGATATTTAGCTGATCTGATGGTATTGTCTGTCCCCTGTTAATTTTAATGTTGGCTTAAAACTGGTACTTGACAACTACTACAACTGGTTGTAGTATGTGAAGTATGACAACTAATAACAGTAAACAACGGGTAACCCTCTTTCTTAATCCGGGGCTATTAACCCACGCTAAAGCGCAAGCGGTAGTGGAGGGGCGCAGTTTGACCTTTTTGGTAGAAACGGCATTACTGAAGTATTTACCAAAAGAAACGGTAATTAAAAAGGCAGATGTCAAAGCGAGTTTCAATCATTAATTTTAAAAATTTTAAAAAAATAAAAGGGGGTGAGAAAAATGGCAGAAATTTTAAAAGAGACGGTAACAACTCAAAATGAAGGCCCAAAGGCGGCAGTGACTACTGAAACCAAAAGAGTGGCAACCAGTTCTCAGACGATTGAATATTTAATCTATTTTTTCTTTGGAGCGCTGGAAATACTTTTGGCTTTCCGGCTTGTTTTTAAATTGACGGGAGCGAGTATCTCAAGTGCCTTTGTGGGTTTTATTTATGGTTTAACCGGGTTATTTGTCCTTCCCTTTGAAGGAATATTCCATAGGGGGTTTGCCCAAGGGATAGAAACGGCTTCAATTCTTGAGCCGTCAACACTGGTCGCGCTTGTAGTGTATGCTGTTTTGGCTTGGGGAATTGTTAAGCTGATACGAATATTCTCTGGCGAACGACAGCAAATTGATTAATTGTGGTACAAAGAAAGGAGGTGAGAGAAATATGACAACAATGATTTATTGGATTGTTTTTGGATTGATCGCCGGAAGCATTGCTAATTTTATTGCTCCCAGTTCTAAAGGGGGAATGGTGGGATCAATCATTTTGGGAATTATCGGGGCGGTAATCGGCGGTTATCTGGGGCAAAAGTTTTTTGGCGTCGGGGTTACCGGATTTAATTTGCCGTCTTTTATCGTCGCAGTCGCCGGCTCGCTGCTTGTCCTTTTTATTGGCAGGCTGATATAAGAACGGGGGGAAACTAAACATGACCATTAAAATAAACGACCGAAAAGGGAGGGTGATTATTTGGCCGAAAAAGCTTTATACGCAGATGAAGGGGAAAATGGCAAGAGAAATAGAAAAAGAGACCCAGTCTGCAGATAAACAAAATAGGCTGGATGACCGAATCGTGGCAAATTTGGTTAAAAAATCCAACAGAATATTGGCAAGCATCTCCTCACATGCCTTTCCTTTTGACTTTTTTCCTAATGCCATTAATGTTGAAGAGGGAAGAATTACGATTATAAACCGCCACTTTCTTTCTTCCGAGGTACACAGTGTTGACATAAAAGATATTTCCAACGTCTTTATTAACACGACGGTCTTCTTTTCGCAACTGATTATCATTTCAAAAACCTTTGAGGAAAATGAAATAAAAATAAGAAATTTAAGAACCAAGGAAGCGGTATTTGTGCGAAGAATTATTGAGGGCTTAAGAATCTTTAAAAATAACCAGATAGATACTTCTAACTACACAAAGGAGGAACTTGTCACCAAGTTGGAAGAGTTAAGCACGACGGAAATAGTAACATAAAAGATTGAAAAAAGACATAAAGATATTTAGCCGGTGTGAGGGGATTGTTTGTTTTCTGTTATTTGTTCCATTTTTCTTTTTCATTTGAAATTTCTTCCCTTTTTTGCGAGAATTGTCAATGTATGCTGGTAATAGAAAGAGGGTTATTGACAAGATGTAACGAAGATGGTTTAAACCATCAATATGCCTATCGAGAGCATTATTCGCATGATGTAGTCTTGTTTCTTATTTTTGACCCCGAGCGAGGCTTTTTATTTGAGAGGAGAATTCGTCAAGGAGATTCTTTGTTTGGAAAAACAATTATTCCGGCAGGAAAGATAAGAGACATAGGTGAAAGAAAGTTTCCTTTGTGGGCTGCAGAACGAGAGTGTTTTGAAGAAATTGGTGTTGTTACGCAAGAAATTACTCCCTTGAATCCTTTATTTGATGATCAGCAGAGAAATATGCTTTATCCTTTCTTAATGACTGGTCGGCTCTGGGGTGATTTGGGAAATTTGGAACCGGATAAAAAAACACTTGTTTGGATATCTCAAAGTGAGATTTATTGTGAGCGCAGAGGGCGGGTTGAGGTAAATCCAATGTTTGAAGTTGAAACTACTAGGCAGGTGTTATTGAACGCAAGAGCAAAAATGGAAGAGTTTGGAATAAATCAATAGAATTATGTGGATTTTAAAAAGACATAAAGATATTTAGCCGGTGTGAGGGGATTGTTTGTTTTTCTCAAAAACTTAATTCGCAAGAGTAGCTTGATTTTAGTAAAATAAAAAAAGAAGATAAGGAAAACAATGGATGATAAAAAATATCTAAAGCTCGCTATTGAAAACTCAATTCGTTCTATGAGTGAAGGTAATTTTCCTGCAGGAGCGATTGTAGTTAGAGACGACAAAGTTTTATCTTCAGAAGTAAGCGTTCCTTATCCTGGTCTTTTCCATGCCGATTCGAGAGCCGTATCTAAGGCTTTTCAAGAATACGGACCATTGAAAGGTGCTACTTTATATATTGGTCTAGAATCATGCCTGATGTGTTTAGGTGTTGCTTATTGGGCGGGAATCAGAAGGATTGTTTACGCTGTGCCAAAACTTTTAGTGTCAGGTAATTATTATGAAACGCCAGACGACACACATCCTCTACTAGAACATTTTAATGAAAAAATGGAATTAGTTCATATACGAGATTTTGAACAGGAAGCCTTAAAGGTGATAAGGAAATGGGAGAAGAAATTTGTATGAAGAAATACTGCCAGTGAGAGGTTGTATTTTTTTTGCTATAGATTTAATAAATAGCCTTCAGTATTATCTGATCAGCTTTCATTATAAGTATATGGTAGAATGGAGCTAGTAAGATAGACCTATTTAAAGTTTTTTTTAAATTGAACAAGAATAGTAAAGGGAATTTTTGAAATTGGCGATATGCCTCTGATAACAGCCGCTTCAGGAATGGGCGGAGCACAGTTGGGGCTTGGGGGTTTAGGTGAGCTAAGACATCACTTAAGCCCAGCGGCTTGTGAGGAACTGGAGCCGTGGATTACTGCGCAGGAAGAAAGATTAAAACAGGAAGGTGCTGCGGCGAGAAGATTAATAAATCATATTGTCGAAAATCACTGGAGAGGATAAGTGGCAACTTCCAGTTTTTGTTTGTGAGTTTTTAGTTATGTTTTCGGGAAGAAAATTTGTTGAAGAGAAATTTTAGAATAGGGAAAACATAGCCGAATCTTTTTTCATTGTCTTCGGGATCATTTTCTCTTTCTTTTTTTAACTTCAGTGAATTTACGCCCAAAACATAAGGATCTTCCCAGGAAAGCCAGTCTACCTTTTTTTGAATGATTTTTGCTCTTTCGGAAACAAGAAAAATAATTTCGGCAAGAACGGAAAGATCATGCTGGTTTACCAATGGTAAAACTTTCTTTAACAGGCTTGCTTTGATTATCAAATGACACCAGGCAAAATCCAGGTCTTTTTTAAAAAGCAGTTTTCCTGCTGAAGTAGCAATGTTTTCTGCGGCGTAATAATTAAACGAATGGGTTTTCCATGCTTTTGCCGATCTTATAAAAAGCACGGGATTTTTTTGCTTTTCCGCCCAGGACAAATCGCTAAGAAATTGGTTTTTGTACTTCGTATTTAAAATAAAAGTAAGCCTGTCGGCGGTGCAAAGATGGAGATAATCATTTGGGCGGCTTTGACTGACAGCAGATCGGAAACTGTTTAGGTAATGATCGCCGGCCAGTGATTTTTCCGGATTGAAATTTAGGGAAAAAATTGGATTATCTTTCAATTCCTTAATGAATTCGCCTTGGGCGGATTGTGTCGGCGGAGTGATGCTCAGAAAAAATTTTGGAAAGTTTTTTCTTAATATCGGAAAAGTCTGCCTGAATTTAGCAATCAATATTCCTTTTGGATCGTGAAACGGAGCAACTAAAGCCGAAAGCATGTTGTTTATTTTAACAGAACGCCGTTGCGAACGTAGATTTCGTCGCTGATGCCGGGAAAAGAAAGCAAGTGATATTGAGAAAGTGTTTCGTTTAGTTGCGGCCAAACCCTTTTTTCTTCCTTTAATTTGATAATTACCCGCGGTCTGGTTTTATTAATCGCAGTCATTGTTTCGTCAAAGCCGTTAAAGTCAAAAATATGGTAGTTGACCATATATCTTCCCGGTGGCAGGCGGTTAGAAAGGGCGTAAATACAGGCGCCGTCGCCCCAAACAAAAATTCTTTCGTTTAAGAGGCTGTGTTCTTTGATAAACTCGCTGATTTTGTAATCGTTTAAAGTTTTTCCGCCAAAAAAAGAAAAATACTGCTGTTGATTTATCCCCCCGAAAGCGTAACTGGCGAAGTTTTTATAGTAGGGGAGAATGGGATAACGCCAGAAATTAAGTAAGAAGTATGAAGTAAAAAGTATGAAGTAACAGAAAAATAGCAAACCGATTTCCTTGGATTTTATTTTCTTCAAAGTAACGGCGGTGAGGAGGGAGAGGGAAGGGATAATTTCTATCAGGTAATGGGGATAGGGGCGGCCGGAAAGAAGACTGCCGAAAAGGGCAAAGAAAAACCAAAGCGTAAAAAATGCGCTGTCAAAAGAAAACTTTTTTCTGAAAACAAGAAGAAGGCCGGAAAATAAAACAAGGAGAGTAAATCTTGGCAAAAGTCCTAAGGATTTGTTTCCCCAAGATGATAAATAGCCGATGTTTTGCAACAAGGCGGAGCGGACATAAGGGGTAAAAGCGCCTTTGGTGGCGTAGTAGATAATGGAAAGAATTATCGGGGCGGCAAACCCGGAAATAATCCCTAACAGTTTCTTATCTTTAATAACTTTTAAAAAGATCTTTTTATTAAATTTTACTACCGGGAGAAGAAAGAAAGCCAAGATTATTCCTATAAAATCAAAGGCAACGGGAATTTTAAAAAGAAAACCCAAACTAAAAAGCAGGCCGATAACGGCGCCGAAAGAAAATTTTTGCTTGTTTGGTTTTGTTAAAAGTAAATAAACTGCGGCAGTAACGGGGAGCATCATAAAGATTTCGCCGTTAGTCACTCTGCCTTCAAAGATAAGCAGGAAAACGGTAAAAAATATTGCCGAAACAAAAGCTATTTTTTTGCTTTTAGTGAGTTTTTCCGCTAGTTTGAAGATTAAGAAAAGATGAGTTAAGTTAGCTAAAATTGTTAAAAAATGGAAAAAAGAAAGTCTTCCCGCCACCGCCGCCAGAAAATACAAAAGCGGCGGTTTATTGTCGTGAATGTCACGGTAAAAAACCAAGCCTTTTTTTAAAGCCGAACCTAAGGTTAAATAAACACACTCATCGCCGTAACTTAGCGGTTCAAATAAGGAGGGAAGATAAAGGAGAAGGTTAGCGGCTAATAAAATTAGAAACAGTAAATTTCTTCTAATTTTCTTTTTCATTCTTCAGGCAAACTTTTAAGACAGGCAAAAGTAAAGTCATCAAAAGGGTAATAATTCTCAACTTCGTAGTTTTTTATCGCCACTGTTTCTATTTTATCACTAGTGATCAGACAAATGGTTTTGTCTTCCGGAAGGTCTGAAACGATATCTTCTTTTGTCATTTGGGCAGTGCCGACAAAAAACGGCAGCTCAGGATTTTCGGAGTAGATGGGCGCTTCTATTCCGTAATATTTGCTTTCCCAAAGGTGGTGTGCTTTGCCGTTGTAATTTATCAAAAAGACATCGGAAGGGATATTTGCCTTAATCCATAAAGCAAATTCACGAAAAGGTTTTTTGAAAGGGTGAGTAAAGAGTTGATAGGAAGAGAAAAGATTAATAACAACAATCGGCAGAATTAGAAAATAGGAAATTTTTCTTAAGTTTGAGGATAAAAGAAGCATCGCCGGCGGGAGGCAATACAAAAGATAGCGCTCATAAAAAATGGAAGTTTTTGTCTGGGAAATTAAAAAAGCGGCAACTGGCGGAAAGATAAGCCAAAAGGTTAAAAGAAGATCTTTTGACTTATCTTTTTTTCGCCACTTTCTTAAAAGAAGGAGGAGGGCAGTGATGATAAGGACCTTATTTTGAAAATTGGGGAGAACGTTTACATTGGCAAAGTGAGTGAAAACATTAATAAGGTCGTTTATTTTCGGCCTTCCTAACCAAAAGCCGCCGGCAACTAATTTGGTTTGGAGAAAAAGAGGATAGACCCAGGGGAGATAGAGGACGGCGACGGCGAGGTAAGTTTTAAATAATCGCTTTATTGTTAAATTGTTTGCCCCGAACCGAACTTGTTCTGGTTTGGGGTTAAATTGGTTTTTCGGTCGGAGTGATTGAAAAAATTGCCATAAGAATTGGGGAATTATCGCTAAAATGGCAAAATGATGCGAATAAAGTGCGGCAGCGGCGGCAAGAATGTAACAGACTTTATTTTTAGTGATCAGAAAATAAAAAGAAAGAGTAACAAAGAATAGAAGACAAAAATACATTCTTCCTTCAAAAGCGTAAGGAAATAAAAATGGATTGAAAAATGTCAAAACAGCGGCGATTATTCCGGTTTTCTTGTCAAACAGTTTTTTGGTGATGGAATAAACGATTAGCGCGGTGGCAATATAAAAGATAAAAGATAAGCTTCTGATGGCAATTTCCGAAGAGCCGAATATCCGAGACCAGAAAAAAGTGATGAAATAAAAAAGCGGCGGCGAGGTATCATGAACGACAATTTTTAACATTTCCAAAAACGGTTTTTGGGCTAAAAGTGCGGAAAAGGCTTCGTCTCCCCAAAGGCTGACATTAAAAAGAGTGTTCATTCTAAATTAGTTTAGCATGACGGATGTCGCTTTAGTTTTAACATTTAAAATTTACTATTTTAAGGTATACTTTCAGTGTGATTAGAAAAGTCTGGGAAAACGGGTTTAAAAACGGGGGGATATTTTTTAAAAAACAAACCGGAATTTTTTCCGCGGCGCTGGTTTTAGCGGTGACTTTTAGTTTTTCCGCGCTTTTAGGAATTTTAAGAGACCGGCTTTTATACGCTAAATTTTTCGCCTGCTGTGTCGCCGAACTTGACGCCTATAACGCCGCTTTCCGCATTCCCGACGCGGTGTTCCGGCTTTTAGTCACCGGCGCTTTGTCGGCAGCTTTTATTCCTGTTTTCAGCCGGCAGTTGGAAAAAGACAAAAAGGCGGCTTATAAAACCGCCTCGTCTTTAATTAATATTCTTTTTCTTGTTCTTGCCGCGGTAACCTTGATCGTTTTTTTGTTTGCCCGTCCGCTTTCAGCGGCAATTACCGCCAACTTTTCCCCAAATCAGGTAATTTTGATGAGCCAGCTGACAAAAATAATGATTTTTGCCCAGCTTTTTTTCCTGTTAAGCAATTTCTTAACCGGCGTTCTCCAAAGCCAGCAGTGTTTTTTTCTTCCCTCGTTGGCGCCGATTGCTTACAATTTGGGAATTATTTTCGGCATTCAGGCGTTTTCGCAAAAGTTCGGCATTTTTGCTCCGGCTTTTGGCGTTGTTTTGGGCGCTTTCTGCCATTTTTTGATTCAATTGCCTTTATCTTTCCGTTTAGGGTTTAAATATTTTCCCAAAATTTCTTTTAAAGATTTAGGGGTGAGAAAAATCTTAAAATTGATGTTGCCGCGGACGCTTTCTTTAGGTTTGGGAGAAATTGAGGCGACGGTTGCCCTTTTTTTGGCAAGCGCTTTGCCTGCCGGTTCGCTCTCGCTTTTTTATCTGAGCCAGAGGCTCACTCATTTTTTTACCCGTGTTTTCGGGGTAACCATCGGCCAAGCCGCTTTACCGATTTTTGCCAAACAAGCGGCTCGTGAGGATTTAAGCGATTTTGTCAAAACGGTTTTTACGGCGATAAAACAGGCAGTTTTTTTTGCTCTTCCCGCATCAGCGATCTTTTTGGTTTTAAGAGTGCCGGCGGTGCGCTTGGCTTATGGGGCGAAAAGTTTTCCCTGGCGGGCGACGGTGGCGACGGGCAGGATTACCGCTTTTTTCGCCCCTTTGGTTTTAACAAACACGGTCGCTGATTTATCCACCCGCGCTTTTTACGCCCTGTGCGACACGAAAACGCCGCTTTTTCTTTCCGGTTTCGCCTTAGTGATTAATTTGGTAATTTCTCTGTTGGCAATTTTTAAATTTAAAATGGGCGCGGTCGGGTTGGCGCTTGCTCTTTCTCTTTCCGGCGCGCTGCAGGCGCTTTTTTTGATTTCTCTTTTGGCAAAAAAAACAAAAGTGAAAAATTTAAAAGAAGTGTTAATTGCCCCATTTTTAAAGATTTTTAGTTTGAGTATTGTTGCCGCTTGTTTCACTTGGTCGGTTTTAAGATTTTTGGATTTTTATGTTCTTGATACCAGTAAAACTGCCGATCTTTTAGTGCTTTCAGTTTTAAGCGGTTCTGTCGGTTTTGCAATTTACTTAGGGCTTTCCTTTTTCTTTAAGTTGCCCGAGGCGGCGATGGTGAAGAAACTTTTCTTTAAATTAAAAAGCTTGGGAAAAACCATTCCTCCTCTTCAAGAACTGCCGCCGATAGAATGAGTTGGGAAAATTTTGCGCGAAGTAATTTTTTCCTCTATACTGATTTTTGATATGGCGGAAAAGGATCTTTCTCTGCTTCCTAAAAAAGGCGAGTATTCGGTTATCGGTAAAATTACCACCTGGGTTTTAACCGTGGGCCGGTTTATTGTCGTTTTTACGGAACTACTTGTTATTGGTGCTTTTTTGTCCCGTTTTTGGCTTGATCAAAAAAATACGGATTTGTCAGAGGCGATCAGGCAGGAGAAGATGATTTTGGAGTCAACCGCCCCTTTTGAAAAAGAATTTAATCTTTTTCAGGCAAGGACAAACGAGGTTGATAAAAAACTTGATGAAACTTTTACCCCTTTGTTGCCTTTGGAAAAAGTTTTGGCGGTTTTGCCGCAAGACATCATTCTTGTTAAATATGAATTTACCGCCGGTGTGAAAAACGAAGCCTCGTTTTCAACGCAGGTTTTTTCCGAAGGCTCTTTAGCGCAGTTTACCAAATCGCTTTTAAAGGAAAAAGAAGTCGCTTCCGTAAAAATCGGGACAATTGAAAAAGAAGAAGGAGTAAGCGGATCAATGGTGCAGATTTTAATAAAATTTAATCTCGAAGAGAAAAAAAGTGGAGGTAATACCTAATAGATTTTTTAGCGCTTTGACTATTACCCGGGAAAAGGCGGAAAAGATTATCAGCCGCGCTCGGGAAAAGGCGGAAATTTGGCGGTATATTGAAGTTTCCTTGACTCTTTTTGTCATCGCCTTTTTTGTTATTTTTGCCATTCGTCCCGCGGCGACAACGATTGCCGGACTGGTCGGAGAAATAAAAGAGAAAGAAGTAATCAGTTTGAAAATGCGGCAGAAGATAAATGCCGTTGTTTTAGCGCAGGAAGCTTACGCCGGCGTTCAGGAAAAAATAGGTCCTTTGGATTCTTTTTTGCCGACTAATTTTAACTTAGCCCAAGGTTTGGCGCAATTTGCCGGACCGGCTTTGGAAAGCGGAGTGAGTGCCGAGGCCGCCGGCGTTTCCGAGTTGGCGATTGCTGGGGAGTTGGCGACAACGAAAGAGGCAAAAGAAAAGCCAAAGGAAAAGCAAAGCAATCTCTTATCTTTTGACTTTAATTTTCGCGCCAAAGGCGAATATAAGAGACTGCTTGATTTTTTTAGAGCCGCTTTGAGTTCAAGACGGTGGTTTGAAATAAGCCAGTATCAGATCGCTAAACCGCAAAAAAAAGAGGAAACAGAGAATTTAATTTTAAATTTATCGGGAAAAATGTTTTACTGGGGTGGTAAATATTAAATATCATGGCTACTAAAGAAATTACTGTCAAAGAGCGATTGCGCCGGATCACTTGGATCGGTATTTGGACATTAACTACCTCTTTGATCTGGGTGTCTTTGGAAAGTTATCATCGATTGATAGAAAAAGAGCAGACAAAAAAAGTCGGCTCTTTAATTGACCCGGTTAATCCAGAGATTAAGACAGAAGTAGTCGCTAAAATTGAAGAAAGAAGAGAATATAAACTGGAGGAAATAAATTTAGGGGCGGCAGCGGAAACGGTAATAACGGGAGCGACGGAGAGCGGAACTTTGGAGACGGTAGGACAAGAGGCAACGGGAACAGGGGAAACAGTAAAAAATTTCTAATTTCTAATTAACCTAATTTCTAATAAAAAATCCAATAACCAATGACTATTTACCTGCCCGCAATCGTTGCGCTCAAGCGCTGCAGGCGGGAAATCCAAAACCAAATCCAAGTTTAGTATTTGGTAATTGGTCTTTAATTCGTCATTGGCATTTGGTTGTTGGTTGGAAAAATTTATGAAGGAGAAAAAAATATCCACCATTTTGGGGCTTATTTTAGTGTGCGGCCTTTTTGCCGCCCTTTTTGCGTTGCGGAAAGGGGTGTTGATATTTTCTTCCAAGGCAAATGAGGATATCGCACCGAAAGAGGTGAAGATTACTAATATTACCGATAAGTCTTTTGTCATTTCCTGGAAAACAGACAAGGCCACTGGCGGGCAGATAAAATTCAGCGACGAGAACGAAGGAAAGGTTTTTTTTGACACTCGTGATAAAAACGGGGAGCTAGGAGAATATGCGACTCATTATATTGAAACGGACGGTCTGAAGGCTGACAAAGAATATCAATTTTTAATAATTTCCGGCGGAAAAGAATTTTTAGACAACGAAGCGAATTTTAAAACAAAAACGGCGATTGATTTTACCGGTGATATTCCTTTAGCAAACTTAGCTTCGGGAGTGGCAGAAACAAATGATAACGCGCCGGCAACGGGAGCGATTGTTTTTGTTAGTATTGAAGGAATCAGTCCGTTGTCATCATTAGTAACTTCCTCGGGGAATTGGGCGGTTTCTTTAGCAAAAGCTTTTTCTGCCGATTTATCCACTTTAGCTGATTATCAGGACGGCAAAATTTTAGAGGAAATTTTTGTGGAAGGCGGCGGTTTAGGAACGGCCGTTGCCAAAGTTTATACCGAAGACGACGATCCGGTGGCAACAATTATTTTAGGTGGCGAATATGATTTTACACAGGGAGACATTGGAGAAGAAGAGACAGTGGAAACTGTTGAAGGTACGGGAGGGGCGGGTTTTGAAAGTAGTGGGGAAATAACAAAAGAAAAACCTTTTTCCATTGAAAATCCAGAGGAAGGAGAAGTGGTCGGTTTTCCCAAGCCGGAAATATTTGGTCAAGGTCCTTCCGGCGGAAAAGTGGAGATAGTATTGGAGTCGGCGGCAAAGTTTGAATCAAAGTTGACAATTGATAAAGACGGCAATTGGCGCTGGGCCCCGCCGCAAAACTTGGAAGCGGGGGCGCATACTTTAACAGTGAAGTTTACCGATGCAGAAACAGGGAAAACAGAAACTTTTAAAAGGACATTTGTTTTATCCGCTTACGCTGCCGGTGATGAACCTTACTTTTCTGCCACCTCTTCGGGAACCACGGCTACTCCCACGCTTAAGCCGACAGGAACTTTAACACCTGAGTTGACAGAAACTCCGGAGCCGATGGTAGAACCGACAGAAACGGAAAAGGCGACAATGCCGTCAACAGAAGCAGGTGTTTACAAAAGCGGCTTTTTCCTGCCGACCGCACTTTTAATAATCGGCAGTGTTTTATTTTTCGTTTTTTCCGCGGCATTTAAAATGTAGAATCTCATTCTTTACTTTTGGGAAGATTGGACTAAAATAAGTATTAAGTTATTAAGTATTTTTTTTCGTGCCAAGAATTAAATCAGCAAAAAAGGCGTTAAGACAATCGCGCAAGCGGGCGGTTTTTAACCGGAAAATTAGAGAAGAAACAAAAAAAATAGTGCGGAAGTTTCGCCGGAATCCTAATTTAAAAGCGATTGATAAAGTTTTTTCTCTTTTGGACAAAGCGGCGAAGAAAAATGTTTTTACCAAAGGCAAGTCTGATCGTTTAAAAAGCAGATTATCAAAATTGCTTAATAAAAAAGTTCCCGCGCAAAAACCTGCGAAAAAAGCAAAAACTTCGGTAAAGAAAAAGAAGTAACTCCTCAAATTGCAAAAGTTTTCTATCTTTTCTTAAGGTAAGGTAATAGTGTATATTGTTCTTAATGGATGGCGATATTCAAGACGACCAGCAGAATAACCAAAATGATTTGCCGGACCAGAGTGGGCAAAGTGGCCAGCCTCCTGTTTTGCCGGAAGAACCACCTTTGCCAGAAGAGGAAGAAAATCTTGCTCCCGAGGAACCGGTAGCAGAAGAAGTGTTACCGGAAGAAGAATTGCCAAAAGAAGAAAGTTCAGCCCCTCCCGCTTCCGAACCGACGACAATTTTTGAAAATACTTCAGATAACGAGCCCTTGGTGCCGCCGGAACTGTCGGTTGAGACAGAGGAACAGAAGGAAGAACTGTCACCTTCACAAGAAGAAACAGAAGAGACTTTAATATCGGAAACACCGGAGGCGGGCCAATTTCCAGAGGAACAACCCAAAGAAGAGCCGGTGACAGAAGAAGAAAGTTTTGCCACTCCGGTACCTTCCTCTTTGCCGGAAACGCCGGAGCCTTCGACAAAACTGCCAAAGAAATTCCCATTGCCGATTTTTTTTATTGCCGGGGCAATTATTTTAATAATTTTGGCCTTTTCTGTTTTTAAATCGCTTTTAGGTAAGGGGAAACCGAGTGGGAAAACAGTTTTAACTTATTGGGGTTTATGGGAGCCGGAACCGGTTATTCAGGGAATTATCGCCGAATATCAAAAAGAGCACTCTGGAGTGGAGATAAAATATATCCAGCAGGACAAAGAAGATTATTATGCGAGATTGCAGTCGGCTTTTACGAGAGGGAGCGGGCCGGATATTTTCCGCTTTCACACTACTTGGGTTTCGCCCTTAGAAGAAAATTTATCAGCGGTGCCGGCGGAAACCGTTAAAAGTTTAGGGATGGAAAGTGCCTATTTTCCGGTAATAGCCGAGAGTCTTAAAGAAAATAACCAGTTTTACGGGATACCGTTAATGGCGGAGGCTTTGGCGCTTTTTTACAATAAAGACATTTTGACGGCGGCGAATAAGTCGGCGCCGCGCACTTGGTGGGGGTTGGAGAAATTGGCAAAAGAGTTGACCGTAACTGTGGAGGAAAGAATTACCGTCGCCGGCGCTGCTTTAGGAACGGTAAATAATGTTGATCACTGGAGCGATATTATCGGGTTGATGATTTTTCAAAATAACAGTAATCCATCGCTGGCCGATAGTTTAGTGGAGGATGTTATCCGTTATTATCTTCGTTTTTCCGCGACTGACCGTGTTTGGGATGAAACTTTACCAAACTCAACGACTGCTTTTGCCGGCGGCAAGTTGGCTTTTTATTTTGCTCCCTCGTGGCGGATCTTTAATCTTTTGGAGGCAAATCCGAATTTAAATTTTGCTGTTACCACGGTGCCACAGCTGCCAAAAGTAGAAGGAGCGGATTGGGAGGCGGTGGAAGAAGGTGAAGGAGAGTTGACTGAAGTTGGCTGGGCTTCTTTTTGGGCAGAAGGAGTTTGGTTAAAAAGTAAAAATCAAAAAGCCGCCTGGGATTTTTTGCAATTTTTAGGTTCAAAAGAAACACTGCAAAAACTTTATACTGCCCAAGGTCAAACAAGGCTTTTTGGGGAAATTTATCCGAGGGCTGATTTAGCCGCTTCGTTGGAAAACGATCCCTTGCTTTCGCCTTTTGTCAAGGAAATGAAAATGGCGAAGACTTGGCCGCTTTGCTCGTTTACTCACGATGGTGCTTTAAATGACCGGATGATAAAATATTATGAGGATGCAATTAACGGTTTTAGTGACGGTGGGGATGGCGCAAAGATTTTAGAAACTTTAGGCAGTGGGGTAAAACAAGTGGAAGCGCAGTATAAAATGGGAACATAGAGGAAATTTCTAGTTTTCTATGTTGAGTTGGTTAGAACAATTTTAACAATTTAGGATTATTTTGATGGTAAAAAAGGTTTTATTCATCATCGCTTTTGAAAATTTTAGAGACGAGGAGTTTTTTGAACCAAAAGCTATTTTGGAGACTTCTGGTTTCAAAACAGCAGTTGCTTCTTCTAAAAAAGGAACGGCAGAAAGTGTTCTTGGAAAAGAACAAATGGTAGAGAAAACTATTTTTGATGTCAATGTTGCTGATTATATCGCGGTAATTTTTGTCGGCGGGTCGGGAGCGGTTTGTTTTTTTGAAGACCCGATTGCTTTGGCGATTGCCGAAGAAACGGTTTTTCAAAGAAAAGTTTTAGGGGCGATTTGCATAGCACCTTCGATTTTGGCTAATGCCGGCGTTTTAACCGGCAAAAAAGCGACTTGTTTTTCTTCGGAAAAAGAAAAACTTATTGCCAAAGGAGCGGAATTTATTGATGAGCCGGTCGTTATAGACGGAAAAATTATCACCGCAAACGGGCCTTCGGCGGCGAAAGACTTTGGTTGGAAAATTGTGGAGATGTTGGCTTCTCACTAATAAAATGAAAGAGTTATGAAAAACTTTATAAGAAACTGGAGAAGCAGATATTAATAGCGTTTCACAGAATAGGATTGATTGATTAAGTTCTTGTTAACTTCTTGTCGGAGAAGAAGTAATGATACCTCTTTGGACTTCATAAATTGCCCGCGCCAAACCTACATTTGGGTGAGGATTAGTGCCGAGTCTTTTGGCGCAAACAGCGGTAGAGAAAGGGCCGCCTCTCCCATAAGGGTTGGTAGAACCACCCAATGTTTCTTCAAGCGGCAAAGTGGTGCCGCCGTTTCTTCGCCAAACTGCAACAGGGTTGATTTCGACAGCCATATTAGTTTAGGTCGAGATGATTTTTTTTAATGACTTGACAGACCCAATAAAGAAGATAAGAAAAAGCGGCGGCAAAGAATAAGACCGCGGAAAAATTAGCGAAAAAGATAAGATTTTTAAAGGGAACGGCAGGAAGGTGAAAGAATTTAGTTAAAAGCAAAGCAAATATACCGACAAAAATAGCTGCCGTCGCAGGTGATACTAAAAAAGCGCCGATTAAAAAAGTTTGGGAAAGATCGCGTTCTTTTTTAATTGTTCTTAGCGTTAAGAACGGGTGGTAAACCAAACCGAGCAAGTTTTTCACTAAGAGGTAAGCCTCTTTTGTAAAAAGAAGAAAAGAAATCCTTGCGATTTTAATAACTGATTTTTTTAATGGTTTTGCCGCCATATTTTCCTGAATTGTTTTTTCGCCCGAAATAACCGGCCGTCTATTGCCTTAACGGTTGATTTTAAATTTTTGGCAATTTCTTTAATTGATAAGCGGTCTATATATTTAAGTCGGAGAATTTTGAAATATCCTTCGTTCAGGTTTTGAAGGGCATTTTTAATCTCTTCTTTTAATTCTTTCTTAAGATATTTTCCTTCGGGACCCAAAGATTTATCGGCGATCTCTTCTAAAATCGGCATTTTGGAGAAAATGATCGTTTTCAATTTCTCGCGGCGGTAAAAATCGCAGGCTTCGTGCTTAGCGATGGCGCAAAGCCAGGAGAAAAGCGGGCTTTTAAATTGAAAACTCGGCAGAGAATTTAAAGCGGAGACAATTGTTTCCTGAAGGATATCCTCGGCGTCGGAAGTATTTTTAGAGTGGGTTTTGATAAAGGAAAAAAGCGGTGATTTGTATTTTTCAAAAAAAAATTTTGCCTCATCTTCTCCACCGGAAAGGATTTCTGAGACCAGTTTTTTCTCACTGTTCATTGGCAGATTTATGCTATCATTGTTTTGATGACATTAAAGGATATTTTGACTAAGCAGGTGGTGTTTGCGCTTAATTGTGATGATTTTGTCATTTATAAGGCAATGGTCGCGGCGGCAAAAGAGGTAAAGACGGCGGCGATTTTGCAGGTTTCTCCGAACGAGGCAAAATTTTTTGGACTAAAGAGATTTACCCTTTTGACAAAAAACGAAAATTTGCCTTTTTTTTTAAACTTGGATCATGGCAGGGATTTAACAATGGTTAAAGAGGCGATTAGCTTGGGGTTTGATCTTGTTCATTTTGATGGTTCAAATTTGAGCTGGGAGGAAAATATTGCTTTAACAAAGAAAATTGTTGCCCTTGCTCATAAAAAAGGTGTTTTAGTTGAAGGCGAACCGCAGGCAAAAGATACTGAACCGGAAACGGCAGCAGAATTTGTTCAAAAAACCGATGTTGACATTGTCGCGGTTTTTGTCGGTAATAGGCATGGGATAGGGGAAACAAAAGAGAGGCTAAATTTTGAAAAACTGATAGCAATCAAAAAAGCCGTGGGCAGTAGATTTTTAGCCTTGCATGGCGGTTCGGGAGTAGATGAAAATGATTTAAGGAGAGCGATAAAAGAAAAATTAGTGGCAAAGATAAATTTTAGCAGCCTTCAGCGCCTCGTTTATTTTCAGGAATTAAAAAAACAATTAGCGCAGTATTCGGGCGAAAAAGTTTACGAGTTAATGGAGCCTGTTTTTGAGGTGATGAAAAAAGAAATTAAGAAAATTTTAATTCTTTCCGCCAGCCGGCGGATTAATTTTAAATTTTATGGCGGTGTCTGATGTCATTACTTTCGGTTCGGCGATTGCTGATGTAATTTTAAAATTAAGACAACCTTTTGCGGCAGGGGAAAAAACAGAAGCTGAGAAAATAGGCGTTTTCTCTGGAGGAGCGGGGACAAACGCGGCGGTTTGCCTTTCCCGTTTAGGGTTAAAAGTCGGCGCTGTGTGTCGTTTGGGTAAAGATTTATGCGGCGATTTAATTATTAAGGATTTAAGAAAGGAGAAGGTTGATCTTCGATTTTTAACAAGAAAAGACAATGAAACAGATCTCTCGGTGATATTAGTTTATCCTAATGGCAAAAGGACGATTTTAGTTTGCCGCGGCAAAACTCGTTTGGAAAAAGATGATTTTAGTTGGCAGAAAATAAAGGGGACAAAGTGGTTTTATTTAGGTTCTTTGGAAGGAAACATTAATCTTTCCGAAAAACTAATTGCTTTTGCTTGTGAAAATAACATCAAAGTAGCCTGGAATCCTGGGAAAAGAGAATTAAAAAACAGAGAAAAAATATTTGCGTTGGCAAAAAAAGTTACGGTTTTTTCTCTTAATAGAGAAGAAGCAGAGGAACTTTTAAAAGTAAAGTTTGAAACGAGAAGTTTTTGGCAAAAGGCAAGAAGAATATCTAAAAGTTTTATTATCGTTACCAACGGGAGAAAAGGTGCTTATCTTTTAAACAATTTAAACACTAATATCCCTTTTTATCTGCCGGTGAAAAATGGAAGAGTAGTGGATGAGACCGGCGCCGGCGATGCCTTTTCCGCCACCTTCGTTGCTGGCCTAATCAAAGGAATTAATCCGCAAAAAGCCTTTAAATTGGCAATGCAAAACGCTGCTTCAGTGGTAAGACACTTTGGGGCGAAAGAAGGAATGTTGAAAGAAGAATTAGAAACTAGGAATTAAGGAATAATCGAAGAAGGAAAAATTATGAAGCCCGAGCTGCGAATGGATTATAGGCTAAATTATTTTCTAGCTCCATTCGAAGTTTTAGTCTTCGTTTAAAATGATAGTTAGCCGGAACGACCTTTGAATTTGATTATAGAGGTACAGTTCTGACTATTGATGAATTTAGCAAGATGTGATACTATCGGATATGTCTATAGACATATATAGGGAAGTTAATGAAAGGCAAGTGGAGAGGAAAATAATCGGTCCAGATACGAGAGATTTAGTCAGATTTGAATCAAAAAGTAAGGAAGAACCTGTGAGGAAGAGGCAATTGGCCTCCGCCAATATAACCGGGTTAAGCGAGAGAAGTGATCTTTTAGTAAAGACAGGAAGATGGTTAGGTGAAAAGTTTCCTAATTTAGCTCTGTCCGCGGCTGTATTGGCCTCAGTCTGGGCGCTGGTTCAAAAACCGGAACCGGTTTATGCTCAAAACCCAAATCAAGGAACCGGTCCCAATTGTGTGGATATTAACGGAGACGGAATTACAAATAATGCTGAAATAACGGCAATGGCAGGGAGATATTATCTTTGTCCATACATTCCACCGACAGTTGAGGGCTGTGCTGGTTGGGAAAAGTTTGATATTGCTCCGCCTTCTCCTCTCGGTCCTGACGGTCAAGTTAATCTTTATGATCTGGTGGTTTTGGCTGGACATTACGGAATGCCCTGCACTAATCAAATTGCGGAGAGTCCTTCAAGATCAGAATCATTACCGGAAGGATATCAGACAGTCGAGCAATATTATCAGGAATATAATGAACTGGCCAGACAATACTCGGGGGTGGTAAGAGTTTTAAAAATAGGAGAGTCTTGGTTAAAAACACAAGGAAGAGACGGATCTGATTTACTGGTTTTACACTTGGGGACAAACAGTGAGCTATCCGCTCGCCCGGCAATGCTGGTGGAGTGTTCTGATCATGCCAGAGAGATTTTGACTACGGAAATAGGAATGAAGTTTGTCAGAGAATTATTGGCATCTTATGGAACAGACCCACATATAACAGCGCTTTTGAATAATAGAAGCTTGATAGTTTACCCGATGGCGAACCCTGATGGGAGGAAGGAAGTGGAAAATGGGTTTTTATGGCGAAAAAACGCAAACGATTCGGCCGGGGCGGCGTGTAGCCGAAACCCGACTAATGAAGACGGAAATGATCCTCACCCGGGGGTTAATTTTAGCAGAAACTGGCCGGTTGGCTTCGACCAGGGTTATAGTGGTGATAATGATTCAGAGAAAGATCCTTGTGGAGTTGAGTATGCAGGTGAGTATCCGTTGAGTGAGCCGGAAACCTCAGCAGTGTATGACTTAGCACAAGGGCTTTGGCCTACAGGCAGAGGTGTTTTTTTTAACGTTCATAGTGGCTCTGATGCATCAATCATTGGTTTTCCGGAACCGAACTACGGTTTGCCGTTTGTTTTAAAAATGGAAGCTACGACCGGTTTTCCCGATATAGACTTTCTTTTAATGGGAACCCCAGTTTTGACAATGCAAAAAACTTTTGGTGCTACCTCTATGGTGTGGGAGTTTTCCAGTAGTCGTTGGCTTCAGCCCATGAGCGAAGTAGACGCCGCATGGGAGCAAGTTAGAGCCGCTTGGTTATATGCATTGACTGTGGCAGACAATCCAAATGGTTACGACGGTTTTGAAGTAACCAGATCTTCAGTTGCAGATTCGGATGGATCCATAAAAATAGGATGGGGCTTCAAGCGGTCATTGTCCGGATCGATTAACAGAGTGGAAGTTTATCTGGATGTCGCTCCGGAGAATGGTGGACTTCCTATAAGTGTAAGTAGCGGTGGCGAATCGGAGATTGTAATACCTAAAGATATTATTCCACCTGGTCGCCATGTAGTGATAATCAGAGGAGGAAGATATAACAGCACTGAAGATTTTAGTTGGGGTCCTTGGCAGGGAATCGGTTTTGTTCAGAAATGAAAAACGCCAGTTCAGTGGTAAGACACTTTGGGGCAAAGGAAGGACTTCTAAAATCATAATTATGAATTATGATTTTTTGCCCGTTCACTATCTTAATTCATCCTGTATACCCCTCCGCTTTCAAAATACATCAAATGTAATGCCGCGAAGCTTTGATTTTAATCAAATGTTTATGTTGATATTCCTGGCAAAACTATATTTTTAAAAGCTTCGGTAGGCATATACCAAATTTGTAAAATCAAAGCATAGTGGTATATCCTCTTGTTAATGAGAATTAAAGCAAGGCAATTGGAGATATTGCCGAAGATAGAGAAAGAGAAAAACGAAAAAAAATCAAGGATTTTTACGGCGATAATCCTTACGGTAACGGTTTTTTTGACAGTCGGTTTTTATTTAGCCTCTTCTTTTAAAGAAAAAAAATTTGCTTTTAGTTTTAAAAAAACTGCGGCAAATTTAAATTTGCCGCTGCCGGCAAGAAATTTATTTCCTCCGGCGGATAAAACTCAGGATTTAAAGGAAAAGTTAGATGATTGGTACCTAAGTAAGAGTGGGAACCTTTCGGGTAAATGGGCGTTTACAGTTTGTCTTTTAAAAGATAATTTTTGCTGGGGGAAGAATGAGAAAGAAACTATGACGGCCGCTTCATTAATAAAATTGCCGATTGTCGGCGCGTTTTATAAAGAGTTAGAGGTGGGAAGTAAGAAGTGGGACGAAGTTTACACTTTAAAAAGTGCGGATATAAGAAGCGGCGCCGGCAGTTTGCAGTATAAACGGCCGGAGACAAAGATAACCTATCGGGAAGTAATTTCTTTGGCTTTACAACAATCAGATAACACTGCGGCCAGTATTTTGCGGAAAGTATTAGGCGATCAGAAAATAGAAAAATTTATTACCGAGGTCGGAATGACGAAAACTTCTTTGAAAGAAAACTTAACATCAGCAGAAGATATTGCCTTATTTTTTAAAAAACTTTATCAGGGGGAAATTTTAAAAAAAGAATACCAGGAAGAGATGATTACCAATCTTACCAATACCATTTTTGAAACAAGAATTCCCGCCGGTTTGCCGGAAGGAGTAAGGGTAGCGCACAAAGTCGGCACGGAAGTTGGCGTGGTGTCGGATGCGGGAATTATAATGTTGCCGGAAAATCCGTTTGTTTTGACGATTTTATCGGAAGAGGTTAATTCCCAGACCGCGGAAGAAATTTTTCCGAAATTGACAGGAGAAATTTATTGGCTGGTTTCAGAAAGTTTGACTGGCAATGATGATGGTTCAAACTGACAGGCGGTTTTGGGTTCGGTACCTTTAAGAAAATATTCGCTGCGGATGTTTGGACAACCGGCGCAGGATAAAGTGCCGGTGGCACGGCAAATTTTTACTTCAGTAACATTTTCCGGCATAAACCACGACTCATCCGGCCTTTCCGCCAAAAGGGTAGTGATGATTTTATTCCAGATAGGAGTGGCGCCGGTAACGCCGGAGGCGACATAACTCATTGGGGTGTTGTCATTGTTGCCCACCCAGACGCCGACGGCGAAAGAAGGAGTGTATCCCAAGCACCAATTGTCGCGCAGATTGTTGGTCGTGCCGGTTTTAGCGCTGACAGTTTTGCCGTCTATTTTCAAAAGTGAATTTGGGCCGAAAGCTAAAGTCCTTGCTTCATTATCGCTTAAGATACTGTTTAAAATAAAACTTATGCCGCTGTCTAAAACTTTTTCCGAAGGACAGTTTTTTTTCAAAAGGCAATTATTTTGGTAAAGAATTTTTCCGCGGCTTGTTTTTACCGAGACCAGAGGGTTAAGATCTATTTTTTCCCCCAAGTTTGCCAAAACAGAGTAAGTTTGCACTAAATCAAAAAGTTTTACTTCACCGCCGCCCAAAGTTAGAGACAAACCGAAGCGAGAAGGTTCGTTCCAGGAAGTTATTCCTAAACTTTGCCCGGTTTTTATCATTCTGTCTACGCCGTAAGAGGCAAGCACTTTTACCGCCGGCACATTTAAAGACGAAGCTAAAGCCGTTCTTAAAGGGACATTACCGTGAAATTTATTGTCATAATTTTTTGGCGAATAAGGCGGAAGACCTGCGATTTTAAAAGTGATTGGGGTGTCGGGAATAATTGTCGCCGCGGTAAAACCTGTTTGCAAAGCGGTGGCATAGTTGACCGGTTTTATTGCCGACCCCGGCTGGCGGAGAGAAAATATGACATTGACATTGCCGTCTTTTTCAAAGTCGAAATAGTCTTTGGCGCCGACCATTGACAAAACCGCGCCGGTTTTTGGGGAAACAATTAAAGCGGCGCCGTTGCCGATGCGTAAACTTTTTAGTTTTTCCAATTCTTCCTGAATAATTTTTTCCGTTTCCTGCTGGAGACTGTAATCTAAAGTGGTTACTATTTCCAAACCTCCCTCTTCTACGGTTTGCAGGCCGTATTTTTCCGCAAGTAGTTCTTTGATATAGAAAACAAAGTGTGGCGCTTTGATAAATTCTTTTTGAACGGCAAAACGTAAAGGTTCGGCGCTAATTTTCGCCGCTTCTTCAAGGGTAAGATTTTTTGCCTTAATCATCTCATTGATCACTTGTTCCTGCCTCTTTTTCACTAAATCGGGGAAAAGGCCGAAAGGAGAATAGACACTTGGCGATCTGGTGATACCGGCTAAGAAAGCGCTTTCTGAAGGATTAATATCGCGAACGCTCTTTCTAAAATATTTTTGCGCCGCTTCCTCGGCGCCGTAGGCAACACCGCCATAAGGGACCTCATTAAAATACATTTGTAAAATTTGGTTTTTAGAAAATTTTTCCTCCACCATTAGCGCCAAAACTGCTTCTTTTATTTTTCGCTCCCAGGTTTTTTCAGAAGTTAGGAGGACATTTTTTACCAATTGTTGAGTAATGGTGGAGCCGCCTTCTTTCCCGTTTTCAGGGTTGGTTAAGTTGTGAATCGCCGCTCTGATAATTCCTTTTAGGGAAACGCCTTTATGATTGTAAAAGTCTTTGTCTTCTATCGCCAACGTCGCCTTGATAAAGAAGTCGGGAACATCTTTCAAGGGAACTAAGGTGCGGTTTTGGTTGCGGTATATTTTGTAGAGCATTACCCCGTTTTTATCGTAAATTTTTGTTGTCAAAGGCCTTGGTTTTTCAATTAATTTATCCGGCGACGGCAGTTTTTTAAAGGCGTCCAGTAAAATCCCGGCGATCATTAATATCAATCCGATGATGATTAAAAAAAGCGCCCACTTTTTCTTATAAATTTTTCTTCGTTTCTTTGGTTGTTTTTTTGACAAAAATATTTTTTCCGGAAGAACGATTTTTATAATTAAAATTTTTAAAAATTGAAAAATTTTTTTTAGAAAAAGAAAAGAGAATTTGATTGTTAATAAAATAAATTTTATTAAAATTTGTACTGTTCTCCATAGTAAGTTTAAAAAGCTTTTTAAAAGATGAAGACAAACTATCAGAAGTAGGAATAGGGGCTTGCCTAAAAATATTAAAAAATTTTCCATTTTGTAAATTATAAGATGAGAAATAAAAAGACTTATAAAGGAAGACTAATTATTTTTAGCAAAAAACAGGGGGAATAAGCAAGAAGAAAAAAAAGAGAAAGTTAATAGCGAATATTTATTGGTTCTTCACGGAGAGGACAGTCAAAGCAGTAAATTATTCCTAAGGGGTCGATAACCGCAGGATGTTCCTGCCACTCAAGATTGGTTTTTTCCTCGCCGTTTTGGATGGGGTTTCCGGTGTCTTTGTCAATTAAAAGCGGCAGTCTTTGTGGTTTTGGCGCGGGAATGGTGCCGGAAATAAAAAATTCATAACGGGTATCGCAAGTTTCACCGCTTAAGGGTGGAGCGCCGGTTAGGTTGCAGACTGAGGCGCCGGTGATTTTAGCCGGTTTGACAGGCCACTCCTGATCTTTACCTTCAAGAAGAAAGGTCATAATTTTGTTCCAGATAGGCGAGGCGCCAGTAATACCGGAGGCAACGGCGCCCATTGGTTTGTTGTCATTGTTACCTACCCAAACAACAGTTAAATTTGAGGGGGTGAAACCGATCGTCCAGTTATCTCTTTTGTCATTGGTTGTTCCGGTTTTGACGGAAACTTCAGGGTGATTTTTGATGACCAGCGAGGAACCGCCACCGAAGGCGGCGGCGCGGGCGTTATTGTCCAGTAAAATATGGCTTATCAAATAGGCGGTTTCTTTTGAAAAAACCCTTTTTTCTGATTTTTTTTGATATTCTTTTAGAATTTTGCCGGAACGGTCTTCAACTTTAAAGATAGAAGTCAAATTTACTTTAGATCCTGAATTGGCGAAAACGCCGAAAGCGGTCGCCATCTCCGTCATTTTTACTTCGCCGCCGCCTAAAGTTAAAGAAAGGCCAAAGTCCGATGCCGGCCGGTTACCTAAACTTTCTAAACCGGCGGCGGAAGCCGAGGCGATAAAAGTTTCCAAACCGTTTAAAGCTAACATTTTTACCGCGGGGAGATTGAAAGAATTACCCAAGGCAAAACGTAGCCCTACCGCTCCATGAAAAAGATTGTCGTAATTTTTTGGACAATAAATTTTTGGGCCGCCGGTAAAGCAGGTGGCGGTATCGCTAAATATTGTCGCCGGCGTTACTTTTCCCAATTCTAAACCGGTGGCGTAATTGAGTGGTTTGATCGCCGATCCCGGTTGGCGCAAAGCGGTGGTAACATTAAATTTACCGTCAATATCGTCGGCGAAATAGTTTTTTGAACCGATCATAGCAAGTATTTCTCCGGTTTTTGGGTTGGTGACTAAGGCGGCGCCGTTGGTTGCTTTGGCCTTGATTAATTTTTCTACCTCTTCTTTTACCGTATTCTCGACGAAACTTTGAATATCTAAATCCAAAGTGGTCGTTACTTTTAAACCACCTTGATCAACAAATCTTTCGCCAAAAAGTTCTACTAATTGTTCTTTGATATAGAAAACAAAGTGCGGCGCTTTTATTTTTGCCCCCGGGGAGGCGAAATTTATTTTTTCCTCTGTCGCCGCCTTAAATTCATCTTCATTAATCATTTTTAATTCCTGCATTCTCGCAAGGACAATTTCCTGTTTTATTTTGGCGCGGTCGGGATGGACAAAAGGGGAATAAGAAGTCGGCGCTGCCGGCAGTCCGGCCAATAAGGCGGATTCGGCCAAGTTCAAATCTTTGGCGCTTTTGCCAAAAAATGTTCGTGCCGCCGCCTCTACCCCGTAAGCAGTGCCGCCGTATGGTGTTTGGTTAAAATACATTTCCAAAATTTCGTCTTTGGAATAAATAATTTCGGTTAAAACGGCTAAAAGCGCCTCTTTGATTTTTCGTGATAGTGTCCTTTTTTGCGTTAAAAGGGCGTTTTTTACCAACTGTTGGGTGATAGTGGAGCCGCCTTGAAGGCTACGTTTAAACAAAGTATTAAAAAGGGCGCGAACAATCCCCTTAAAGTCAAATCCATGATGCTGATAAAAATTTTTGTCTTCCGCCGCCAAAGTGGCATTGATTAGACTTTTAGGAAGATCGCTTAACTTTATTGGCAAGCGGTTGACATCAGTGTAGATTTCATAAAGAAGTTTACCGTTTCGGTCATATATTTCCGTGGACGCGGGGTAAAAATTTGTCGCCAATCTTTTTGGCGAGGGAAGAGAAAAAAGTAAAATGGCAAATGCAGCCGCGCCGATTAAAATTACTGCCGCCAAAATAATTAGCTTGTATTTTTGGAAAAATGAGAATATTTTTTGCCAAAGTTTTTTCCACTTCTTTCCTCGTCCTCTTTTTGCCATAGAGGTATTTTAGCAGAACGGAGTGTGAAAGATATTTTTAGGTCCCTTCTTCCCAGCTAGTAAGATATTTCTTTTGCTCCGGTGTTAGTTTGTCTATCTTTACTCCTAAAGCATCGAGTTTAAGTTTGGCGATTTGTTTATCTATCGCTTCAGGCATAGTGTAAACGCCTGCCTTAAATTTCCTACAGTTCTTTAACATATACTCTGCCCCTAAAGCCTGGTTGGCAAAACTCATATCCATAACGCAATCAGGATGTCCTTCAGCGGCGGATAAGTTTATTAACCTGCCTTCAGCTAAAAGGTAAACTCTCCTTCCGTCGGTCAACGCATATTCTTTGACAAAATCTCTGATATCTCTTACCATCCTTGCTTTTTTTTTCAAAGCGGGAATATTTATTTCCACATTGAAATGGCCGGAATTACAAATAATGCAACCATTTTTCATCACTTCAAAATCTTCTTTATCGATGACATTGACATCACCGGTTAAGGTACAGATAAAATCGGCTATTTTTGCCGCCTGTTTCATTGGCATTACCCTTAAACCGTCCATTACCGCTTCTAGGGCTTTGACTGGGTCTACTTCAGTAACAATAACGTTTGCACCCATTCCTTTGGCTCTCATCGCTAACCCTCGGCCGCACCAGCCATAACCGGCGATGACAAAGTTCGAACCGGCAATTAGTCTGCTGGTTGCCCTGATAATGCCGTCTAAGGTGCTTTGGCCGGTGCCATAACGATTGTCGAAAAAATGTTTGGTCATGGCATCATTGACAGCCAAGATAGGAAATTTTAGTTTACCGTCTTTTTCCATAGCCTTTAACCGGATAACACCGGTAGTTGTTTCTTCCGCCCCGGCAATGATTTCTTTTATTTGTCCTTTTCTGTTTTTGTGGAGCTCGGAAACTAGATCGGCGCCATCGTCCATGGTCATTTGCGGATGGTTATCCAAGACTTGGTTTATGTGTTTGTAATAGGTTTTACCATCTTCGCCCTTAATGGCAAAAACTGATATTCCGTAATCTTTAACCAGCGTAGCGGCGACATCATTCTGGGTAGAAAGCGGATTTGAGGCGCACAAAAATACCTCTGCTCCACCGGCTTTAAGAGTTAAAACCAGATTGGCAGTAGCAGTGGTAACGTGCAGACAGGCACCTAATTTTATGCCTTTTAACGGTTTTTCTTTTTGGAATCTCTTTTTAATAAGCCTTAAAACCGGCATATCCTGTTCCGCCCATTCAATTCGTAATTTACCTTTTGGAGCAAGAGAGAGATCTTTGATATCAGAGGCTATTTTTTGGGCCATATTGTTTGTTTTAAATTTTAACAATGTAATTCACCATTTTAATCATTTTGAAAGTTGTTTATCAAGATCAGAAAATGATTTTAAAACAGACTTGCGTGATGTTGAATATTATTTGATTCCCAATTCTCTTTGCATTTGACGACAGACTAGCGGTAGCTTATTGAAAGCGTCTGCCGCTTTTTCGAGTGTTTCACTGCCGGCTCCGCAAACAGGAGTGATGATTAACTGTCTAGGATCAACAGTAACTCCTTTTTGTTTTAATTCTTCTAAGATTCGTAGTCCAAGTTGGGTAATTTCGGCGGCAGAAACATTTTCATTGAAAGGAACTATTCCCAGTCCGAGTTGCCCATGTTTGTTTAAGAATCTTTGCAATCCATCATCGTATGGGGCAACGCCAACAAATCTTTGTGCATAGTTGGCCGATTCCCACGAACCGTCAAATGCGTCGCCGGTGAGATCGAGTTCCACAACTTTGGTTCCGGATTCAAGTAAGGCTTGGTAGTCAGTTATTCCGCAGCAATGAACACCACCGTTTGGACCCAAAACAGCCTGCTGGGTGTGTAGGAGCCCTAGAATTGTTTCTCCCTTTAATCCCATTTGCTGGCTCCAAGCGCTGACCAAATATGGTTCGTCAGCATTCATCCGGACGTTCGGATTTATGGCGAGCAGCATTCTCCTTTGCCATTCTGTCTTTAACATCAGAGCTTTGGCAACAATGTTATATTGTGGATGATGGATAATCGGTTTCAATTTTCTGTCTGTTACTTTAAGGCCGAAAGTAACTACACCAGTAGATTGTCCTTTCGCTGCCGCTGCTTGAACACCTGAACCTGAATCGTAAAGACAATATAATCCTGAGGCAAAAGCTTCAGTCATTGCATATTTTTCAAGTATTTTTAATATTTCAGTGTCGTCAAAAGGTAGTTCTTGAAAAACAGCAGCAAAATCAAATTCTACTCGGCTAGCAGTTTCAGGAGAAATACTGTCTAAATCGCCGATCACTTTTTCGGCAGCAGTATCAAGTACCATACCTGGTACTCCTTGCACTATTTGGGTATACATATTTTCTAAATAACCGCTTCTTGCCGTGTTTGACGATGGGTCTGCCATTTGCCAGATTCTGGAGCGATCAACAAGGACCAGACCCTTTCCTCCCGGATGTTGTGTCCAAGTGACAGTTGTTTCGGGATAGACGATATTGCCTAAACCTAAAGGAGAACTGCCAATTAGTTCAGGTGAACAATTGCCGTATATCAGAGTTCCGTCTGTGTATGTTGGCTTAACCAGTTGTTTAGCGGCTTCTTGTGCTTCCGGTGATAAGAGGAATACTGGTTGCGGGGGAGTTTCTCTGGTTCGTAGAGTAGATATTGCAGATGGAGGCAACGCCATTTGGGGGTTTTCAACATCGAAACGATCAACTTCAGTTTCAGCCATATTTTAGTTTAAAAGGTAATTTAATAAAGAGAGCAGGGAGACAGGAAAGTGTATTTGCAATATAACAGAAATTTATAGTACTGTCAATAACAGAGTTAAAGTATATTATAAGTGGGGAAGCTTAGACTTTTAATGTTTTCCCAAAATTATTTTTGTACCTTTGACAGAATTGTTTTTTGCTGAACTTATGGGTGGTGGTGCCATATTTTTCTACGGTATAAACGGCACAGACAGCTCCCATTTGGCCGCATGTTTTTAAGTTAAGGCCGTTTGTATAACCAGCAATAAAACCGCCTCTGTAAGCGTCGCCAGCGCCGACAGGATCACAAATTTCTTTTGGTTTGGCAGTCTTTATTTTAATGGTTTTTTTCTTTGTTTCAATAAGCGATCCCTTTTCCGCTAAGGTGGTAATCAAAATTTTTACTTTTGTTAATAATGACCTTTTGTTTAATTTTAATTTCTTCTGTGAAAGATTAATTTCATAATCGTTACCAATTAAAATTTCAGCACCAAAAACCCCTTTTTGCAATTGTTCTCGTGACAATCTAGGTAATTGCATGCCCGGATCAAATAAGTAAGGAATTTTTAATTGTTTACATTCTTTGGCAAATTTTATCATCGCTTCCGGATCAGTGGGGGAGATAACGACAAAATCTATTTTTTCCTTTATTGTTCTTAGCGAAAGAGTTTTTGCTTTTGCCATTGCCCCGCTGTAAAAACCGCCGATTTGATTGTCCGATTGGTCAACAACAGCGAAGTAGTTGGAAGTGTAATCATCTTCTATAATTTTAATGTATTTGGTTAGAACTCCGGACTTACTTAAGAATTTTTTATAGAGGCCGAAGTCTTTACCGGCGGTGGCGAGGATAGCGGTTTTTTTTCTTAAGAGGGAAAGATTATAAGCAATGTTGCCGGCAGTGCCGCCGAGGTTTTTGTTTAGTTTTTCGGTCAGAAATGAAAGGTTTAAAATATGAATTTTCTCAGGAATTATCTGGTCGGCAAATCGGCCGGGGTAATTCATAATAAAATCAAAAGCTAAAGACCCGGTAATAATAATCATTTTCAAAAAGAGTTTAATTTTCTCTGATTGTAAACCCTGTTATTAGTTTTTCCAAGACTTTATAAGGATGTTCTTTGAATGAAATTATTTTTTGCGGTTTTTTAAAAAAGGTAAAACAAAATTCTTCTCCTTGACAGGCATTTAGCACTTCTGGTAGGATATTGCTAAGATGGCACAACTAACAAGTAGACAGACAGAGATTTTAAAGGCAATCATTCAGGAATTTATTGAAACGGCGGAGCCTGTTGGAAGCGAGAAATTAGAGCGGAAATTTTCTTTGGGTGTTTCGCCGGCGACAATTCGCAACGAAATGATTCAATTGACGCAGTTGGGCTTTTTGAAAAAGCCGCATGCTTCCGCCGGCAGAATGCCGACTTCAATGGGGTTAAAATATTTTGTAAAGAATTTAATGACGCCAAAAAAGCTGTCGGTGGCAGAAGAAGTAGGTGTTAAAGAAAAAGTTTGGGACTGCCGGAGAAATGTAGATTTGATGCTGAAGGAAGCGACCAAAGAATTGTCTCGCCGGACGCAACTGATGGGTGTGGCGACAACGGATAAAGGAGACCTTTATACTTACGGAGCGTCAAACTTACTTGATTATCAGGAGTTTTTTGATATAGATGTTACAAAAATGGCCATTTCTTTGCTTGATCGCGCCGATTTTTGGCTGAAAATTGTGGAACGAACTTTTTCCGGCAACGAATCCGAACCTTTTTATCTTTTGGTTGGTGACGAATTAGCCGATTTTCTTGAACCAGTGAGTTTTACTTACCAAACTTATCAGTCCGGAGGAAACAGAGGGTTGATTGGTGTTGTCGGCCCTTATCGGGCACGATATACTGATGTTGTTCCCTTGGTTGATTATGTGGCGCACCTGATATCACAATTCGGACAGTTCTGAAAGAGCAGAAAACAAAATAAAAGGATGATAAGATGATAGTCAAATAAATTTTTAATTCCGGACTTTTGAAATGAAAAAATCTAAATTACAAAAAAAAGAAGGAGAGAAAAGGGAAAATAATGATGTTTTGCCCGAAAAGTTGGTAAAACTTGAAGAACAGTTAAGAAGGGCGCTGGCTGATTATGATAATTTTTCCAAAAGGGTTGAAGGAAAAAGAGGCGAGTGGGAAGAGATGGCGGCAGCGCGGGTAATAGACAAATTGTTGGATGTTTATGACGATTTGTGCCGAGCAGAAAAACATTTGAAAGATCATGGTTTGACAATGGCGGTCAACCAGTTTTGGGCGGCTTTGGAAAGCGAGGGAACGGCAAAAATCAAAACCGACGGCGAAGATTTTAATCCCGAGACGATGGATTGTGTTCAGGTAGTTGAGGGAGGGGAAAATAAAGTGACGGAAACGATTACTTGCGGTTATAGATTAAAAGGAAAAGTAATTAGGCCGGCGAAAGTCAAGGTAGGAAAAGGAATTGCAAAGAGAGAAGGATAATAGGATGAAAAGATGATAGTCAAATAAATTTCTAATTTCTAATGAAATTTCCAATTCTTAAATTTCAAAAAATACATTAAATATAGATAATAGATAATAAATATTAGATATTAAATATTGTTTAGCCCGCCTTCGCCCGAAACATCGGGCTTCGGCGAGGCGAAGGAGGAAACATGGGAAAAATCATCGGTATTGATTTAGGAACAACTAATTCTTGTGTTGCGGTGATGGAGGCGGGAAAACCGAAAGTGATTCCCACTGCCGAAGGGAGAAATTTAATTCCCTCAATTGTGGAAACAGTAAAAAATTTGGTTGGCGATTTAGCAAAAAGACAAATGGTTTTAAATCCGAAAACAACCATTTACTCCATTAAAAGACTGATGGGGCGGCGGTTCGGTGACAAAGAAGTAAAAAAGACAGAAGAAATGGTTCCTTATAAAATTGTCGCCGGCAAAGACAAAATGGCGGCAGTGGAAGTGGATGGCAAGGTTTATACCCCCCAAGAAATTTCCGCAAAAATTTTGCAAAAAGCGAAAATTGACGCCGAGGCGTTTTTAGGAGAAAAAGTAGAGCAGGCGGTGGTAACAGTGCCGGCCTATTTTGACGACTCGCAAAGACAAGCGACAAAACAGGCGGGAGAAATCGCCGGCTTGAAAGTGGAAAGAATTTTAAATGAACCGACGGCGGCCGCTTTAGCCTACGGATTGGACAAAAAGAAAGGGGAAACGATTGCTGTTTATGATCTCGGCGGCGGCACTTTTGATATTTCTATTCTTGAAATTGGCGATGGCGTTTTTGAGGTAAAAGCGACTAACGGCGACACCTTTTTGGGCGGTGATGATTTTGACCGCCGCGTGGTGGAGTGGATTTTGGCGGAATTTAAGAAGGAAAATAATGTTGATTTAAGCGATGATCTTCAGGCGATGCAAAGAATAAGAGAGGCGGCGGAGAAAGCGAAAATTGAACTTTCCACAGTGGCGGAAACGGAGATAAATTTGCCGTTTATAACGCAGAAAGAAGGCAAACCTTTTCATGTTCAACTGAAACTGACGCGGGCGCAATTGGAGCAGATGGTTGACGATTTGATTGATAGAACGGTGCCACCGGTGGAAAAATGTTTGAAAGATGCGAAATTAAAACCGGCGGATATTGATGAAGTGATTTTAGTCGGAGGGCAAACACGGATGCCGAAGGTTCAGGAAACAGTGAAGAAGATTTTTAACAAGGAGCCAAATCGATCGGTTAATCCCGATGAAGTGGTCGGTGTCGGCGCAGCGGTGCAGGCGGCGGTAATCGGCGGCGAAGTAAAAGATATATTACTTCTTGATGTCACCCCTTTAACTTTAGGTTTGGAGACATTGGGAGGTGTTTCTACGCCGTTAATTCAAAGGAATACGACGGTGCCGACAAAAAAGTCACAAATATTTTCCACGGCGGCGGATAACCAAACGCAGGTGGAGATTAATGTTTTACAAGGGGAAAGACCAATGGCAATGGACAATAAGTCTTTGGGGAGATTTATTTTGGATGGCATTCCGTCCGCTCCCCGCGGTATTCCTCAAGTAGAGGTTACATTTGATATTGATGCCAATGGCATTTTAAAAGTAACCGCTAAAGATAAAGCCACCGGCAAAGAACAGAATATTGTCATTAAAAACGCGACCAATTTGACAGAAGAAGAAGTGGAGAAGATGAAAAAAGAAGCCGAGGAGCATGCGAAAGAGGATAGTGAAAAAAAGGAAAAGATAGAGGTGAGAAATAATTTGGACAATGCCGTTTTCGCCGCAGAAAAATTAGTGAAAGACGCTGGCGAAAAAATTAAGGAAGAGGATAAAAAAAAGCTGGAAGAGGCGTTGAAAAAGGCAAAAGAACTTTTAGCGAAAGAAGGTGTTTCTAAACAAGAGTATGAAGAGGAAATAAAGACTTTAGGGGAAATTACGCAAACGATTGGGGCGATGCTATATAGCCAAGGGCAATCCGCCTCAAACGGCGGACCCGCTGACGGAGGCGGGCCGACAACAGGAGAAGAAAAAAAAGAAGAGGAGAAGAAGGAAGAAAAGCCGCCGGAAGAAGGAGAAGTGGTTCAAGAGTAAATAGTGAGCAGTGAATAGTCAAGAAAGAGAAGAGGATGATAGGATGAAAAGACGATAGTCATGAGTTTCAAATAACCAATAACCAAACCTCAATGACGAATTAAAGACCAATTGCCAAATACTAAACTTGGATTTGGTTTTTGGATTTCCCGCCTGCAGCGCTTGAGCGCAGCGATTGCGGGCAGGTAAATAGTCATTGGTTATTGGGATTTATTATTGAGTTTTTTTATTCTTAATGAAGAAAGATTACTATGAAGTTCTTGGTGTTGCAAAAAATGCTTCTGCTGACGAAATAAAAAAATCTTATCGTCGGCTGGCTTTGCAGTGGCATCCGGATAGAAATAAATCTGCTGATGCGGAAGAAAAGTTTAAGGGAATAAACGAAGCTTACGAAGTTTTATCAGATAAAGAGAAACGGTCAGCTTACGACCAGTTTGGACACAGCGCGTTTGATCCCAACGCCGGTCCTTTTGGTGGCGGCAAGGCTTACACTTATCAAAACGGGCCTTTTACTTATACTTATGCCAGCTCTGACGAGGGCTCGCCTTTTGGAAATTTTGATTTTTCTTTTGGTGGGTTTTCCGATCCTTTTGAAATTTTTGAGCAATTTTTTGGGGGTTCTTCTCCTTTTTCCGCAAGGCAAAGGAGAGTGCCCACTTATCGACTGAAAATAAGCTTTGCCGAGGCGATGAGAGGCGTTGAAAAGGAAGTAGAAATAGAAGGAAAGAGAAAAAAGATAAAGATTCCCGCTGGTATTGGTGACGGTCAGAGGATTAGATTTAACGAGTTTTACCTTTTGGTTGATGTGGGTGAAGATGCTATTTTTCAGCGTGAAGGAAGCGATATTTATATTGTTAAGGAAATACCCTTTTCTTTGGCGGTTTCAGGGGGAGTAGTGGAAGTGCCGACGGTAACTGGTAAAACTTTAAAAATAAGAGTGAGGCAGGGGACACAATCGGGAACAGTGATCAGGCTGCGTGGCCAGGGGGCAGTTTTGCCGGGAACAAACCGCCACGGTGACGAATATGTGCGTATTGTCATTAACGTGCCGACAAAACTGACCAACGAGCAAAAGAAAATTCTTCAACAAATGACCTCCATAGGACTTTAATTTTTTAGTCTTCATTGTCTTTATCTTTTTGTGTAGAATGATTTTTGAAAGATCTTTTTAATATTTAATTTGAGATTGGGGGTGAGAAAAATTTATGAAAGATTGCAAAAAATGGTGTGAAAAATTAGACAAGTTTTTTGAAGATTTGTTTATTAAAAAAGCGCCCGGACTCTCGCTTAAAGCAAAAGACTGGATCGTCAAAGCGGCACCGTATCTGGCATTAATTTCCGGCGTTATCGCCGTTCCCGGGTTGATTGCAGTTTTGGGTATCGGCACGCTTACCGCTCCTTTTTGGGCATTTTCCGGCGGTCGGTCTTTGGGCCATATTGTTATCTTTTTTATTGGTGCGGCGCAGGTGGTTTTAGAGCTGATGGCGGTTTCGCCTTTGTTTAAAAAGAAAAAGCGTGGCTGGGAGCTAATGTATAAAGCGACGCTCTTGTCCGTTGTTTCGGCGATATTCGGTTTTTCCGGTTTCGGGGTGGTAGTGGCTGTTCTTAGCTTGTATTTGCTCTATCAGGTAAAAGGAGCATACAAGTAAATAAAAAGATTTTAATTTGAGATGGTGAACTTTTCTCCGTGACCGGGGTAGGCGGTAAAGCCGGAGAATTTTCGGAAAATTGTTTTTAGTGAGTCTTGAAGATCTTTTTTAGAACCGTAAAGAAAATCGGTTCTGCCGACAAAACTTTCGCTAAAAATTGTGTCACCAGTGAAGACTACTTTTTCTTTTAAATTGTAAAAACAAACGCTGCCGGGTGTATGCCCTGGGGTGTGAGTGACTGTTAAATAATCTTCACCGAATTTTATTCTTTCTTTGTTTTTTAAAAACTTTTCGACCTCAGGAGGTTCTTCAAAAATTTTTCTTTTTAACCACCAGTTTGCTGAACTTTTCATATATTTTAAAATTTTTTCCTCGTTTTTGTGGCAGAGAAAAGGGAGATTAAAGTTTAGCGGCAGTTCTTTCGCCGCCAAAAGATGGTCAAAATGGCAGTGAGTGGCTAAGATGGCAATTGGTTTTAAATTTAAAGAAAGAATTTTCTCACTGATAAAATCAGCCTCATCCGCCGGATCAATGATCAGGCACTCTTTTGTTTTTTCGCAGATTGCCAAGTAGCAGTTTGTTTGCAGATCTCCTAAAACAAAAGTAAGGATTTTCATCTTAAAAGTATAACATTGAACTTAATTTCCCGGGGAAATAAAATAGAGAAAGACACTTTGGTGTAAAATGGTGAGATAATGACGGCGGCAAAGAAAAACATCAGAATTGCTTATTTTTTGGGTTTTTTGAAAAACTCCTGGTTTTGGCTTGGAATTTGGGTTTTTTATTATCTTCGTTATACCAATTACGCCGGCATCGGTATTATTGAAACTGTTTTGATTGCGACAATGACAATTTCGGAAATTCCTACCGGTGCCATTGCCGACTTGCTGGGGAAAAAGAAAACATTGACATTGTCTTTTTTACTGGAAGCAGTCGGCGGCTTTCTAATGGCTTTTGCTCCTAATTTTCCGGTTTTATGTTTTTCGGTTTTTGTAATGTGCATTGGCGGGACGCTTTATTCCGGCACAATGGAAGCGTTAATTTATGATTCTCTTTTGGAAGTAAAAGAGAATCATCACTACGGTAAAGTTATTGCCAATATCGGCACAATTCAGTTAATTTCTCCGGCAGTTTGCAGTATTATCGGCGGTTTCATTTACAGTCTTAATCCGTCCCTGCCGTTTATCGCCAACAGTGTTTGTTATACCATCGGTTTTTTCTTAACCTTTCTTTTAACAGAACCCTTGATTGACACGGAAAAATTTTCTTTGGCGGTTTTTGTCAAGCAAACAAAGCAAGGATTTAAACAGCTTACTAAAACTCTTGAAATAAAAAGACAGGTGATTCTACTTCTTTCGGTGGCAACAATTATCGTTATTGCCGATGAAATGCTAAATGGTTTGTTGGCGGTGGAATTTGGCTTTAATGAAAAACAAGTGGGGATTCTTTGGTCTGCCATTTATATTGTCTCCGCTTTAGCTTCCCAGCTGACACCGAGGATCAAAAAGGAGTTTGGCGGTAACGTCTCGCTTTTAATAATCGGTTTTCTGACGGCGCTTTCGTTTTTGGTTTCACCGTTTTTGGGAATTATGATCGGCGGAATTTCTTTAACTCTTCGGGCATCATTTCAGGCGGTATATATGAACTTGACTTCAATTGCCATCAATGAAAATACAGAATCAAAATACAGGGCGACGACTTTGTCAACTTTTAATATGATCAAAAATACCCCCTATCTTTTGCTGGCATATTTTATCGGTTTTTTGGCTGACAGCTATTCTGCCAAGATAGTGGCAATGATTTTGGGAATATTCTTAGGGGGAATAGTTTTGTTGCAGTCTTTAAAGGCCAAGGTAAGAAAATAATTTGTAAGCCTTTTTTTAAACTTTTATAAAACCGGAGAAAAAGGCATTGGTGTGTCTTGAAAAGATAAGCACACCTAAGGAGGAAGAAAGTCCCACCTCCGAGGTGAAAAAAAGACAAATTTTAATCTTTGTAACTTTGGGCTTGGAGTTTAAAAAGTTTGGCGTAGGCGCCGTTTTTGCTCATCAGTTCTTTGTGGCTGCCGCTTTCGGTGATTTTGCCTTTCGCGATGACATAAATTTTGTCGGCGTTTCTGACGGTGGAAAAACGGTGGGAAATCATAATGACCACTTTCCCTTTTTCAAATGTGTGGATTTGGTTAAAAATTTCGCTTTCTGATTTGGCGTCTATCGCCGAAGTCGGTTCGTCCAAAATCAAAAGCGGCGCATTCCGGAAAAAGGCGCGAGCTAAAGCGATTTTTTGCCACTGGCCGGTGGAAAGATCGGTGCCGCCTTTAAATTGCTTGGAAAGAATAGTTTCTTCTTTTTTGGCAAGAGTATTAATAAACTCATCGGCGCCGGCTTTTTTAACGGCATGATCATAGATTTCTTTACTAAATGGTTTACTGACATTTCCCAGTTTTACATTTTCCAAAACGGTGTAAGAGTAGCGGTTAAAGTCCTGAAAAAGAGCGCCGATATGTTTTCGCCAGTGGTCAAGATTTATTTTTGAGAGGCGATGGCCGTTTATCAAAATTTTACCGCCGGTTACATCATAAAATCGGGCCAACAGTTTAATCAGCGTCGTTTTGCCGGCGCCGTTTTCGCCGATCAGGGCAATTTTCTGGTTTGGCCTGATGATCAGATTGAAATCTTTCAGAACATATTTTTTTGAATGGGGATATTTAAAACAAACATCTTTGAATTCAATTGTAAAAGGCGGATGAACCTTTTTGCCGTGTTTATTGATGTTTATTTTGCGCGGCAGGCTTAAGAATTCAAAAAAGTCCTGAACATAAAGGAGATCTTCAAAACTTTGAGACAGATTTCTGAAAAGCCCTTTGAGATTTTCCGACAGCGATTCCAGCCGGCCGATGTAAAAATTCAGCGCCCCGATGCTGATTGCTCCGGTGATCGCTTTAAGAATTATCGTGCTGACGGTAATGACGCTGATGGCAAAAGCGAAAAGAGCGGTCCAGACTTTGCTTTTGAACATTTTATTAATTTCAACAAGGTGATAGCCAAAGAATTTCCGGTAGAGATTTTCAACACGGCTCAGAAGCGTTTTTCCGATCCCGAAAATGTGAACCTCTTTCAGATGCGACTCTTCGGTTAAATAGCTGGAGGTATTCCAAAAATCACGGCGGATCGGGCCTTTGGCGCCATTGATATGCCAGACGACTTTGCTGAATTTCAGGCCGACAATAAATTCAGGAACAGAAGAAATAAAAATCAAAAAAAAGTAAACCGGCCCCAGACCGATTAAGGCGAAGGTGTTGGTGATGACCGAAAAAAGATTGGCGATCAGCCAGAATTGGCGGTCGGCGAAATTTTGCGGCCGCCAGCTGTAGTTTTCCTTTACTTTGTTGAGCATATTGTTTAGTTTTGGGTCTTCCCAATATTCAAAATCAAGCTCGGAGAATTTTTTTGTGGCTTGGATGGTCAGCACTTTTCCTAAATCCAAAAAAGTGATCCGGTCGTAATAGTCAATGATCTGCCAGGCAATCCGGCTGACAATTTCAAAGCCGAAGAAGCCGGCGAGGGCATAGACAAAGAAATCGGGATTAAAGGCGGATCTTCCCTGACTGATGTCAATAATTTTATCAATGGCCAGTTTCAGGGAATAAGACCAGCCTAAAGGGGCGAGGGCGGTAATGATGACGCCTATCAGTTTGATGACGGTTGCTTTTTTGTTCGCCCGATAGGCGATCGCCATCGTCTTGGCGGAATAATGCCAGTATTGTTTTAGTTTGGCGAGATATTTTTTTGTTTTTGTCATGCAAAAATCAGTTTAACATTGTTTGATTGTCCATAGAAATAAAAATGTCAAGATCTTAGGAGTTACTTTAAAATCATTAGATTTTGTTGTATCTTACAATAAGATATAATAAAAAAACCTGTATCTCATATGAAAAAAGTACCAAAAGACCAATATAGCAAATCATCAAATTTGTGGATAGCCAGTCGCAACTCAGACAATCTATCTTCTGTAGATGAAAAAATGTTGAAACAAAACAGACCCCATTTCTTTATTGAAAAACCAGCAATGGACTCTAAGCTTGGTAATTTGGCTGGGAAAAAAGTTTTGTGTTTAGGTTGTGGTAGTGGAGAAGAAGTGGAAATGATCAAAATGCATGGAGCCACTAAAATTGTAGGCATAGACATATCTGAGGAACTAATTCAACACGCAAAAGGAAAATTTCCAGATTGTGAATTTCATATCATGAGTGCAGATAATCTTAACTTTGAAAACAGCAGTTTTGATTTTGTGTTCTCCAGTTTAGTAATGCATTACTTTAAAGATTGGACTAAAGTTCTCGGTGAAGTGTACAGAGTATTGAAAAAAGGTGGTACATTTCTGTTTTCGACTCTCCATCCGGTTAAATGGTCAGCAAAAAAACTGAATGACGAAGACGGAAAAGCGTATGCTACCCTCGTTAGTTTTCAAAGAGATCCAAAGACAGGAAAACAAGAAATCTTTGGTGATTGTCATAATGTAGTTGAACTAACCGAAACTTGGATGAAATCTCTTACAGTAACTATGTATCCCAGATCAATTACTAATATGTTTAGACCGCTAATAGCGGCAGGCTTTAAGGTTATCGATCTGTATGAGCCCAAAGCAATCGGAGCCACTAAGAAGTATGACATAGACTATTACGAGGTGAATCAGCGAATTCCAAACTTTATCATCTTCGAATGCGTAAAGGATTAAAAAATATTGTATTGACAAAATAGACAATACCATTAGGTCGGCTAAATATCTTTACATCTTTTTAAAATCTTAGGGAAACAATAATTTAAAGGCCTCGTCAACTAAACCGCTTCTGAGTTTTTGCCTGAACTCTGAAAAAACATCCGAGGTTACAAAAACAACTTTTACTCCTAATTGTTTCATCGCTTCAAGTCCAGATTCGTAAACTTCTTTTTTAATTGGTTTGACCGGTTTTCTGCTAATCCACTCTCTTTGTTTCATACTTTTGGTTAAATCAGTTTCAAAACTCTCCGAACTGAAAGTGTAAATCGCTCCCCCTTTATCTAATTCTCTGTATCTTTTTTCATCGGCAATCGCCTGATAATATTGACCGCTGAATTGGCCTTTGCTTGTCCAATCGTCATCGCTCGGAACTAAAAACATAGAAGCGTAAACTTTATCCGGAGCGCCAAAAATAACTGGTCCTTCCTTCGGATCTCTGATACTTTCCGCCCTCGGTTCAAAAATAGCTATATTCTTGTTCGGTGAACCATGGTAAAGAAATTTTGGTTTCGTTATGTCCATACAAAAAAGTTTAAAAACATTTTTATTTATATCCTTGGGCTTGAATTTCAAATAATTCCGCATACAACCCTTTTTTCTTTAGTAAACTTTTATGATTTCCTTCTTCAAGTATTTTGCCCTCATCCAAAACTAAAATTCTGTCTGCATGCCTGACCGTTGAAAACCGATGAGAAATAATGACAACAGTTTTATCTTTTTGCAGATTCTGAACATTTTGAAATATTTCATATTCTGCCTTGGCGTCAATTGCGCTTGTCGGTTCATCAAGGATGAGAATGGGCGCGTCCCGGAAAAAAGCACGGGCTAAGGCTAATTTTTGCCATTGGCCGCCGGATAAATCTATTCCTCCGGTAAACATTTTACCCACGACCTGATCAATGCCGTTTGGCAGAGTATTAAGATATTTATAGGCGCCCGACTTTTTGATTGCTTCTTGAAGAAACTTCTCCTTATTCGCCTTTATTAAATTGCCAAAATAAACATTTTCTTTAAAGGTGAATTGGTATTTGATGAAATCCTGAAATAACGCGCCGATATATTTATGCCATTCATCCAGTGATATTTCTTTAATATTGACCCCGTTAATTAAAATTTCTCCTTCAGAAACATCGTAAAAGCGGAGGAGCAATTTAATGATGGTCGTTTTACCGGCGCCGTTTTCACCGACTAACGCGATTTTTTCTCCGCTTTTGATCATCAAATTAAAACCTTTTAAAATAAACCGTTCTGTCTTGGGATATTTAAACGAGACATTGTTAAACTCAATTATTTGGGGGATTGGGAGTTTTGGAATCACAACGGGCTTTGGCGGAGAAGCGATTGTTTTCTTTGTGTTAAGAAAGTCAAAAAATTTGTCCAGATATTTATTGCGGGCGGTAATGCTGGAAAATTGGTTTAGAATTTCTTCCGCACTGAAAACGAGATTAAGTGATTGTTGAAATACTAAGGCGAATTGGCCGACGGTTAACATTTGTTGGAAAACTTTTGTAAGGTTAAGGTATTGTGTATAAACAAAAGCACAGAATTGGAAAACACGGGCAAAAAAGATGTTGGTAGCCCAAGGATCATTTTCCTTGCCAAAATTTTGGTAATATGTCTTTTGTTCTTTTTTGATTTTGTTCAGCAAAACAGGTCCTGTTTTAAAAATGATTGACTCTTTTGAAGTAGAATCAGAAGACAAAAGACTTTTTATATATTGCGTTACTCTGGTGAGAAATGATTTTTTCTCTACATAATACGGCCATGTTTTTATTCTGAATCTATCCCAAGCGATGTATGAAGGAATAGTGGCGATAAGAATGATGGGCGCAAACAGAGGAAATGTTGCTGAGACGACAATCATCGCTGTTAAAAATTTAAAGACAGCGTTTATCAGTGAAGTAAACCGAATAAGATGCATTTGCAGCGTTCCTTTTACGCCCTCCAGTTGGGCGATTAAGTTTTGAAACTCCGGGTTTTCAAAAGTGGCCGGGTCAAGTTCGGTAAGTTTTTTACTGATTTGCAGATCAATAAAACCTTCAAGTTTTACTTGCAAAAATGCTTCTTTAACATCAAGAAGGCTTTTGAGTCCAAGTTTTACGAAAGATGCCAAAAGATAGGTGATGATTATCCAAAAAAAACCGGAAAAGTTTACATTTTGAGCTCCCGCAAATAAATCAATTACTTTGGCAAGTAAAAATACTTGAAAAAAAGGATAGAGGGTACTGTCGTAAATTTTTCCGGCGATGGCGAGAATTGAATAAATGCCGTTTGCTTGCCATGAAAGCCGGAGAGCTCTTAAGCCATAAGTTAAAGTTTTTTTCATAGTTTCAGTGTATCAAATATTACTCTTTGTAACTTTGGGCTTGGAGTTTGAAGAGTTTGGCGTAAGCGCCGTTTTTTCTCATCAGTTCTTTGTGGCTGCCGCTTTCGGTGATTCTCCCTTTTTCAACGACAATAATCCGATCGGCTTTTTTAACGGTAGAAAAGCGGTGAGAGATAAGAAGCATAATCCGTTTTTTGGCGACGCGCATTAATTTTTTAAATATTTCCTCTTCGCTTTTCGGGTCTAAATTACTGGTCGGCTCATCAAGAATAATGATTTTAGACGATCGGAAAATCGCCCGGGCTAAAGCGACTTTTTGCCATTGGCCGGTGGAAAGGTCAACGCCGTTTTCCATTTCCCGCAAAAGCGGGGTTTCGTAGCCGTTTTTGAGTTTTGTTAAAAAACGGTTGATGCCGACTGATTTTGCCGCTCTTTTTATTTTCCGCAGTTTCCCGATATTTTTTACATCGCCGTAGCCGATGCTTTCTCTGGCCGAAACGCCGTAAGTTTCAAAATTTTGAAAAAGGGCGGAAAAATTTTTCCAGTAGCTTTCAAGATTAAATTTTTGAATATCAATGCCGTTAACCAAAATTTTCCCGCCGGTAGGCTGATAAAAACGGCAGAGAAGTTTTACTAAAGTGGTTTTGCCGGCGCCGTTTTCACCGACGATGGCGATACTTTCGTTTCTGCCGACAGTAAAAGAAATGTCGTTTAGGCAATTGCGGACGGCGTTCGGATAACGGAAAGAAACATTTTTGAATTCAAGAGAAAAAATTTCCTTGACATTAAAAGGTTTTTTTTGCGAGGTTTCCAAAGGCGGCGAAAAAGACAAAAGATGATTAAGTTTTTCTGTGTAAATTGAGGCTTCAAGCAATAAGGTGCCGGAATCAACGATGCTTTTTATCTGGTTGACGATTTTTAAAGCGGTGCCGGTGACAAACTGCCAGTCGCCCAAGGTAATTTTTCCGTAAATCACCTTGGTAAGGGCTAAAAAACTGACGGCGAAAACGCCGGTGCTGTTGGAACAGGCGGACAAGATTTGCCACTTTACCATCACCTTCCGGTTTTTTTCATAAAAGCCAACGGTCGCCTCTTTTATTTTTTCTAATTTTCGTTTGACAAAATTTTTGATTCCTAAAATTCTTGACTCATAGCTTGATCTTAGGCCTTCCAAAAAAGCGACATAGATTTCCCACATTTTTCCAAAACGGACACCCTGTTTTGAAATGTCTATGCTTTTTTTAGTGATCGGATTAATAAGGATTACCCCGGGAATTTGAAAAATAGCAAGAATTAGGAAATACTGCCAGCCGAGGCGGAGAATAATCGCCAAGGTAACGACAAAAGAAAAAATCGCGCCGACGAATTCACTCGCGTTTTCCAAAAGACTGTAGGTGCGGAAGCCGCTTTCCTTTTTTACTAAATTATATTCGTTGATAAATTCCGAGTTTTCTATCAAGGAGATAGGCAGAGAGCTGTGTTTGTAAGCGAGGTCAATTTCAATGGAGGTTAAGAGTTTTCTTTTCAAACTTTCCCTGATTACGGAACGGTGGCGGTAAACAAAATTAGAAACCGTTTCAAAAGTAAACTCACAAAAGACGATTAAGGCGGCATTTTTAAAAACTAAACTCGGGGGAAAATTTTTGCCGGCGATAATCAAATCAATGATTAGTTTGGTAAAATAGGCTTTTATAATCGGCTCAATGTTCGTATAAAAACTGTAAAACCAAAGAAGGGTGATCTGGTTAGGAGAAACTTTTTGGCAATAGCGCCAAGAAAAAGCCAAGACATTGGTTAAAGCGGTTATTTTGTTTCCAAAACCGGAATTTTTTGGCTTTTCTTTGCCAATCATCCCTTTCATCATATAAAGATCAGTTTAACATTGTTTAGTTATCCTATTTCAATAATTCAAATCGCCGAAATATCAGTTCACCTAAGGAGGAGGAAAGTTCCACCTCCGAGGTGGAATATTGTTTGTTTCAAAACCGCTTTAAACTTTCATAAAACCGGAGAAGAGAAGACGCTGCATTGCCAAAGTGGGGAAATTTTCGGCTAAAAGGTAAATAAATTCGTGGAAGTTTTTATATTTTTCCGCAAACTGGAGCATTATATTTATCGGCGAGTGGAGAAAGTGGGGAAGGTTGTCGATGGCGGCAAGCATTTCTTCCTCCATTTTTAGCCGTAAGTCCCAAAACTCCGGTCTTTTCATTTCTTTAAAAAATTGGTTGCGGCAAAGAGTTAAATAGTCCGGCAAAAGACTTTTTTCTAAACCTTGAGGGCCGAATTTTACTAAGGCAGATTTTTTTATTGAGGTTATGGTTTTTTCAGTCTTTCCTTTTTTGACGGAAACTATTTCGGAAAAAATAAACTCGTCGTTCAATTCTTTTGTGATTTTACCCAGATTCTCTTTTGCCGCCGCGGCGGCGATTTTTTGCGCCGCCACCGCATAGCCTTTAACCGATTCGCGCAGACCTAAAAAGATAAGGGTAAGTTTGATATTAACAAGAAATATTTTTTTTAAATCCTGTTGAAAATAAACAAAAGACGGAGAAAATTGGAAGCGGGAAACAAATTCGCCAATTTCTTCAGACTTTCTCAAGGTCAGAGCGATTTTTCTTTCATTGCTTTCAGCAAAAGAAATGGCCAGTTTTGCAAAATTGGAGTTAAAAAGATTTTCCAATAATTGCGGCGAGAGATAGTCAAGATAATCGGGAAAGTTACCGAAATAAGCAAAAAATAAAGGAATGGAATTTGTTTCTAAAGCTTTATTGATCGTCTGGTAAATTTCTTTAACTTTTCCTTTTGCTTCATTTTCCAAAACCGGATTAATGGTCATTTCAGGTATTTTAGCAAAGATAGCATTATTTAAGGAGGAAGAAAGAAGCGAATAGAGTAAAATGGGAATAATGAAAAGCTTTATGGTTAAAGGTTTAGAAGTGCAGTTGCCGATATTTTGTCCGGACGCGACCAAAGGAGTAGTAAAAGGGGTGGGATTTGACGATTTGGAAAAAGCAGGGGTAAAGGGAGTGGTGGTGAATACCTATCATCTGGCAAATAGTTTAGGGTTGTCTTTGGTGAAAGTAGTGGGGGGGATAAAAAAGTTTGTCAATTGGTATGGTTTGGTTATTTCCGACTCCGGCGGCTTTCAGATAATGTCTTTAATTCAGGAAAAAAATCTTTTTGGAAAGATTACTGAACGGGGCATTCATTTTAAAAAGAACGGGAAAACGGAAATTTTTACGCCGGAAAAATCAATCCAGATGCAATTTGCGTTGGGCGCGGATATTATGATTTGCCTTGATGATTTTACGGCGGTGGATGCCGGAAAAAATGAAATAGAGAAAAGTGTTGAGCAAACTGTTTCTTGGGCAAAAAGATGCAAAGAAGAATTTTTGCAGCAGATTAAGTTAAGAAAAATTAGTGAAAAAGACAAACCAAAACTTTTTGCCGTTATCCAGGGAGGAGAGAGTAAAAAGTTAAGGGCAAGATGCGCCAAAGAGTTGATTGCCATTAGCTTTGACGGTTTTGGTTTCGGCGGCTGGCCGCTAAAAAAAGACGGCAGTTTAAACAAAGAAATCTTAAAATTTACCGCGGATTTAATGCCCAATGACTTACCGAAATATGCTTTGGGCGTCGGCAATCCGCAGGCAGTGGTTAACTGTTTCCGGTTTGGCTACACAATTTTTGACTGTGTTTTGCCTACCCGCGACGCCCGGCACAAAAGACTTTATGTTTTTAAAGAAGACTTGGACAAAACTGATATTTTGTCAGCGCAAAATTTTTATGAATATCTTTATATTGAAGACGAAAAGTATCGCCGCGATTTTAGGCCGATTGAACAAGGGTGCGATTGTCTTACTTGTAGAACTTATTCCCGTGCTTTTATTCATCATTTGTTGAGAGTCGAAGATCCGTCGTATTTTCGTCTGGCGACAATTCATAATGTGAGGTTTTATATGAGGCTTACGGAAAAATTGAAAAGTATGAATTATGAATGAAAAAGAGATTGAAAGTTTGACAGATAAAGTCCTTTCTTCCCACAAATACAAAGGGTTACATCCGGCAGTAGTAGAGAGAATCATTAATGATCTTTCGGGAAAATATCAGGGCGAAGTTTTGGAGAAAAAAGTAAAGGAAAAACTGCACAAGATTTTCGGGGCGTTTTTTGTCCATCTGCCGGATTTTAAAAGACTGGCAAAGAAGTTTGAAAAAGATTTAAAAGAAAAAGGAGAAAGTTTTGCGGTTTTGAATCTTTTAAAATACCAGACCTCTACCAGAGAAAGGCTGCCTTTCTACGAAGATTTTTATAAAGAAGTTTTTAGAATTACCGGCAAGCCGAAAAGTATTTTAGATTTAGGCTGTGGTTTTAACCCTGTTTTTTTAGCCTTGATGAATCTTGCAAAAGATACCGAATATTTGGCGGTTGATATTTTTAAACCGGAAATTGACTGTTTAAATAAAATTTTTCAGATTTTGAAATATAAAAACGCAAAGGCGGTTTGGGGAGATGCGGTCTCCAAAAATTTTGGTAAATTTGATGTTTGTTTAGTGTTAAAATTTCTACCTTGCCTGAAAGAACAAAATTGTAGTGTCCAAAGATTTTTGGACACTACTTCTTGCCGTTGGTTGGTGGTTAGTTTTCCGAAAACAAATTTAGCGGGAAGAAGGCAGAAAGAGACAGAAGAAAAAGAATTATCAGAGTTTATAGAAAGCCGCAACCTTAGGTGTAAAATAATAGAGTTTAGTAACGAGAAAGTGTTTGTAATTTATAAACACCACCTTGAAGATGTAAGATCACACCTTCAAGGTGAAATGAAAAGAAATGAAATTTAAATTGGTGTCGTCTTATCAGCCGACCGGCGACCAGCCGCAGGCAATAGAAAAACTGACGGAAGGCGTTAGAAAGAACTTGCCGCATCAGGTTTTGTTAGGGGTAACCGGCAGCGGCAAGACTTTTACCTTGGCGAAAGTTGTTGAAAAAACGCAGCGGCCAGCCTTAATTATCTCCCACAATAAAACTCTGGCGGCGCAGCTTTTTCAGGAAATTAAAGAATTTTTTCCGCAAAACGCGGTCGGTTTTTTTATTTCCTACTACGATTATTACCTGCCCGAATCATATATACCGCAGACAGATACCTATATCGCCAAAGAAACGGAAATAAACGAAGAGATAGACAAACTGCGGCTTGAGGCGACGAGTTTTTTGTTTTCCCGCTCCGATGTGATTATCGTCGCTTCGGTTTCCTGCATTTACAATATCGGTTCACCTAAAGAATACGAGAAAAATGTTTTTCAGATTAGGCAAGGGTTGCAAATAACTCCTAAAGAATTTTTCAGGAAATTGGTTGATCTTCGTTATTTGGCGAACCGTTGGGAATTGAAAAGAGGGGAATTTCGGCGGCGCGGGGAAAGAGTGGAAATATACCCCGCCTATTTTCACGATGTTATTTTAGAGGTAGTTTTTGCAGAGGGAAGAATAAGTGAACTTTTTTTAAAATCGGTTTTCGGAGAAAGAGACAAGAAAATAACTGAGTTTTTTCTTTTTCCGGCAAAACATTATTTAACCGACGAAACAGTTACCAAACCGGCTTTTGGGCAAATCCGCAAGGATTTAAAGATAAGATTAGATGAATTAAAGAGAGAAGGGAAGTTAGTGGAGGCGCAAAGGTTGGAGCAAAGAGTGGAATATGATCTGGAGATGATTGACGAAGTCGGTTATGTGAGCGGCATTGAAAATTATTCCCGGTATTTTGACAACCGCAGAGTAGGCGATCCGCCTTTTACATTGGTTGATTATTTTCGCGAGGCTTACGGAAATAATTTTTTGACCATTGTTGACGAGTCGCACATTACCGTGCCGCAGCTAAGGGGTATGTATCGCGGAGATAAATCAAGAAAACAAACTTTGGTGGATTTTGGTTTTCGTTTGCCATCTTGTTTGGATAACCGGCCTTTAAAGTTTACCGAGTTTTTGGCGTTGACGCCGCAGATAATTTATGACTCGGCAACGCCAAAGATTTGGGAAATTGACAAAGCGAAAGGAAAAGTGGTTGAACAATTGGTGCGGCCGACAGGTTTAACCGAACCTTTGGTGAAAATAAGACAGGCAAAAAGTCAGGTAAGGGATTTAGTTTTGGAAATTATTAAAAGGAAAAAACAAAACCAGAGAGTTTTAGTAACGACTTTAACAAAAAGATTGGCGGAAGATTTGGCGGAGTTTTTAAGCGACTCAAAAAATACCAACGGCGAAGTTTTAAAGGTTCAGTATCTGCACGCGGATATTAAAGCTTTGGAGAGAAACAGAATTTTGGCGGATTTAAGAGGCGGGACTTATGATGTTATCGTCGGTATTAATCTTTTACGCGAAGGTTTGGATTTACCGGAAGTGTCTTTGGTGGCGATAATGGATGCGGATGCTTTTGGTTTTTTGCGCTCGGCAACTTCTTTAATCCAAACGATGGGCCGGGCGGCGCGAAATAGCGCCGGCGAAGTGATAATGTATGCTGACAAAATCACACCGGCGATGCAAGAGGCTTTGGTGGAGGTGAAAAGGCGGCGAAAAATTCAAACGGATTTTAATTTAAAACACAATATTACCCCGCAAACGATTATTAAACCGATTAGACCGGCAATTTTTATTGCCCCCAAAAAAGAAAGACAGATAGCGATTGACCCGTCAAGTTTGACACCCAAAGAATTACGATTGGAAATTAAAAAGTTAAAAAGAAAAATGAACCATCTCGCCGCCGCCTTGGAGTTTGAGCAGGCGGCAAAAGTGAGGGATGAGATAAAAAGCTTAGAGGAATGGGGAGAATAAGTAATAGGTAAGAGGTATGAGTTATGAATTCAAGAATTTGAGATTTGAGAATTCAGGATTGAGAATGTAGATTTTTGGCGAGAGCGGAAAAAGACAAAATTGTTACTAATCCTTCGGTGGCGCAAGTAATGGCGGCAGCGGCAAGAATGCCAAACTTCGGGATAAAAATTAAATTAGCGCAAAAATTAAAGACTAAGGCGACGGTGCCGATTTTTAAAGAAGTCGTTTGTCTGTTTAAGGCGACTAAGGTAAAACCGGAAAGATGGTTAAGATAGGAAAAGATTAAGGCAAAACTTAAAATTTTCAAAGAGGGCAGTGCTCCTAAAAACTCTTCACCTGCAATGAGCAAGATTATAAATTTGCCGCTTACGATTACGGTTGGCACTAAAAAAAGCAGGGCGACGGCGGTTAAACTAATTCCTAATTTTAAAGTTTTTTTCACTCCCTCTTTTTTCTCTTTGGAAAGAATCGGGAAAATAGTGTTAACGAAAAAATAAGCGGGCAAAACTAAATTGATGTAAATTTTATAGGCGAGACCATAAAGGCCGACGGCGGTTGGCCCTAAAAAACTCTTGATGATTAAAGAGTCTACGGCGCGATCGTAGGCGGAAAACATTATTAAAAGCGTTCCCATCGGCAGCGATTGCCAAAATATTTTTTTGACAATTTCTTTTTCGACAAGCCATTTTTCAAAGATAATTTTCTTACTCAAGAGGAAAGCGGGAATTAAAATTAGAATTTTACTAAAGATCCAAGCGATAATCGGCGAGGTGAGCTTGTAGCCTGATTTTAAAAAGAAAATGGTCAATAAAAGGCACAAGAATGAGGAGATAATTTCCAAAAGAGCCGCTGCCTCCATTTTAAAAAAACTTTGAAAGACGATTTCAAAACTGGATTCGGCGGTAAGAAGGAAAACTAAAATTAAGGCGGCAAGCGCGGGAATTTTAATGTCGGCAAAAGTGGGGAGAATTAAAACGGATAAAACGCCAAAGATTAGAGCGGCGGCGGCGAGAATTAAGCGTAAAGATAAAAGCGAACCAAAGAGACGGCCTTTGTTTTTGGCGCGGGAAAGCTCGCGGACGCCGATGATTTGCGTTCCCCAGTTGCCTAAGGCGGCCAAAAGAGTGACGAAGGCGACGATAAGAGTGTATTGGCCAAATCCGGCGGCGCCTAAACTTCTGGTAAGAATAAAAGTGGTGATAATAGAAAAGATTAAACTGACAGCTTTACCTAAGGCCTGGGCGGTAAAATTACGAAAGATCTTTCTTATCATTGAGGATATTATAGAAAGAGATTGTGTTAAAAAACAAATCTCTAATAAAATTTCCAATAACCAATGACTAATTAATTTCCAAGATCCAAATCCAAATTTGTTGGTTGATAATTGGTCTTTAATTCGTCATTGGTATTTGGTTATTGGTTATTATTTTCAGAAAGAACAATTTGAATATATTAAACACTTTTCTGAATTTTCTTTTCCCCAAGTTTTGTTTGTCTTGCGGCAAGGGTGGAGATTATTTGTGCCGCAAGTGCCGGAAAAAAGTAAAAATTTTGGAATTTCAATATTGTCCTGAATGCGGCAAAAGGAGTTTGAATGGTTTTACCCACAAAATTTGCTTAAAGAAATTAGACGGGACATTTAGTATCTTTGTTTATCGGAGACCAGTGTCTATCCTGATTCATCAGTTTAAATATCAATTTGCCAAAGAAGTGGGCGAAACTCTGGCAAAATTGAGTAGTAAAGCCCTTTCAAAAGCAGAAATCTTAAAATTTTGGCAGGAAAATAAATTTGTCTTCACACCGGTGCCGCTTTTTTTAACACGCAAACTCTGGCGGGGGTTTAATCAAAGCGAGATAATCCTTGACAGGATCTGTAAGGAACTAAAATTGCCTTTTAAAAATAAAGTTTTGACAAGAGATAAGTGGACGAGGGACCAGGCGCGGTTAAAATTAGATCAAAGAAAAAAGAATGTCAAAAATGCTTTTGTTGTTACTCCATACGCAAGGGTGAAAGGGAAGAATTTTGTTGTTTTTGATGATGTAATCACCACCGGTTCCACTTTAAAAGCCTGCGCCCGCGCCTTGAAACTTAAAGGGGCAAAGTTGGTTTGGGGATTAAGCTTATGCAGGTGAAATTTACTTTTGGCACTTGGGGCAGAGGAAGGTGCCGCGGCCGGCAAGGTTAATGCGCACGATTTTGGTTTTGCATCTTGGGCAGGATTTGCCGGTCTGCTGATAGACTTCCAAATATTTTTGGAAGCTACCCGGCGTGCCATCGGGTTTGATATACGCTTCGTCGCTGGCGGAAGAGCCTTGATATTTTAGGCCTCGCTTTAAAACTTCAATAGTCGCACAATGTAATTCCTTGACATTTTTAATTTCTTTTGCCGGTGTTTGCGGATTTATTTTTGCCGTCCACAGAATTTCGTTGGCGTAAATATTGCCAATACCGGCAATTTTCGTTTGATCCATTAAAACTACTTTTATCGCTCTACCTGTTTTTGCCAAAATCTTTTGCAAGACTTCAACTGTAAAATCCGTCGAAAGCGGCTCGATTCCTATTTCTTTTAAATTCTTAATTCTAAACTCTTCATTTTTAATTACTTTTATCCACCCGAATTTCCGTAAATCATTAAAAAAAACCGCTCCTTTGTTTAACCACAAAATTATCCGCGTTGTTTTGCCCGGCAAGGTATTGCCGCCGGTAAAAGGAATAGTATGTTTAAAAACCGCCTGATTATTTTTAATAATTTCTGCAAAAACTAGCTGGCCGGTGAGTTTAAGATGAATTAAAAGGGAAAGGTTTTTTTCCAGTTTTAGTAAAATCATTTTCGCCGTTCTTTCCAAACTTTTTATTTTTAGCCCCTCAATATCTTTTGGATTGCCGATAAATTGTTTGGGAGAATTTATCTCTATCTTTTTAATTTTTCTGCCGACAATTTTTGTTGCCAGAAAATTTTTAATGGTTTCTACTTCAGGAAGCTCAGGCACTTTACAAAAGTTAAAAGTTAAAAGTATGATTTATGATTTCAGAAATTATAGTTCTTTAATTCATAATTCATACTTAATAATTCATACTTATTACTTATTTATTGAATTCTACTCCGAAATTCGAATCTTTATTTAATTGCTTGTTAAAAAGGAGTTTTCCGGAAACTAAATTGGCTTCAGGCGTTACTTGGACTGGCTGCCAATTTTCAGGAAAAGAAACGAGCAGGGAAAGGGGCATTGTTTTTGCCCCGGACTGTTTTTGCCAGTAAAGGAGGTAGCCAAAGTTTTTTCCTGCTATTTTTGGTTTTTGGGAAAAAGTAATTTCTACCGTCCGCCGCTCGCGCACCGGCACGCGCACCAAAAAGCCGACGATTTTTTTAGTGTTTTTTATCTCCTCTTCCCGCTTGTCTTTGCCAATAATTTGTTCGTCCTGGGGCATTAGGGGATTAAAAATCCGCACTTTTTCAATTTTTGCGGCTTGCGGCAGGTAAATCCGCAACCAGTTAGTATAGGTGCCGCCGGGACAGTTGTTTGAGGTGGCGGTGTTTTCGTAATTTATAGTCAATCGGTGGTTTAAGGTATAGTCACTGCCGACGGTAATCGCTTCTTCCGCGGTTTGCTGGACGAAATAATTGGCTTTGTTAATTCCCAAATTTGCTTCCACTAAAAACCGGAAATCGGAAAAACAGTTTGCGGCTGAGCAGGCGGGAGAGCGGACGGCGCCGTCCCAATTTAAGGATTGGAGAGCTTTTTCTATTTTTGTCTCTCTTGCAAAAATCATCATTTCTTTTTCGTCTAAAGAAGAAACAAGCGCTTTGAAAATTTTTAAAAAATCTTCGGGCTTTCCGGATTTAATGTTTTCAAGAAGCTGTTTGGTCAAGGTGCTTAAAAAAGCGCTCTTTTGATTTGAACCGGGGAAAAACTGATTCTCCGACCAAAATTCCGCTCTTTCAAAAAGATTTGTTTCGCTTATTTTTTCACCGAAATCGGGAAGATAAATTTCTCCGAAAGCGGAGACTATTTTTTTTGCCGCCTCCAAATTAAAGGCGATGACGCCGTCCACTTCACGGCCTAATTCTTTTTTTAAAAACCAGGCGATATTTTTTGCGGAAATGGGGAAATCGGGGTCCCAATTGGCATCGCGCAGATACCAGGTTTCTTCACCCAAAATTTCTTTAATCTGTTTCGGCGGTTCAACATGGCCTTTTAGCTGACCGTCGGCGACGTAAACATCTTTGACTTCAAAATCAGTTAAACTGCCATCATCAAAGGTTAGAAGAGCGAAAGAGCCAATAAAACCGCCGGTCGGTCGCAGTTCGTTGGAGTTTTGCAGCAAAACCAAAAAAGTTTTCTTTTTGCCGTCCGCGCCTAAAAACCAAAGAAGATGTTCCGACAGTTTTTCTGTTTTTTGGGCAAAATCTTTTGCTTCTTTGATTTTTGTGAAGATTGAGGGTTTGTCTTTCTGCCATCTTTTTGGCAAAAACTTCCAGGAGCTTTCCGCCGCCGTTTGCAGTCTGGAAAATTGCCAAAAGAGTTCAGCGGCGGCAGTTTTGATCAGCGGCAGGTTGTTTTTAAAATCAAAAGTTTGATCTTTTAGCACCGCTTCGCCTAAAACAGCCGCATTTTCTAATAACGGTACCGCTGTTTCCGCGGCTTCGGCGGCGATTTTTCCGGTTTCGGCAAACCGGGCAAAAATAATTTCCGCGCCAAAAAGGAAAAATTTAAAAGGATTTTCTTTGGAAAAAACTTCTGCAGTTTTAAAATAGCGCTTCGCTTTCTTAATTTTTACCTCTCCTTTTGCCCAGTTTTGTCCGGAAAATAAAGGTAAACTTTCTTTAAAATTTTTAGCTCCTAACACTAAAGAAATCGTCGGTTTTAACCAGGTAAAAAAGATAATTAAGAAAAATCCAAAAATTATTGGCAAAAAGCAGTAGTGTTTAGGGATTCTCTTTTCACTTTTTTCCGGAGTTTCTTTTTTTTCCTTGAAAAGGGAAATAATCCGCTCGGTTTTTTGCTTTTCTTCGTTTTTAATATTTGCTTTTTCATCAATGACGATGATTTCTTCGGAAAAACTTTTTTTAAGGGTGGATACCGGCGGTTTTGTTGATATTTCCGGTTTTTTCGCAAAAGGGAGATGGGGCTTTTCAGAAACCTCTTTTTGTTCTATCTGTCTTTCCACCTCTATCTTATCTATTTCCTTTTTAGGAAGAGTGATTGTTTTTTCCTTGTGAATACCAAAAGTTTTGTAATAAAAATGAAAAGTTTTTTCTAAACTTTGCCGCCAGTCGTTTTCTACTTCCCAGTTTAAAAATTTTGCTGATTTTTCTGATTCTTTTAGATTGTAGTGAAATAGCGCCTTTGAGGGAGAAAAAGAAAATTTTTCTGTCATCTGGCCCAGACTTTCCACAAATTTGGCGACAGTTGATAAATTTTCCGGTTTTCCCAAAATAAGAAATTCCTTTTCCGCTGTTTGCGGCAAAACTAAAGCTTGCCAGCAGGCGGCGGCTAAATCATCAATGCACAGAGGATAGATTTCCGTTTCCGATGCGGACAAGGGGAAGGGTTGGTCTTTTAAGGAGGCATAGACCATTTTTCCCAAAAAAGACTCGGTCGGAGTTTTTGGGGAGACGATAAAGTCAGTGCGGATGACGCGCCAATTTAAACCGGCCAAAGGAGTAAAACTTTCATTTTCGCCGAGAAGAACGCGCAGATATTTAGCCTCGCCAATTTTTGCCAGATTTTGCGCGGCAGCGTCACCGACTAGGTCAAAAACATAATCAACCGGTGGTTTTTCCTTAATGCTTAAACCCTTTTTTCTTAAGAAAATCCGCAAGGGTTTTTTTAAGAAAGGTTCGGCAAAAATTGCCGCCGCCGACCGGACAGTGGAGACCTTGAATTGAAAAGATTCTTCGGGCATTAAATTATTTTATACCTATTGCCGATAGGTTTGCATTTTCACTTTTTCTTAAGTGTGTTATTGTTCTGCCGGAGATTAGTTGCTTTTTCCGTTGTCCAAGGCGGAGTTGAGGAGAAGATCGGCGCGGGAGTTTTTATCACGGGGAATGAGATGATATTTAACATTTTTATTAAGAGAGATCTCTATGGTTTTTGCCCTTTGCCATAGGATTTTAATATGAGGAGCTTTAATTTTATATCTGCCGCTCATTTGAGACACAACTAAGAGGGAATCTAAAAAGAAATAGATATCTTCCGCTTCCTTGGCGTTTTCCTTTACCCACTTTAAAGCAAAGATCAAAGCTTCGTATTCAGCTTCGTTGTTAGTGGCAAAACCAATTGATTTTCCTATTTCAAAAACAGTTTTGCCCATTTCGTCTTGGACAACGATACCGATTGCCGCCGGACCGGGATTATTCCTGGCGCCGCCGTCAGTGTAGATGGAAAGCATTGTTAAAAAGTTCTAATTGTTAAATTGTTAAATGATTAAATTATTTGGAATTTGAGATTTGGGATTTGTTTAGAAATTAGAAATTAGAAATTTTGGCCGCGACATCTTTAATGTCCTTTCTTATCGGGTCAAGTTTTTGCGCTTTGGTAATTGCCAGTTTTGCCCAATCCCTTTCGCCCAAAGTCTGCCATAAAAGCGCCAGTTTAACCCAACTGTCGGGATACAGAGGCGTTTCCGCCGCCCTTTTTTTCCAGAAAACAACCTCTTGTTGTATTTGTTTCCTGTTTTGAAAATATTTAAGATAATTGGTGATCGCGAAAAAGCAGGCTCCGCCGGTTAAAAAGGCGGTGAAAAACAGAGAAAAAACGTAAAGTTTCTTATTTATTTTTATTTTATTTTGTTGTTTCGTCATCTTGATTTGTGTTTTAGAATAACCTATTCCTTGTATATAATCAACAAAGTTTATGAAACTAAAATTTCCGCCGCTGGTCTTGGCTTTAGTTTGTTCGGCATTACTTTTGCCGATTTTTGTTATCGTTTCGTTCTTCGTGGTTTTTAGTAAAAGATTTTACCCTAATACTTTTTTGGTAGATATTGCTGTCGGTGGCGAGACTAAAAACGAGGCAAAAGAGAAAGTGGCAAAAGTTTTTGATCTCCTGCCGCCGGAGAAAAAAATAAAATTTGTTTTTGAAGAAAAGTCTTGGGAATGGGAAGCGGAGAAAGATTTAAATTGGCGGTATGAAGCAGAGGAGACAGTGGAGAAAGTTTTCGGGAGTGCAAAGAGTTTACCATTAGACAGGATTTTTCAGAAAAAGGTTTATCCTTTGGAGTTTTCTTTTGATGAGAATCTTTTTGAAGAAAAGGCGGCGACAATTGCCGCAGAGGTGGGAAAAAAACCGGTGACGAGTTCAATTTTTTTGAATAAAGAAACGGGCAAGGTGGAGATTTCAGAAGGCAGTACCGGTTTGGTTCTCAATAAAGAGGATTTAAGAAAGGAAGTAAGTGATAGTTTTTCTTGGTTGAAGTTTGACGAAGAAATTGTTTTGCCGACAAAGGAGATAGGTGGTGTCCCCGAAAAAGAAGTACTTGATGAGGCAATGAAAAGAGGAGAAAAACTCTTGGGAAAAACCGTTACCCTGCTTGCCAAAAAGCAAAATTTTGTTTTGTCTGACGAACAATTGATCGATTTTATTGATATTTCCTCTGTATGGAACGAAGAAAAAATAAAGGATTATATTGCCAGTTTGGCGGGGGCGATAAATGGTGATGCGGAAAACGCCCTTTTTCAATTTGAAAACGGAAAGGTTACAGTTTTTCAGGAAGATAAGATTGGTTTTAATCTGGATAAGGAAAAAAGTACGGAAGTTTTAGAAAAGGGATTGGAAGAGATTATTTCTTCGGACAGTAAGAATATTTTTAAGGAATTGGCAGTTGCAGAAATAAGTCCGGCAGTAAAAACTTCGGATACTAACCGGCTGGGGATAAGCGGGCTTTTGGCGGAAGGCGAGTCTTTTTTTTACCATTCCATACCGTCGCGGATTTATAATTTGGATTTGGCCTCGCAGAAATTTCACGGCGTTTTAATCGCCCCGGACGAGGTTTTTTCCTTTAATAAAGTTGTCGGCGAAATCTCCAAAGATACCGGTTTTAAAGACGCTTATATTATTCAAAACGGGAAAACGATCTTGGGCGCCGGCGGCGGCGTTTGCCAGGTCTCAACGACCATGTTCCGCGCCGCGTTGAATGCCGGTCTGCCGATTTCAGAGCGGCATCCCCACGCCTACCGCGTTTCGTATTACGAATACCGGTCAAAGCCGGGGTTTGACGCCGGCGTTTTTTCGCCGACGGCAGACTTAAAATTTAAAAATGATACCGGCGCCTACATTTTGATCCAGCGCGTTTTTGAGCCGAAAGATTTGCGGTTGGTTTTTCGGTTTTATGGAAACTCCGATAATCGCAAAGTAAAAATTGAAAATATAAAACTTTGGGGAGTAACGCCGCCGCCGGAAGATCTGTATATTGACGATGCCACAATGCCGCAAGGCACGGTTAAACAGGTTGATTTTAAAGCTTGGGGAGCAAAGGCCTCTTTTGATTGGAGCGTGGAGAAAGACGGGCAAATACTGCACGAGCAAACTTTTTTTTCCACTTACCGGCCCTGGCAGGCGATATACCTTAAAGGAACGAAACAGAATTAGGTATCAAGTATTAAGTATGAGTTATGAGTGAAAAAAGTTTGACTTTTTTTAGGTTTAACGATAAAATACAGACAAATCATAAATAAATTTCTAAGTTCTATTGTGTTCTGTCATTCCGACCAAGCGATTTCAAGAGCGCGTGGAGGAATCCCTTTAACAGGATGTCTATTTGCAAGAGGGATTCCTCGGCTGCACTCGGAATGACAACCGTAAAAATTAAAGGGATTAAGTACTAATTATTCTAATGAAGTTTCAAATCTAATTGAATTATTTGTTTATTTTATTGTCGTCGCGGGGTAGTGTACGGCCGCACGTGAGGCCCATAACCTCACAGACCGGGTTCAACCCCCGGCCCCGCAACTAAGAACCATGAAGTAGAACAAAGTTCATTTTATGGCGTGGCTATCTTTGTTTCTTCTGAAATCCTTGAAAAGAATCACTGTTTCGAATAAAATATATCTGTTTTAAGTTTTATTTCAGCAGGGCCCGTGGCTCAGTTGGTAGAGCATCCGGTTTGCATCCGGGAGGTCAGCGGTTCGAATCCGCTCGGGTCCACAAAACAAAATAAAATATAAAATATAAAAAAGGGAAAGAGGGGCCTTGTTTTTTAAGAAGTTTTGGAGTAAATTGGCTTTGCAATGATGACTGACTTCTTTGTGATCTTTTACTGGTGGCTTTTGATTGGCGTTTTAGGGCTTTTGTTTTTTCCGCTGATTTTGCCGATTTTCAAAAATTTTTGGGACAAAGGCTGGGTATTTAGCAAAATTGCCGCCATTATCGTTATTTCCTATTTCGTTTTTGTTTTAGGGAGGCTCCATATTCTTCCTTTTTGCAAAGAAACACTATTTTTAGGAGTTCTGCTGATTTTAGCGGCGGATGTTTTTATTTTAAAAGAGAAGAAGAATTGGGAAAATCTGCGGGAAATTTTTAGCCAAAATTGGAAAAAGTTTTTGTGGGGGGAAGTGATATTTTTCATTGGATTAGCAGGGTATGCCTTTATCCGCGGGTTTCAGCCGGACATAGAGGGGTTGGAAAAGTTTATGGATTTTGGCTTTGTTAATTCAATTCTCCGGTCATCTTGGTTTCCGCCGGCGGATATGTGGTTTGCGGGCGAGTCAATCAATTATTATTATTTCGGCCATCTGCAGGCGGCGGTTTTGACAAAACTTTCCGGTTTGGCATCGGCAACGACTTACAATTTAATGATCGGGACAATTTGCGGGTTTGCCCTTGCAGAGACCTTTTCATTAACAAGTAACTTCATATACTTATATCAAAAAGATAAATCAAAAATTAAAAACTTAATAATTGGGGGATTGATTTCAGCGCTGCTTTTATCTTTGGGAGGAAACCTGCATACGATTGTTTATGTTTTGAAAAACGGGGCGGGCAAATATTGGTATCCGGACGCAACAAGATTTATCGGCTACAATCCCGATAACCCAAACGATAAAACCATCCACGAGTTTCCGTCATATTCTTTTGCCGTCGCCGATCTTCACGGACATTTGAATAATGTGCCAACGGTATTGTTATTTTTAGCAGTTTTGCTGGTGTTTGGAGCAATAAATCAGAATGATAAATCACGGTTAAAAGTTTTAGGAATATCAGGATTTTTACTTGGGGCTATGTTTATGACCAATTCGTGGGATTTTCCCATTTACGGTGGTTTGTTTGCCATCTTTATTTTTCTTACAGCAATTAAGCAATTTAGCAATTTAACATTTAAAACATTCAGAACACTTAGAACTTTTTTTGCGGCGATAAAACAGACTTTTGTCTACGGTATTTTTACGGTTTTAGTTTCTATCCTCACCGCCTTGCCTTTTGCTTTGACTTTTGACCCGATGGCGGACGGCATCGCGCCGGTGCGCGCCTGGTCTTTGTGGTGGCAGCTTTTGGTTTTGTGGGGCTTTTTCTGGTTTATCGCCTTAGGGTTTTGGTTTTTAGTGATCAAAAAAGCGTTTGCCAAAAAATTAGCTGATTTGACCGCTGCCGATTATTTGGTTCTGGCGTTAACAATCTGGGCGACGGTGTTGATTATCATTCCCGAACTTATTTATGTCAAAGATATTTATATTCCCGAACACCATCGGGCAAACACGATGTTTAAGCTGGTTTATCAATCGTTTATGATGTATAGCGTTTGCGCCGGTTATGTACTGTTCCGAATTAGAGAAACTTTAAGAAAAAAAATCATACTTAATACTTTATACTTAATACTTTTCTTAATTGGTTTTTCTTGCCACATGATTTATCCGTATTTTGCCATAAAAGGCTATTACGGTACTTTAAAAGACTATCGGGGGATAGGCGACGGTTTAGGTTTTTTGAAAACCAATTATCCGGATGATTACGAGGCGCTTTTGTGGGCGCAAGAAAATATCAGCGGTCAGCCGGTAATTTTGGAAGCAGTTGGCGACAGCTATACAATGTATAATCATTTTTCCGCGTTAGCGGGTTTGCCGACCATTGAAGGCTGGCTGGTGCATGAATGGCTTTGGCGGGGCGGATTTGATCAGCCCGGGGCAAGAGGCGAGGAAGTGGATGCAGTTTATCAGGGCGATGACGAGGTAAAAGCGCAAAGTGTTTTGAAAAAATACAATGTTCAATATGTTTTTGTCGGGGCGTTAGAGAAAGAAAAATATCCGAACCTTAAAGAAGACCGGTTTGAGATATTGGGGAAGAAGGTTTTTGAACAAGGAGAAACAAGAATTTATCAATTAAGAGAGACGTAATTGGTGGTAAACTTCTTGCACTGTGGATGAACTTCTTACAGGTTTGAATCCGGCGCAGAAAGAGGCGGTAACATATTCCGGCGGGCCGCTTTTGGTTTTGGCGGGGGCAGGGAGCGGCAAAACAAGGGTTTTAACACACCGCGCCGCTTATTTGGTCGCTTCCGGCAAGGCCGAACCGCATAACTTGCTTCTTTTAACTTTCACCAACAAAGCGGCGGAAGAAATGCGCAACCGGCTTTATTCTCTTTTGGAAAAAATAGTAGAGGAAAAAAATTTCGATAGGCCTTTTGCGGGCAATTTTCATACTTTTTGCGCCTATTTATTAAGGCGCGAAGGCCCGGCAATCGGTTTATCACGCTCTTTTGTTATTTATGATGAAGACGATCAATTATCTTTAATCAAAAATTTAATGAAGAAAATGAATGTTGACGACAAAAACTTTAAACCGGCGGCGATAAGGGGAGTAATAGAACATAGTAAAAACGATTTTTTGACCGCGGAAGACTTTTTAAACCTGCACAGCGGCAGCTGGCATCAGACGGTAGGAGAAATTTACCGCACCTATCAGCAAAATTTAAAAAAAATCGCCGCCTTGGATTTTACCGATTTGCTTATTTACGGGGTGAAACTTTTTAAAGAAAAACCGGAAATTTTAAAAAAATACCAGAGAATTTACCGGTTTGTTTTGGTGGACGAATATCAGGATACCAACAAAGCTCAGTATCTTTTAACAAAACTGTTAAGTAAAGAAAGCGGCAATTTAACAGTCGTCGGCGATGCCGCCCAGGCGATTTACAGCTGGCGGGGAGCGGATTACCGTAATCTGCTGTCGCTGTCCGCTGATTTTCCGAAAATTAAGATAATCAATCTTGAAGAAAACTACCGCTCCACACAAAATATTTTAGATGTTTCTTACCAAGTAATTTGTAAAAACCGCAAGCATCCGGTTTTAAAATTAAAAAGCCTTCAGGAAAAAGGAGTAAGGCCGGTAGTTTTTAAAGCCCTTTCTGAAACAGACGAGGCGGAATTTGTCTGCGAGAAAATAAAACAATTGACCGATTTTTGCGCCGTAGCGCCTGCGGAAATTGCCGTTTTGTACCGGACGAACGCCCAGTCGCGCGTTTTTGAAGAGGCGTTTATTAATCACAATATTCCCTATATTTTATATGGCGGGGTGAAGTTTTATGAACGAGCGGAAGTGAAAGATGTCATTTGTCTTTTGCGCGTAATTCACAATCAAAACGATATAATCTCGTGGGGAAGAATTGAGAAAAATTTTGGCAAAAGGCGGAAAGAGAAAGTGAAAAACTATTTGCAGAGCAGAAAGGAAAAAGAAACAAAGGTTTTAATTGAGGAAATGCTAGAGATAAGCAGTTACTTGCAAAAGTTTGATAAAGATAAGGAAGAAGATTTAAGAAAGTTGGAAAATATTAAAGAATTGCTTTCCGTTGCCGAAAACTTTCCGGACTTGACCGATTTTTTAGAAAATGTCGCTTTGGTGCAGCAGGAATATTCTCTGCAGGAAAAAGAAAAAAGAAAGAAAGTCGGTGAAGCGGTGAAATTAATGACTTTGCATGCGAGCAAAGGATTGGAATTTGCCGTGGTTTTTATCGTCGGATTGGAAGAAGGCTTGTTGCCGCATTATCAGAGTCTAGAAGACGAAGAAAGGCTTGAGGAGGAAAGAAGGCTTTGTTATGTAGGGATGACCCGGGCGAAAAAGTTTTTGTTTTTAACTTTTGCGGTAAGACGGCTTTATTTCGGCCAGACTAACTACAACGATTTGTCGCGGTTTTTGGAAGATATTCCCGAGGAGTTGTTGAAAAAAGAAGGGAATTGGGACGAGGATGAGGATTGGGAATTGGAATAAGATGATAAGATGATCAAAGAAAGTGAATAGTGAATAGTGAGCAGTGAATAGTCAAAAACAAATTTCTAATTTCTAATGCCAAATTTCTAATAAAATTTCCAATTTCCAATTTCAAAGTAATGGTTTTAGAAATTAGGAATTTGACATTTGGCATTTTATTAGGAATTAGAAATTAGATATTAGATATTTTTTTAGATGATTATCAGAAAAGTTTTACCGGAAGAAAGGGAAAGTTACAATAATGTTGTTACTCATCCTCTTCAATCTTGGGAATGGGGGGAATTTAAGGAAAGTGTTGGCTGGAGGGCGGTAAGATTGGGTGTTTTTGAAGAGGAAAAGATGATTTCCGGTTTTCAGGTTTTGTTTAAAAATTTGGGAAAAACGCCTTATTCTGTCGGCCAGCTTTTAAAATCGTTTTTACCGACGGAAGAAATAATTTCGGCTTTAAAGGATTTAGCAAAAGAGGAAAAGGCGATTTTTATTAAAAGTGAGCCGGATTTTGTCGCCAAAACTTGGCAGAATATTAAAGGAGAGATAATAGAGCCATCGGTTGAAGAAAAGGTTAATATGGAAAGTTTGGGGTTGACGAGGGCAGCTAAACCGCTTTTTGATCCATTTTCCTTTGTTTTAGATTTGACAAAAAGCGAAGGGGAAATGTTGACCAATATGCATCCGAAAACTCGCTATAATATTCGGTTGGCGGAGAAGAATGGAGTAGAAGTTGCAGAGAACAGCAGCGAAGAAGGGTTAGAAATATTTTTGCGGCTTTTTTTTGAAACGCAAAAAAGGCAGAAATTTTACATGCATACCCCTGACTATTTCCGCAAACTTTGGGAAGTTTTTGGAAGAAAAGGGATCGCGAAAATTTTTATCGCAAAATATAAAGAAAAAGTTTTAAACGCGTGGATGCTTTTTGTCTGGAGAGACAGGATTTTTTATCCGTATGGCGCTTCGGCAAACGAAATGCGCAATTTAATGGCGTCAAATTTAATCTGCTGGGAGGCGATAAAATTTGGCAAAAAGTTAGGATGTAAAAGTTTTGATATGTGGGGTTGTCTTGGGCCGAAACCGGATGAAATGCATCCATGGTTTGGGTTTCACCGGTTTAAGTTGGGCTACGGTGGTAATTTGGTGGAGTTTTGCGGCAGTTGGGATTTAGTTAACGAGCCGCTTTTGTACAAAGCCTTTAATGTTGTAGATAATTTTCGTTGGAAAATATTAAGGATGAGAAAAAAAATGGGGTTTTAGGCAAATTTGGCTAATTAGACAAATTAAGAAAAGAGAGTTAAGGAGTTCCCCCGGGGATGTTGAATTCGGTCACTTTCAGGCCGGTGAATTGTTCTACAAAACGCAGAATAATCCAGAGAGCTAAAGTTAAAACTAAACCGGCAAAAGCGGTGGTGATAGTTTTTTGGGCGCTTTGCGTGCCTTTGGGATCGCCGCCGGAGAGAATGAACTTAAATCCGCCGACAATAAGCATTACCCCAAAGGCGAGGCCGCAAAAAGTAGTCGCCACCCGCAAAACATTGCGAAAAAGACATTCAAACCCCTGAATGGTAGCAACATCACCGCTAGAAACACATCGGTTACTCCAAGACTGCGGATAAAGCGCCAGAAACGGCACAAATCGTTTCGTCTTCTTTTTCATAAGAAACCTTCCTAATACCAAATCCATTACCCGTGTGAATTTTTCCCGCCCCTTTTAAGAAAAGGGGCCTTTTGCTTTAGCCGGTCAAGGTTGGAATTTCAAGGTTAAGGATATCAGGTATACCAAAGAGTGTACCGAGTAATCTAATTATTGCCCAAGCGACGAAAACAATCGCCAAGCCGATTAAGGCGTGGGTGATCTGATTTCTTGCCGCTTCCACTTTGCCCTTATCGCCGCCAGAGGTAATCCATTTTAAACCGCCTAATATTAAGATGAAAAAGAAAACTAAAGCGACGACGACTAATACTAGTCTAACTAACCCCCCAATCACTCCCTGGATAGTAAGTTGGCCTAATTGAGCAAAGTTTCCGCTCGGCTGTAAATCTATTGGTTGCGCATAAGCGGCTATACTGAAAAGCTCCAATATTTTTCCCATTTTTTCACCCCCCCTCAAAGGAAATATAAAAAATAAAATATAAAATATCAAAAATTAAGAACTAATAAACTTAAGCACATTTTTTTTAGTGTTGTCAACAGGCAAAAAAATAACGGTTATAAAAGACAGAAATTAAATATTTGGCTATTTTACAGTCTTGGCAGAGTAAATTGCAAGTTTTCAAATCCGGTTAAGCCGAAAACAGTTACTAAAAGTCTTAAGACAACATAGGCCAAAAATACTAATGCTAAGCCGAAAATAGCAAAAGTGATTTGTTTTTGCGCCTCAGTGACTTTGTTTTTATCACCTTGAGAGCCGATCCACTTTAAGCCGCCTAAGGTAAACTGGATTAGGAAAAAAGCAATGGCGATGATAGAAAGCCAAGTTAATAAAAGAGGAAACATTTTCTGGAGAAAAGTTTCGCCGGTCATAGTCTTGATTTCGCGTTCAAGCATTGGGTTTTCCAAACGACGATCTTGGGCGTAAATGATCATTTTTTATGGTGATAAGACCTTATCAATTAAATTAAAAATATCAAGAAAGTCAAGATGAAACATCCAGCCGATGAGAGAAAGAATAAAGACGGCGGAAACAATAATTGCCAAGCCGATAATAGAATTCATTATTTTTTGCTGGGCTTCTTTGATTTTGTTGGCGTCGCCATGGGCGGAAATAAAATTATAGCCGGCGGTGATAAAGCTGATCAAAAACCACAAACCGCCGACTAAGGTTAAAAAACCTAAAGTTTTTGAAAGAATGCCGGTGAACCTCTCTCCAGCGGTACCGCCTTCAAGATTGGTGACGCCTTCTAGGCCCAATGGCCCTAGGCCACGGATACCTTCTCCCCATGGTCTGCTGACTTGAGCGAGAAATTTAGAAAACATATAAAGCAGAAATTAAGAAATTTTAAAAGAGAAATTGAGAAATATAGAAATTTAAGATATAAGTTCTTAAATTTTTCATTTTGATTTTTTCATTTTAAATTTGCTTTTAGTACGGTTCGTATATTGGCGGCGAGAGAATGGTGCTCCAGCTGCCAAAGATAAGTTTACTGATCACTGACGCCAAAGTAAATGAGCCGGCGGCGACAAGTAAACCGACCATACTTTGCCAGATTTTTGCCCAGGCTTCGTTTATTTTTTTCGCGTCCCCGCCGGCACTCATAAAGCCATAGCCCGCCATAACGAAATTAAAAAGAGCGATCAAACCGGCGCCGATAATGAGCATTCTTAAAAGGTTGCTGAAAAATTTCAGTAAGCCTTCACCGCGGGTGCCGCCATAGGCGCTGACGCCGGGAGGGGGGGCGATCCGCCCAAAAAAACTTTGGGCAAGAGCAGACTTTACTGAAAAAAGGTTAAAAAAGTTCATTTTTAGAGATTCGGGTTAAGAATTTGCACTCCGGTGATGGTTTGAATAAATTGGATAATGAAATAACTTAGGAAAATAACAGCAAAACCCGCTAAAGCGGCGGTAATCGCTTTTTGCCCGTTTTGCATTTTGCCGCTTTCATGGCTGCCTGCACCAATAATAAGGCTCACTCCGCCGAAAAGCAAAAGAACAAAGAGAATAATACCGGCAATAATATAGACATTAGCCAAAATTACGGAAAAAAGACTACCGGGAGTATTGAAGACTTGATTTATAGTTCTGTCTCTTAGGGAAAATTCATTACCGATATTGAAAGCGAGAAGATAATGCACTGTTAAATTGTTAAATTGTTAAATTGTTAAATTGTTAAATTGTTAAAAAAGAATAACAAAAAAGAAGGGGAAAGTAAAATTTTAGGGTTAGGATTTTTTGCGGAAGAAAAACTTTTTTTCCGCTTTCGGGGAAGATTCTTCTTGAATTTGAGATTTTTCTCTCTTTTCGGAGATATCCTCACGATATTGTCTGATGCTTTCCACCTTTTGGCCGCTTTTTTTCGGGAGAAAATTGGCCAAAGTAGTAACGAGATTAACGAGGTTTAGGCTTTCTTTTATTTTCTTTTTGACAAAGAGCGAGGTTTCTTCTATATCGCCGCCGATTTTTTCCGCTTTGCCGGTTAGTTTTTTAATGTCCTTGAGAATTAAAAAGACCCAAACGCCAACGGCTAAAGAAATGGCGGTGAGTAAAATAATACTGACGGCTAAAACAGTTTGAATGGCGGTTTCCATAACTTAAAGTTAGCAGATGGGAAAAGGGTTGTCAAACGGAAGGTCCAAAATGTTTAAGGTGTTCAAATTGTTTAAACTGTCCGAACATTACAACATTAAAACAATTAGAACGTTTCTACTGTTTCTTTTATTGTTCTTGTTTTTCCCGATGGCGATTCAACGGTAATAGTAATCTCTTTTAAATCAGTAGCATCAATTTTATTAGAAAATTTGCCTTTGGTGTCAAGATTGACGATAGCGCCGTTAATTTTTAAAACTGCAGCAGGAGAGGTAGCGCCAAAAATTTCAACCTCATTATTTTCTGTCTTTTTAATTTCGTATTTTATTTTCGGCGGTAGGACAAAACTTAAATATTGGAATAAAAGATAAGTGAAGAAAACAAAAAGAATCAGGAAAGGAACAATGAACTTCCTTAATTTCGGTGAAAAAGGAAAAAAATTTTGGGAAAAAGAAAAAACCTTTTTTTTAACCGGGTTTGGATAGTCGCGCCGGAAGAAAGCGGCCATTTTTTCTTCGGATAACCCTAAAAATTTGGCGTATTTTCTGACATAAAGAACCGGGTAGAGGCCGCCGGGAAGCTCATTAAACCGGTTATTTTCCAAGGCGAGAATAAAGGTCCTGGGGATTTTGGTTGCCTTGATAATCTCGCCGATGGTCAGACCTTTTTCCTCGCGGGCGAGACGGAAAATATCAGAGATAGAATTCATAAATAAAGTGAGCAGTAAATAGTGAGCAATGAGCAGTCTTCTCCTCTTTTTAATGACTGTTCACTGCTCATTGTTCCTTAATTCCAATGATTGTTCTTGGTTTGGCGCCGTCGCCGGGGCTGACAATGCCGGCGGCTTCCAGTTCGTCTAAAATTCTTGCCGCCCGGGCGTAGCCGATTTTTAATTTCCGCTGAAGAAGGGAAGAAGAGGCTTTTTTCGCCATTCTTACGATCTCGGCGGCATCATCAAAGAGGGCGTCCTTTGTTTGGCCGTTGACCATCACCACGCCGGGGGAAACGGCCACCGGTTGTTCCAAAACTTCCTCACGGTATTCGGCTTGACCTTGTTGCTTTAAGAAATTAATAAGGTTATTTACTTCGTTGTCGGAAATAAACGCACCCTGAAGACGGGTGGGTTTTGCCTGATCCGGCGGCGTATAAAGCATATCGCCGCGGCCCAAAAGCTTTTCCGCTCCGGGAGTGTCCAAAATAACCCGTGAATCAGTCATACTAGTAACGGCAAAAGAGATGCGGCAGGGGATATTGGCTTTGATTAAACCCGTTAAAACATCAACCGACGGTCTTTGTGTCGCCAAAACTAAGTGGATGCCGGTCGCTCTCGCCAACTGAGCGATGCGGCAAATTTTATCCTCAATTTCTGCCGGCGCAACGAGCATTATATCGGCTAACTCATCAATAATAATGACCAAATAAGGCAGTCTTTCCTCTTTGGATACCATCTCGTTGTAGATATCCAAGTTTCTCGCCCCCTTGTCGCTGAAGCTGCGGTAGCGACGGTCCATTTCATTAATCGTCCATTTTAAAGTGGAAACGACTTTTTCAGGTTCAACGATTACCGGTGTTAAAAGATGGGGAATATCGTTGTAACGGGTTAGTTCTACTCTTTTTGGATCCACTAAAACTAATTTCACTTCTTCCGGGGTGGTGCGAAAAAGCAAAGTGGCAATCCAAGAGTTTAATAAAACACTTTTGCCGGCACCGGTTTGGCCGGCGACTAAGACATGGGGCATTTTTGTCAAATCGGCGATTTTCGGCTCGCCGGCGACATCCAGTCCTAAAGGAACGGCTAATTTTGAGTGGGCTTTTCTCAAAGCGCTAGAAGAAAGCATTTGTTTCAAGGAAACGGTTGCCGAGAGTTTGTTTGGCACTTCAATGCCGACCAAAGAACGGCCGGGGATCGGGGCTTCGATTCTAATCAGTCCGGTTGAGGCTGCCAAGGCCAAGGCTAAATCATTGGATAAAGCGGTAATTTTTGACAGTTTGGTGCCTAAGGCGACTTCCAGGGCGTACTGGGTCACCGCCGGGCCGCTATTGACCTCTTTAACGCGGGCGGTAATGCCAAAAGATTCAAGGGTTTTTTCAATAATGCCGGCATTGCCTTTAACATCGCCGCGATCGGCTTCGCTGTCAACGTCATCCTGCAAAAGCGTTAAAGGGGGATAAAGCCAAACCGCAGGCCTAATTGGCGGTTGTGTTTGCGGCAAAGTTGTTGCTGGCATCGGTGAAATAGGCGGTCTTATTTGTTCGGACAGAGGTTTTTCTTCATCAATTTCAGTTGGTTTTTTTTCATCGCCGACAAAAAGAGATGATTTCTTTGTCCGTTTTCTCTCGCCCAAGGTGTATTTTTTGGCTAATTTAAAAAGACGGCTGATATTTTCCGCAATTTGGCTTAACGAGGTGTTAAAAAGAATGACGACGCCCAACCAAAAAAGAGTGAAGAATATTAAAAACGCGCCGAAATCGGTGATCCAAAGCGCCGATTTTTCCCAAAGAAAAATGCCTAAGACGCCGGCTTTAAAGATGCCTAAAAGAGAAATAAATGCCGTCAATCCTCCGATTAAAAGATGGGGATCGCGCAGAGGCGATTTGATTTTACTTAAAAAGGCGGCGGTCAAAAGAAAAACAAACGGGAGAAGAAAGGAGACAATGCCAAAAAACTGCCAAAGGATTCCGTTTAATCTCATTAACAGTTCGCCCTCTTTTAAAAAGGAAAAGATAATTAAAACGGCCGAGAGAACGAAAAGCAAAGAAATGATTGAAAGAATCGTTGATTTTTTTAAGGTGAACGGAAAAATCCCGACGATCCGTTTCGCCCTCTTTCTTCTTCTTCCCATACTTTAAATAAGCACCAATTTATAAATCCTAAGTTCCAAATAAATTCCAATTATCAAACTTCAAACTATTTAACAAGAAGATTATAGATAAAAAGGAGAGAGGGAGCAAATGAAGTTATATTTCCATCATTACTTGTTGTTTATTTTTCGCTTTGTTGTTTTGCTCTGTCAATAATTGCCTTATTCTTAACTGTAAAAGGTTTTAGTTCTGGAGTATTTTCTACACGCCATAAAAAATCTCTTACATAATCATTATAAGAATCAGTTAATTCTGTGGATAAAAAAGGTTGTTGCGGTGGAACCGAAATTTTTTCTATTGGAACTCTTCCTTCAAAAATTACTTCCGGTAAAGAATAATCATATTTTCCCGATAAGAAATCAGAAAATGGAACTTTGCTTTCCAGATATGCGTGTTCCGCTTCTCTGCGAGTTGGATGAAGATATTGAGGAGGAATGCCATCTTTATCTTGATAAAGAAATCCTTCCATATGTCCGCGATCAACAACATAAACACTTTTATCCGTAGTTGGATCTACATCTACTTCGAGAAGCATTAATCCAATGTTTGCTCTTAAATGATCCCAGATGCGAGGGAAGTGTGGGTTAGATGTCCAATTTTCTGGCGTTGGGTCTGTTAAGGCAAACACAGCATAAGTCTTAAATGCTTGAGGATCTACTGTTCCCAATCCACGAGATGGTCCAAGACCTGGTTTATGATCACTTTTATAAGAGCCTCGTTTTATACTTGGCCAATCTTCAAGGCGAGTATAGTGATAAACTTTAGTAGTTTCAGCCATTTTCAATTCTAAAATATGGTATAGTGAATTTTATACACCTTTCTGACGAGGTTTCAAGAGGTACTTTTAGATTTCCATCATTACCGGCATAACCATCGGCCGGCGGCCGGTTTGGCGAAAAACAAGTTCCTCCAGTCGGTTTTGAATTTGGAAGCGGATATTATCGAGATTAAAAATCGGCCCTTTTGTTTCGGCAAAACAAAGCTCCGTCTGTTTTTTAATTTCGTCTAAAATCTTTTGACTTTCTTTGACATAAACAAAACCGCGGGAAATAACGGAAGGCGGCTCAGTTAAATTTTTGCTGGCACCATCAATTAAAAGAATAATGACGATCATTCCTTCTTTGGCCAAAATTCTTCTGTCCCGCAAGACCGTTTGCCCTACATCGCCGACGCCTAAGCCGTCTACCAAAACTTTGCGCACCGGCAGTTTAAAGTTCAGGTCAAATTTGCCGTTTTGCCAAAAAGTAGGCATGGCGTTATTTTTCGGAACGACTAAATTTTCGGTTTTATAGCCCATTTTTTTGGCGGTGGCGTAATAAAAGGCCATCTGCCGCCACTCCGAACCGATGGGCAAAAGATTTTTTGGCGACAAAAGGCTTATTAGAAGCATTAGTTCTTCGCGGTAGCCGTGGCCGGAAACATGGAGCAGCCCCTCGCTGCTATCGTAGACGACATCGGCGCCCTGTTGGAGAAGAGTGTCAATAAGCCGATGAATCGCTTTGGAGGTACCGGGAACATAGTCCGGCGAAGAAAATATAAATTTATCGCCTTTTTTTGGCGTCAATTTGTGCTTTCCTAAGACAATTTTTTCCAAAGTTGAGCCGCTTTGAGCAAGACTGCCGGCGACTAAGTAAGCAATTTTGTTGTCGGGTAAGTTTTGCGCTTTGCGTAAATCTACTAAATTATCCGGTTTTATTCTTAGATAATTTAATTTTGAGGCAATCCTCACGCTTTTTTCAATGGAAAAACCTAAGAGGCAGATTTTGCGGCTGAATTTCCGCGAGGCGTCTATTGCCGCGTTCCAGCGGTAAATGTTTGAAGAAATGGCGGTTAAGAAGACACGACCTTTTGCCTGGCGGATTTGGTCTTCAAATGTTTGGTTTAACTCCACCTCGGAAGGGGAAAATCCGGATTTATCCGCGCCTAAAGAATCAGAGAGGAGGCACAGTACTCCTTTTTTAGCGAACTCGCTCATTTTAGTGAATTCGCTGGCGATGCCGTCGGGTGGGGTGAGGTCAAATTTAAAATCGGCGCCATGGTAAAAATTGCCGACCGGTGTTTGGATAAAAAGATGGAAAGTGTCGGGAACAGAGTGGTTGACGCGCGCAACCTCAACAAGAAATTTGCCGAGCCGGATATTGGCGCCGCTTTGGAAAGTTTTAATCGGGTAGGTTAAGCCGGTTTCCAGCATTCTTTCCGCGGCAAAAGCGGCTGCCAAAGGGGGAGCGAAAATGGGAACATTTGCGCCTAAGTTGGGCATTATAAAAGGCAAAGCGCCAATATGATCTTCATGGGCGTGGGTGAGGATGATGCCGACGATTTTTTCTTTCCGCTCGTTAACATAAGAGGCATCGGGGATAACCAAATCAACGCCGTAAGCACCTTCTTCGGGAAAGCCGACACCGCAATCAATAATAAGGATTTGGTCGTTTTTTTCTTTGCCCTCGGGAAGATAATGGTAGGCAAACATATTCTGCGTTACATCGGCAAAGCCGCCCAAAGAGATGATTCGTAGTGCGTCCATTTTTAAAAATATTTATTATTTAATATCTATTATTTATTATTTAAAAAATTTAAAACAAAAGCAACGGCGGTGTTTCTTTTAGATATTAGATATTAGATATTAGATATTAGATATTAGATATTTTCCTTTTATTATCCTCTCAAATTCTTCTCTTTCCAAGGTCTCTTTTTCCAAAAGTCTTGCCGTGATCTTGTCCAGTTTTTTTCGGTGTCTTTTTAAAATATCTTTTGCTTTTTGATAAGAAGCGCCGATGATTTTTTTAATTTCTTTATCAACTAAAGAGCGGGCATCCTGCGAAATTTCCTGCGGTTGAAAAAAGGACTGCCCCCAATCGGCGACATCTATTTGCGGGCCGAAATAGATTGGGCCTAACTCACTCATCCCGTAGTCTACGACCATATGACGGGCGATTTGGGTGGCGGTTTGGATATCGGCGGCGGCGCCGGATGTCATTTCGTCAAAAATCATCTCTTCGGCGGCGCGGCCGCCCATTAAAACGGCGATTTGCGACAAAAGATGGGTTTTATTTTCATGGACGCGGTCCGTTTCCGGCGGGATTAAAGTGTAGCCTAAAGCCAAACCGCGGGAAATAATGGAAATTCTTTCCACCGGGTCGGTTTTTGGCAAAAAGAAACTGACGACGGCATGGCCGGCTTCGTGATAGGCGGTAATTTTTTTGTCTTCATCGGAGATCATCCGTTTTTTTTCCGGCCCCAATTTCATTTTCAAGGCTGCCTCGTCTATTTCCTCTGTGCTGATCGTTGTTTTGCTTTTTCTCGCCGCCAATATTGCCGCTTCGTTTAACATATTTTCCAAATCGGCGCCGGAAAAACTAACGGTTCTTTTGGCGACTTTTTCCCAGGAAACTCCTTTGTCAAAAGGTTTGTTTTTCGCGTGCAGGGCTAAAATCTGTTCTCTTTCGGGAAGATCGGGTAAGGTAAGAGCGATTCTCCGATCAAAACGGCCGGGGCGGATTAAAGCCGGGTCTAAAATATCGGGCCTGTTGGTGGCGGCGACGATGACGATCGTTTCGTTTGGCTCCAAACCGTCCATTTCCACCAAAAGCTGGTTTAAGGTTTGCTCCCGTTCGCTGTGCCCCGCGGCGAGACCGAAACCGCGGACGGCGCCGATAGCGTCTATTTCGTCAATAAAAATGATTGCTTTTCCGGATTTTCTGGCAATTTGGAATAAATCCCGCACTCTGCTGGCACCGACCCCGACTAGCATTTCCATAAACTCCGAGCCGGCCATATGGAAAAACGGCACCTTTGCTTCGCCGGAGATGGCGCGCGCCAAAAGTGTTTTTCCGGTACCGGAAGGGCCGACTAAAAGGACGCCTTTTGGCGTCCGCGCTCCCATTTTGCGGTATTTGTCAGGGTTTTTCAAAAAGTCAACCACTTCCACTACCTCTTCTTTGGCCTCTTTTAATCCGGCAACATCAGCAAAAGTGGCTTTGTTGTTTTTGCGAAACATCTTTGCCTTTGATTTACCGAAAGCAAAGAGACTGTTTTGCGCCTTGCCCGCTTGTTTGAAAATATAAATAAAAATCACCGCTGTTAAAATGATCGGGGCAAAAGTGGTGATTAAATCGGCGAAGATTTTAAAAACGTCCTGATTGTTGATACGGAAATTAACAGTCGTCGGATCTATGTCGCTGTCTTTTAAAATTTCCGTAAAGTTTGCCGTCGGTTCTTTTTGGGAAAAAACAAGACTATCATCTTTAAGTTTTAACTGGACGCGGTTTTCAATAACGGTGATTTCTTTAGTTTCGTTGTTTTTAATTTTTTCCAGAGCTTGGGATAAAGGAATTTCATTTGCCGCCTGTTGGCTGCCGTTGCCGGAGAAGTTGGACCCAAAAACGGCCAAAAGATAGAGAAAAAGGAAGCCGATGGCGAAAAAACGGAAAAACTTCACAAAAATGCCACTTTTCTTTTTGCCGTTTCCATTTTTTTTCCCGTTTTTGTCGTTGTTCTTGCCGTTGTTTTTCGGTCTTTCTTCATCTTTACCGTTTTCCTCTTCATCTTTTCCGAAAGGATTTAGGATTTTTTCTAAAAAATTCTTTTTTGCCATAAGTAACTCTTAGTATACCACTACGCTTTGATTTTGCGAGCTTTGGTATAATGCCTACCGAAGCTTTCAAAAACATAAATTTTCCCATTATAACAATATAAACTTCCAATCAAAATCAAAGCTTCGCGGTATTATACTTATTGTATTTTGAAAGCGGAGGGGTATATACACCAAACGGGAGAAATTGCCGAAATCAACAATCTTTTACGGAGATTCATTATTATTATAAGTTTTTCTTGAGGATAAAAAGAACCCCAGAGTTTACTAACAAAATGAGTACCCCTGAGGTCTAAGGGAAGTATATAATACACCCTATAGTTTTGTCAAGAGGCAAAGTTATAGGAAGGAATGGCACTTTTGTAATACTATATTATAAGACTTTGTTTTAATGATGGATTTTCTTAAGAAATAGACTATAATCAGTAAATGATGAGAGACATTTTTCGGGGTATAAGTTTGAGAATAAGAGGGCAAGAGGAAAGTTTTGCAGATGATAGAGACGATTTACCCGAAAATAAGGAAGAAAAGCCAAAAGAGAAAACAATAGATTTTAAAAGGCCGGTGCTAAAGCAAACTTCTAAAATATCAAGAAAAAAAGCAAAAACCTCAAAAGACGGGATTTACCGACAGGAAGTTTACAGACTGTTGAGGAAAACAAAAAACCCCTTGGCGGCGTTTGTGGCGCGGCCGAAAAATATTAACTTTGAGACGCAGGTTGACGGCGAGGAAATTATTCTTCTTTTAAGAAAACACTGGATTACCAATGTAGTTTGGATTTTTTTTGCGGTTTTGATGCTTTTTGCTCCCGCGGTGCTGTTAGATTTTCCCATTATTTCTTTTTTACCGGCGAGATTCCAGTTTATTTCTATTTTAATGTGGTATCTTCTAACGATTATTTTTGTTTTGGAAAAATTTTTGAGTTGGTATTTTAATGTTTACATTATTACCGATGAAAGGGTAATAGATGTTGATTTCTACAATTTGATTTATAAGGAAATTTCGGACGCGGAAATAGAAAAAATAGAAGATGTGACAACGGTAATGGGGGGAGTGGTGCAAACACTTTTTAATTTTGGGACTATCCTTATTCAGACGGCGGCGGAAAAAACCGAATTTGATTTTGAGGCGGTACCGAATCCGGCCCTGGTGGTTAAAGTTCTCCAGCAGTTAAGAATGGAGGAAAAACAGGAGGTAATAGATGGAAGGATCAGGTAGAGAATTTCAAATTAAAAGAATTCAGAAGGTATGGATAATTTAACTAGTTTCTTTCTTCAGCTTTCGGTTTGGGGAATCATAAAAGTGGCGGTAATTTTTGCCCTTTTGCTTTATTTGGTTTTTGCCGGCGTGGTCGTCAGACAGGTTTTTTTAATGACGAAAGTTGTCTCCGGCGGCATTGATTTTTTTGTCAAAGTAATGGCTTGGCTTCATTTGATTTTCGCGGTCGCGGTAATTGTTCTTGCGATAATAATTCTTTAACTCTCCAAATTAATAATCCTTTGAAGAATGGCAATGGAGGAAAGATAGGTGGCTTCCACGCCGTCAAGCGATAGCTCGCGGGAACCTAAGTTTTTTGCTTTTGAGTAAGGGGTGTCTGAGGCGTAGTTGATGATGCCTAAATCAAAAGGTGGACTGTTTAAATCAACGACGGTTTTTTCCGGATACCGCTGGGGAAAATTTGCCTCGCAAACAGCGGAAAGATAGGGACCGTTTTCCATTTCAATAATCGTGTAGCCATTTTCCGAATAGTGGTCAATCAGGCCTTTATTTTCTAAAAAAGCGCTTAAAACAGAAACGGAGCGCTGGTTGTCAAAAACCGAGCCGGTTTGCAGGGAATAGGGAAAATTGTTGTTAAAACTGTTTTTAATTAAAAATGTATTTTCGCTGTGTTCGTCAAAGGCGACTTTGGGAATGATAATATCGCCTATTTTTCCGTTCAATGTCGCCGCCTTGCCCAGAATATAGACACCGCGGACTTCTTCCGCGGCGGCAAGAATTTTTTCCAAAATATGGTAGGCGGTAAAGCCTAAAGGATAATCAATGTTTAAAATTAAGCCGTTGCTTTTGGCAAGAGATTGCTTGTTTTTTATGTTAATTCTTTGGTCTAAAGCGGCGCCGGCGAGGGCGGAAACGGGAAAGATTTGCGCCAAAGAGTTAAGATAATGAACCGCCGGTATCTGAATAATCCCCGCCGCCTGCTCCATTTTTTCTTTTTCTTTGACAAATTCAGGCTTTGAAGAGAGAAAGTTTTTTGCGGCAAAATAGAAAAAATCGGTTTCAGTTAAAGGAAAGGCGCCGCTTTTTATTTTTTCAAGATTTTTGGAAAGTTCTTTGTCTTTTTCGCAAAAAGCCAAAATTTCCTTTTTAAATCTTTCGCAGAAGCCGCTTAGCAAATTGACAAAACTGTGGGTGTTTGAGGAGATAAAGTAAATCGGTTTTTCGCAAATTTCCGGCAATTTGGTGCTGATATTCTGCCACCAGCGGCTGGCGACTTTTTCATAATCTACCCAGCAGCCGCTTAAAAGCCGGATTTTAAGGTTTAAACCTTTTTCGTAGATTGCGCGAAAGGTTTGGTGAAAATTTTCTCCCAAAGCGGACTGGAATCTTTGCCAATCCTCGCCGCTGACGCCGAATTTTTCAAAACCTTTGTTTTTGTCAAAATCGTTTAAACCGATTTCAAAAGAAGAGTATTCGGCGGTTAAGAGATTGTGAAACTTGTTCCATTCGGTTTGCAAAGCGGTAACGCCGTTTACTAAATCGTCAATATCGGAAACCGAGGCGATAAAGCAGGCTAAAGTTTTTTCATTGTCAAAAAAAGCGGCGCGCCGGCGGCTGACAGCGCTGACTTTTTGCCATTTTTCCACATTTTTATTTAACTTTTTTTGGAAAACTTCGGAAGACTGGCCCAAGACAATCAGTTCGGTTTTGGCGATAACGGAAGGAAGGCGGAGAAAAGTGTAAATTAAGCAGGCGATGTCCACTTTTTGCGGGTTGTCCACGGCAAGGTGAAGGATGGAGGCGATGGGCCGGTAGCTTTCCGCCAAAGTGGAAACCAAAATTTCGCCGGAGCTTTTTAAGGCGGAGCGGTAGGTGCGGACATAAAGGTCAATGATGTCTTTGCTCGTATTTTTCTCCTCGGTCATTGGTGAAAGTATACGGCGCTTGACAGGGTTTGACAACAAGGTTATAATCACGACACTGAAGATTTTTTTTTGAAGGAAGAAAATTATTTTTTTATTAAGATTTTAAAAAAATATTTTCCGTTTTCGGTTATTAAGGTATATGGATAAGAAAGAAAAGTTGGTTTTTGCGATGAAAACGAGGGATGGTTAGCGGCAGTGTTTTGAAGCGATACCTTAATTACCGGGGCAGACGCCTCGGTTTTTTTAGTAGTAACAAGTGTTTAACTTTAAATATATAAAATATTAGAATGTTAGAGAATGATAAATATCATTCTCGTTGCACTTTAACAAGTTGGAACGAGGTTAATAATTTGATTTGATAGTCAAGTTGTCAACCGGGAAAGGGGTTTTGAATTGAGGCAGATGGTGGATGCCTTGGCAACGGAAGCCGATGAAGGACGCAGAAGGCGGCGAAACTCGCCGGGAAGGTGCCAACAACCTATGATCCGGCGGTCTCCGAATGGGGCAACCAATCCCGAGTTAATTCGGGATATCTCGCGCTTTGCGCGAGGAGGGAACCTGGGGAACCGAAACATCCAAGTACCCAGAGGAAAAGAAAACAATCGTTATTCTCTAAGTAGCGGCGAGCGAAAGGGGAAAAGCCTAAACCCGCTAACATTCTTTCGCAAGAAAGTTTGGGCGGGGGTCGTAGGGTCTGTTAAGATAAAATCTGAGGTTAACAGAAAACTCTGGAATGGGTTTCCAAAGAGAGTGAAAGACTCGTATGTGAAAACTGACGGTTTTTGGACGGATACCTGAGTACTACGGGTGGAAAATCCGTAGGAATCTGGGAGAACCATTCTCCTAAGGCTAAACACTTCCGTTGACCGATAGTGAACTAGTACCGCGAGGGAAAGGTGAAAAGTACCCCGGAAGGGGAGTGAAAGAGCAACTGAAACCATCTGCTAACAAGCTGATAGAGGGGGGTACCATTTGGTACCTCCTAATATCGTGCCTATTGAAGAATGAGCCGACGAGTAATCGTGCTTTCCAAGTCTAAGGTCGAAGTTTCGGCCGGAGGCGCAGGGGAACCGATTGTCTGAACAAGGCAAAAGGAGAGCGCGGTTGACCCGAAACCGGGTGATCTAACCATGGGCAGGGTGAATTCCGATGAAAATCAGAAGGAGGCCCGTACCGTTCAAGGCTGCAATCTTGTCGGACGACCTGTGGTTAGGGGTAATATGCCAATCGAACTCGGAGATAGCTGGTTCTCCTCGAAATATATATAGGTATAGCGTCCGCTATAGTTTTGCCTCGGGGTAGAGTTACCGGATGGATATTGGGGAGCGATCCTCAGTATCTAACCAAACTCCGAATACGAGAGCAATTTAAGCGGGCAGTCAGCCCAGCCGGGCTAAGCTGGTTGGACAAAAGGGAAACATCCCAGACTCTTGTCTAAGGTCCCTAAGTGTTTGTCCCGATTTATCGGGATTTTGCTAAGTGTGAAAGGTAGTGATTTGCCTAAGACAGCCAGGAGGTTGGCTTGGAAGCAGCCATCCTTTAAAGAAAGCGTAACAGCTCACTGGTCGACTCCGATACCCGTAAGGATATTGGGGTTGGCACATCGCGCCGAAAATTTAACGGGGCTTAAGCAGACCACCGAAGACAGAGAACTTGTGCTTCGTACAAGAACCACCAACTTCTAAAAGATTGTTGGCTGTTCTCGCGCGGAGCGCGAGTTGGTAGAGGAGCGTTCTTAAGACGGCGAAGTTTTGTTGTAAGACAAAGTGGAGTCTTAAGAAGTGAGAATGTCGGTATGAGTAACGTTATTCCGGTGAGAATCCGGAACACCGCAAGCCCAAGGTTTCCAACGCGACGGTCGTCGACGTTGGGTTAGGCGAGGCCTAAGGTGAGCCCCCGAAATTTCGGGGGGTAGCCGATGGATGGCCGGTTAATATTCCGGCTCTCCAATTATTTTGTCTGGGGAGGGACGCATTGGGATAAATCCGGCGCTTTAGTGAAATTGAAGCGTCAAGACACTAAGTCAGTTTTAGTAGGAAAATCCGCTAAAACGTTTGTAGGCAAGGTGTTGAGAAAGTTCCGATTTATCGGGATGATCGGATTGATTTCTGATGACAAGAAAAGCTTCGCAGACAATAAAATAATTGGACTCGTACCGCAAACCGACACTGGTGGGCGGGTCGAGTAGACCAAGGTGTGCGGGAGAAAGAGGGTCAAGGAACTCGGCAAGAAATCTGGGCGTAAGTTCGCAAGATGCCCTGCCCCGATTTATCGGGGCTACAACAAAAGATTATTCGGCGACTGTTTAGCAAAAACACAGGTCTCTGCAAACCAGAAATGGGATGTATAGGGGCTGAAACCTGTCCAGCACCGGAAGGTTAAGGGGAGGAATGTCCCACCGCAAGGTGGGAAAGTTCTGAACCGAAGCCCCGGTAAGCGACGGCGATAACTCTAATCGTCCAAAGGTAGCGAAGTCCATTGCCAGGTGAGTTCTGGCCGGTATGAAAGGTTTCACGACCGAATAACTGTCTCGACCCTTTGCCCGGTGAAATTGCAAGACCGGTGAATATGCCGGTTAGTGACGGCAGGACAAAAAGACCCCGTGGAGCTTTACTGAGGCTTGACATTGGGAAAGATGTTTCAATTGTCGAGAATAGGCGGGAGTCCCGATTTATCGGGATATCAGTGGAATACCGCTCTTTGAGATATCCGACTCTAACCGATGCCCGCTGAAGCGCGGGCCGGGAAAGTGTCTGGCTGTCAGTTTGACTGGGGCAGTCGCTTGCCAAATAGTAACGCGAGCGTACAAAGATCAGCTTGGTCCGGATGGAAATCGGACTGTAAGTACAAAGGCAAAAGCTGGTTTGACTGCGAGACCGACGGGTTGAGCTTGTTGATTCTTGAACTATTTTTAGATCAAGATGATACAAACCAGATATCGTAAGATATTTGGAAGGTGCGAAAGCAGGTCTTAGTGATCTCCCGATACTTGTGGGAAGTATCGGGACTTACCGGATAAAAGCTACCCCGGGGATAACAGAGTAGTCGGGCCCGATAGTCCACATAGACGGCCCGGATCGCGACCTCGATGTCGGCTTGGCGCATCCTGGCCGTGCAGTAACGGCCAAGGGTTGGTCTGTTCGCCCATTAAAGCGCCGCGTTAGCTGGGTTCAGAACGTCGTAAGACAGTTGAAGCTGTTGACATTTCGGCTTGACATTCGAGCTGTCTTTCCTTTTCGATGTTCTTAGTGTGTCGCGGAATTAGAAAGTCTGTTTGTTTCTTTGTCCAAAAAATAATAAAAGGATGTAAATCTGGCTATATGCTGGGAACTCTCGCCAGTCGCTATCTACTCGACAGGTAGAATCTGTCAGTAAAAATGGTAACCGTAGAGACAATCAGCAGGAAAGATCCTGACTTTTTCAGGGAATCCTCACAGGCCATACGCCAGACCCGCTAAAAATTTCATATTTGGGCGGGATGATATGGTCGGACCCCGTTGGCGACAACGGGAATCAGCGAGAAAAAAGAAATCGGCTGATCTTTTAAGTAACAATAATGTCGGACTCTATCCGCCGTCACCGTTTGATTCTTGAAGGGATTCAACCACAGTACGCAAGGACCTGGTTGAGGAAACCGCTGGTGTGCCTGTTGTCCTGTCAAGGGCAGCGCAGGGTAGCTATGTTTCTAACGGATAACCGCTGAAAGCATCTCAAGCGGGAAGCCGACCCTAAGATTGGGAATCATTTCCGACGCAAGTCGGAGTTAGGCCTCCGGAAGACTACCGGATACAAAGCAGACAGTGGAAGATTAGTAACAATTTAAGCTAAAACTGCTTTTTTGGCCAAATAAAAACCCAGACTCGGTTGGCAACTTGACTGTCGGATCAAAAAATCCGTAAAATCACAAAGTGAAAGGAGGAAATTTTAAAATTTAATGGTAAAGAGAAAAAAGGTCGGCGCGCCGCAAACGATGGCGGAACTTCTCGCCGAAACAAAATACGAACTTTCCGGTTTAAAAAAAGGCCAGTTTATTGTCGGTACGATCGCTGAATCAAGAGGAAAAACTTTATTTATTGATATTGGTGCTAAGAATGAGGGGATTGTTACCGGCCGCGAGCTGGTGCTGGTGAAAGATTTTGCCAGTCGATTGAAGGTCGGCGATAAGGTGGAAGTTCAGGTGAGAGTGCCGGAAAACGAGCGCGGGCAAACACTTCTTTCGCTTCGCAAAGCTGCTTTGAATTTTGGCTGGGATTTCTTCTATGAAAAGCAAAAAACCAAAGGGGATCTGGAAGTTTTTGGTAAAGAGGAAAATCATGGCGGTTTGGTCGTGGTTGCTCCTTTTGGGCTTTTGGGTTTTGTCCCCGGTTCACAAATCGGTAAAAAATATAATCAAAATCCGGGGGAAATGACCGGGAAAAATATTAAAGTTAAGGTTTTGGAAGTTGACCGTGAAAAAAATCGTTTGGTTTTCAGTGAAAGGATGTCCAGCGAGCCGGAGGCGGTTGAAGAAGAGAGAAAAATGATTGAAGAGATAAAAACCGGCAAGGCCTTTAAGGCAAAAATTATCCGCGTTGAACCTTTTGGCATTTTTGTCAAAGTAGAAGAAAGGCAAAGAAAACTGGAAGGCTTGGTTCATATTTCTGAAGTTTCTTGGGAAAAAGTGGACAATCTTTCCGGGCTTTACAAACCGGGGCAAGATCTGGAAGTAATGCTTCTTAACAAGGATGCCGGCCGTCTCCAATTTTCTATAAAAAGATTGATTACCGATCCTTGGGAGACAATTGAGGAAAAATATCCCCTGGAAAAACAAATAAAAGGCGAGGTGGTAAGGATCGCCAGTTTCGGTGCTTTATTAAGGCTTGAGCCGGGAATTGAAGGCCTGGTTCATATCAGTAAAATTCCGCCGGACGCAAATTTGGAAATCGGGAAAAAAGTGCTTTGTTTTGTGGAAGCTTTGGATAAAACAAATCGCCGTTTGAGTTTAGGACTTGCTATTTCTTCCGGTAAAAAGCTGCCGATTTATAAATAAAAACTGTTTTTTTGACAGAAACTTCCTGGTAAAGGATAATGTTTTTGAGAGAAATTTTAGAGCGGACCTTAAGGGAATGAATTTTGTGGAACTTCGGCAAAAAATGGTTGAGGAGCAGTTGGCGGCGCGGGATATTCAAGACCTGCGGGTGTTGGTGGCAATGGGGAAAGTGCCGCGGGAGGAATTTGTGCCGGAAAATATAAAACATCTTGCTTATTATGACGGACCTTTGCAAATCGGTATGGGGCAAACAATCTCGTAACCATATGTTGTCGCTTTGATGGCGCAACTTTTAAAATTAAAAGGCAAGGAAAAAGTTTTGGATATCGGTACCGGTTCGGGTTATCAGGCGGCAGTTTTAAGCCTTTTAGCAAAAGAAGTAATTTCTATTGAAATCATTTCCGAACTTGCGGAAAAAGCGAAGATAAATCTTCAGAAATTAGGTTTTGAAAACATTAAAGTTTTTTTAAGTGACGGCAGTTTGGGATTGCCTAGAGATTCGCCTTTTGATGCAATTGTTTGCGCCGCCGCCGGCGACAAAGTTCCGAAAACTTGGAAAGAGCAATTAAAAGAAGGCGGAAGGATTGTAATGCCAGTTAATAGAGTTTTTGGTCAGGAACTGATACGAGTTACTAAAAAAGGGGGAGTATTTATTGAAGAAAATGTCTGTCCGGTTGCTTTCGTGCCATTAGTAACAAAGTAACGAAGAAATGAAGTATTATAAATCAATACTTTTACTTTTAAGAGAGGGGAGGAATATGGATGAAGATAAAAATAGTCGTGGATTAGCGCTGGTGGCGATAATTTTGGCGGTTTTGATTTTGGGGCTTGGTTTTGGCGCTTACAAATTTATTTTTCAAAAACAATCTTCTTCATCTGAGAAAAATTTTGTTGAGGAAAGTTTGGTAGAAGAAAGTTCGGGAGGTTCGGAAACCCCGAACCAGAATGAATTCGGTTCAGGGCAGGTCCCGAACCAGAGCGATTCAGGGCGAGGTTCGGAAGTTGCAGAAGATGAGGCAGTTTTACCGCAAAACTTTTCCGAAACCGGCGGTTTGACTGATTGGGATGCCAATGCGGAAAAGCAAACCGGCAATTGGGTTTTGCTTTATGACAAACCGGGTCAGTTGGCATTAACAGTAAAACTGACTTTCGACAATGAAAGTATTTGCGATTTTGGCAGTGGCGAGGAAAAATGTGATTTCAGTAAATTTGAATTGGGGATGTTCGCCAAAGTTGAAGGCTACGAAAAAGACGGGACGGTTACAGTTGTCAAAATAACCAAACAAACAACGTCGCAGTGAGAAACAATAAAATTTGTAGCCTTTATTCTAAATTTCGTAAAAGGCACGGCTTGCCGGTAAAGTTTTGGCCGAATTGGTGCGCGGAAAGAAAAGACAAAAGATTGCGGGAAATTATTGCCATTGGTGCGATTTTGACGCAAAGAACCAGTTGGCGTAATGCTGACTTGGCCTTGGAAAATCTTCAGAGAGAAAATTTGTTATCCTTGGAAAAGATCTCTAAACTAAAAGATTTGGAAAAGTTGACATCACTAATTAAACCGGCAGGGTTTTATCAAACAAAACCAAAAAGATTAAAAACTTTAGCCTCATTTATTATTGATAACTACGGCAATATTTTAAATTTCAAAAAAGAAGAATTAACTATCGCGCGGAAAAAATTGCTGTCGCTTTACGGCATCGGTCCGGAAACAGCAGATACGATTTTGCTTTATGCTTTGGACAAACCTGCATTTATTATTGACGAGTATACGAAAAGATTGGTTAAAAAAGAAAAGTTAGCAAAAGTTTTTGATTATGATTTCTTAAAAAGTCTTTTTGGGAAAAATCTGCCGAAAGATTTTCGCATTTACCGCGACTTCCATGCTCTGATTATCATAGACCTTAAAGGCGAGCAAGGCTCGGTGATGAAAAGATTTTAAAAATTTGGCAGTTATCTTCTTTAGTTTTTTCAAATTGAAACAGTTTTTATTTTGATGTTAGACTTCATTATGTTTAAAAAACACGGCAAGGAAAATTATCCGACTTTAGTTTTTTTAAAAGATTTTTGGCGGTATACATTTGGTTTTCACAAAGAATTGGTACTTTTCTCTCTTTTGGCAATAATCCCTTACCTTCAAGGTTTACTGCCGCAGGTTTTGTGGGCAAAGTTGGTGGACGGTTTAACCGCTAAAAACATTTCTTCGGAGGCGGTTTCTTTAATTTTAATAATTTGGGCAGCCAATGGTTTTTTACGGATTTTTCTCCGTTTGCGGTCTAAATTTTTTCTCAATCGGCTTTCCGAAGAAGTGAGGTATGACACTCGTCAAAAAGCATTAAAAGATTTGTTTGATTTTGACTTGGAATGGCACGAAAGCCAATCTTCCGGTAAAAAATTGACTGTTGTTTCCAAGGGAGCAGACAGTTTACGGGGCATGATTCGTTTTATTGGCCGCGGCGGGGCAGAAATTTTGGTTAATATTGTCGGCGTTTTACTAATCTTTTTGAAAATCGGTCCAAAATACTTTGTCACTTCTGTTTTGAACATTTTTTTCTACTTGTTTATTTACCAACTGCTCAATAAAAAATTAGTGGGAAAATGGCACAAATTAAATAAAGAGCATGAAAGAGTGGTCGGTAAGAACTATGATTATTTTTCAAACATAGGATTGGTTAAAAAACTTGGCATCAGCAATCAGATAAGTAAAATGATGTTCAGGAAAGAGTGGGTTTATGCCAAAAGAACAATTACCGTTTCTAAAGAAGATCATAATAAGTGGATTTATATTCAAAGTATTTCCCAGTTATTTTTCACTTTAAATCTATTATTTATTGTTTTAGACATCACTTCCGGTAAAATTTCAATCGGATCTTTTTTCATCTTTACCGGTTATATTTCCCGCTTGCAAGAAGGTCTTTCGGAAGTTGCTGCTTGGATGAATGATTTGATGGAGATGAAACTTTCTTTTTGGCGTTTGGTACAGCTTTTAAAAAGTGGTAAAAGAACGACGGATATCGGCAAAAAACTTTTTCCTGATGATTTTTTGCAGATAAAATTTGAAAATGCTTATTTTTCTTACAAAACCTCAACGGGAATAATTAAGGGGCTGAATTTAACTATTAAAAAAGGAGAAAAAGTCGGTTTTGTCGGCGAGTCGGGTTCGGGAAAATCAACCGCGGTCAAGCTTCTTTTACGGCTTTATCTCTTAAACGGCGGACGGATTTTCTTTGGTAAAACCGGCATCAATGAAATAAAAACGGAAGAGTTGCGAGCTAATGTTGCCATTGTTCCGCAGGAAAGCGAGATTTTTAATACCACTTTTAAGGAGAATATTACCGTTGTTTCCGGTGTTAGAAAGTTTGATAACGATTTATACAGTTTGTCTTTAAAAATTGCCGAGTGCAAACCAATTTTAGAAAAGATTAGAAATAATCATCGGACACTGCTGGGTGAAAAAGGAGTGAAGCTTTCCGGCGGCGAGCGGCAAAGGTTGGGGATAGCGAGAGCGATTTACAAAAACTCACCGGTGATGATTTTTGACGAGAGTACCTCGTCTCTGGATTCAAAAACAGAAAAGAAAATATTAGATAATTTAGAAAAATATTTAAAAGATAAGACGATTGTTTGGGTGGCGCACCGCCTGTCCACGCTTCGTTTTACCGATAGAATTTTTGTTTTTGACAAAGGAAAAATAGCGGAAAGCGGAAGTTTCAGCAGTTTAATAACCCGCAAGGGTTTATTTTATCAGCTCTGGCAGCTTCAGAAAAAGACAAAAATGCGCTAAGTTTTTTTATTCCAAATACCCCTGAAGGCCTTTTCTTCTGGCGGGGTGGCGGAGTTTACGGATCGCTTTGGCTTCGATCTGGCGGATTCTTTCCCGGGTAACGCCGAAAACTTTGCCAACTTCTTCCAAAGTTTTTGAATCGCCGCCTTCGAGACCAAAACGAAGACGCAAAACATCGGCTTCTCTTTTGTCTAAAGTTTTTAAAATGTTTGAAAGCGATTCTTTTAACAGTTCTTTTGAAGTTTCATCAAAAGGCGAAGGCTGAGTAATATCCTCAATAAAATCGGCAAGCGACGAATCTTCGTCTTCGCCGACCGGCGCCGCCAAAGAGGTGGTATCCTGAGAGATTCTGTGGATTTCCCGTATTTTTTCAATCGGCAGACCTGAGGTCTTGGCGATCTCTTCCACTGTTGGCTCGCGGCCCAGTTTTTGCGTCAGACTGCGGCTGATTTTGAAAACTTTATTAATCGTTTCCACCATATGAACAGGGATGCGGATCGTCCGCGCCTGATCGGCAATTGCCCTTGTGATCGCCTGGCGGATCCACCAGGTGGCATAGGTGGAAAATTTAAAACCGCGGCGCCAATCAAATTTTTCCACCGCCCGCATTAAACCCTGGTTGCCTTCCTGAATTAAGTCAAGAAAAGTTAAACCCCGGCCGATGTATTTTTTTGCGTTGGCGACGACTAAACGTAAATTTGCCTCGGTTAAAGACCGTTTTGCCTTTAAGGACCCCTTTTCTATTTGCTGAGCAAATCTGACTTCGTCCTCGGCCTTAATGAGTGATATTTGACCGATTTCTCGCAGATACATTCGCACCGGATCAGTAGAAGCGACGCCAGTTAAAATATCCAAAATCGGAGAAAGCGACTTTTTCCTTTTTTTCTCAGGTTTTTCTTCCTCTTCTACGGTAGCATCAAAAACGTCAATCCCTTTGTCAAAAAGATGGTCGTAAAGTTCGTCAAGTTCGTCAACATATTTTTCCGGCTCCGGGACAGACGACAAGATTTCCAGATGTGTTAAATAGCCCTTTTTTTTGCTTTGGGAGATGAGTTTTTTCAGAAGCAGTTTAAAGTCAATTTTTGCCTTTGCCATAGAATATTTTCCTACCAAACACCCCCGCCGTAGGAGGCGGGTTAAATAGGGTTAAAAGGAATTATACACCTTTCTTATCCCTCTCCCAATTCCTTTATTTTTTGGTTGATGCTGACAAACTTGGTTTGGAAGGTGTTTAATTTTGTTTCGTCGCCCTTAATTTCCGCCTGTGTTAGTTTTTGCGAAATTTCTCTTCTTTGTCTAATATATTCTTCTCTTTTCAAAGCGATTATTATTTTTTCCAAATTTTCCTCTTTTTCTCCTTTTTGTTTTTCCGCGGTCAGATAAATTTCTTCAAAAGCCGGTTTTAGTTCTTCCGGTAAAGTTTGGAAAAAATCGCCAACCTTTCCTTTTTTGTTTTTTTTGAAAAAAAGAACGGCGAGCTTAATGATTTTTTTCAAAACCGGCGAATTTATTAACGAGACAACCTTTTTCTTTCTCAGAATTTTCCATTTTTCCTGCGCCGCGACAATTGATAAAAAATATTTTTCCAAAAGAATTCTCCGACTACTTTCTTCGTTTTTCACGGTAAAATCCTGCGGTTTTTGGACAGTATTTTTCTGATTGATTTTGTTTCCTTCAAGGAGAATTGCTTCCAAAGAGGTTTTTAAGAGATCGGCCAATTTTTGAAAATAATAATTTTTGATAACTTCGTTTTCAATTTTTGCGAAAAGTGGCAAAACTTCCTTTAAAATTTTTTTCTTATTGTTCGGATCGTCTAAATTGTATTTTTCCGCTGATTTTTCAAGAATAAAATCCCAAATAGGAATCGGTTTGGCAAAAGTTTTAAAAAGTAACTCTTTCTCCTTTTGTGCCAGATCGTCAGGATCCTTAAACCCCGGCGGCATCGGCGCGACTTTAACGGCAAGGTCTATTGTCTCTGCAATTTGTGCGCTTCTTTTGATCGCCTCAGTGCCGGCCAGATCGCTATCCAAAGCCAAGACCGCCGTCTCTGCAAACCTTCTTAAAAGTTTCCCTTGATCTTCGGTGAAAGAAGTGCCTTTAACTGCCGCCAAGTTTTTTAAACCGGCCTGAAATGGGGAGATTAAATCAAATTCGCCTTCCACCAAAATTGCCTCGTTTTTTTTGGCGATTTCATTTTTAGTGAGCCACAAACCGTAAAGATTGTTGCTTTTGTGGTAGACAAGCGTTTCTGGCGTGTTGATGTATTTTGCCGCATCGGGAAGAGATATTCCCGGGATGGTGCGGCCGGAAAAACCAACGGGATTGCCGCGGTGGTCAAGAAGGGGAAAGACAAGCCGATTGTGAAAGCGATCATAAAATCTGCCGTCGCGGCCGGCAAAAGTTAAACCTGCCTGAACCGTTTCTTGCGGCGTATACCCTTTTTTGCGCAAAAAAGCGGCGACCGCCTCGGCTTTTGGCGGGGAAAAACCCAGTTTAAAAAGTTTAATCGTTTCTTTTTTAATGCCCCGTTTTAAAACATAGTCCAAAGCCTTTGCCCCGACCGGATGTGTAGTAAGAAGATAGTGATAAAATTCCGAAGCCTGTGAATTTATCTCATAAAGCCGCCTTTTTATTTGTTCCTCTTGAGTGACTTGCTTTCTTGCCAATTTCACACCTGCTCTTTTTGCCAAAAACTCTACTGATTCCCAAAAATCCATTTTTTCGTAAAGCTGCAAGAATTTAAAGGCGTCGCCGCCGGCGGCGCAACCGAAACATTTGAAAATCTGCAGTTCCGGCGAAACAATAAACGAGGGTGTTTTCTCTGAGTGAAAGGGGCAATTTGCCTTAAAATTTCTGCCCGCCTTCTTCAGAGGGATGTATTCGGAGATAAGGTTGACAATGTCTATCTTGGATTTGATCTCGTCAAGTTGGTCCACTTAAAAAATGAAAAATGTAAAAATCAAAAATCAAAATGCTATTGTCATTCCGAGCGTAGTCGAGGAATCTCTTTTGCAAACGGGATTACAGATAAAGGGATTCCTCCACGCGACAGGTTACCGTACGGTAACCTGTCTTGGTCGGAATGACAGAACACAATATTCAATTCTCAATTCTAAAATCTTAATTCTAAATTTTAGTTAGGATTTCCATTATCGCTCCAATGACAAAAAACAAAATAATTATCAGCGATAAGGTTTTATATTTTGGGTTTACTTTTCTACTGATTAGGCAGATTAAAATAGCGGAAAGGCTTAAAAACAAAGAGCCTGAGGCGGAAATTATTTTCGGAAAAGCGTTTTGCGGTAGAAAGACGGCGGCAGCGGCCGGGGCAACCGCCAAAAACTTTGCCAAATTTTCCTTGATTTTAAAATCGCGAAAAAACATCTCTTTTAAAACGTTGGCTAAGTTTAAAAAAGCGGCAACCATTATCAAAACGCCGATGCCGGCGGCAAGCCTTACTAAAAGTGGGGAAAATTGTAAAAGTCCGGATAAAGCGTCAGCGGTGGTGGCGGCGCCGGAAACTTCGACAATGCTTAAGCTGAAAATAAGTGTAACGAAAAAGGCTAAAGTTGTGCCGAAAATTACTGCGGGAAGAAACAGCCGTTTCCTTTTGCGCAAAGATTCTTCCACTTCAGGAATCGCGGAAAAACCGGTTAAAGCAAAAATAGTTGTTCCCCAAAAAGCAAAGGGAATTTTAGTAAAGAGGACGAAATTTCCCTTTTGGAAAAAAGGCAAAAGGGCTAAAGGGAGAACAATCATTAACCCTAGAAGAATCGTTACTAGAAAAGACTCTATTTTCAAAATTTTTTTGAATCCCTGATAAAAAAGGAAAACGCGCAAAAAATAAAAGAGAATTTTATGGAAGACAGTCGTCATTTGTCCTAAAAACAGGGCAAATAGTTCGCCGCCTAAAATCGTGTAGGCGGCTAAAGCGAAATTAAGGGAAAAAAACATCGCTAAAGAGGCGGTTATTTTTCCAAGTTTCCCTAAATATTTTTCACTGTAACCGGGGAGTTGGTGGTCACCTTTTGTTTTTAAAATGATTTTTCCGTATAAAACATTAACGGTAATCATTGTCAGGGCGATAAAAAAACTGCCGAAAATACTCGGTAAGAATCCGGAGCGGGAGAAAGCGTAGGGCAGACTAAAGATACCGGCGCCCAAAGTACCGGCAATCATTAAAAATACGGCGCGAAGAAAATCATTCATATGATTACTTCCGAGTAAATTTTACCACGGATAGAGTATTTCCGACAAAAGCTTGCAGTTTTAGGACTTTTGTTTTTACTTTTTGGTTTTCAGTATTCTCCGCCCATACCGGACATATCGGGCATGCCGCCGCCACCGCCCATGGTCGGAGTCTCTTTTTTCTCCGGCAGATCGGCGATCATTACCTCGGTGGTTAAAACCATCGCCCCGACGGAAACGGCGTTTTGCACCGCGCTTCTGGTAACTTTTAAGGGATCTAAGATTCCTGCCTGCGTCATTGACTCAAACTTGCCGGTTAAGGCATTAAAGCCGTAGTCAGGAAATTTGCCTTTATTTTTCTCCCGAATTTCCTTGACAATATAACCGTCATCTTCGCCCGCGTTTTTAACGAGCTTTCGCAAAGGCTGTTCCAAGGCAAAACGGACGATATCGACGCCGGTTTTTTCCTCGTTATTGTCGCAGGCGACTTTGTCCAAAACCCCTTGGGCGTATAAAAGGGCGATTTCGCCGCCGGGTAAAACCCCTTCTTCTATCGCCGCCTTGGTCGCTTCTACCGCGTCTTTGACTCTTTCCTGCTTTTCTTTCAGTTCCACTTCGGTAGCGGCGCCGACATTAATAATTGCCACCCCTCCGGAAAGTTTTGCCAATCTTTCCTGCAGTTTCTCCTTATCATAATCGGAGGTGGTTTTTGCCATCTCCTTTTCAATTTGGTTGATTCTTCCCTTGATCTGAGATTGATCGCCTTTGCCGCCGATAATTTGGCAATTATCTTTGTCAACTTTAATTTTATCGGCTTTGCCGCAGTCTTCAGGTTTAACCGACTCTAATTTTCTGCCGGTGTCTTCGGAAATAACCGTGCCGCCGGTCAACGCGGCGATGTCGTCAAGCATCGCCTTTCTCCGGTCGCCGAAACCCGGGGCTTTGACGGCGATGCAGTTAAAAGTGCCGCGCAGTTTATTGACGACCAAAGTTGCCAGCGCTTCGCCGTCAATATCTTCGGCGATGATGACAAAACTTTTAGTTACTTTTACCAAGCCTTCCAAAAAAGGCAAAAGTTCCTGAACGGAGGAAATTTTTTTGTCGGTGATCAAAATATACGGATTTTCAATGACCGCTTCCATATTTTCCGCGTCAGTAACAAAATACGGCGAAATAAACCCCTGATCAAAAGCCATCCCCTCTTTATAATCAATGGTTATCTGCAGCCCTTGGCCTTCTTCAACGGTAATCACTCCGTTTTTGCCGACTTTTTTGATTGCCTCGGCGATTTTCTCGCCGATTAAAGGATCGGCGGCGGAAACAGTGGCCACCTGTTTAATTTCCTCGTCGCCCTTAACATCTTTGGCAATTCTTTTTAATTCGGCAATGACCGCCTCGGTCGCTTTTTCAATCCCTTTTTTCAAAATCATCGGGTTGGCGCCGGCGGCAATGCTTTTTATCCCTTCGCTGATGACTGCCTGCGCCAGCAAAGTGGCGGTCGTTGTCCCGTCGCCGGCGACATCGTTTGTTTTTGACGCCGCTTCTTTAATCAGCTGCGCCCCCATATTTTCGTAAGGATCTTTTAAATCAATCTCTTTGGCGACGGTAACGCCGTCGTGGACAACAGTCGGCGATCCCCAGCTTTTGGCGATGGCGACATTGCGGCCGCGCGGACCTAAAGTGGTTCCCACCGCTTGGGCTAAAATGTCTACCCCTCTTTTAATTTTTCTCCTTGCCTGCTCGCCGACAATAATTTGTTTTGCCATGTTCTTTCCTCCAAAAAATTTTTAAAAAATAATCAAAAGTTTTTCCAAATTTCAATTTATTGGAAATTGGTTATTGGAATTTTATTAGCCTGCCTGCTGGCAGGCAGGAAATTAGAAATTAGATATTAGAAATTGCGGTTTTATCTTAAAACCGCTAAGATGTCTTCAAATTTAACAAATAAAAGTTCTTTTTTTTCGCCCTGCGGCTTATACTCGTTGCCTGACCATTTTTTATAGACAACAACCGCTTTTTCCTTTATTTCTTTCCAAAGCGGCTGTTTTTTGCCGGATTTGCTGGTAGACGTTTCTCCTAAACTGATAATCAATCCTTCCGACGGTTTTTCATCGTGGGCTTCTGGTAAAATTATGCCGGAGGCGGTTTTCTTCTCCGCTTCCAAAGGTTCAACTAAAGCGTATCCCGGGGCGGGAATGATTTTTTTTGCATTCATAAAAATAATGTTAATAATTAATAATTTAGCAACCCGAAGTTTAGGCTGATAACTATTTTAACCGTTCTTTCTAAGAAGTCAAGAGATATTGTGCGCCCAAGAGGATTCGAACCTCTGACCCTCCGCTTAAGAGGCGGGTGCTCTGCCAGACTGAGCTATGGGCGCAGCGAAAAAATTTTATTCTAAAATTTAACGTTGCTGTCGCGTTTCCTGCAGAGCAGGACTACACGACGCTGTCAACTCAAAATAGAAAATTAAAACTTCTTCTTTAGTGAATTATAACAAATTTTAGTTGCGCAGTTGTTAAAGATATGTTATAATACAAAATATGGACATATGGACAGGGATAATTCGTTGAGTGCTTTAGTAAGGAGGGAGGTGATGGGTCCTGTGCCGGAGGGTGCCGTGATTTGCAAGGAAGAGATAATTTATGGTTCTGTTCGTACCTCTAATCGTAGAAAAGTTGCAGCGGTAAGGGCAATAGCGCAAGACTTATGGCTGGCAATGAATGTATTTGACAAAAAAGAAATAAAAAGACTTTTGGAATGTGGCGCGATAGGGAATAGAGCAGAAGCCGCGCAATTAAGAATGCCTGCTTCTGTACGCGAAGAATTAATAAGAACCAGTGAACATGAAGGAAGACATATAGAAGCCGATGTGGATGGTAAACCTTTGATGCCAGTAGGCACATTCAGAAGGTACTGGGATCCGTCAATATGGAGAATAGGGTGTGGTTACGATTTAGCACTTCTTACTTTAACAGGGAGAACAAAAGAGGAAATTTTACGAGCTCTTCAGTCACCAGGTAAAGATATGTCTGATAGAGATATTAAGAAATTTAATAGAGTTTCAAATTAGTGATCGCTTCTTTTATCTCCACGCCTCGCAGAGAAGTTTGTATTTGCAAAAGTCGCAGGGAAAAGGAGAGGAGGGTTTTGGCGGGAATTCGCTTTTTTCAATTTCCGCGGCAATGGCAAGCAGTTTGTCTCTGAAATTTTCAAGATCTTCTTTTGTCCGCTTGCTGGAAAGTTTCAAGCCGTCGTTTAAAAAATAAAGACTTAAAACAATTTTTTCCACCGGCCGGGTAAAAGGAAAATCGGTAAGATTGGAAACAGCCAAGGCGTAGACGGTTAATTGCTCGCTTTGGTTAACGGCCTTTTGATCGGCGGCTTTGCCGGTTTTATAATCAATAATTTCTATTTCATTGTTTGGTAAAATATCAACCCGGTCAATCACGCCGCCGACTTTTAAATTTGGGGTAATTTTAAAAGAAAACGGCTGTTCCAAGGCGACGGTGGTAAATGCCCTTTTTGGCGCAATTTCTTTATCATAAAAATTTCCTAAGGTTTTTTTCGCCCCTTCTTTCGCCAAATTTTCGTGGGCTTTTGATTTAAAACCCGTTGATTTCCAGTTTTGAGAAAAAATTTCCAAAATTTTTTCTTTTGGCAAAATTTCTTTGGCAAGGATTTGGCTTTGAAAAAATTCTTTTAAAGTGCGGTGCATCACCTCGCCGACGGTTTGCGCCGGAGAGGGAAGAGTTGGCAGGCGGAGAAGATATTTGTATTTATACTGTAAAGGGCAGATTGCAAAAGAGTCTATCTGCGAAAAAGAAAGATAGGTAATTGGTGTGTTAAAGACTGGCGGTTTTTCCGGCGTTTCGTCCTTTTGCCAGGAAAGAAACGATAATTGAATATTGTTGGAAGTAGGAAGTGGGAGGTGGGAAGTCGGAAATTTATCACCGAGGGCCTCAGTAACAAAAGGGGAGAGTTTTTTTTCAAGTTTTGCTTCGCCGTAAAACTTGGCGGCGGTGAAATAAAGCCGGTCTTTTGCCCGGGTCATCGCCACATAAAAAAGTCTTCTTTCCTCCTGTTCGTGCGGATCGCCTTCGGGAAGAATTTCTTTGATCAAAGTTTGCGGGATTGGTAATTGTTCGCGCCGGTTAGTAGTTGGAAATCTCTGATTGACCAAATTAACCAAAAAAACAACGGGAAACTCCAAACCTTTTGCTGAATGAACCGTTAAAATATTAATGGCATCGTTTTCACCCCAGTCAGTTTCCGCCGCCAGAGGGCTTTCACCCAGTTCCATTCTTAAATTGATCCAATCCAAAAGATCAAAAGCGGAATTATTTTCGTTGCCCGCCTCAAAGTTTTTTATTTTGTCAAAAAATTTGGCGATGTTTATCGCCGTCTCTTGTTGTCTTTCCGTTTTTGGCGAAAGCAAGGTTTTTATTAGCCCGCTGTCGTGGAGGAAATAATAAAGGACTTGTCCGCCGGATTCTTTGGGCAATAATTTTAAATGTTTATGAAAGATCGTTACTAATTTGTTTATTGTGGGAAGTGGGAGGTCTGAGGTGGGAAGTTGAGCGGTTTGCCGCTCTGCGGCTTCAAACAAAGATAGATTTTCTCTTTTGGCAAAACTGCGCAAAAAAGCCAAATCGCGGGCGGAAATATCAAAACTCGGCATTGAAGCGACGCGGAAAAAGGCGATATCGTCCTGCGGATCTGCCAAAAGCCGCAGGTAAGCGATTAAATCTTTTATTTCCGGTTTGCGGAAAAGATAGCCGGGGCCTAAAAATTGATAAGGAATATTGTATCTTGCCAAAGCGCGGGCAAAAGGTTCGCTATGGTCGTTAGCGCGCACCAAAATGGCAATATCTTTGAAAGAATAACGGTTCGTGGTTAAATCCTTGATTTCTTCCGCGACAGTCTCGGCTTCGTTTTCCACTCTGTCGGCCCAAATAATTTTGATGTCTTTGCCGGTTTCGCCTCTAACACTTTTTAAATTTTTCGGAATTTTCAGTTTTGCCTCCAAAGTATCGGGATCGTTACACTTTATCAATTGATAAGATTTATCCAAGATTGTTTGGGTAGAGCGGTAATTTTTTGTCAAAACTACCGTTTTCGCGTTTTTATAATCTTCCATAAAAACTAAGATGTTGGAAACAGCCGCGCCTCTGAATTTATACACTGATTGGGAATCATCTCCTGTTACGGAAAGATTGGGAGAGGTTTCGGGCGGGGCCAAAAGTTTTATCAGTTCGTATTGGCTGATATTGGTATCCTGAAATTCATCAACCAAAATATATTTAAATCGGTTTTTATATTCACGCAAAATATTTGGTCTTGTGCGAAAAAGTTTTAGAGTGTAAGAAATCAAATCGGCAAAATCAAAAACACCTTCTTTTTCCTTTAATTTTTGATAAACACTAAACGCTTTCGCCAGTTCTAATGTTTTTTCTCCATCCAATTTGTGTTCCTTGTCAGTGATATTTTTCATTTGTTTTTTGGCGAATTCAAGATATTGTTGCGGGTTTATATCTTCGTCGTGGAGCCGTGAAAAATGGTTAATAAGCGCCTTTAAAAATTGCTGGGGATTGGAAACGGGGCGGAAATAATTTAACTTAAATTCAAATAATTTTTTGCGCAAAAAAAGAATTGTTTCGGCCTCGGTCATTAATTTAAAATTCGGATTTAAGCCGATATGCGGCGCTTCGTCGCGTAAAACCCTATCGCAGAAAGAGTGGAAAGTGGAAATCCAAAGAAGAGAATAGCCCAAAGGCAAGGCTTTATCCACCCTCTCTTCCATTTCCCGCGCCGCTTTTTCCGTAAAGGTGAGGGCTAAAATTTGGCTGGCCGGTACTCCCTTTTTGGTAATGAGCCATTTAATTTTTTCCGTAATGACCGTTGTTTTTCCCGTTCCCGCGCCGGCGATAATAAGTAGCGGCCCTGCCTCTTGTTCCACCGCTTTTTTTTGTTCCGCGTTTAAATCCATTGACGAATTGTAACATCTTTATTCCTCCGGTTCGGGCAAAGAGGCGGTGGAGGAAATCTTTTGGCCCAAGGCGTTAAAGGAAGAAGAAACATTGGCCATTTGATTGTAAGCGTTGGTAAGATGTTTATTTAAAACGGAAAGATTGACGTTTATTTTGTTGTAATCCTGCTGAAGGGCTTTAATTGTTTGTAAAATAAGTTTGGCGCGGGTTTCAATTTTTTGGCCTTCGAAACTCATTAAAATTGCCTTGAGGTAAGCATAAAAAGTGGTCGGAGAAACGGGAAGGACGCGGTTTTCGTGGGCAAAATCCAGAATTTCCGGATCGGAATTAACAATCTCGTAATAAACACTTTCCGAAGGAATATACATCAGCGCGTAATCCAGTGTGCCTTCATTGGTGAGAATATATTTTTTGGCAATGTCTTTAATATGTTTTCGGACATCGTTTAAAAATATCCGACGATGAATTTCTTTATCTCTATCGCTTGCGGCAGTATTTATTTTACGGAAGTTCTCCATCGGAAACTTAGAATCAATGGGGATAATGCCGGCGGTAGTTTTGACGGCGGCGTCAACAACGGCGCCGTTTTTAAAGGCATATTGAAGATGGAAAGAAGATTTTGGCAGCATTTGCCCTAAAAGTTCTTTTAAAACCTGTTCGCCGATGTTGCCGCGCAGTTTCGGCGAGGCTAAAAATTCCTGCAATTGTTTCATTGACCGGCCAATCTCGCTCATTTCGCCGATATTTCGCTGTACTTCGCCGATTACTTTGGCGGCGGTATCCAGTCTTTGGTTTAAAGCAGAAGTGTTTTGTTGCATCACCTGCTGGTTAGATTTAAGCCATTCCACCAAAGTTTGGTCGGGTTTTAATTTATCGGCCAAAGAGGTGATTTGCTTTCTGAAAAGAAGATATGAGATAAGAGAAAAAGAGATAATGAAAACAATAAGAATGACGAGATTCATTGTAAGATTATTGTAGGTTTTTGATTATCAAGAGGCAAGCGAATTGTCATTCCGAGCGAAGTCGAGGAATCGCTTTTGTAAAGGAATTACAGATAAAGGGATTCCTCCACGCGCCCCGAAGTTTCGGGGCTTGGTCGGAATGACAAAACGTCAATAATAAAATGAAAAACACTTTCAAAATCAAAAGAAATTTAAAAATCAAACTTAAATGGCTGTTTTTTCTTTTAATAGATTTGCTTTTGTGGGCATCTTTAATTCTTCTGATTACCTTTGTCTTTCCTAATAAATGGTGGGTGGTGGCGGGGTTTTTGACGGACCTTTTTTTCGCATTGGCGCTTTTGTTTTACCTTTGTTTAAAAAAGATGCAAACCGGTTTGCTTTTGGCATTTTTTGTTGTCAGTTTAGTGGTTCTTCAACTTTTCCGGCAAGTTAACTGGTTGAATTTAATTTTTCTTTCCGCCCTTTTTATTGCCTTGTTTTTTAGCAATCGTTTGTGATGATTAAGAGAATTGTTTTGTGGTAGAGACTTGCCGCGGCAAGTCTCTACAGAGCAAAGATAAGGATCTCTCGTAAAATTGTTTGGTCCTCACGATAGTAGAGTATGGAGTTTCTTTCTGTCAGGTTAAGATTTATCAATTTAGCATCTACAAATTCCGGCAAAAATGATTTTTGTCTAAACCCTATTTTTTTAATTTGTTCCAAAATTTCAAGAAAAAACAGATGGTTGCCCTTTTTAAACACCGGAAAAATGATGGTGACAATACCGTCCCTTTTTAAGACTTTTATAAACTCATTGAAAGAAGAAAGGTATAACCTTTCTAAATTAAAAATCTGTTCTTTAAAATCTTTTTCGGAAAAATGTTTTGTTTTTGGCGAGCCCAAAAACGGTTCGGTAACTATTGCATCAATACTGTTTTTAGGAAAGATCTTGGATAGTTGACGGGCGTCACCTTGAAAAAATTTAACATCTACCGTGTAGTTTGGATATTTTTTTCTTAACCAATTTATATTTTGTTTTGCGGAAGAGATTGCCTTTTCACTGATGTCGCCGGCGATGATATTTTTGTAACCATTGAGAATCAATTCCTGAACAATGGTACCGCTGCCGCAAAAGGGGTCCAAAATTACACTTTCGTTGTCTTTTCCGGCAAGATTTATAAGGGTTTTCGCCAACTTCGGCGGCAACATTCCCGAACCGGTTGGTTTTGCCGGTCGATTCCAGTCACGGAAACTATAACTTTCAAAATCTTGAATTACAGAAGTAATACCTGTAAAAACCTTCTCTTCACTTACCAAAAAAGCAAATTCTACCCCATTTTCGCTGAATATGCCTTTTTGCACCGCCGCGCTTGATAAAAACCGGTGTTTGTTTTTTAAAAACGCGGATTTAGTTCTATTTTTTGCCAATGTTTTTTTGATTTTCCGCGCTAAGAAATAGGCACTGCCTAAAATTTTTCCGATCTTTTTTATTTTTCCGCCCAGGTGGTAAATGCTGACGCCGAATTTTAGCTTTTGATTAAAAAAATCTTTACTTAACTTCTCTAAAAAATTCTCAGGAAAATCTTTTGTTAAAAATTCATCAGTAATTTTAATGATCTTTACTGTTCCGCCGGAAGAGTTAATAAAATCTTCCGGATTAATCGTCGTTTCCGAAGAAATCAGAAGAACTTCTTTTGACGCTCCTAAAACTTTAAAATTGATTTTTTCTTTTGTTAAAAGGCTTGCGATATCCGCTTTTGCCAAAGAATGATTTAAACCCAAAACAAATCCAGATAGTTCCATTAACTGATTTTACCAGAAAAATTCAGAGTAAAATATTGTTATGGAACTAAGAAAGATAAACTTCAAAAAAATTCCCCAAAAGCCCGGGGTGTATTTTTTTAAGGACAAAAACGGAAAAGTTTTGTATGTGGGCAAGGCGGCAAGTTTGCGGGTAAGAGTAAAACAATATTTTCATGACGAAGTGGAGGCGAAAATCGCGGCAATGCTTACAGCAGCAAAAGATTTAAGCTTTATCGCAGTAAACTCGGATCTCCAGGCGGTAATTTTAGAGGCAAAGTTAATCAAGACTTACCAGCCGAAATACAATAGTCTCCTAAAAGACGGGAAAAGGCATCTTTATCTAGGTGTTACCAAAGACAAATATCCTAGATTGAAGTTTTTGCGCCGACCGGAACTGGAAAATCTTTCGTTTTGGGCAGGGCCCTTTCCCTCGTCGGCGACCTTAAAGCAAATTTTACGGAGAGTCAGAAAAATATTTCCCTATTGCTCTTGTAAATCTTCGCGCAAGAATCCTTGCTTGAATTATCAATTAGGTTTATGTTTGGGTCCGGAGATAGTTTCGGTTTCGGAATACAAGAAAATGATTAAAAAGTTGACAATGTTTTTATCTGGGGAGTCAGATAAAGTTTTAAAAACTATCCAAAAAGAAATGCTTTTTGCAGCAAAAAATTTGGATTTTGAGAAAGCGACAATTTTGAAAAACCAGATTGTTTTCTTACAGCAAATTTTATATTCGAGAGGGTTATTGGCCGGTGAAGAAGTTTTTGCAGAGAAAGGATTAAAACAGTTGAGAAAAATTTTGGCAAAATATCAAAAAATAAACCCCTCGGTTTTAAGGAGAATAGAGGCCTATGATATCGCTAATTTTGGTGAAAAAATTATTGTCGGTGCTTTTGCGGTTTTAGAAAACGGGGAAACAACGCCGAATGAATACCGGTTGTTTAAAATTTACGGGTTAAAACAGGACGACCCCGCCTGTTTAGCCCAGGTTTTGGCAAGAAGGTTAAAACATCAGGAGTGGGTCTATCCCCAGTTAATTTTAATAGACGGCGGCAAAGGTCAACTTTCCGCGGTTGCGCCTGTTTTTAAAAAGTTTTTACCAAAAGAAGAAGTGGGATTGGTAGGATTGACAAAAGAAGAGGAAGTACTAATTATCCCTAGATTTTTAAAGGGAAAAATATTTTTTAAAAAATTAAAGTTACCACGAAATTCTTTTGCCTTGAAACTTTTGCAAACTTGCCGCGACGAAGCCCATCGGTTTGCGAATAACTATCTTAAAGGAAAACTAAGAATTAATCCGCTATCAAACGGAAAGAATTGAAGCGGAAATTTGCCGAGACTGTTGCCAAATTCTAAATACCGTTCTTGCTTATAAAGTAAATGTTTGGTAAACTTACTCTAATGATAGACTTAAAAAGAATTCCAAAGACAGAATTTGCCTCGGCGGTGGCGCAAATTGCCGGAGAACGGGGCATAAACTTGGAAAAAGTTATCGCCGCTGTAGAAGAGGCGATTTTAGCGGCCTACAAAAGGGATTGTCGCGAGCATAATTTGGAAATTGATGAAACCGCCGAATATTCGGTAAAGCTAAATCCGGAGAGCGGAGAGACAAAAATATTTTTGGCGGAAGATGGAAAAACAAAAGATGTTACCCCGCCCGGATTTGGAAGAATCGCGGCGCAGACGGCAAAAATGCTGATTGTCCAGAAAATCCGCGAGGCGGAAAAAGAGGCGATTATTTCTCAATTTCGCGACCGCGTCGGCACTTTGGTCACTGGCGTCATCTTAAGGGTGGAGCCGACGAAAATTTTTGTCGGCATCGGCAAGGCCGAAGCGGTGATGCCGAGAGAGGAGAGAATTTTCCGCGAGCATTATTACTCTTCGCAACGGCTGCCGTTTTATTTAAAGGAAATAAGAAAAGAGGAAGACAGAGAGACAATTATTGTTTCCCGTGCGGCGCCGCAATTAGTGGTTGAACTTTTTAAGAGGGAAGTGCCGGAAGTTTCTTCCGGAGCGGTGGAGATAAAACTAATTGCGAGAAGGCCGGGAGAAAGGACAAAAATTGCCGTTAATTCCTCCCAGCCCGGCGTGGATCCGGTTGGCTCCTGTGTCGGTCAAAAAGGCGTTCGTGTTCAGGCGGTAATCAAAGAAATAAATAACGAGAAAATTGATGTTATTCCTTTTAGTCAGGAGATCAAGCAGCTTTTAGTGTCTTCTTTGGCCCCGGCGGAAAGCGGCGAAGTGGCAGAAATAGATCAGGAAAAAAAGACGGTAACGATTTTGGTTGATGAAAGACAACTGGCGATGGCGATCGGCGAAGGGGGAGAAAATGTAAATTTGGCCGGAACTTTGACCGGTTTTACTATAAAAGTCGGGGCGAAGAAAGAGCCAGAAGAGCAGAAAGAGGGGAAAGAGGAAAAAGAAGGCAAGGAAAAGGAAGATAGAATGAAAGGGTTAGAGGATGATAAGAAAACAAAAAAAGCGAGAAGTGAGAAGCAG